>FWWL01001138.1_pt1 | contig 65739 bp, 68 predicted proteins | sample 2228331 | NCBI WGS metagenome assembly FWWL01 (sample SAMEA103939775, study PRJEB20133) | metagenome
CAGCCGTCAACGACGTCTTGCCATGGTCAACGTGACCAATCGTTCCAATGTTGCAATGCGGCTTCGTGCGCGCGAATTTCTCTTTGGCCATGACACCTGTTTCCTGCGAACGGCCCTCGGGAGGCCTTCAAAGCGCGGTCGGATTAGGGGGTTTTGGCCGTGAATGCAAGGATGCGCGCGCGGGACGCATCGCCCCGCGCGCTTTGCCGTATCAGAGCCGCTCGCCGATCGAGATGGCGTAGGCCGGCTGACGCTGGAGGAACAACTCGTCATCAGGGCCGGCAAGGCCATCGGCCAGCGTGGTCGGATCGAAGATCGCGTTGTCGCAGGTCTCGTTCTTCTCGAGCGCGGCGATGGTGAGCGTGCCGAGCTTGACGGTCGGGCGCTTGTCCTCGTCGTCCCACATCTGGGTGGCGTTGGTCTTCTCGTCGCCGGCCTTGCCCATGATCGCGACCATGTCGAACCCGGCCGGCTTCTTCGTCTCGAGCCGCCCCTTCAGCTCGTCGAGCAGGAAGTCGGCGGGCTTGGCCTTGGCCTCCTCGTCGGTCAGCCCGACCTCGCCGCCGACCGGGACCATCTTGAACTTGACGATCTGCTTGGCGCCGGCGGCGTTGGTCAGCGTGTAGGGATGGATGCCCCAGTAGTTCACGCCGACCCAAGAGCCGACGACGGGCTTGCTTGCCAGATAGCGCCCCTGCCCCGTCGTCTCGGGATTGGCCTCGGTGAAGGCCTTGATCTTCTCGGCGTCCGGCTTGCCGTCCGCCCCCGGCAGGCGGGCTTTCAGGAAGCCGAGCATCTGCTCGGGCGACTTCACGAAATTGATCGGCGCATTGACCATGACGAATTCGGTCTGACCCGCCCCGCCCGGATCGATCCTGAAGGAAAAGCCGCGGTTCACCGCTTTGTTGGCGTCCATCACCTTGGGATTGCCGCCGCCGACGGAAAACCGCGCCACCACGGTCGAGGTCTTGGCGAAGACCGCCGACTTGCTCAGCCCCTTGGCCTCGGCCGAAGGCACGAAGCTGCCGGTGAAGCACTGGCCCTTGGCCCCGCTCGGGCGCGCCTTCTGCTTGCCCGACAGCGTACGCATGGTTTCGACGATCTCGGGCGTCTGGGCGGTGGCGCTGCCGGCCATGGCGCAGGTGACTGCAAATGCGGCGGCGAATGCGAGATGGCGGTTCTGCTTATTCATTGTTGTGATCCCCAGCGGTGTCGCGGAGACAGAGGAGGCGGCCAGTTTCGATCTGGAGCAAATCAAAGGAGCGGCGCAGGCGATCACGCTTGCGTGACCAAGCGTCAGCGCCCCGTCCGCGCCGACTACCGCGCTCCGAACACCCGCCGATACCGCGCCACCGTCTCGGCATCGCCCGAGACCTTCTCGGGATTGTCCGAGAGCTTCACCGCCGGCCGGCCGTTCGCCTTCGTCACCTTGCAGACCAGCGACATGGGGTCGAGATCGCGCGACCCGTCGGGCGAGCAACCGACGAGGTCGTTGGTCAGGTCGGTACCCCAGCCGAAGGCCATGCGAACTTTCCCGTCGAAATGGCGATGCACCCGCTCGATCGCCGAAACGTCGAGCCCGTCCGAGAAAACCAGCAGCTTTTCGCGCGGGTCGCGGCCCTTGGCCTGCCACCACGCGATGATCTCCTCGCCGGCCTGGATCGGCGGGGCCGAGTCGGGGCGAAACCCGGTCCAGTCGGCGACCCAGTCCGGCGCGTGACGCAAAAAACTGGTGGTGCCGAAGGCATCGGGCAGCGCGATCAGCAGGTTGCCGCCATAGACCTGACGCCACTCGTCGAGCACGCGATAGGGCGCGTGCAACAGGTCCTCGTCGCTTTCGGCAAGCGCCGCCAGCACCATCGGCAGTTCATGCGCGTTGGTGCCGATCGCCTCCAGATCGGCGTCCATCGCCAGCAGTACGTTGGACGAGCCCGTAAAGGCCGATCCCAGCCCCTCCTTCAGCGCCTCGACGCACCAGCGCTGCCAGAGGAAGCCGTGCCGCCGGCGCGTGCCGAAATCCGACAGGCGCAGGCCGGGCAGCTTCTGCAGCCGGTCGACCTTGCCCCACATCTTGGCCTTGGCCCTCGCATACAGCACGTCGAGCGAAAAACGCTTCTGGCCGACCATGACGCGGCGCGCGCGCAACTCGTTGATGATGGCCAGCGCCGGCACCTCCCACATTGTCGTGTGGGTCCAGGGCCCCTCGAATGTCAGTTCGTATTGTCCATCGACCTTGCGGAGTTCGTATTCGGGCAGGCGGAAATCAGCGAGCCAGGCGATGAAGTCCGGCGAGAACATCTGCGTCTTGCCGTAAAACGAGTTGCCCGCCAGCCAGATCAGCTCCTTCTTGGAAAAGCGGACCTCGCGAGCGTGGTCGAGCTGCGCGCGCAACTCCGCCTCGTCGACGATGTCGGCCAGCCGGATATGCTTCGAGCGGTTGATCAGTGAGAAGGTGACCTGCACCTCCGGGTGGAAGGCGCGGATCATCTGCAGCATCAGCAGCTTGTAGAAATCGGTGTCGAGCAGGCTGCGGATGATCGGATCCAGCCGCCAGCCATGGTTATAGGTCCGCGTCGCGATATCGGTGACGGTCATGGCGGCGGCGTCTTGTCGGTTGGTGGAAGGGCGCGCGCTTGCCTAGGCGAGATCGCGAGGATTGGACAGTCGCTGCGCTCCGGGCAGGCGCGGCGGCCACGCATGGCTCAGGCGCTGGCGGCGGCCTCGATCTTCTCGATGCCGCCGAGTCTGGGCGCGAACGAGGCCCAGACCTTTCGCGCGCCTGCTTCCCAGGCGGCGCGCTCCTCGGGCTGGATCAGCTTGCCGCCTTCGGCCCTGGCGCGGGCCATCGAAGCGTCCTCGTCCGCGACGATGAGATCGTCGAAATAGGCGATGCCCTCGGCCGCGGCGGCAGCGAGCGCGGCCCTGTCCTCCGCCGACAGCGACTTCCAGAACGGCGCGGCAACGAAGATCAGCCCCGAGGCCCAGATATGCCCGGTCTCGACCAGATACGGCACGACCTCGTGCAGCTTGAAGCCGACATAGGCCGATTTGGTCAGGTCCATGCAGTCGACCACGCCGGTCTTGAGCGCGTTGTAGGTTTCCGGGATCGGGATCGGCGTCGGATGAGCCCCGAGCCCCGACCAAAGTTCGGTATGCAGCGGGCTCTGGATGACCCGGATGCGCTTGCCCTTGAGGCCGGCCGGCGTCGCGATCGGCTCCTTCGCCAGCAGATGGCGCGCGCCATAGTTGATGAAGCCGAGCACGACGAAGCCCTGCGCCTCGAACTTGCTTTTGAGCTCCACACCGAGCGGCCCGGCGAGCACGCGCTTCAGATGGCCGCGATCCCTGAACAGGAAGGGGAGATCCAGAATCTGGCTGTCGGGAGCCCAGCCCGAGAGCGCCGAGATGGTCGAGAGCGAGGCTTGGACCGAGCCGAGCCGCGCGCCTTCGAGCACCTCCTTCTCGCCACCCAGGGCCGCATTGCCGACGATCCGCACGTCGAAGCGGCCGGGCGCGGTGCGGTTCAAGGTCTCTGCGATCCGTCGCCAGATTTTCGTCTCGGGCTTGTCCTCGCCAAACAGCGAGGCGACCGTCACCGGCCGGCCGGCGGCATGACCCAGACGGGACGCGAGAATGGCTGGCGCGGCCAACAGGCCGGTTGCGATCTGGCGACGGGTCGGCGACATCAAAACAACTCCTTGAAGGACGCCGGCAGACTAGGCCAGGCGGCGGCCCCGAGGCAAAGCAAAGCGAGCGCGCAGAGCAGGCTCGCCAGCAGGGGCAGGACTGCGCGGAACACATGGCCGGCGGGCACGCGGGTGATGCCGCTGACCACATAGACCAGGATGCCGAGCGGCGGCGTCAACCCGTGGATCATCAGATTGACCACGAGGATGACGCCGAACTGGATCGGATCGAGCCCCGCCGCAATCGCGACCGGCAGCAGCAGCGGTGCGAGCAGCAGGATCGCCGCGCCGATATCGAGAAAAAGTCCCGCGACCAGCAGCACGAGATTGGCCAGCAGCATCACGGCATAGGGCCCGCCGCCGAGCGCGGTGACCAGTCCCGCCATCTGGTCGGAGACGCGGTCGAGCGCGAGCAGGAATGCGAAGGGGGCGGACGCGCCGATCAAAAGCCCGACGGCGGCGGCTTCCGTCGCGGATTTACGCAGCGCCGCGAAGACCGTTCCGGGGTTCAGGCTGCGCAGCGCGAGGCAGACCACGAGCGCATAGGCGACGGCCAGGGCCGAGGCTTCAGTCGTGGTGACGACGCCGAAGCGAATGCCGACGACGACCACGACCCCGAGCCCGATCGCCGGCAACGCACCGACAAAGCTTCTTGCCCGCTCCTTCCCGCTCGCCTTCGGCTGCGGCGCAACCTCGCGCACGCTGAGATGGATGCCGATGCCAAGCGCGAGCGCCAGCACGCCGCCGCCGATGAAGCCGCCGACGAGCAACGAGCCGACCGAGAGGTTGGTCGCGCTCGCCAGGATCAGGAAGGCGATCGAGGGCGGGATGATGTTGTCGAGCATCGAGACGCCGGCGACGATCGCCGCCGCATTCGTAGGCGGATAGCCGCGCGAAACCAGCGTCGGGGCCATTACCTTCGCTCCGAAGGCGGCGTTCGCGACCGACGAACCCGACGCGCCCGAGAACAGCACGCTCGACACCAGCGCCGTCTGCGCCAGCCCGGCGCGCAGGTGCCCGACCAGCGCGGCCGCGAAGCGCACCAGCCGTTCGGCGAGCCCTCCGGCGGTCAGAAGCTCGCCCGCGAGCAGAAAGAACGGGATCGCCAGCAGCAGGAATTTCGAGACGCCCGAGACCGTGTTCTGGACGATCGCAGGCTCGGGCAGGAGCCCGCCGAACGCGCCCGTCAGCGAGACGCCCGCCAGCAGCGCGAAGGGCAGGGGCGCGCCGAGGATCAGGCCAAGGCCGGCGAATAGCGCCGCGATCAGGCTCGGCGTCGAGACGAACAGGCCGGTCACGCTCTGGGCTGCGAGATAGAAGCCGGCCCCAAGGACGAGCGAGGAGAGCGCAACGATTATCGAGCGATCCAGTGCAGCCCGCCAGAGCACCGCCAGCATGGTGAGGCCGCCGCCGACCGCGAAGGCTGCGAAGCGCAGGCTCTCGGGCAGTCCGAGCACCGTCGACGTGCCACCGACGAGTTGCGCCACACCTGCCCCGCCAAGCGCCAGAACGAGCGCGCCATGCACCGCGACCGCGTTGGCGACGACCTCGGCGACCCTTTGCCCTTTCGCCGGCAGCAGACGCACGATCACCTCGAGCCGCATGGCCAGCGCACTCGTGGCCGCCAGCGGCATGCCGACCGCGACCAGCGCGACATTGAGCCAGATCGCCAGCTCGTCCGACCAGACCAGCCCGCCGCCGAGCACATAGCGGCGCAGCACGGCAGCCATGACGACGAGGAAAAGCGCGGCGAGGATTACCGCGCCAAGCCATTCGAGCGTGGTCGATAGCACAGCCAGTCCGCGTCTGGAGCGCCCGCTCTGCAGGTCGGCGCGATGCGGCGCATCCGGATCGAAACCGGCCAGATTCACGTCGTTCACGAGCCCGATTGCGCCATCAGCCAATCGACGAACAGGCGCACGATGCGCCGCTGCCGATGCGCGCTCGGATACACCAGATGGTGGCCGACGTAACGCACATCCTGACTCAGGCCCGCCAGTGGCGCGACGAGTCGGCCGGCGCTGATCTCGCGCTGGGCCAGCAGCGTCGATTCCAGTGCGATCCCGATGCCGTCGCACGCGGCCGCGATGGCGAGGAAGCTCCGGTCGAAGCGGATGCCGTGCGGTGTCGGCGCGCTCACGCCGTTGACGTCGAACCAGTGGCTCCAGCGCACCTGCTTGTTGTCGCTGTGGATCAGGCTGGCGCGTAACAGGTCGGCGGGCGAGCGGAGCGTAGCCGCGATCTCCGGCGCGCAGAGCGGCGTGACGACCTCCTCCGGCAGGGGCAGCGCGACCAGCCCCTCGCCTCGCACTGGGCCATAGACGATGTCGACGTCGAAATCGTCGGCCGTGAACCGGGTATAGTCGGTCCCGGCCGCGAGCCTGAGTTCGATGCCGGGGTGCTGGCCGAGGAAGCCCGGCAGCCGTGGCGTCAGCCAGCCGGCGGCGAAGCTCGGCGCGGAGTGCACGCGCAGAAGCTGCGGCCCCTGCGCCGAGATCGATTCCAGCCCGCGCCGGAGTTCCTCGAAGGCGTTGCGGACATGGTGCATCAGCGTCTCGCCATTGATCGTCAGGCTGACCGTGCGGCCGCTGCGCTCGAACAGCGCCACGCCGAGCGCCTTCTCCAGCTTCATCACCGCATGGCTCACCGCGCTCGGCGAGAGGTTGAGTTCGGCGGCCGCCGCGCGGAACGAACCGCGCCGCGCCGCCGCCTCGAAGGCGCGCACCGCCGGGAGGGAGACATGGCTGAGCATGGCTGGGAGTGAACGCAATTCATGCGGGAGTGTAAAGCGGGATGGGGCACCGCCCTCCCACCGACACACTCACGTCATCCCGGACAAGCGGCAAAGCCGCGCCGATCCGGGATCCATCGCAAGGCGCCGTCGACGCTCTAGGATCGATCCCGGAGCTCCGCTTCGCTACGTCCGGGATGACGGCGTCGTTGAGCAACACGATTGGCAATCGTCTCAGATGAATCAAATTCATCCATAGGTGAGAACAAGCCGCTTGTCCCGACGCCCCGTCGGCAAGACACTCCCGCCCAAGAAACGAAAAGACGTCCTCCGGGAGAGAAGCATGTTGCTCAAGGGCAAAGTCGCGGCCATTTCGGGCGCGGCGAGCCGGCGCGGGATCGGGCTGGCCACCGCGCGGCTGTTCGCCGAGCATGGCGCCAGCGTCGCGATCCTCGATCTCGACCGCGCGGCGGCGGACGACGCGGCGAAATCGCTATCGACGGAGCACGCCGGTCAGCGCCACATCGCTGTCGCCTGCAACGTCGTCGATCGCGCCTCCTGCGAAGCTGCCTCTCAGGCCGTGCTTACTGGGTACGGCCACGCCGACATCCTGATCAACAATGCCGGCGTCACCCAGCCGGTGAAGATCATGGAGATCGACACGGCGAGCTGGGACCGCATTCTCGACGTGAACCTGCGCGGCGTCCTGAACCTAAGCCAGGCCTTCATCCCGCATTTCCGCAGCCGCAGGGCCGGCGCCATCGCCTGCATGTCCTCGGTCTCGGCCCAGCGCGGCGGCGGCATTTTCGGAGGCCCGCATTATTCCGCCGCCAAGGCCGGCGTGCTTGGGCTCGCCAAAGCCATGGCCCGCGAACTCGGGCCGGACGGCATCCGCGTCAACTGCGTCACGCCCGGCCTGATCCAGACCGACATCACCGGCGGCATGCTGACCGAGGAGATGAAGGTCGAGATCGCCAAGGGCATTCCGCTTGGCCGGCTCGGAACCGCCGAGGATGTCGCCGGCATCTATCTCTTCCTGGCCTCGGACCTGTCGCAATACGTCACCGGCGCTGTGATCGACGTGAACGGGGGCATGCTGATCCATGGCTGATGTCGTTGGCCACGCCATTCCCAATGTCTCGCTCGCGGAGAGGGCCTGGCGCATCCGCCGCAATGCCGTGCGCATGGGCGAGGTCCAAGGCCAGGGCTATATCGCGCAGGCGCTCGGCGTCGCAGACGTGCTCGCGGTGTCGTATTTCCATGCCCTCACCTATCGCCCGCATGAGCCCGAGTGGGAGGGTCGCGACCGCTTCCTGCTCTCGATCGGACATTACGCCATCGCGCTCTATTCGGCGCTGATCGAGGCCGGCGTCATTCCCGACGACGAGCTGGAGACCTATGGCGGCGACGATTCGCGCCTGCCGATGTCGGGCATGGCGGCCTATACGCCGGGCATGGAGATCACCGGCGGCTCGCTCGGCCACGGTCTCGGCATCGCGGTCGGCATGGCGCTGGGCCTGAAGCGCAAGCAGTCGAAGAGCTTGGTCTACAACCTGTTCTCCGACGGCGAACTCGACGAGGGCTCGACCTGGGAGGCCGCGATGGCGGCGGGTTCATACAGGCTCGACAACCTGATCGGCATCGTCGACGTCAACAACATGCAGGCCGACGGGCCGTCCACGCAGGTGATGAACTTCGAGCCGCTGGTCCCGAAGTTCGAGGCCTTCGGCTGGCATGTCCAGCGCGTCGACGGCAACGACATCGAAGCCCTCGTCGCAGCCTTCGACGCGGCCCGGCATGCGACCGAACCCAGGCCCCGCATCGTCATCTGCGACACCAAGATGGCCAAGGGCGTGCCCTTCCTCGAAGAGCGCGAGCGCAACCACTTCCTGCGCGTCGAGCCCGAGGAATGGGCAAAGGCGCTGGCTATCCTGGACGAAGGGAGGCCGGCATGAGGCGCTCGAAATACCTGCGCCCCGCGCATCTCGAAAACCCGACGCCCGGCGGCGTGCGCCTGAAAACCTCGGCGATGATCGCCTCGATCGCGGGCCCCGACCAGCGCACGAAACCCGCCCCCTTCGGCCACGCGCTGGTCGAGCTGGCGAAGACGCGGCCTGACATCGTCGGGGTCACGGCCGATCTCAGCAAGTATACCGATCTGCACGTCTTCGCAAAGGCTTACCCCGACCGCTTCTACCAGATGGGCATGGCCGAGCAGGTCATGATCTCGACGGCGGCAGGCCTCGCGCGCGAAGGTTTTACGCCGTTCGCGACGACCTATGCCGTGTTTGCCTCGCGCCGCGCCTACGACTTCATCTTCATGGCGATCGCGGAGGAGAACCTCGACGTCAAGATCGTCTGCGCGCTGCCCGGCCTCACCACCGGCTACGGCCCGAGCCATCAGGCGACCGAGGACATCGCGATCTTCCGCGGCATGCCGCAGCTCACCATCGTCGATCCCTGCGACGCCCATGAGATCGAGCAGGCGGTGCCCGCGATCGCGGCCCATAAGGGCCCGGTCTACATGCGGCTGCTGCGCGGCAACGTGCCCCTCGTGCTGGACGAGTACGGCTACAAATTCGAGCTCGGCAAGGCGAAGATGATCCGCGGCGGCAACGATGTCCTGATCGTGTCGTCGGGCCTCATGACCATGCGCGCGCTGGAGACGGCGAAACGGCTGGAAGCGGACAAAATCGACGTCGCGGTGCTGCATGTGCCGACGATCAAGCCCCTCGATGTCGAGACGATCCGGCGCGAATGCGCGAAAACCGGTCGCATGGTGATCGTGGCGGAGAACCACACGATCGTCGGGGGACTTGGCGAGGCGGTCGCGGCCGAGCTGATGCGCTCAGGGATTCACCCGCCGGGCTTCCGCCAGATCGCCCTGCCCGACGCCTTCCTCGACGCCGGCGCGCTACCGACCCTGCACGACCGCTACGGGATTTCCACCGACGCGATGAGCGCCAGCATCAAGGGGTGGATGTAACCCCAAACCTAAAACCACGGGCCAGCCCGGCCAACGGGCGGCATCAACCCAGGGAGAGAAACTTGACCATCAATCGCCGCCACATCCTGCTTGGCTCGATCGCCGCGCCCGCCATCCTGAGCCTGCCGCGCGGGACGCATGCGCAAACCGCAATCAACATGACGCTCGGCCACAACGCTGCCGCCGGCAATCCACGCTGGATCGCCGCCGACAAGTTCGGCGAGCTGGTCAAGGAACGCACCAAGGGCCGGATCAGTGTCCGCGTCGCAGGCGCGGAGCAACTCGGCAACGAGCAGTCGTTGCTGACCAGCCTGAGGACAGGAGCGGTCGACATGACCGTCAACAGCCAGGGATCGACCTCGGCGCTGCTGCCGGAGCTCGCGGCGCTCGGCCTGCCCTTCCTGTTCAATGACTCAGCCGCTGCCTTCAAGGTGCTGGACGGCCCGATCGGCGCGGAACTCGACCAGCGCTTCGCCAAAATCGGCATGGTGCCGCTCGGCTGGTGGGACAACGGCATCCGCCACATCACCAATTCCAAGCGCCCGATCGTGAAGCCCGCCGACCTCAAGGGCCTGAAAATCCGCACCCCACCCGATCCGATGACGATCGACATCTTCAAGGCGCTGGGTGCGTCGACCGAGCAGATTTCCTTCGGCGAGCTTTACATCGCGCTGCAGCAGGGCGTTGTCGACGGCCAGGAGAACCCGCTGGTCAACATCTCCTCGTCGAAGATTTTCGAGGTGAACAGATACATCTCGCTATCGGCGCATAAATGGGAGTGCTCGCCCTTCCTGATGTCGCAGATCACCTGGGCGCGGCTGTCGCCGGCTGACCGCGACGTCATCAAGGCCTCCGCCAAGGAAGCCGGAGACCTGCAGCGCAAGCTCTTCCTCGACACCGAGACCAGGCTCGCCGGCGAGTTCAAGGCCAACCCCAAGATCGAGATCAACCAGGCCGACCAGGCCGCCTTCCGGGAGGCCTCGGCCAGCGTGGTCGATGCCTGGAAGGCGAAGCCCTTCGGCGATTTCGTCGATCGGCTGTCCAAGACGGCGCGGGTCTGAGGCGGTGAGCGAGGGGGCGCACGCCGCGCTGCTGGGTCTCAGCGAGCGGGTCGACTGGCTGGTCGCACGCTTCTGCGAGGCGGTCGTCCTGCTCGTCGGCGGCGCGCTGCTCGCCCTGCTGACGGCGAATGTGCTCGCCCGCTATGCGCTCGATTCCGGCGGCTTCCGCTTCGCGCAGGAGCTGCCGGAGCGGCTGTTCCCGGTCTTTATCATGGCGGGCGTCGCGCTCGCCGTGCAGAAGGGCGGGCACATGGCGGTCGAGACCGTGCTCGCCATGCTGGGGCGTCAGGGAGCGCGCGTGCTGCTGCTGGTCGGCCACGCCATCGTCATCGTCTCCTACGTCATTCTCGGCTGGGAGATTTTTGGGCTCGCCGAGATCATGGCGATCGACCGCTCGCCGGTGCTCGGCCTGCCCTCGAGCTATGGCTACTACACGCTCGGCATCGGCACGATCCTGATCATCCTGACCACCCTGACGCTGGCCATCCGCGTCGCACTGGTCGGCCCCGAAGCCATGCCGATCCCCGGCCCCGAGGAGCTGATTTCGTGAGCCTGATCCTCGTCGCCGCCTTCACCGTCCTGATGTTGCTCGCGATCCCGGTCGGCCATGCGCTGATCATGGCGGCCGGGGTCACGCTCGCCTGGCAGGGGCAGTTGCCGCTGACCATCATCGCCCAGCAGATGTATCAGCAGACCCAGTCCTTTCCGATGCTGGCTCTGCCCTTCTTCATGCTGGCGGGCTCGCTGATGCTGGGCGGCCAGCTCGGCAGTGAACTTCTCGCCTTCGCCTCCAAGGCCATGCAGCGCTGGCGAGGCGGGCCGCTCTCGACCACGGTCGTCGCTTCGGTCGTGTTCGGCGGCGTCTCGGGAAGCGCGGTGGCCAATGCGAGCGCCCTCGGTTCGGTGCTCATCCCCTGGCAGAAGAAGCAGGGCTATCCGGCTCCTCTCTGCGCCGCCAACAACGCCACCTCGGCGATCATCGACATCCTGATCCCGCCCTCGATCCCGCTGATCCTCTATTCTCTCGTCTCGAACGTCTCGATCGCCGACCTCTTCACCGCCGGCATCCTGCCGGGCCTGATGATGGCGGGCGGGTTCATCCTCCTGTGCAACTACATCGCCCGCAAGCGCGGCTACGTCTCGGCCGAGGACCCGGTCGGCAAACGCGAGCTGATGCGGCTGGCGTGGCGCAGCATGCCAGCGCTTCTGATGCCGGTGATCATCCTGCTCGGCCTGCGCTTCGGCATCGCCACGCCGACCGAGATCGCGGTTCTCGCCGTGCTCTACGCCATGGTGCTCAGCCTCGTGCTCTATCGCGACATGAGTTTCGCCCGCTTCCGCCGGAGCATGATCGAGGCCGGCATCGCCACCGGCGTCGTGATGCTCGTCATCATGGGCTCGGCCATCGTCGGCTGGATCCTGACCTTCGACCAGGTGCCGCAGCGTTTCGCGGAATGGGTCTCAGCCACGATCTCGAACCCGCTCCTCGTCATCCTCGCCATGAATGTGCTCCTCCTGCTCGTCGGCATGCCGATCGATCTGCCCCCCGCGATCCTGCTGCTGGGGCCGATCTTCGTGCCGCTGGCGGCGACGATCGGGCTCGATCCGGTCCAGCTCGGCATCATCATGGTGCTCAACCTCGGCATCGGGCTCTACACCCCGCCCATCGGCACGACCCTGTTCATCTCGACCTCGATCGCGCGCACAAGCCTCGGCGAAACGACGAAGGAGCTGTGGCCCTTCTTCGGCGTGGCGATGATCGTGCTGCTGCTGGTCAGCTACGTGCCGGCGCTGACGATCTACTGAGCGGGTCGGCCCGGCCTGTTTCGCCCGTCCGCATCCTGACTCTTGCGGGCGCGGCGTCATGGCATGATCCTGCCCGCGGCTCCCTATGCGGTGGAGCCGACCGCAACCATCCGGATCATCCCATGACGCCGATCGCCGTCCGTTCCGCCTCCCCCGACGAGGAGAGCGCCGTCTCCGCGCTGATCACGCTCGCCTTCGCGGCCGATCCGATGGCGCGCTGGTCGCTGCGGGACCCTCAGACCTATCTCGCCGTGATGCCCGAGCTGATCCGCGCATTCGGCGCCGCCGCCTATGACAGCGACAGCGCCTATGTGAGCGACGGCTTCGGCGGAGCGGCGCTGTGGCTGCCGCCCGGCGTCGAGCCCGACATCGAGACGCTGGACCGTCTCGTCCAGACGCATGCCGACCCCGCGATCCTCTCCGATGTCGGGGCGGTGTTCGAGGCGATGGCGCATTATCATCCGGAGACGCCGCACTGGTATCTGCCGCTGATCGGCGTCGATCCGGCGCGGCAGGGCCAGGGGATCGGCGGCGCGCTGATGCGGCACGCGCTCGCGCGCTGCGACCGCGACGGCGTCGCCGCCTATCTGGAATCGTCGAACCCTCAAAACATCCCGCTCTATCGGCGGCATGGCTTCGAAATCCTGGGAACCATCCAGTTCGGATCCTCGCCGGTCCTGACGCCGATGCTGCGCCCGCCGCGCCTGCGTTGACAGCCCGGCCGTCTCGGGCGACGAGCGGTCATGCCGTCAGAACAAGCCCAACGCCTCATCGACCGCATCAGCGACCGCTCCGCCGTGATCGGCGTCGCCGGCCTCGGCTATGTCGGTATCCCGCTGGCGCTGGCTGCGCTGCGGCGCGGCTTTCGCGTCATCGGCTTCGACATCGACGAGACCCGCATCGCGCAGATCAACGCCGGTCGCGAGACCTTCCGGCATGTTCCGATGGAGCCGATCGCGCAGGCCGCCCGCGACGGGCGTTTCCTCGCCACCGCCGATTTCGGCCGGATGGGCGAGCCCGACGCGCTGCTGATCTGCGTGCCGACGCCGCTCTCGCGCCATCGCGAGCCCGACCTCTCCTATGTCCGCAAGACCACGGAGGCGATCGCCGCCACCTTGCGGCCGGGCCAGTTGATCGTGCTCGAATCGACCACCTATCCCGGCACCACCGACGAGCTGATGCGGCCGATCCTCGAAGCCGAGGGGCTGAAGAGCGGCCAGGACTTTTTCCTGGCCTATTCGCCCGAGCGCGAGGACCCCGGCAATGGCGAGTTCGGCACCGCCGACATCCCCAAGGTCGTCGGCGGCGACGGCGCGGACGCGCTCGCCGTGGCGGATGCGCTCTACGCCGCGCTCGTGGTCCGCACCGTGCCGGTGTCCTCGACCGCGACGGCCGAAGCGGTGAAGCTGACCGAGAACATCTTCCGCGCCGTCAACATCGCGCTCGTCAACGAGCTGAAGCAGGTCTATGCGGCGATGGGCATCGACATCTGGGAGGTGATCGAGGCCGCCAAGACGAAACCCTTCGGCTACATGCCGTTCTATCCGGGGCCGGGCTTAGGGGGCCACTGCATCCCGATCGACCCGTTTTACCTGACCTGGAAGGCGCGCGAATACGACATCGCCACGCGCTTTATCGAACTCGCGGGCGAGATCAACACGCAGATGCCCCACCGCGTCGTCGACCGGCTGGCCGAACTGGTGGACCGCGAGCGCGGCCGCCCCTTCAGCGGTGCAAAAATCCTGGTGCTTGGCCTCGCTTACAAAAAGAACGTCGAGGACATGCGCGAGAGCCCGGCGCTGAAGCTGATCGAGCTGATCGAGGCGCGCGGAGCCGGGGCAGACTTCCACGACCCGCACATCCCGGCGATCCGCCCCTCACGCAGGCATGGCGGCCTCACAGCGCGGGCCAGCATGGCGCTGACGGCGGAGACGGTCGCCGGATACGACGCCGTGCTGATCGCGACCGACCATGACGAGGTCGATTACGCGCTGGTGGCGGCCCATGCGAAAATGATCGTCGACACCCGCAATGTCTGCGCCAAGAACGGCCTCTCCGGCCCGACCATCTTCAAGGCCTGAACAGGCCTTTCAACCCTCGACCACATAGCCATCCGCGAGGTCCGCTGCATGCGCCGCCGGATCGCGCAAGCGCGGATTGCCATGGCCGCCGCCGCCCGGCGTCACCATACGGACGATGTCGCCGGCCGTGAGCGCAAAGCCGATCGTCTTGGCGGCAAGCTGCGTCTCGACGCCGTCCCGGATGACTATGAGGCTGCCGCCCTGTCCCGGTTCGCCGCCGGCAAGTCCATAGGGGCGGGACGCAAACGCGTCGAACGAGGCGTTGAGCAGGCCGTGCCCGGCGATGAAGCGCCATTCGCGTACGAGGCCGAGCCCGCCGCGCATGCGCCCCGCCCCTCCGGAGCCGATGGCGAAGCCATAGCGCAGAAAGCGTAAGGGAAAGATCGCCTCGATCATCTCGATCGGCGTGTTCTGCTGGTTGTGGAAGCCGGCCGACAGCCCCGACGGCCCATCAGCCTGCGGATGCGCGCCCCAGCCGCCGATCTCGGAATCGAAATAGACCTGCCGCCGACCGTCATCATGGCGGATATTGACCGCGTGATTGAAGGTCACGCCGTAATAGGAGGCCGGAATGCGCTCCGGCACCACGCCGGCGAAGGCTCTGAGCACGGCGGTGGCGATGCGGTGCCCCGCCAGCATCCGCATCGAGACCGGAGCCGGGAACCGCGCATTGACGAGCGACCCCTCGGGCGCGCGGATCGTGATCGGCCGGTAGCAGCCGGAATTGGCGGTGGTCTCGATGCCGGATGCCGCAATAACCGCGTAATAGACGGCCGACTTCGTCGTCGCCAACGTCGCGTTGATCGGCCCGCGCGCCTGCGCGGCCGTGCCCGCGAAATCGACGGCGATCGTATCGCCTACGACCGTCAACCGCGCCGCGATCCGCTTCTGGCCCTCGTCCATACCGTCGCCATCGACAAAGTCCTCGGCCTCGTAGACACCGTCGGGCAGCGCGCTCAAGGCAGCGCGCATCGCCTGCTCGGAATGGTCGAGCAGGGCCGCGCCGACCTGCGCCAGCGTCTCGACGCCATAGCGACCCGCGAGTTCGCGTATCGCGCGAGCCCCGACCTCCAGGGCTGCGATCTGACTCAGGAAATCGCCGCGAAACGTCTCCGGTTCGCGGACATTGCTAAGCATGGTTGCGAAGAGATCGTCCTGCATCTGTCCGGCCCGGACGATCTTCACGGGCGGCAGCCGGAACCCCTCCTGGAAGATCTCCACCGCATGGGCGTTGTAGCCGCCGGCCGCACCGCCGCCGACATCGACATGGTGGATCAGCACGCAGGTGATGGCGATGCGTCGGCCCTCGACGAAAACCGGCCTGAAGGCGAGGAAATCCGGCAGGTGCTGGCCGCCGCTATAGGGGTCGTTGGTGACGACGACATCGCCCTCCTCCCACCGCTCCAGCGGCAGGTGGGTGGCGATGATCTCCTGCAGGCAGAGCTCCATCGAATTGAGATGCACCGGCATCCGCGCGGCCTGCGCGACGTTGCGACCCTCGCCATCGAAGACGGCGGTCGAATAGTCGAGCAGTTCGCGCACCGTGGTCGAGCGGCTGGTGCGCCAGACCGTGATCGACATTTCCTCGGCGGCCGAGACCAGCGCATGCGAGACGATTTCGAGAAGGACCGGATCGACCTTGGACATCATGGCTGCTTCCGCTTGGCGACGAGATCGCCCGATGGCGCGACAGTGAGGTTCCAGCCGGCAGGGACCAGCAGCGTCGTATAGGCCTGCTCGATCACGGCCGGGCCGGTGACCATCGCGCCGGCGCCGAGCCCCTCCTGCCTGTGAACGGGGGTATCGGCCCAGCTCCCGTTCATGTGCACAGGCCGCAGGCGCGGCTCGCTCGCCCCAGTCGGCTCGGGTGCGCGCGTCTCGGCCATCCCGCCGAGCTTGCCCAAAGCCGACAACCGGAGCGTCACCAGTTCGACCGTCTCTTGCAGGTCGTCGAAGGAGAAGCGCTGACGGTGCAGGCCGTGGAAGCGATCGCAAAGCGCAGCGATTCCGGCATCGTTCAGCTCGGCCGCGTCGAGCGGAACCAGCAGCTCGAACGCCTGGCCGCGATAGCGCAGATCCGCCGCCAGTTGCAGTTCGCGCTGGGCATCGGGCAGGCCGTCCGCCGCCAGCAGCGCCTGCCCTTCCGCCAGCAGCGCCTCGGCCAGCGCGACGACCACAGGCGCGCAGCCCGGCTTCAGCGGCACGATCCGTGTCCGGGCGAGATCATGGACGATATCCGATTGCAGGATGCCGTGGGCCGAGAACGTCGAGGGATCCTTGGGGAAGATCACCGTCGTCATGCCGAGTTCCTCGGCGACCTCGACCGCATGCAGACCGCCCGCCCCGCCAAACGACATCAGCGCGAAATCGCGCGGATCGAGCCCGCGCTCGAACAGCGAGAGTTTGATCGCGCCAGCGAGCTTGGCCACCACGACAGCGAGGATGCCGGACGCCGCACGATCGGGCTCGAGCCCGAGCGGCCCGGCGATCCTGTCCTGCAAGGCCCGGCGCGCGCCCTCCAGATCGAGCGCAAAGGCGCCGCCGAGAAAGGTCGCGGCATCGAGCCGGCCGAGGATCAGGTTGACGTCGGTCACGGTCGGTTCCGTGCCGCCGCGCCCGTAGCAGACCGGGCCCGGCTTGGCGCCCGCGCTGCGCGGGCCGACCAGCAGCCGCCCCGAGGCGTCGAGTGAAGCGATCGAGCCGCCGCCGGCCCCGATCGTGCGCATGTCGACCATCGGCACGCGCACCGGCAGGCCGTCGATCTCGCCCTGCGCGATCACCGCGCGACGCCCCTCGCGGATCATGGCGACGTCGTAGCTCGTGCCGCCCATGTCGACGCCCACGACATTCGGCAAACCGAGCCTGTTCGCCACGGTCTCCGCCGCCAGAACGCCTCCGGACGGGCCCGACAGCAGCAGCTTGACAGGAGCCTGCGCGGCGGCTTCCGGCCGCGTCGCACCGCCATTGGACTGGACGAGATAAAGCGGCACGGCGAGGCCATCGGAGGCGATGCGCCGCTTCAGCTTGGCGATGTAAGCCCTGACCACCGGGATCAGCAGCGCGTTCAACACGGTCGTCGATGTCCGCTCGAACTCCCTGATCTCGGGCGAGACCTCGTGCGAGCAGGAGATGGCAATATCGGGCAGGCGCGCCCTCAGAGCGTCCCGGATCGCGATCTCATGGGCTGGATTGGCAAAGCCGTTGAGCAGCGCGATGGCGCAGGTCGCCGCATTCGAGGCCGCGACATGCTCGACGGCGGCAGCCACGCTCTCCACATCGAGCGGCGTCAGAACCTCGCCGTCCGGGCCGATTCGCTCGGCGACGCCGAATCGGCGTCGGCGCGGCACCAGTACGCTGCGCGGCTCGGGCTTCAGCCGGTAGATGTGCGTGCGGGCATGCCGGCCGATCTCCAGCACGTCCTCGAAGCCCGCCGTGGTGATCAGCGCGCCGGCCGGCAGGTCGCGCGTCAGCACCGCATTGGTCGCGATCGTGGTGCCGTGCATCAGGAAGGTGATGTCGCCAAGCGCAAAGCCGTAGCGTTCGGCCGCGCCGGTGATTGCGTTCATCAGCCCGAGCGAGGGGTCGTCTGGCGTCGTCGCGGTCTTGAAGCTGTGGGCCTCGCCCGTCGCCTCGTCGAGACATTCCAGATCGGTGAAGGTGCCGCCGATATCGACGGCGATCCGGATTCGGCGAGGCGGCATCGGGTGACTCTGCTTGGGCTTGGTGATCGCTGCCGGGACGCTCGCATGCCGCCGCCGGAAGCCGCAAGCGCGGCGCTGGCGGGATTCAGGCATTCGCGGCCTGCGATCTGCCTGTTCATTCGACATGCGCGGGGGCGCTGCCGCCTTTTGGGGCTGGCGCGTCCCGGCGGCTCCTGCTGAATTGCAGCGATGCTGACTAGGCCCGATCATCCGACCGATCTCTCGCCGCTCAAGGCGCATGAGCACGTCGTCGCCCGCGAGCTGGAACTGCTCTGCCTGCCAAGCAAGCCTTGGCTGCGCGAACACGCGACGGCGTCCGGCGAGCCGCTGCGCGACGTCGTCATCGTCGGCGCGGGCATGAACGGCGTCGGCGCGGCCGCCGCGCTGATCTTCAAGGGCGTCACGAACATCGCTGTGCTGGATGCGGCGGCGCCCGGCCGGGAAGGCCCCTGGGTCACCTATGCGCGGATGGACACGCTGCGCTCGCCGAAATTCCTGCCCGGCCCGATCGCCGGCATCCCGTCCCTGACCTTCCGCGCCTGGTACGAGGCGCAGCACGGGGAGCTTGGCTGGGAGGCGCTCTACAAGATCCCCAACGCAGTCTGGGCGGAGTATCTGAGCTGGCTGCAGCAGGTGCTGAGGCTGCCGGTCAGCCATGGCGTGCGGGTGACGCGGATCGAACCGGACCACGGCCATCTCGCTTTGCACGTCGCGACATCGGAGGGCGAGCGCGTGATCCACAGCCGCCGCGTCGTGCTCGCCACCGGGCGCGGCGGCGCCGGCGGCAACCATGTCCCCGCCTTCATCGACCGCGGTCTCTGGCCCGACCGCGCCGCCCATGGCAACGAACCGATCGATTTCGCGGCGCTCGCGGGCAAAAGTGTCGCCGTCATCGGCGGCAGCGCCTCGGCCTGGGACAATGCCGCGACCGCGCTGGAACAGGGCGTGGCCAAGGTCGCTATGTATATCCGTCGCGAGACTCTGCCGCAGATCAACAAGGGCCGCGGCTCGGCCCATCAAGGCTTCTTCCATGGCTGGAGCGGGCTCGACCTCGCGCAGCGCTGGAAGCTGGCGGTCTATCTCAACGACCGCCCGGCCCCGCCGCCGCACGAGACCGTGCTGAGGGGGCTGAAGCAGAAGGGCCTGCATGTCCATCTCGGCCATGGCCTCGCGGCCGTGCGCGCGACGACAGGCGGCATCGAACTGGACCTGCAGACCGCCGGGGGCGCGATCACCCGCGCGCATGACTTCCTGATCCTCGGCACCGGCTTCGCCATCGATCTCGACCGCGTGCCGGAACTCGCAATCTTCGCGCCCGACATCGCGCGCTGGGGCGATGTCTACACTCCCCCGCCTGATCTGCAGAGGCCGGAACTCGCCGTCTATCCGTTCCTCGGCCCCGCCTTCGAACTCACGCCGCGCTCGGCTGGCGCACCGCCCGAACTCTCGCGCATCCACCTGCTGAATCACGGCGCGGCGGCGAGCCATGGCCAGATCGCCAGCGACATCCCCGGCACGGCGATCGCCGCCGAGCGCCTTGCGGTCGCGATCGCGAGCGCCTTCTTCCGCGAGGACATCGCCGAGGTCAGCGCAACGCTCGACGCCTTCGACGAACCGGAACTGGAAAGCACGCCGTTCTTCGCGCCGCGCGTGCCGCCGGCGACGCGATGAAAGTCAGAAGCGGTGTCAGGATACGAGTGGAGCGGGTACCGGGAATCGAACCCGGGTATTCAGCTTGGAAGGCTGCTGCTCTACCATTGAGCTACACCCGCGCCGGGCCGGCGCTGCACGGTCTCAGGCACCATAGCGGGGACACGGTGGTGGGGGAAGCAGGACTCGAACCTGCGAAGGCATAGCCAGCGGATTTACAGTCCGCCCCCTTTGCCGCTCGGGACATTCCCCCGCCGTGTCGCGCCTGGAAACCGAACGGTCGCCATCCGCAGACCCGCATCCATCGGGCGATGGCTGCGAGCGAGGCCGGACTTATGGTGAGCCGGGTCCGGACTGTCAACGCCAAAAAGCCATTGCCGCCAATCGGCAGGGCGGCGCGGCCAGCCGATGCCGGACCCCGCCGGTCGCCATGCTCTGGTCAAGCGCGGCGCGTCATGGCAGGGCATGCCTTCGTCTCCGCCTGGAAACAGCCGATGCCAGCCCCGTTTCGTCCGAAGCCGTCCAGACCCTGGGACAAGCGCCCGCGCGGCCGCGAGGACGGGCCGCCGCCGCACCGGCCAGGCGACATCGACGAGGCCGTCCTCTACGGCCTCCACCCGGTCGTCGAGGCGCTGAAGAACCGCAAGCGCCATCACCGCAAGCTGCTTGCGACCGAGAATGGACTGAAGCGGCTCACCGACGAACTCGGCGAACTGCCGATCCGCGCCGAGATCGTCCGCCCTTCCGAGATCGACCGGTTGCTGACCCCTGATTCGGTGCATCAGGGGCTCTATCTCGTCTGCGACCCGCTGCCCTCGCCCGATCTCGACAGCCTCGCCGATGATTCGATCGTGCTTGCGCTCGACCAGATCACCGATCCGCACAATGTCGGCGCCATCCTGCGCTCGGCGGCGGCCTTCGGCGTGGCAGCCGTCATCGTCACCATCCGCCATTCGCCGGCCGCCACCGGCGTTCTGGCGAAGTCCGCCTCGGGTGCGCTCGAGCACGTCCCGCTGGTGGCGGTGCGCAATCTCGGCGATGCGCTCGACACGCTCGGCAGGCGCGGCTTCCAGCGCCTAGGCTTCGATTCGGACGGCGAGGTCGCCTTCGACGACGTGACGCTGGGCAGGCCGCTGGTCATGGTCATGGGCGCCGAGGGCAAGGGCCTGCGCCAGCGCACGCGCGAACTCTGCGACCAGGTTGCAAGGCTGGAGGCGCCCGGCGCCATCACCAGCCTCAACGTCTCGAACGCGACCGCGATTGCGCTCTACGCCGCCAGCCGCCGACGCTGAAACATCCTCCGGGCCGGCGTGATCGGCGCCGGAGATGACGACGCAACGTCACGCGTCTTTCGTCTTACGTCGAAGGGTGCAAGACCAAGTGCCTGATTGATTTGATGAACCGGCGCGCGCTTGAGTGCGCGCTGACGGATCGGCATGGCCTCATGGCTGAGCCTCCGGCACGGTCGGCATCGCATCACAACAACTTCGAGCCGCACAGAAACGGGCAGCCGCGATCACCCGGCTGTCGGGCACAACGCAGGGGAGCACGCCATGAGCATGGCAGCACAGACATCGGGGACCATGGCCGCGCCACGCCCGATGACCAAGGAAGAGAAGAAGGTCATTCTGGCCTCGTCGCTGGGAACCGTCTTCGAATGGTACGATTTCTATCTCTACGGCGCGCTCGCCGCGATGATCGGCGCGCAGTTCTTCTCCGCCTTCGACCCCAACACCCGCGCCATCTTCGCGCTGCTGGCCTTCGCCGCAGGCTTCCTCGTGCGCCCCTTCGGCGCGCTGTTCTTCGGCCGTCTGGGTGACCTGATCGGCCGCAAATACACCTTCCTCGTCACCATCGTCATCATGGGCGCCTCGACCTTCCTGGTCGGCCTGCTCCCGAACTACGCCACGATCGGCTGGGCCGCGCCGGTCATCCTGATCATCCTGCGCATGCTGCAGGGCCTGGCGCTCGGCGGCGAGTATGGCGGGGCCGCGGTCTATGTGGCCGAGCACGCGCCCGTCGGCCGTCGCGGCTTCTACACCTCCTGGATCCAGACAACGGCGACGCTGGGCCTGCTGCTCTCGCTGATCGTGATCCTGGGCATCCGCACCACCATGGGCGAGGCCGAGTTCGCCGCCTGGGGCTGGCGCATTCCGTTCCTGGCTTCGATCATCCTGCTCGCCATCTCGGTCTGGATCCGTCTCCAGATGCAGGAATCGCCGGCCTTCAAGAAGATGAAGGAAGAGGGCACCGGCTCCAAGGCGCCGCTATCGGAGGCCTTCGGCCAGTGGAACAACGCCAAGATCGCGCTGCTGGCGCTGTTCGGCCTCACCGCCGGTCAGGCCGTCGTCTGGTACACGGGCCAGTTCTACGCGCTGTTCTTCATCCAGAGCATCCTTAAGGTTGATCTCTACACCGCCAACGTGCTGATCGCCTGGTCGCTCATCATCGGCACTGGCGGCTTCATCGTCTTCGGCGCCCTGTCGGACAAGATTGGCCGCAAGCCGATCATCCTGGCCGGCTGCCTGATCGCGGCGCTGACCTACTTCCCGCTGTTCGGCGCACTCACCAAGGCCGCCAATCCGGGCCTCGCCGCCGCGCATGAGAACGTCAAGGTCCAGGTCGTCGCTGACCCGGCCACCTGCGGCTCGGTGTTCGACCCCGTCGGCGTGCGCACCTTCACCGCGCCCTGCGACGTGGCGCGCCGTACGCTCGCCCAGCAGGCGATCGTCTACACCCAGGCCCCGGCCCCGGCCGGCACGCCCGCCAAGGTCACTGTCAACGGCAAGGACGTCGCCATCGACGCCGCCTTCGCCCGCACGATCGCGGCCGAGGCGACCGCGGCCGGCTACCCGGCGGCGGGCGACGCCCGCATCGTCAAGGCGGGCTTCGTCGGCGCGCTGTTCAACGCGCAGTCGCTGACGATCATCGGTATCCTGACTATCCTCGTGATCTACGTCACCATGGTCTACGGCCCCATCGCGGCGGCCCTGGTCGAACTCTTCCCGACCCGCATCCGCTACACCGGCATGTCGCTGCCCTACCATATCGGAAACGGCTGGTTCGGCGGCCTCCTGCCCGCCACGTCGTTTGCGATGGTGGCCGGCACGGGCGACATCTATTACGGCCTCTGGTACCCGATCGTGATCGCGCTCATGACCTTCGTCATCGGCATGCTCTTCGTGCCGGAGACCAAGGATCGCGACATCATGACATACGAGAACAAGTGATCTGATCGCTTGGACATGAGGAAGCCCCGCCTCTCGAGGCGGGGCTTTTTTTCATGGGGCGTGGCAAGCCTGCTGGAAACGGCAACTCCGCTGGATACGGCATGGCCGTCCTGCCCGCGCGACCTTGCCCTCGTTCCCGCAGGCTGGTAACCGCTGCCCTGTAAGTCTGGGCCGGCGTAGCACAGCGGTAGTGCAGCGGTTTTGTAAACCGAAGGTCGGGAGTTCGATCCTCTCCGCCGGCACCAGTTTCCAGCATCGCGCCAAAGTCGCCCGCGGTTTGCAGGCCGATCGGCGTATCGGAACCGGCGCAGACCGCTGCCGTTGGATCGGGAATGGCGATGGAAAACCCCGAACTCCTCCTCGCGCTCGCGCAACGCTGCGAAGGCTCGGCCAAGCCAGACCGCGCGCTCGACGCCGATATCTACGAGGCGCTCGGCTACACCGTCCGCCGCAAGCCGACCAATCTGGTCAGCCGGCGCGCGCCTGCGGGCGGCATCTACCAGCAGGGCGCGCTCTGGAAGACGCTTGGCACGGTCAGCGCTGACATTGACGTCGCCGTCGATGTGCTGCGCCAGAAGGCGCCGGAGTGGAACTGGAGCCTGCAGTGCCTCGCCGCCGAGGAGAGCGCCGCCTTCCAGGCGATCGTCGCCGAGTGCTCGGGCAATGCAGCCATGGGCTCGCTGGCGCTGTGTGCGGCTATGCTGCGCGCCTTCGCGCGCAGGGGCCTGCCGGGACGCGCCTTTTTCCGGCAAAAATGAGCGCAGGCTGAACGAGCCGGCCCCAAAGCCGGCCGCTCACGGAAACTTGACTGCCTGCAACGCCAAGGCAGTTGAACACAGGCCTCCTGCCGCTAGGTTCACCCGCAGGCTTTGGACGTAAGCCGAGGGAGAAGAACACCATGCAAATCAACGATCCGTCGCGCCGCACCGTGATGGTCGGCGCCGGCGCACTCGCAGCCGCCACCATCTTCGATCTTCCCGCCGGCGTCAGCCCGGCCCAAGCCCAAGGAGCGCCCGTGACCCAGGCCCCCGGTTTCTACCGCTACAAGATCGGCGACATCACCGTCACCGCCATCAATGACGGCTTCGCCCGTCGTCCGCTCGAGGGCTTCATCCGCAACGCCGAACTCGCCGACGTCAAGAAGGCGATGGCTCAGTCCTTCCTGCCCGATGACGCGCTGAACATCTCCTTCACCACGCTCGCCATCCAGAATGGCGGCAAGCTGACCCTGATCGACACCGGCAACGGCGATTCCGGCGCGCCGACCTCGGGCCGCTGGATGGCCAATTTCAAGGCGGCCGGCTTCGACCCCAAGGATGTCTCCACCATCGCGTTCAGCCATTTCCACGGCGACCACATCAACGGTTTCAGGCTGAAGGACGGCACCGCCGTCTTCCCGAACGCCGAGGTCATGGTGCCGGCAGCCGAATGGGCCTTCTGGATGGACGACGCGAGGATGAACGCCGCCCCCGAAGCCATGAAGGGCGCCTTCGCCAATGTGCGCCGCGCCTTCGCGCCGGTCGCCAAGGACGTGAAGCAGTTCGAGGCCGGCAAGGAGATCCTGCCGGGCATCACCTCGGTGGCGGCCTATGGCCACACACCGGGCCATACGACTTTCACGCTGGCCTCGGGCGGCAAGTCGCTGATGGTGATGTCGGACACCTCCAACCACCCGGCCCTGTTCGTAAAGAACCCCGACTGGTCGGCCATTTTCGATCAGGATCCCGACATGGCCCGCGCCACCCGCCGCAAGCTGCTCGACATGGTTTCGGCCGACAAGATGCAGGTCGCCTTCTACCACGCCCCGTTCCCGGCGACCGGCTACATCGCCAAGTCCGGAACCGGCTTCGAGATGGTGCCGGTGCAGTGGAGCCCGGCGGTCTGAAGCGGCGACAGGTGAAATCGAGGCCGGGGGCGACCCCGGCCTTTTTCATATCGGCCGACCGGAACGCTCAAGCGCAGGCCGCGACTGGCCTGAACAAACCAGAGAGGGGAAACACCATGCCCATCATCGTACCGTCGCGCCGCACCATCATGGCTGGAGCCGGCGCCCTCGCCACCGCCGCCGCCTTCAACGGTTCGGCCGGCATCGATGCCGCCCAGGCGCAGGCAACGCCCGTGACGCAGGCTCCCGGCTTCTACCGCTACAAGGTCGGCGACATCACCGTCACAGCCGTCAATGACGGCTTTGCCATGCGCCCGATCGAGGGATTCGTCCGGAACGCCGATATCGCCGACGTCAGAAAGGCGCTCGAATCCGCCTTCCTGCCGACGACCGGGTTCCAGAACAGCTATACGACGCTGGTGCTGCAGACCGGCGGAAAGCTCGTCATGCTCGACACCGGCCTCGGCGACAACGGCCCCCCGACCACCGGCACCTGGATGCGCAATTTTCGCGCCGCCGGCTTCGACCCAGCGCAGGTCGACCAGATCGTCATCAGCCATTTCCACGGCGACCATATCGGCGGCATTCGCCTGAAGGACGGCTCGATGCCGTTCACCAAGGCAGAGATTTCGGTACCGGCTCCGGAATGGGATTTCTGGATGTCGGACGAGCGCATGAACGCGGCCCCCGAAGCGGCCAAGGCTGGGTTCGCCAATGCGCGGCGCGTGTTTTCACCGATCGCGCAACAGGTCAAGCGCTATACGCCCGGCGCGGAGGTCGCGCCCGGCGTGACGTCGATCGCAGCCCACGGCCACTCGCCCGGTCATACGATTTTTGGGATCGCGTCCGGCGTCGGCAAGCTGCTCTTCGTCGTCGACATCACCAGCCACCCCGCGCTCTTCGTCCGGAACCCGGACTGGTCGGCCGTTCTCGATCAGGATCCGGACGCCGCCCGCGCCACGCGCCGGCGCGTCCTCGACATGGCTGCTGTCGAGAAGACCCAGGTCGCCTTCTATCACGCGCCCTTCCCGGCGACCGGGCATATCGCCAAGGCTGGCTCCGGCTACGAACTGGTCCCGGTGCAGTGGAGCCCGGCGATCTGACAGCACCATGGGTGTAGCAAGAGATGATGGCCGGGGGCGACCCCGGCCTTTTTCATGTCCCCGAGTCTCGCGACCTTCACGCAGGCCGTGCTAGGCATGGCGGCCCTCATCGGCGTGCCGCCTGCCAGGACCTGTGATGACCGAGCGTTCCCGCGCCATTGCCTTCATCGCCAGCGAGACGCCCGAGGCGCAGGCGGCGCTTTCAAAACTGGTCGATCGCTACGGCAATGCCGACGCCGACCAGGCGGACGTCGTCGTGGCGCTGGGCGGCGACGGGCTGATGCTGCAGGTGCTGCACCGCTTCCTCGGCACGGGCAAGCCGATCTACGGCATGAATCGCGGCTCGGTCGGCTTCCTGATGAACGAGTTCCGCGAGCGCGGCCTGACGAAAAAGCTGGAGGCCGCGCAGCGCAGCGTCGTCCATCCGCTCTCTATGCGCGCCATCGACCGGAGCGGCAGCGAGGTCCATGCGATGGCGATCAACGAGGTCTCGCTGCTGCGTCGCTCCTATCAGGCCGCCAAGCTCAAGATTTCGGTCGACGGACAGGTTCGCCTGCCCGAGCTCGTTGCAGACGGCGTGCTGCTGGCGACGCCGGCCGGCTCCACCGCCTACAACCTCTCGGCCAACGGCCCGATCCTGCCGCTCGACGCGCCTTTGCTGGCGCTGACGCCGATCTCGGCCTTCCGTCCGAGGCGGTGGCGCGGCGCGCTCCTGCCGGACCATGCGCGGGTGACGATCGAGGTACTGGAGCCAGAGAAGCGCCCGGTCAGCGCGGTCGCCGACCACACTCAGATCGAGAACGTCGTCTCGGTCTCGATCGAGATCGACCGAAGCGTCGATCTCGTCATGCTGCACGATCCGGGGCACAGCCTCGATGAGCGGATTCTGCGGGAGCAGTTCGGCTATTGAGCCGTCGACCCCAACCGGGACGCGACTGATGAACGACGATCTCACACCCGTCCGTGCAGCCGATCTGACGCGGTCTGCGCCGCTTTGCGAGGCCCTTCTGGCGCTCAACAACAGCCATGCCGCCGAACTGTCATGGATGGAACCGCCTCGCCTGCTGCATCTGGTCTCGCAGGCCTTTTTGGCCAGGCGCGTTGGAGAGGCCGACGCGCTGCTGATCGCCTTCGATCAGGATGCCGATTATGACAGTCCGAATTTCCTCTGGTTCCGTGAAACCTATCCTCGCTTCGTCTATGTCGACCGCATCGTCGTCGCGCCGCAGGCTCGCGGACGCGGGCTGGCGGCAAGGCTCTATGCCGACCTTTTCGCGGCGGCCAGCCAGGCGGGGCATGACCGAATCGTCTGCGAGGTCAATTCGGACCCGCCCAATCCAGCTTCCGACGCCTTCCATGAGCGTCTTGGCTTCAGGCAGGTCGGCACGGCCGCAATCCATGGCGGAGCCAAGACGGTCACCTATCTGATGCGCCCGCTTGCATCACCATAAGCATGGGCGTTTCGGCGTTACGCCGCGCGCCTCACATCCCCGATCTCGAGCTCGACCAGTAGCGCCGGATCGGCCTCGACGAGAAAGGCGAGCGCCGCGTCGTCGGCCAGCGAATCCGCCATTGCGCGGGCTTCTTCGCGCGCGGCCTCGGAATCCATTCGCCGCAGCAGCGCCAGCAGCGCGTTCGAGCCCGGATCGCCCTGCGCCTCGACGGCGATCAGCACCTCGCGCAGCAGGTTGCGGTCTATGCCCCGCCCGCCGCCAGCCAGATCGAAGCCGCGCGCATTAAGGGCCATGATCGCGGCGGTAAAGGCCGGCTGCACCGCATCCGGCAGGCCGGCCTTGCGGTAGAGCGCCTTCAGACCCGAGCCGCGCCGGTCGCGCAGCAGCGCCGCGACCCGCGACGCCGGAAGCTCCGAGAGCGAGACGAAGGCGGCTTCCGCCAAGGCAGGTTCGCCGCTGAGCAGCGAGCGCAGCATCAGGCCGGGCGTCAGCCGCGCCTGTGCGCGCAGCACCTCGACGATCGCCGGTGCGTCGCTGTCTTCGCCCCCGGCCGCCAGCGAGACGGCGACGCGCTCCGTCGCCTCGCGGGCCAGACGCGCGCCGCGCTCCGGCGAGAGCCAGCCGCAATTCATGACGAAGCTCGTCAGCGCATCGGAGACATGGGCCGCGATAGTCTGGCGCAGGGCAGCGGGCAGGTCGTCGCGCGCCAGCAGCGCCTCGCGTAGCGCGCCTGAATCGGCGATGCGCTCGACCATGCGCTCCAGCGAGAAATCGGGAATGTCGGCGCTGGGATTGCGCACCAGCGCAACCAGCGCCTCCTCGACACCGACCTCGGCCAGCGCAGCGGCGACACTCGCCGGCAGATCCATGCGCTGGGCGATGGCGCGCTGGGCGAGCCCGTCGCCGATCGCAGCCGCATCCACCAGATCGGCCTCGCTTAGTACGGGCGAATGCGCCAGCATCAGCGCAGCGACATCGCTCTGATCGGCGATCAGGCCGAGCACGAGATTGCGCGGAGCGTAAGGCGAGGTCGCCATCTCTTCGGCGATGGCGCGCCGCACGAGCGGCGACGGATCGTCGATCAGCGAGATCAGCGCCGTCTCGGCCTCGCGCCGGTCCTCGTCGCCCATGCCCGAGCGCAGATAGGCCCCGGCCAGCGCAGCCGCGCCCTCGGCGCGCGCCTGCGCATTGGCCGTGCGGGCCCAGAGCAGGAAGCGGCGGACGATCATGTACCGCTCCGCTGGATCATGAAGGAGGACAGGTCGAGGGGGGCGCGGCGTGGCTTGGCTGCGACGCGCGGCGGCTGTGCAGCGGCGGCGGCCGGCTGCGTCAACTCGACAGGGCGCGAGGGCGGCAGCGGCGCGCGGGTGGACAGAACGGGAGCAGCCGCTGCAGGCTGGCTCGCAGCCGTGCTGGCGACCAACCCCGCCGGAGACGCGTCGTTCTGCGTCTGGCGCGGAAAGTAGCGCGAGCCCTCGTCGAGCGAGGCCAGCCGCGTGCCGCCGCTGCGCGGCGTGGTCCAGAGATTGGCGACGGCCTTCGACACCGGCTCGCGCGACCCTTCGGTCGAGAACAGCCCGATCAGCCCCCTCGCCCGCCCTGGCGCGAGCGCGGCCGCGATCTGGGCGGGCTGGTCGGCGCCCTGACCCTGAGCGGCGGCCGGCTGGGACGCGGCCGTCGCCGTGGCGAGTTGTGTGTTGGCGTGGCTTGCCGCGAGCACGCCATAGACCTCCTGCGCGCTGCGGGCGCGGCCGGTCTTGTCGAAGAAGATGCTCTTGTTGGCGGCGGCGGCCTCCGGAAAATCCTTCGCGGCGCTGCGCGTGGGATCGCTGCCGGCCGTGCGGATGAGATCTGAGGCGCCGCGCGCGCCCAGCACATGGGCCATGTAGAGTTCGCCCGCATGCGGCTGGCGGCCGAGACTCGCGGCGAGCTGGTCGCGGTTCTTCTGCGTCAGCGCACCGGCCATGACGGCCGAGACCTGCGGATCGGTGCGCAGTTGCAGGATCTTTTCGCGGGCGGCGGGGTCGGCCACCGTCAGACGGCCGTTTTCGCCCTCACTGATCGCATTGGCGTAATCGGCGAGACCCTGCTTCGGACCCTCCTGCTTCACCATGGAAAGCCAGGTCTGCTCGATGAACTGGAACAGCCCCGTCGCGCTCGATGTCTTCGCCTTGGCGTCCGGCTCCAGCGCCGATTCCCGCTGCGCCGTCTTCAGCAGATAGTCGAAGCCGGCCCCGGTCTTCTGCGCGCCGTCGCGGATGGCGCTGACGACGGGATTGGCGGGGGCTGTCTCTTTGGTCTGCGGCGTGCTGAACAGGAACATCGGAACTCTCGAGCGCGAGACTGCCGCCAGGTCGTTGTCGAGAGACATAGGCGCGCCTGTGGAGAGTGGCCCGATTATGGTAAGCGAACCGTTAAGCGCGGGAATCGGGGACTGTGCCGAAATGCCCGCTGCACAGGGAGACACAAGGCGATGGCGGACGGACAGCGGCACAAGCGCGGCGGCATCTATTTCGAGGATTTCGTCGTAGGCTCCGTGATCGAGCACGGGCTGACCCGCACCGTCACGCAGATGGACAACATGCTGTTCTCCAACATGACGCTGAACCCGCAACCTCTTCATATCGACGCGCATTTCTGCGCGACCGAGACCGAATGGGGCCAGCCGCTGATGAATTCGCTGTTCACGCTCGGCCTGATGATCGGCATCTCGGTCAACGACACCACGGTCGGCACGACGATCGGCAATCTCGGCATGACCGACGTGACCTTCCCGGCCCCGCTCTTCGAGGGCGACACGATCAACTGCACCACCGAGATCGTCGCCAAGCGCGAGTCGCGCTCGCGGCCCGATGCCGGCATCGTCGAGTTCCAGCACAAGGCCTACAAGCAGGACGGCACGCTGGTGGCACAGTGCCGCCGTCAGGCCTTCATGCGCAAGCGGCCCGCCCCCGCCACGATCGCGGTCTGACGGCATGCGTTCGCTCCTGTTCGTGCCGGGCGACAGCCCCAAGAAGCAGCAAAAGGGTCTGGAATGCGGGGCCGACGCGCTGATCCTCGATCTCGAGGATTCGGTCGCGCTCGACGCCAAGCCCCAGGCTCGCGCCATCACGCTCGAGTTTCTGAGGAGCCTGCGCGCACAGGCCAGACGACCTGTGCTGATCGTCCGCATCAACGCGCTCTCGACTGGTCTCACCGAGGCCGATCTCGACGCTGTGATGCCGGGCGCTCCCGACGCGATCATGCTGCCGAAAGCCGAGGGCGGCGTCGACGCCGGCCATCTCGCCGCCAAGATCGCCGTGCGCGAAGCGGAAGAGAACCTGCCCGATGGCGGCACGCGCATCATCCCGATCGCGACCGAAACTGGGCGCGGCATCTTCGGGCTCTCCAGCTATGCCGGCGCGACGCATCGTCTCGCCGGCTTGACCTGGGGCGCGGAAGATCTCTCGGCCGATCTCGGGGCCGAAACCAACCGCCTGACCGACGGCAGCTACACCGACCCTTACCGCTTGGCCCGCTCGCTGACGCTGTTCGCGGCCGCCGCCGCGCAGGTCGATGCGATCGACACCGTCTTCACCAATTTCCGCGACGACGAGGGCTTCCGCGCCGAATGTGTCGCCGCGCGGCGCGACGGCTTCACCGGCAAGATGGCGATCCACCCGGCGCAGGTGCCGATCGCCAACGCTGTCTTCGCGCCCTCGCCAGCCGAACTCGCCAAGGCGGAGGCGATCATCGCGCTGTTTGCGGGGAACCCGGGCTTGGGCGTGATCGGGCTCGATGGCGAAATGCTCGATCGTCCCCATCTGATCAGGGCGCAGCGCCTCAAGGCCCGCGCCGAGAAATTGGCTGAATAGAATGCCGGAGGTGATTCCGATGACTCAGGTTTTCGCGATCGAGGGCATGCATTGCGGCGGCTGCGCCTCCCGCGCCCAGAAGGCCGTTGCGGCGGTCGCGCCCGGTGCGGTTGTGACGCTGGAGCCGCCTCGCCTGACCTTGCCAGCGGGCGTCTCGCTGGACGCAGCCGCGATCAACGCAGCGCTGGCCAAGATGGGCGAGTGGAAGGCGAGCGGGCCGCTCACATCCTGATTTGGCGGCAGGCGCGCATGGTCGACGACAGGCAGTCCTGCGCCTTGCGCGCCCGGTCGAGTTCGAAGATCAGCCAGACCCCCGCGCCGAGCACGAGCAGGGCTGCAATCACCGCCAGCAGGTTGACGGTCATCTTCCAGTCGTCGTCGGGCTCGTAGGGCTGCCGCAAATCGCCTCTCCTCACCCTCCAGGCGGGCGAATGATCGAGAATAGTCTATCGACCTCGGCATAGTCGGCATAGCCGCAGCGCGCGATCGGGTTGGCGGCGGCGGTGTCGAAGCGGCCGTCGCGGATGCAGGCATCGTCCATGTAGATGCCGACGACCTGGCCGAGCACCATCCAGCGCGGCAGCGCCTTGCCGTCGAGGTCGTTAAGTTGCTGGACCGAGAGCAGCTTGCATTCGAGCGCGGCCGGGCTTGCCGCGACACGCGGCGGCTTCACGAACTTCGACGGCGCCATCTCCAGCCCGGCATGGGCGTATTCGCTTGCTCCCCGCGGCAGCGGCGCCGACGTCATGTTCATCTGCTGCGCCAGCGCCTTGCTGACGATCGAGCAGGTGAATTCGCCGGTCTCCTCGACGAAGGCGACGGCGTCCTTCTTGTCCTCGGACGAAAACATGACGATGTGCGGGCGCGACGAGACCGCGTTGAAGAAGCTGTAGGGCGAGAGATTGACCTCGCCCTTGGCCGAGAGCGCTGTGATCCAGCCGATCGGCCGCGGCGTCACGATTGCCTTGAACGGATCATGCGGCAGGCCGTGATCCTGCAGGGCGGTGGAATAGATCATGAGGCTCAGGCTCCGAAATGGCTGACGATGTCGGCGAGCGCGGGCCGTTCCCGGTCGGCCGGCACAGTCTGCGCCGTGCCGATATGGATGAAGCCGGCGATGCGCCCGTCGGTGCCGATGCCGAAGGCCGAGAGCACGGCCGTGTCGAACGAGAACCAGTTGGTCAGCCAGCATGCACCGAAGCCCATCGCCTGGGCCGCGACCAGCATGGTCATGCAGACCGCGCCGGCCGACAGCTCCTGCTCCCAGATCGGAATCTTTGGATGGCTCGCCGCCTTCGACACCACAGCTACGATCAGCGGGGCCTGTCTCAGACGGTTGCGCTCGAAGGCGATTTTCTCGACGTCGGCCTCGGGATTGTGCGCCTTGAAGGCCGCCGCCACGATATCGCCGGCCTTGTCGCGCGCTTCGCCCTCGAAGACGATGAAGCGCCAGGGCGCGAGTTTGCCATGGTCGGGCACGCGCGCCGCGATGGTCAGGAGCTGGTCGAGCTGAGCGGCGTCGGGGCCGGGCGCGGAAAGGAACTGCGGCGGTACGGAGCGGCGCAGCTTGAGCAGGGCGAGCGTATCGGTCATGAAGCGTCCGGTCTGGAGAGCAAGTGGAGACCTAGTGCTTCGCCATGATGAGGACAAGCGAGCCTGCTCAGAGCGTGGCGCAGGGGCGTCGCGAGGCACGCTCATGTTTGAACTGGACGCATTCGCAATGACGGCAAGGAATGCCAGCAGGTCTGGCCTGGCTGCGGTGATCGCGGCCACGCTGCTGGCCGCGCCGCAACCCGCCTCGGCGCAGGCGCCGGTGCTACAGCCCCCTCCGGCCGCGATCGTTCCGGGAACCCCGCAAGGCTCGGTCACGGCCACCGTCCCGCTGAGGCTCAGCGCGCAGTTCGCCAACGACCGCAAGCCGATCCGCTCCGGGCTGCTCTGGCGCGTGCTGGCCGAGACCGCCGATGGCTCGCCCCCACGCATCGTCGCCCGCTCCGACGACGCCGAGCCCGTTTTCGCGCTGGAGCCCGGCACTTATCTGCTGCACGCGGCTTACGGCTTTGCCAGCGGCACCAAGCGCGTCACGCTGGGCCCGCAGGGCGGCCGCGACCAGATCGCGATCAGCGCCGGCGCGCTCTCTCTGGCGGGCTCGATCGGCGACAATCCGATCTCGGCAGCGCTGCTGAACTTTTCGGTATTCGTGCCGCTGCAGGGCAATTCCGAAGGCCGTCTCGTCGTCGGCAACGCCCGCGCCGGCGAGATCATCCGACTGCCCGAAGGCACCTACCATGTCGTCTCGACCTATGGCGATTCGAACGCAATCCAGCGCGCCGACGTCAAGGTCGAAGCCGGCAAGGTCACCGACGCGACGCTGCATCACCGGGCCGCGCGCGTGACGCTCAAGCTCGTCGCGGCCCCGGGCGGCGAGGCTTTCGCGGGCACGGCCTTCAGCGTGCTGACGCCGGGCGGCGATGTCATTCGCGAGGCGATCGGCGCGTTTCCTCAGGTCATCCTGGCCGAGGGCGACTATGTGCTGATCGCGCGGCAGGAAGGGCGCGTCTTTTCCCGCGACTTCAAGGTCGAAACGGGCCTGGACAGGGATATCGAGGTCCTGGCTCAGTAGGCCGTCCCGAGCCGCCTGACCGCGATAGTGCGACGACCCTTGTCAGTTCGACGGCTTGGACGCTTCGGCGAATTCGGGCTTGGCGCCGGTCAGCGCGCTGACGATGCCGTCGGCGACGCGCACGGCAAGGCAGCGATAGCTGGCATCGACCATGTGCAGCCCATCCATGCCGACCAATTCGGCGTCGGTGAACTGCTTCGAGCGTGCCCAGCTCTTCATCATCGCATAGCGCGGGAAGATCGAGACGCCATGCTCGTCGGCGGTTCGCATCAGCACCTTGCGGTAATCGTCATATTTTGGATAGCGGTCTTCGCGCGGCAGCCATTGCAGGTCCATCATGACCATGTCGATGCCGGCATCCTGCATCTTCCTGATGCCCTTGGTCAGGATTTTGGCGAGCTTCTCCTCGCCGACATGGCGGATCGCGTCGTTGACCACGGTCTGCCAGATCACGATCGACGGCTTGGCCTCGATCACATCGGCCTCCATGCGCAACAGCATGTCATAGGCGGACTGGCCGCCAACGCCTTTGTTGACGACCTTGATCTCGCGGTCTGGCAGACGGCGCTTGAGTTCGGCCTCCAGCACGGCCGGATAGCTCTTGTCGTTCGAACTTGCGCCTGATCCTTCAGTCGTCGAGGAGCCGAGCGCGACGATGGTGAGAGCGCCGGTGTCCCGCAATGTCCGCGCGGCGACCGGCAACATCGGCTGGAATGGCTGCTGGGCCGCGCCGAAGCGGCAGCGCAGATCGCTCTTGTCGGCAAGCGTCATCGGCCCGGCAAAAGCCTCGCCGGCAAACAAGCCTGCGATCAGGAGCGCTGCGGCGACAGGCCGGATGCCTGCAGGCCAGAAGAAGCCCTGCCTGTTTTGTCTGACGCCTTGAACCAAGACAGAAATGCCCCGAGACCCAGCAACATCATAGCGCCGAACAGCGAAATCAGCAACTGCACGCCAAGTGCGAACCCGGTCTCAGCCATCACGATCTGTCCGGCGATCGAAAGCACGATGCCGACGCAGAACACTTCGAGCGAATGGCGACCAGCATGAGCGAGCAGTCGCCCCGCGCTGCTGGCGAGCAGCGCGCCGCCAGCCGGCAGATACCGGATCGCGAGCCATGCCAGAGCCAGAACATGCGCGATCCGCGCGAAGGCCAGATTGGTCTTGTCGGTGCCGATCTGCACCTGATCGATCCAGTCGTTCAGCGCCACGATGCCGAACGGATTGCCTGACGATGTCTTGATCGCCAGCGCAAACATCAGGAACGCGAGCGCGGCCGCATCAACGAGGCGCAGACGGGGCGCATTGAGGCCAAGCTGCGCGGCGCGGCCGATGAGAATCCCGAGCACGAAGATGAACTGCCAGGCGAAGGGATTGAAGAACCAGCCGCCCGAGCCGGCATTCGGCAAGTTGAGGCCGAAGGTTCCGGCGCAGAACCAGAGCGCAAAGGAGGCGGCGAGCGTCAGCAGCGGGCTGAAGCGCATACCCGCATAGATCGCCGGAAACAGGCCGAGCAGGATGATATAGAGCGGCAGGATGTCGAGATAATAGGGCTGATAGCGCAGCGTCAGGGCGTCGAAAATCGCCTGCGCCGGCTGGCTGAATAGCGAATGGATGTTGATCGCCTCGAGATAGAGCGGGTTCTTCGTCTGGACCACGGCGGTCGCCACGATGGCGCAAACCAGCAGGAAGACCGCGGCATGAGCGACATAGAGCGTCCAGACCCGCCGACCGACCTTACGCGCGCCGGCGAGCACCCCGTCACGATCGATCAGCCCGCCATAGGCGAGCGTCGCCGAGACGCCCGCCAGCAGCACGAAGGCGTCGGCAGCGTCCGAAAACCCGAAATTATGCGGCATGAAGCCGGCGACGACATTGCCGGGCATGTGATTGATGAAGATGAACAGCAGGGCGAGACCACGGATCACGTCGATCCGGGCGTCGCGGGCGGGACGCGCCGCGAGGGCGGCTGGAGCGCCGCCGAATGCGAGAAACTGGCCGAATGAGACCGATTGCGCCACGAACCGAGCCTTGGATTGGGCGGAAACCGCCTGCGACCGAACATGAACGAAAACCGACAGCGTCGTTCATCTGGCGTTCATATAAGGCGGAATGGTGACGAAGCCATAAACGCCTGATCACGAGCGATTCAACGCGCGATCACAAGCGCGTGTTCCCGAAGGTCAGGAAGGCCGGTCAGACGAATCCGCCAGTCAGTAGGGCGGCTCGGCATGGACGAGCTTGCCGTCGATCAGGAGACGCTTGATCGCGGCCTCCCCCGACGAGGAGACGGCGGCTACGATCTCGACGCGCCTGCGCTCGGTGCGCTCGATCGCTCGCCCGCTGCCCTGGGGCACGAAATAGTTCTCGAGCCCGTAGTCGACCCGCAGGCGGCTGTTCGGCTGGCCGCAATCGGATGCGCCGTCCTCGCCGAAGCGGCAGGCGACTGTCGAACTGACGCGTCCGGCGATCACGGTGCCGGCGCCGGCGGGCCGCGACCGGAAAGCGCCACGGACCACCGCGAAGCCCTCCGCGTCGGCGCCCAGCCGCACATGGATGGGGTCGCCGCGCCGGAACGCCTTGTCGCCATCCAGCCCGGCGAGTTCGATCGTGCCGATCTCGTAGCCGAGCACGACATAGTCGCCGCGAAACAGGTCGCGCGGATCGACCGGCGCGGTCTTCAGCCTGATCTCGACGCCCGAGCGCAGGATGCGCGCCCGGCTCTCGACCACAAGCAGGATCAATCCGCACAAAACGAGCATGGCGGCAAGCGCGCGCCACAGCACCGGCACGCGGGCGGTCAAGCCATCGAGCGAAGGAACCGCGATCATGCCGACGCCTCCGGCGGCGAATCTCCGGGAGACTTTCCGAAGCGCGCGACGAGACGCCGTGTCAGCGATGCCATTCCCAGCAGGGCCGCGCCGCCGACGAGGAAGAACAGCGACTGGTCCAGCAGCGTCCCTATGGTCTGCCAAAGCAGGATGATGACCGCGATGAAGAACAGCCCCGAACCTGCTCCCGTCACCCGCCGCAGGCCGCCGGCTGCGCCTGCCGCGACCTGCGCGATGGCGATCAGGAGAATCAGGCTTGCGACCACGACCTTGCCGGGCAAGGTCACGACGCCACCGCTCCAGAACACGAGCGGGATCAGCAGCGAAAGCAGCAGCGCCCCGGCCAGCGCCCAGGCGAAACGCTTCTCGCGCGCCAGCAACGCGAGGCCCGCGCTCGTCGGCACGGCGGCGAGATAGGCGAGGTAGATCGCCACACCGCCCTTGCCTGCGCCCGACAGACTGGTGTCGAGAATGCGGACGAGTTCGATGCAGAGCGCGACAGACAGGCCGACCAGCCCCCACGGCAGAAACGCCGTGAGCAGCGCCGGCAGGCCCCGGTCGCGCGCCAGCGCCCCCACCGCGACGAAGACGACAGAGACGGCGAGCCCATAGGCGATCAACCCATAGTCGAAATTGCCGTTGACCCAGTCGCCGGGAACCAGCGCGAGCCAGCCCGCCAGGCACAGCACTGCCACATGATGGACAAAACGGCTCTCGCGCCCCAGCGCGAGCCAGAAAGCCGGCAGGAAGAGCAGGAAGAACGGCCAGTGCAGCGTGCCCTGCTGCTCGACCCAGCGGCCGCCGCTCCAGCTCGCCAGCGCGACGAAGGCGACGATCAGCGCGCCGTCCGAGCGCAGCAGAACGGCGACCGCGAGTGCGCCGAGCGCGATCAGGAAAGCGCCGGCCGGCCAGTCCGTCGGCAAATGATACATCTGTCCGACCAGCGCGACGCCGGCCGCGAAAATCAACACGCCGCAGGTCGACGCCGCATTGGCGCCCATCGTCGAGCCCTTCGCATCCAGCCTGGCCGCGATGACGAGTGCGCCGACGATGCCCGCGAGGATCATCCCGAGCTTCACCAGCCGCGGCATCTCCTCCCAGTTCGCCGCCACGAAGGCCGCGACGCTGGAGGCGATCAGCAGCCCGCCGAACAGGCCCAGCAGCCCCGGCAACCGAAAGCCGCCCTCGCGCGTCAGCGATTGACGGATCGCGGTCGCGCTCGCGGGAGAGACCAGCCCCTCCCCGACCCAGCGGGTCAGGTCGGCTTCGAGTCGCTTGTGATAGGAGCCGGTCAGCATGTGTGACAATCTGGCATGGGTTCATGACGATTGGCGAGAGCAGGTCTCGCCGCTCCCCACAGCCCTCATCCTGAGGAGCCGCGAAGCAGCGTCTCGAAGGATGCTCCAGCTCGCACGGGAAGCATCCTCTGGAGCATCCTTCGAGACGCGGGCTGACGCCCGCTCCTCAGGTTGAGGGTTGTGGGAATGCGTTAGCTACAGAGCCGCCCGCGCCGCCTTCGCCCGCTTCAGGTCAGGCGGCGTCGCTTCCTCGGTCATCGCCGCGATCATGGCGTCGAGCGGCAACACCGTCTGCGCCTGGCTGCCGAGCCGGCGCACCGTCACCGTGCGCTCCTCCGCCTCGCGCTTGCCGACCGCCAGGATCACCGGGACCTTGGCCAGCGAATGCTCGCGCACCTTGTAGCTGATCTTCTCGTTGCGAAGATCGGCGCGCGCCCGCAGGCCGGCGTTCATGCAGGCGATGGTGACGTCCTCGGCATAGGCATCGGCCTCCGAAGTAATCGGGCAGACCAGAATCTGCTCGGGCGCGAGCCAGAGCGGAAAGTGGCCGGCAAAATTCTCGATCAGGATGCCGGTGAAGCGCTCCAGCGAGCCGCAGATGGCGCGATGGACCATGCTCGGCGTCTTCTTCTCGCCGTCCGAGCCGATATAGAACGCGCCGAAGCGCTCCGGCAGGTTGAAATCGACCTGCGTCGTGCCGCATTGCCAGTCGCGGCCGATCGCGTCGCGCAGCACGTACTCGAATTTCGGCCCGTAGAAGGCCCCCTCGCCGGGATTGATCGCGGTCTTGATGCGGCCGCCGGATTCTGTCGCGATCTGGTCCAGCACCTTGGTCATCACGTCCTCGGCATGGTCCCACATAGCATCCGTGCCGACGCGCTTTTCCGGCCGCGTCGAGAGCTTGATGACGAGATCGTCGGTAAAGCCGAAATCGGCATAGACCGAGAGGATCAACTCGTTGATCTTCAGGCACTCGGCCGCGAGATGCTCCTCGGCGCAGAAGATGTGCGCGTCGTCCTGGGTGAAGCCGCGCACGCGCATCAGCCCGTGCAGCGCGCCCGACGGCTCGTAGCGGTGGACGTTGCCGAATTCGGCCAGCCGGATCGGCAAATCGCGATAGCTCTTCAGCCCGTGCTTGAAGATCTGGACATGGCCGGGGCAGTTCATCGGTTTCAGCGCAAAGACCTTCTGGTCGCGCGTCGGGTCGTTGGGATTCTCGAAGGCGGAGGCCGACTTCACCGCGAACATGTTGTCCTGGTACCAGCCCCAGTGCCCGGACGTCTCCCAGAGCGACTTGTCGAGAATCTGCGGCGCGTTGACCTCCTCATAGTCCGCAGCCAGACGCCGGCGCATATAGGTCAGGATCTCCTGGAACAGCCGCCAGCCCTTGGCGTGCCAGAACACGACGCCCGGCCCCTCCTCCTGGAAGTGGAACAGGTTCATCTCGCGGCCGAGCTTGCGGTGGTCGCGCTTCTCCGCCTCCTCGATCTGCTTGAGATGGGCATCGAGCTGTTCCTGCTTCGCGAACGCCGTGCCGTAGAGCCGCGTCAGCATGGCGTTGTTGCTGTCGCCGCGCCAATAGGCGCCCGCCACCTTCATCAGCTTGAAGGCCGTGCCGACCTTGCCGACCGAGGTCATGTGCGGCCCGCGGCACAGATCGATCCAGTCGCCTTGCGCATACATCTTCAGCGTCTGGTCTTCCGGGATCGCATCGACCAACTCGACCTTGTAGGCCTCGCCCTTCTCCGCGAAGAAGGCCTTGGCCCGGTCGCGGCTCCATTCCTGCTTGGTGAAGGGCGCATCCTTCGCGATGATCTCGCGCATCTTCGCCTCGATCGCCGGGAAGTCCTCGGGCGTGAACGGCTCGTTGCGGGCGAAATCGTAGTAAAAGCCGCCCTCGATCACCGGGCCGATTGTCACCTGCGTACCGGGCCAGAGCGCCTGCACCGCCTCGGCCAGCACATGGGCGCAGTCGTGCCGGATCAGTTCCAGCGCGCGTGGATCGTCGCGCGTCAGGAACTCGATGCGCGAATCGCGGCCGATCGGATCGGCGAGATCGACGACGACGCCGTCCAGCGCCATCGCGACGGTGCGCTTGAGAAGAGAGGGGGAGATGCCGCCCGCAATGTCCTTTCCGGTTATGCCGGAAGGGAATTCGCGCCGAGCGCCGTCGGGAAATGTCAGGGAGATCGTCATCGATTGCAGCTCCTGCTCACTCGGGGACACAAACCCCGTAAGCGAAAATTTCTGAGGGATATGGTCTGCTACGGCTTAAAGGTCGTTCCGCCGCCCGCAGCAGGTTCCGCGTCGGAATCGAGAGCAGGCGGCGCGTTCACGCCGCGCCAGCGCCCATAGGACCACGGCCTATACCAGCGCGCGTCATGCGGCAATTCCTCGCAGACGAGATCGATGCCCGAAGTGCCAAGCGGCGTGCAGCGGCAAATGCGCGCAAAGCCGACCCAGCCACCGCGCCACAATCCAAAGCGCTGGATCGCCTCATCGGCATAGTCCGAACAGCTCGGCCAGTGCCGGCATTGCCGGCCGATCAGCATCGACAGGCTGAGCTGGTAGCCCCGGATCAGCCAATGCGCGCCACGCCTCGGCGCAAGCTTCAATCCCGAGGCGACCTTTAAACCGGACGACGTGGCAAAAAGACGTGACAAGGCGAGGCTCGATGCCTTTTCATCGCGCTCGTCGTCGCAGCCGGGATTCGCCATGCTCCACCCTCTTCCACGAACCGCGCCGCGCCGCCAGATGGCGGCCGTGCTGGCGCTGGCAGTGGGCCTTGCGTTGCCCACGGTGCCTGCGCTCGCCCAGCAGCGCGCGAGCCTGCTCTGGCTCGATGCCGGCAGGATCGACATCGCTCGCGTCATCGGATTGCCGCCGGCCCAGAACTCGCCCGAGCAGCGCGCGGAATTCGAGCAGGTCCTCCAGATCAGCTCGACCCGAACGCCCGAACGGGAGAAGCAGGCCATCGCCGACCAGTACCAGACGCTGGCCCGCTTTCTGGACGGGATCGACCATGCCTTCGTCGAGAACACACAGCGCGAGATGCGGCTGCTCTTCCGGGAGGCTCAGGTCGAGCTTGGCATTATCCTGCTCGGCGTCCGCCGCCTGACCAACCGGCAAAGGCCGTTCACGGTCTGGAACAAGGTTCGGGTCAAGCCCTGCCCCGGCGGCAGGCCCGACGGCTCGTCCTTCCCGTCCGGCCATGCGGCGACGGCGGCGCTCTATGCCGAATTGCTGACCGAGGTCGTGCCGGAGTTCGCCGAAAAATTCGAGGCCCGCGTCAAGGATTACGGCCAGAGCAGGCTCGTCTGCGGTTTCCATTATCCGACCGATCTCGTCGCCGGCGACAAGGCCGGTCGCGCCGTGGCGAAGGCGCTGCTGGCAGAGCGCGCCTTCCGCGCCCGCTTCGACGAGACCAGGCCGGAAATCCGGCAGGCTTTCGGGCTGAAATAGCTATTCGGCCGCCATCTGCCGCCGCTCCTCGATCTGGCCGATCGCATCGACCACCGCGTCGAAGGTCAGCATCGTCGAGGCGTGACGCGCCTTGTAGTCGCGCACCGGCACGAGCACCGCGAGATCGGCCCATTTGCCGTCCGGAGGCTCGGCGCTGTCTTTGAGAATGGCGCGGGCCTGCTCGCGGACTTGGCGCAGTTCCTGCGCCGTCGAGCCGAGGACATGGCGCGCCATGATCGAGGACGAGGCCTGGCCGAGCGCGCAAGCCTTCACCTCATGGCCAAAGCGGGTGACGACATCGCCCTCCATGCTGACATCGACCGTCACGGTCGAACCGCAGAGTCGCGAATGGGCCTTTGCCGTGGCGTCGGGCCGGGCCAGCCGCTCCAGCAGCGGGATGTCGGCCGCCAGTTCGAGGATGCGCTTGTTGTAGACGTCACTCAGCATGTCGTGATCTCCGCCGGGGCTGCAACGCGCGGCGCGATCACCAATATAGGAAGTGTCGCAAAAATATGGGAGGGCTAGGACCGACCTGAATGAATGCGGCGGGAAACTTGTCCGATCGCCTCGCGCCGGCTGGTCCAAGGCCGAACCGGCTGCGTATGGGGTCAAACCGTAACGGGAGGCGCCACATGAGCCCTGTGGTTAAGTCCTTGTCCGTCGAGCGGGCGCTCAGCCCCTCTGCAGACAAGTTTCTGATCAAGCAGCCGACGCAGGAGGAGGCCGAGTCAGCCGTGCGCACGCTGCTGCTCTGGGCCGGCGACGATCCCTCGCGCGAGGGCCTGCTGGAGACGCCGCGCCGCGTCGCCAAGGCCTATCGCGAGTTCTACAAGGGCTATGACGAGGACGCCGAGGACATTCTCGACCGCGTCTTCGAGGAGGTCCAGGGCTATCGCGAGATGGTGCTGGTCCGCGACATCCCGTTCTACTCGCATTGCGAGCACCACATGGTGCCCTTCGTCGGCAAGGCGCATATCGGCTATTATCCGTCGAAAGGCGTGGTCGGCCTGTCCAAGCTCGCGCGCATCGTCGATGTCTATGCCCGGCGTCTCCAGACACAGGAGACGATGACGGCGCAGATCGCGCAGGTGATCGAGCGCGCGCTGAAACCCCGCGGCGTCGCGGTGCTGATCGAGGCCGAGCATATGTGCATGTCGATGCGCGGCGTGCAGAAGCAGGGCTCCTCGACCATGACGACGCAATACACCGGCGTCTTCAAGGAGCCGGCCGAGCAGGTCCGCTTCTTCACCATGGTGAAGTCGTCGGGGCTTTGAGCGAGTCGGGCGCGAGACCAAGCCGCGCGCCCTTGCACACGACCGCTAATTGCGCCCGGCCATGACGCCGCCATCGACATCGTGGATTGCACCGGTCGTCCACCCTGCCCGCTCCGACAACAGAAAGGCGATGTGGGCCGCGACATCATCCACCCGGCCGACCCGGCCGATCGGGTGGAAGGCGTCGAAGCCGCCCGTCAGCGTCGCTTCGATCGCATCAGGCGCGATGAAGGCGCCATAGATCGGTGTCACGACCACGGCGGGAGCAACCGCGTTGACGCGGATACCGTGTTCCGCCAGTTCCATCGCCAAATGCTGGGTCAAGGCATGCAACCCGGCCTTCGCCATCGAATAGGCTGAAGACGGCGTGGCCTTGACCGCCTGCCGTGCCCACATCGAACCGATGGTGACGATCGCCCCGCCGCCATGCGCCGCCATGTTGCGCGCCACGGCCTGGGTCACGAAATAGATCGCCCGATTGAGCGCGTGATACCCGTCGAAATCTGCGCCTGCATGGTCGAGAAACGGCTTTGGGAAGAAATAGCCGGCGGCATTGACGAGTTGGTCGATATGGCGGCCCTCGCCTTCGATCCGCTTGACCAGCCCGTCCACGGCCGTCCGATCGTACAGATCGGCGACGATGATGTCGGCTCCGCTGCCGCCGGCCGCGTCGATCAGAGCCCGGGCGGCGTCGAGCTTGGCCAGGTCGCGGCCCACAATGGCGACTGTTCGTCCCTCGGCTGCAAGCAGCAGCGCTGTGGCAAGTCCCATACCCGAGGAGCCTCCTAGAATGAGGCTGAGTTTATCCGTCATGATCGAAATCCTCACTTCAAATCTATCTACTGATAGATAGATTTGAAGTTGTCAGTTGAGAATGGCGGCGTCAAGTCCTATCTATCACTCGATAGAGAGAATCTCCGATGCCCGACCAGCCAGCCCGCGATCAGATCCTAGACGCCGCCGAGAAGCGGGCGCGGGCGGCCGGCTATCACGGCTTCAGCTTTCGCGATCTGGCCGAGGACGTCGGCATCAAGAGCTCCAGCGTCCACTATCATTTCCCGACCAAGGGCGATCTCGCCGAGGCGCTGGCGCGGCGCTACACGAATCGTGCCGCCGAGAGGCTCGGAGAGCCCGACAGCCTCGCTCCCGGAGAAGGTGCGGCCCGGGTCTCCGCCCTATTCCGCGATGCGCTTCTGATCGACGATCGCATGTGCCTTTGCGGCCTATTCGGCGCGGAACGCGACGCCTTGCCGCCGCCGGTCGGCGTTGCGGTCGCCGACTTTTTCCGCCTGATCCTCGACTATCTCGACCGCGCGCCAAAAGCGGCGCGGCAAAGCGAGACACCGGCAGCCATGTTGGCGCGGCTTGAAGGCGCGCTCATCCTCGCCCGCACGCTGAATGATCCGAACCTGTTCGAGGCAGCGATCGCCGCGCCGGATACCTGATAGGCCCCGCGATCCGGCGATCGCCGGCGCCGAAACCGCCTTATGCAGCCGAAGCGGCAAGAAACCGATGGAGTCGCCATGAACCCGTTTCCAAGCCTCGACGCAAAAGCGGCCCTCGAGGAAGGCGACATCCTTGCCCCCCGCTTCGACTCAAACGGACTGGTCACCTGCGTCGCTACCGACTCGGCGACGGGCGAGGTCCTGATGGTCGCGCATATGAACGCCGAATCCCTGGCGCGCAGCATCGAGACAGGCGAAGCCTGGTACTGGTCGCGCTCGCGCCGCGAACTCTGGCACAAGGGCGCGACTTCGGGCCAGATCCAGACAATCGTCGAGATGCGCGTCGATTGCGATCAGGACGCGATCTGGATCAAGGTCCAGGTCGCTGGCGATGGCGGCTGCTGCCACACGCAGCGCCGGTCGTGCTTCTACAGGGTCAAGCCGGTCGGGACCGATGCCGGCCTGCCGCTTGCAAGGCGCTGACCGAGCCCATCCGACCCAGCGCTGGCGATGCCTATCCACCAAGGTTTCATATACCAACACTTCATGCACCAAGATTTCATCTATCCGTCAAATGCCGCGCATATCGGCGTGGCATCGCCTTGATGGTTCACGATTCGCTCATTGCCGCCCCGGCAAGCTGGCTCTCCCGCGGAGGGCCGGGACCATGTTGTGGGATGATATCGCGAGGCGCGCCTTCGGACTGGGCGGAGGTGGAGCCACGATGGACGAGATGACGGCCCAGGCCGACGCCAGGCCCGGCAGGCCGAAGATCGGGCTCGCGCTTGGCGGCGGTGCGGCGCGCGGCTGGGCCCATATCGGCGTCATCGAAGTATTGACGGAGGCGGGCTACGGCCCCGACGTCATCGCTGGGACCTCGATCGGCGCGGTGGTCGGCGGCTGCTTCTGCGCCGGAAAGCTGCCCCAGCTCGCCGAATTCGCCACCACCCTGACCAAGCGCCGCGTCGTCGGCCTGATGGATTTCCATATCGGCGGCGCGGGCCTGATTGCCGGCGGACGGCTGAAGCGCCTGCTTGAGCGCGATCTCGCCCAGACCCGGATCGAGGACTTAGCCCAGCGTTTCGTCGCGATCGCGACCGAACTCGGCACCGGGCACGAGATCTGGCTGACGCGCGGGCCGGTGGTCGAAGCGCTGCGCGCCTCCTACGCGCTGCCGGGCGTGTTCGACCCGGTCAAGCTCGGCGGCCGCTGGCTGATGGACGGCGCGCTGGTCAACCCCGTGCCGGTCACCGCCGCGCGCGCCATGGGCGCCGACGTCGTGATCTGCGTCAACCTCAACAGCGATCTCGCCGGGCGCGGCACCACGATCCAGAGCCACCCGGCCGATCCCGACCCCGAAATCCTGCCCGAGATCGACGTCCGCCCGACCTCGCGCTGGCTCGGGGGCATCACGGGCGCGGCGCGGCGCGTGCGCGGCATGGTCGGCCGCCCGGCACAGGACAAATCAGGATATGACAGGCCGGGGCTCGCCGGCGTCATGGTCGACGCCTTCAACATCACGCAGGATCGCATCTCGCGCTCGCGGCTGGCGGGGGATCCGCCCGACGTGATGGTTGGCCCCAAGCTCGGCCGCATAGGCCTCTTCGATTTCCATCGGGCGCAGGACATCATCGAACTCGGCCGTCAGGCGGCCAGACGCTCGCTTGACGACATCGCGGCGGTGGTCGCCAGCAGCAGCGTCGGCGTCGACTGATAGCGGAGAGCACCGAGACGGTGAGAGCCGTCTCGAAACTCGCTCCGGTGAGTCGGCTGGCGTGGCGTTCGAGAACCGGAGCGGAGCGGACTTTGCGCGCTTTCCGTTCGGCTGGAACCAGCCGAACGAAAGGAATTCGCGCCAGATCAAAGCTTTGAGCATGTCCTCATCGAAAAAGTGGCGTCCACTTTTGCGGGACATTGCTCGAAGTCCGTGAGGACCGGAAGCGCAGAACGCCGCGTCAGACGGCCTCCGGAGTAGAGTTTAGGGACGGCTCTCAAGCCATGGCGATGTAGTCGCGCATGGCCCGTCCCTCCGCCTCGATCTCCGCCACGCGATACTTCACCACGTCGCCGATCGAGACGATACCCGCGATCCGGCCATTGTCGATGACCGGAACGTGCCGGAAACGGCCCGACGTCATGATCTCCATGAGTTCGTCGACGCTGGTCTGTGGCCGGCAGGTCACGACCTTGGCCGTCATCACCCTCGAGACCGGACTCTCAAGAGCCGTTGCGCCGTTCTGGCCCAGAGCCCGGATGATGTCGCGCTCCGACAGGATGCCGACCAGCGCACCATCCGCGCCCGTGACCGCAACGGCGCCGATGCGACGCTCGGCCAGAACCTTCACCGCATCGGCCAGCGTCCGCTGCGGCTCCACCGAGATGACCTCATGTCCCTTGTCGCCGAGAAGCTGCGAGACGTTCATGGACACGTTCCTCCTGCATGGGCTGCGCCGTTGACCGGCGAGCGGATTGGGGCGGAGCGACATCGGGCGGTCGGCATGCATAGCGCCAAGGGCTCGGCTCGCATCCAGCACGGCCGAGAGTGTGGGCGAAGAGGATGCCGCAGGCAAGACTTAGCCTCGGTCCTGACTTCGCCTCGGGCCGGAGATCGTCGCCGCCGGACGATCAGGCCCGCACCACGCCCCGGTCGAGCAGCGGAAACAACAGAAGCCCGACGACGAAGCCGCCGACATGCGCCTCCCAGGCGATGCTGGTCTCCTCGCCCAGGATCGGGACGAGCCCTGACCCGAACAGAAAATTGGTGACGAACCAGATCCCGATGAAGATCAGCGCGCGCGAATTGCGCCAGAGCTGGCCGAGGCGCTCGGCTGGTATCGACCTCACCACATGGTCGTCGCCGAGGCTGCCGAAGCGCAGGCCCGGCGAGAACACGAATCGCGCTGCGGCCGCCATCGCCCCCGAGACGGCGGCCGATGCGCCGACCAGCGGCAGTACGTCGAGATCGCGCGCAAACCAGTGCAGCAGCGCCCCCCCGATCGTCGAAAGAGCCAGCAGATTGAGAAAGCGCGCGCCGCCGAGCCGGCGCGCCACAGGGCTGCCGAACGCCGCAAGCCAGAGCAGGTTGGACGCCAGATGCAGCCAGGAGCCGTGCAGCAGGCCGTAGGTCAGCACGGTCCACAATTTCGGTCCGCCATCGGCGACGAGCAGCCGCACGAGTTGTAACCGGTCGCCGAGCGCCTGCCCCGGGAGAGCCTGCGTCAGACCGTTGAGCAGTTCGTCGATGCGGTCGGGCGCGAGCCACAGGCTCAGCCTCGCCGGCACGAAGGCGAGCCAGGACAGCAGCATGTAGTCGTCAAGCGCCGACAGCAGCATTCGCCCGCCCTGGATCAGGGCAAGGCAAACGCTGAGCCAGACAACGACGGACGGCAGGTTGAGGATCGGCTCGCGTCCCGGCGGGGCGAACGGACCGGAGCGCTGTTCGGACATGGCCGCAACCTCGCCGATGCCGGGGCCGGAGGCAAGCCGACGCCGCGCCGCAGCGGGCACCTGGGACGAGCGGCGATGAAAAAAGGGGAGCGGCCTTGCGGCGCTCCCCTTCCTCCGGCTGTGGCCGACGCCCGGCAAGCAGGCGTCGCGGTCACATCCCCTCCGCCCCACCGGACGCGGAACGCCGTCTGGGCGCTCCGGGAATTCGCTTGGATTTGAATGACATTTTAAGGGGTTATCCACAATCGCAAGGTTCCGTTAACCCTAACCGGCCCTTCGACGCCCGCCTGTCCCGGCCCCATGGCAAGACGGCATGGCGAGTGCGTCGAACCTGTCCAAGTGGACCCGACCGTGTCTCATCCGAACGCATCTGCCCCATTTCAGGACGCAAGGCGTGCCGGAGAAGGACCAACCCAGCATTGGACGCGGAATGAAGAACCCCAGCACCCGCATGGTTTTCGAGTACTGGAACGAGCTGCGCGGCGAGCGCGCCGCTCCAGAACGCGGCGAGATCGAGCCCGGCGCTCTGCGCCATGCGCTGGCCGACACCTTCATGCTCGAGAACGAGCCGATCGGCCCGGTCTTCCGCCTTGCCGGTACGAGGCTTTGCGCGCTGATCGGCAGCGAACTCAGGGGCCGCGCCTTTGCCGCGCTCTGGCCCGATGTCGAAGCGCAAGGGGACATGCGACGCCTCGTGCAGACGGTCATGGACGAGACCGCCGGGGCGGTCGCCGGCCTCTCCGGCGAGACGCGGACAGGGGCGCCGGTCTATCTCGAATTGCTGCTGCTGCCCTTGCGTTACCGCGGCCGCACCCATGCCCGCGTGCTGGGCGCGTTGTCGCCAGCGCTCACGCCCGAATGGCTCGGCCTCGACACGCTCGATTCGATGCGGATGATCTCGCTGCGCATGCTCTGGCCGAACACGCCGGCTCAGCTTGCGCCCGAGCCGAGGCAGCGAATGGCGCCGCCGAAATTCATGGTGCTTCCGGGCGGACGCGTCTGAGTTTCTAACCGACCGTTAACCAGCGCGTCGCTAGGATCGCCTCCGAACACAGGCTGATCATTCGATGCTGAGCGCGCTGCAAACGCCCCGTACGGCCCCCCGCCCTGCCGAGCGCAGGCGGCATCACCGTATGAAAGTCGTGCTGCTGGGCCGCTACATGCTGCCCAACCGCATGGAGTATCCCTGCCAGAGCATCGACATCTCGCCCGGCGGCGTGCATCTGGCGGCCCCCGCCAAGGCTGCGCCCGGCGACCGTGTCATCGTCTATCTCGAACATCTCGGCCGCATCGAGGGCGTCGCCGTGCGCACCACGATGGAAGGCTTCGCGATGACGATCACCGCGACCAGCCGCAAGCGCGAGAAATTCACCGCGCAATTGACCTGGCTCGCTAACCGCGACGAACTCGGCCTCCCGGAAGACCGCCGCCACGAGCGGATCGTGCCGCGCAATCCGCGCTGCGTCCTGACCATGGATGACGGCGCCGAGCATGTCGTGCGCATCATCGACATCTCGCTGTCGGGCGCCGCCTTCTCCAGCGATCTCGACCTGCCGCTCGGCACCCCGGTCAGGATCGGCTCGACGCCGGGCAAGCTCGTCCGGCGCTTCGATGGCGGCTATGCCGTCGAGTTCCGCTTCCCGCTCTCGGCCGACCTCCTCGACGAGAATCTGGAACTCTGAGCGCCGGCAGCCGTCTCCCCGCCTTGCCGCTCCTCTCCAGATCGACAACCCTGCCCCGCCGGACGCCTGCTTTTTGCGCGCAACGCGTGAGCTGAGCCATGTCCCGACGCATCGATCGTTCCTGGCTCGTCTTCGACAGCATCGAGAACGCGCAGCAGGACCGCTGCGTCGACCTGTTCGAACGGCCGGACGGCTCGTGCGGCTTCGAGGAGTTTCGGCGCGATGTCGAGGACGCCGGCACCTGGACGCCAGTGCAGTTCTATTCCGGGCTGAGTTTCCCGACCCGCAATGACGCCCGGCGTGCAGCGCACCGAACCGTCGCCTGGCTCGCTGACGCACCCAACCCACGCCCGACGCTCGGCTGATCCGGCCGGCAGCGTTAAGCGATCATTCCCACCGCAGCGGCCGGCGCTGGTTAACGCAATCGGAATGCAGCGCTGAAATTTGTTACCTTCGCATTCGGCGACGATTTATACTGTTCTATACTGCAGGTCCGGACGAGACGAATACATAAAATTGCTCGTTTTCATTTCAAATCAAATCCACGCGCCCCACGCAATGTCGGCCCCAGGGACAAGAAAGGGGACGTCATGCAGTTCATTCACCGTGGTTTCTTTGGGCCGGCGCTTGCCGTGCTCATCACTGCCGCCGGCTCCGGCGTCCAGGCCCAGTCCAGCGCCGGGCTGCCGGTCGCCAGCCTGCCGATCGCGGCATCGGGCGATGCAAGGGCGCCTTATGCCTGGAGCGACCTGTGCCGGCGCAGCCCGGCCGAGTGCCGCGTCGATACCGGCGAGGACGAGCGCGTCGAGATGACGCCGAAGCTCTGGAAGACGATCGTCGCGATCAACAGCAAAACCAACCGCGAGATCGAAGCCATCACCGATCAGGACCATTGGGGCGTGGTCGATCGCTGGGATCTGCCGACCGACGGCAAGGGCGATTGCGAGGACTATGCGCTGCTCAAGCGCAAGCGCCTGGCCGAGGCCGGCATCCCGCGCCGCGCCTTGCTGATGACCGTGGTGATCGACGAGGAGAACGCCGGCCACGCCGTGCTGATGATCCGCACCGATCGCGGCGACTACATCCTCGACAACAAGCGCAATGCGGTGCTGCCCTGGGGCCAGACCGGCTACGTCTACGTCAAGCGCGAATCGCAGATGCGCACCGGCTGGACCTCGCTCGGCGGCCTGCAGACGCCGACGGTCGCATCGCTGCGCTGAGATCCGTGAGTCAACGCCGCAGCCGCCGGGCGTGACCGGCTGCGGCGACCCCTTGGAGACGACGCAAGGCTGAGGCGCCTCGCGAAACTCCAACCCAAAGGCGAGGCTCGGTCACGTCCCCACCCCACCCGTCCCCCAGGCCGGGTTTCGCCATAGGGCCGGTTTCCCTTCCCCGGGGAGACCGGCCCGTCCTTTTTCAGGCTCGGTCCAGCCGCCTCATGCCGGCGGCGAACTGCTTCCAGCGCAGGACATAGTTCTTCGCCGAGCCGGTGATTCCGGCGGCGGCCGCCTCGTCCAGTGTCCGGATGGCCTTGGCCGGCGCGCCGACGATCAGCGAGTTGTCGGGGAACTCCTTGCCCTCGGTGACCAGCGCATTGGCGCCGACCAGGCTGTTCCTGCCGATGCGCGCCCCGTTGAGCACGGTCGCGCCCATGCCGATCAGGGAATTGTCGCCGATGACGCAGCCATGGAGGATGGCGCGATGGCCGATGGTGCAGCCCGCCCCGACCCTGAGCGGAAAGCCCATATCGGTGTGGAGCACGCACCCTTCCTGGACGTTGCTGCCCGGCCCGATCTCGATCCACTCATTGTCGCCGCGCATGACCGCGCCGAACCAGACCCCGACGTCGGGCGCGATCCTGACCTTGCCGATCAGATGGGCATCGGGCGCAAGCCACCATGCTCCGTCGCCGGGCGTTTCCGGGCTGACGCCGTCAAGGGAGTAAAGCGGCATGGCAGGCAATCCTTCACTGATCGATCGCAGCAGGATTGCAGAGACGAAAGCCGTCGCGTCAAGCATCCGGCGTCAGACGCCGGCGACGAACGCGAGCAAATCGAGCACGACGCGTCCGCAGGCCATGCTCCACAAGGCGGCGATCATGCTGGCCAGCATCACGAAGACGAACGGCCTGCCCTCGATGCGCCGGCCGCGCACCGTGTTGCGCAGGATCAGGAACGGCGCGCTGAAGACCACGACCGGAACGCTCGCCACCGCGGCGAGCCCGCCCGATTGCAGCAGTCCGAAATCGGCGCGACGGGCGGTGAACAATTCGAAGGCGCTGGCGAGCAGGCCGGCGAAGGCAAAGCCGATCAACAGCGACTGCAGCGCCGCGATGGCGGAAGGTTCGAGCGACACCACGACGGCACTCCGGAACTGGACGGTCGCCACACTGCCGCATGGTTTACGAATGGTGAAGACAAGCCTTAAGCAATGGTTAACCCGGCCGTTTCCGACCCGCGAGCGAGCCGGTTCCTTGTGCGCGAAAGTAACCACGCGATTAACCTTACCCTTCGGTAAAGATAGACGCTTCCAGCGACTGCGTGCCTAGGTTGCCGCATGGACAAGCCGGATACATTCGCAATCGCGACGCCAAGCTATGCAGGCGACCTGCAGCGCTGCGTGCTGCTCTGCGCCAGCATCGACCGGTTCGTGACTGGTCATGCGATGCACTATCTGCTGATCGAGGACCGCGACGCCGAACTGTTCCGTCATCTTGAAGGCCCGCGCCGGCGCATCATCGTCGAATCCGAGTTGCTGCCGCGCTGGCTGTCGAGCTGGAGCGACCCGCTCAGCCTCGGCCGCCGCCGCATCTGGACGAGCCCCGGCGCGCTGGCGCGCGGCGTCCCGCCCTTGCGCGGCTGGCATGCCCAGCAATTGCGCAAGATGGCCCTGCCCCGGCATGTGCCCGAGGACGTGCTGCTCTTCGCCGATTCCGACGTCATCTTCCTGAAGCCCTTCGCCATGGGCCTGCTCTGCGGCCCGCAAGGTACGCGCCTGTTCCGCGCTCCGGGCGCGATCGACGCCGACATGGCCGAACATGTCCACTGGCACCGCACCACAGCGGCGATGATCGACCGGCCGATGCCGGAGCTGCCAGCGCCCGACTATGTCACCCATCTGGCGAGCTGGCGCTCGGCCAACGCACTCGCGCTGACCGCCCATATCGAGGCGGTGACAGGCCGCGACTGGGTCAGCGCGGTCTCGCGCCATCGCCGCTTCTCGGAATACATCATCTATGGCCGCTTCATCGACGCGGTGCTGACGCCAGAGCAATCGGGCCACGCCATGGTCGACTGGGGTCTCGCGCGCAGCTTCTGGTCGCAGGCCGATATCGCAACCCACGGCCTGCACAGCCTGCAGGACCAGCTCGGCCAGGGCCAGGTCGCGGTCGGCGTACAATCCTTCCTCGGCGAGCCAATCGAAAAACTGCGGCTCATTTTCGAGACGCTGGCCGCAACGAGCAGGCCGGCCTCCGCCTGACGACGCGCCGGCGGCGCTTATGGTTTACGGGACGTTAAGGCCGGGAATGCTTCACTGCGGGCATCCCGTTCGCAAGGCGTCAACATCGTGACCGCGTCCCTCTCGTCAGACCGCCACGCCCCTCCGGGCTCCGATCTCGCCACGCTGATCCGCTCGAAGCTGAAGCGGCCGCCGGCCCTGCCGCGCGCCGACGGCGCGCTCGCCAAGGCCGCGCTAGGCATCATGCTGCTCGGAGCCCTCGCCTTCGGGGCCGCCCTCCATGCCAGCCGCCCCGATGCCGATACGGCGGTCCAGATCCAGCCGGCCCGCATCGGCGATGTCGCGCTCAGCGTGCCGCAGAACCTGATCGGCCCCGAGACCGACGACGCCGGCCGCCTCGTCGGCATGGTGCGCCTGCGGCTCGACTGGCCGAGCCTCGGCCCCGCGCCGTTGCATGGACGCAACCGGCTGCTCGTGACGCTGAGCCCGCCCGACAAGGTCAACGAGCCGGCGACGCAACTCTCGGTCTATGCCCGCTTCCTGACCCCGACCGTCTGGTCGAATCCCGGCGGCCTCGTGGTGCGCGGCTTCCGCAAGGGCTCGCCCTATGAAGGCGACGAGCTCTACGTCTCGGTGCCCGACGGCCGGGGTTTTGCGGCGCGCTGCCCGCTCGACACAGGCGCGGGCGCAGCGCTCGACGAACTCTGTCGCGTCACCTTCCGCCATCGCGGCGTCGATGTGAACATCCGCTTCCCGCGCACGATCATCGCCGACTGGGAGCTGATGCTCGGCGGAGTCCGCCGCACCATCGACGGCGTGCTGCGCTGACGACGAATGGCTCGATGCGGCGTGTCGCCAAGGTGAGTCGGCTGGCGTGGCCGACGAGAACCGGAGCGAGGCGGACTTGGTGTCCGTGAGCACCGGAAGCGCAGGCGGTCGCGTCAGACGGCCACCTTCGCGAAGCGCCGTCAGTCTTCGAGATCTACGTCGAGGATCGCCATGGTGAAATTGAACGAGCGATCACCGTCCTCGTCGTCGACATGGATGATGCCGATGAACTCGTCGGCGAGATAGACCTCGGCCGAATCGTTCTTCTTCATGCGGGCGCGCACGCTGATCGCATGGTTGGCGAAGGTGCGGCGGAGATAGGCTTCGAGCTTGGCGAGTTCTGTCTTGTCCACGGTGTCGATCCTCATCGGTTGGCGCGACGGATGCCATGGCACGCCAGCGAGGGCAACCCGCGACGACCGATTGGGGCACCCTCACCGCATGAAGTGCAGCGCCCGGAACCGTCCCCGCATCGCCGTCACGTCCCGCGCGACCGCCTCAGTGGGTCGCGAGCCTGACAACCCCTCGGCGATGTAGCCCGCCAGTTCCGGCATGTCCGCCGGCGTCATGCCGAAGCGGACGATCTCGGGCGTGCCCAGCCGCAGGCCGTTCACGTCTCCCGCCACCTCCGGCAGCGGCAGGCCGATGCCGCAGCTCAGGATGTTGACGGCGCGGAGCTTTTTCGCCGCCGCCTGTCCGCCTCCGTAAGCGGCGGCCTCGATTGCGAACTGGTGCGACGCGGTGATGCCGCGGTCGCGGGCGAAGACCGGAATCTGGTGCGCGACCAGCGCCTCGCCGAGCGCCTTCGCGGTCACGGCCATCATCTGCGCATAGGCGTGGCCATGCTCCTTCCAGTCCAGCAGCGTAATCGCCAGCGACGCCGATTTCGCCGCGTCGAAATTGGCGGTCAGGCCGGGATAGGCGATGGCGTCGAGCTTTTCGGCGATCATTGCGTCGTTTGTGACGATCAGCCCCGAGGGCGGGCCGCCGAGGCTTTTGTAGGTGCTCATCGTCATCAGATGGGCGCCCTCCTCCAGCGGCTGCTGCCAGGCATGGCCGGCGATCATGCCCGACATATGGGCGGCGTCGAACAGCACCAGCGCGCCGACCTCGTCGGCAATGGCGCGGATCTCCCGGATCGGATGGGCGAAAAGATTGAGACTGCCGCCGATCGAAATGAGCTTTGGCCGCAGCCGCAGCGCATCCTCGCGCAGCTTCTGGACGTCGATTGTGTAGTTCACCGGATCGACCGGGGCCGGATGGGTCGTGATGCCATAAAGCCCGGCCGCGCCCGCGCCATGATGGGTGACGTGCCCGCCGATCGCGCCCGGCGGCGCGATGATGCAGTCGCCGGCCTTGGCCGCGACCATGAAGGCGTAGAGATTGGCGATGGCGCCCGAGGGCACGCGGATTTCGGCATATTTCGCGCCGAAAACCTGGGCGGCGAGTTCGGCTGCAATGACCTCGATCTGCTCGATCGCCTCCAGCCCCATCTCGTATTTGTCGCCGGGATAGCCCAGCGAGGGCCGCGCGCCGAGGCCCGCCGAGAGCGCGGCCTCCGCCCTCGGGTTCATGACGTTGGTGGCAGGGTTGAGGTTGAAGCAGTCGCGCTCGTGGATGATGCGGTTCTCGGTGGTCAGCGCCGCGATCCGCGCCTCGATGACGGCGAGCGGCTGGCGCGAAACCTCGCCAGCGACCGCGAGCACGTAATCCTCGCTCGCGGCAGGAACCCAGCCGCGCCTGCCCAAAGCCGTCATGGTGAAACCCTCGATCCGGTTGCTGCGGAAGATGAGCGATATGAGCGATTTGCGTCGGCCTGCGCAAACCAGTAATCCTCGCCGGCAGGGTGAGAGAAACTCAGCCTTGAGCAGGTCCGCCAGTCAGCCAGAATGCCCGTCACGCCGCCTCGCCTGCGCCTGCCGCCGCTGAACGCCCTGCGCGCGTTCGAGGCCGCCGCGCGCCATGAGAGCTTTGCCAAAGCGGCAGACGAACTCACCGTAACGCCCGGCGCCGTGACGCAGCAGATCAGGCAGCTCGAGACCTGGCTCGGCTTCGCGCTGTTCCGCCGCCTGCCGCAAGGTGTGATGCTGACCGATGCCGCGCGCGCCGCGCTGCCGCGCCTGAGCCGGGGATTCGAAGCGCTGGGCGATGGTGTCGAGGCGCTGCGGGCCGGCCATTTCGGACGGGCGCTGACCATCGCGGCGCTGCCCTGCCTCGCTCAGCTCTGGCTCTCGCCGCGGCTTTCGGGTCTGCGAGCGGCCTTTCCAGAACTGCAGGTTTCGGTTTCGGCCATGGAGCAGCCGCCCGATCCGCGTCGCGAACCCTACGATCTGGCGCTGTTCTACGAGGCGTGGGATGGCGACGGGCAGGACCTGATCCAGCCGGTCTGCGCACCGGCGCTCGCGGCGCGGCTTGCGACGCCCGGCGATCTGGCAGGCCAGACGCTGCTGCATGACGCAGTCTGGCGGCAGGACTGGCGGCGCTGGCTCGGTTTTGCGGGCGCGCCCGCCACGGTCGATCCGGCGCGCGGCCCGGCCTTTTCGCTCTACAGCCTCGCGCTGGACGCCGCGCTATCGGGTTCGGGCGTGCTGATGGGCCGCAGGAGCCTGATTTCCACGCATCTCGCGGATGGCCGGCTGGTCGCGCCATTCCAGCTCGAGATGCCGACCGGGGATCGCATGGCACTGACGCAAGCGCCCGCCCACGACCGGCATCCGCTGGCCACGCCGGCTAGAGCGTGGCTGGACACTGCGTAAGCCCTCAGATGCAGCCGCCGCAATCGCCGCCGAGGATCTGGTCCATCGAACGCGAAGGCTCGGCGCAGCCGGCCTCGCCGACGACCTTCGCCGGCACACCCGCCACCGTCTTGTTGCGCGGTACGCTCGCCAGCACGACCGAGCCTGCGGCGACGCGGCTGCACTGCCCGACCTCGATATTGCCGAGGATTTTTGCGCCCGCGCCGAGCAGCACGCCCTTGCGGATCTTGGGATGACGGTCGCCACCCTGCTTGCCGGTGCCGCCCAACGTGACCGAATGCAGCATCGAGACATCGTCCTCGATCACCGCCGTCTCGCCGACGACGAGCCCGGTCGCATGGTCGAGGAAAATGCCCTTGCCGATCTTCGCGGCCGGGTTGATATCGGTCTGGAACACTTCCGACGAGCGGCTCTGCAGATAGAGCGCGAAATCGCGTCGACCCTTGCGCCACAGCCAATGCGCCAGCCTGTGGCACTGGAGCGCATGGAAGCCCTTGAAATAGAGCACCGGCTCCAGCACGCGGTAGCAGGCCGGGTCGCGGTCGAGCACAGCCGCCACGTCGGCGCGCATGCCGATGGCGATCTCGGAATCATCGGCGAGCGCCTCGTCATAAGCCTGCTCGACCAGATCGGCGGAGAGCGCCGGATGGGCAACGCGCATCGCGACGCGATGGCGCACCGCCGCCTCGAAGGACGGCTGGTTGAGCACGGAGGCCACCATCAGGCTGGCGAGCGAAGGCTCGGCAGCGACAGCCTGCTCGGCCTCGCGCCGAAGCCTCGCCCAGACCGGATCGACCCTATCGAGCCCGGTTGCGGGATCGCGCGCCTCGCTGCTCGAACGACCGATTGGCATGGAAGCTCTCCGCTCAGTTCAGACGCCGCAGGCCGCCGCCAAAGCGCGACCGTAATGTCAGATGGCTTCTTCCTAGCTGAATCAAGCTCTCAGGCAAAGGACTCTCTTTGGCAGCGCGTCGCTCCAAACCCTTGGCGGAGAATAATTTTCTCCGCGAGCGAGATCACAACCCCGCCAGAAAATCGATCACCGCCTGCTTGTGGCCCTTGTCGCCGACGGCAAGGTTGTGGTCGCGGCCCTCGATGTCGTAGGCGCGCGCGCCCGGGATCAGCGCCGCCAGTGGCGGGCCCGAACCGGCGACATCGTCCTTCGTCCCGACGCTGACCAGGGTCGGCGCCGAGATGGAGCCGACCTGCGCCGCGCTCAGCGTCTGGCGCGAGCCCCGGATGCAGGCGGCCAGCGCCTTGAGGTCGCTCTTCGTCGCCTCTGCAAAGGCGCGGAACATGCGCTGCATCGGATCGGTCAGGTCGTCGAGCGAACGCGCCTCCATCGCGTCCGCGATGCCGAGCGGCAGGCCGACGCCCTCGACCAGATGGATGCCGAGCCCGCCGAGCAGCAGCGCGCTGAGCCGCTCAGGATGAGCCAGCGCCAGATGGGCGGATATGCGTGCGCCCATCGAGTAACCCATCACGGCGGCCCGACCGATCTCGAGATGGTCCATCAGCCGGCGGACGTCCTCGGCCATGACCTGCGAGGAGTAGGCTGCCGGATCGTAGAGCTTCTCGCTCTGGCCATGGCCGCGATTGTCCAGCGCCACCACGCGGTAGCCGGCATGGGTCAGCGTCTTCGTCCACTGCGTGTTGACCCAGTTGACGGCGTGGCTGGAGCCGAAGCCATGGACGAGGACGATAGCCTGCCCGCGCGGCTCTGTTGTCGGCGCCAGATCGATATAGGCGAGGCTTACGCCATCGGAGGAAAAATGCTGCATGGCGGGCGGTCTTTGGGCTGCGGCGGGACGATTGCCTTTCCCTGCCATGCGTGGCGCGCTTTGGGTAGCGGGGTCGATGCGGCTTGCCTATGAAGGGTGGCGATGAACCAGCCTGCCTCGCCCACCGTCTCCCCCGCCGCGTTCCAGCGCATTCCGCTCGTCGATCTTGCCCGCGGCGTCGCGCTGATGGCGATGGTGGTGTTCCACTTCGCCTACGACCTCTCCTATTTCGGCCTGATCGATGTCGATGTGCCAAGCGAGCCGGGCTGGCGCTGGTTTGCACGCGTCATTGCCGGCTCCTTCCTGACGCTTGTCGGCATCAGCCTCGTGCTGGCGACGCAAGGCGGGCTGAACCGTGCCGCCTTCCTCAAGCGGCTCGCCATGGTGGCGGGCGCGGCCTTGGTCGTCACGGTCGCGACGCGGCTCGCCATGCCGCAGGCTTACATCTTCTTCGGCATCCTGCACCATGTCGCGCTGGCCAGCTTGCTCGGCCTCGCCTTCATCCGCGCACCAGCCCTCGTGCTGATTGTGGTCGCCGCGCTCTGCTTCGCCCTGCCCGTCCTCGTCGATCATCCCGCGCTGGGCGCGGCTTGGCTCGACACGCCCTGGCTCGCCTTTCTCGGCCTCTCGCCGATCGCGGTGCGCAGCGCCGATTTCGTCCCGGTCTTTCCGTGGTTCGGCTGCGTGCTCGGCGGCATGGCGCTGGCGAGGCTGGCGCTGGCGCGCGCAGTGCTTCCGGGCTGGGCGCGCTGGAACCCCGACACTCGCCTCGCTTGCCTGCTGCGCTGGTGCGGCCGGCGCAGCCTCGCCTTCTACCTGATCCACCAGCCGATCCTGATCGGCGCGATCCTGCTGGCGATGCAGATCCTCCCGGTGACACCGCCGCAGGAACGCGCCCTGCGGATCACCTATCAGCGCACCTGCGAGACCTTGCGAATCCCCGATGCGGCCTGCGCGAACTCCTATGCCTGCACCGTGACGGCGCTGAAGCGAGAGGGGCTGTGGCGCGGAGTGCTGGACAACGCCCTGACTGCGCAGGAGCGCGAACGCACCACGGCGCTGACGCAGGCCTGCTTCCGCGCCCCCTGAGGCAATCGCGCACTGGCGCGGCGGACGGCGGCGCGATAGCGTGCGCCGACATCACAAGCCCTCTTCCCCGACGAGCAGCGACCATGGCCGAGACCGGCATCCCGCATTTCCACAACGACCCCGGCGTCGCGGTCATCCATGTCGGCGCGCATGAGTTCATGTGCATCGGCGCCAAGCCGCCCTTCGACCATCCCCATGTCTTCCTCGACATGGGCGGCGACGCCGAGATTGTCTGCCCCTATTGCTCGACGCTGTTCAAATACGATCCCACGCTGAAGGGCGGAGCCTGCACGCCGCCCGACTGCGCCCATCACGAAACCGCCCGGGCCGCCTGATCGCTGCATCGGCCGCGACGACCAGCCCGTGACAATCCCCCATATCCTGATCGCCGGCGCGGGGATCGGCGGTCTGACGGCCGCCATCGCGCTGGCGCGGCGGGGCATCGCCGTCACCGTCGCCGAAAAGCGCACCGGATTTGCGGAAAGCGGGGCCGGCATCCAGCTTTCGCCCAATGCCGGCCGCGTGCTCGACGCACTCGATCTTCGCCTGCAACTCAAGCGCGCCAGCGTCACTGCGCGGCGGCTGGTGGTCAGGCGCTGGCATGACGGCGCGGCGCTTTCCGAGATGCCGATGAGCGCGAGCGAAGGCGAGAGCCCGTTTCGCCTGCTCAAGCGCGCCGACCTCCACATGCTGCTGCTCGATGCAGCCCGCAGCCTGCCCAATATCCGGCTGATCGTCGGGCGTGGCGTCGAAGCGGTCGCCCAGGACGGCGAGGGCGTCGCAGCCACGCTGGTCGGCGAGAGCGGTCAGAGCGAAACGATCGCCGCGCTCGGCCTGATCGGCGCGGACGGGTTGTGGTCGCGGCTGCGCGAACTCAACGGCGACGCGAGCCCCCCCTCCTTCACGGGCTTCGAGGCTTGGCGCGCGCTGGTGCCCGTAACGGGCGCCAGCGCTGGCGAAGCGCAAGTCACCTTGCATCTGGGCCGCGACCGGCATGCGGTTCATTATCCCGTCTCCGGCGGGCGCGAGACCAATCTCGTCATCATCCGCGCCGCTCGGGAGGCCCGCGAAGGCTGGTCGCGCGAGGGCGAGAGCGCCCTGCTCGCGAGCCAGGTCGCCGGCGCGACGCCGGCCCTGCACAGGCTCGCCTCGGCCGCCGGCTCCTGGCGGGTCTGGTCGCTCTATGACCGTCCGCCGGCCGCCATGGCCAAGGGCCGCATCGCGCTTCTCGGCGATGCGGCCCACCCCGTCCTGCCCTTCCTGGCGCAGGGCGCGGCGCTTGCGATCGAGGACGCGGCCGTGCTGGCGCGGCTGCTGGCGCTGCATCTCGAACGCGACGGCGCAGCCGGCATGCCCGCCGCGATGGCGGCCTATGCGCGCGAGCGCGCCGAGCGCGTCGCTCGTGTGCAGGAGACAAGCCGCGGCAATGGACGCGCCTATCATCTCGGCCGTCCCTGGAGTTTCGCGCGTGATCTGGTGATGAAGCGGCTCGGCCCCGACGGCCTGCGCCGCCGCCACGACTGGCTCTACGACTGGCGCGAACGGGCCTGACGCGGCATCGGGATGCCGCTTCGGGAACCGATCTCGCCTTCGCCGCATTCGCTTCCTATCTTCGATCCTCGATCAACCGGGACGAAAGCGACATGATCCGCGTCAATCTGCATCGGCTGGGTGGAGCCGCAACGGGCCGGCCGGCCTGGGTCACCTGGCTTGCCATGGCCGCCAGCGTGGTCGTCGGGGTGGCGCTGTTCCTGCTGGCGGCGAGCCTGGCGCTGATTCTGATCCCGGTCGTGATGATCGTCGGAGCGATCGCGGCCTGGCGCATCCGCAGCCGGCTGAAGGCAGCCGGATTCGGCCAACCTAACCCGTTCGGCCAGCAGCAGCGACCGGCCGAGCGCGTCGATGTCATCGAAGCGGAGTATCGCGTCATCGACTCGGGCGAGCCGCCGCGCCGCTGATTCATGCGGGCAGCCGCGTCAGCGTGACGCCTGCCGCCGCGCAGGCGGCGAGCGTCGGGATCATCCCGATCTTGAAGCGCAGCATCGCCAGCATGGCGGCGGCCGCCAGCAGCGCGGCGCGCCAGTCGAGCGAGACCAGCACGGGCCAGTCCGGCGAAAGGCCCAGGAAACTCACGCTGCGCACCTCGCGGAAGAGCACGTGCAGGCCGAACCAGAGCGCGAGGTTCATGATCACGCCGACGACAGCCGCCGTGATCGCCCCCAGCGCGGCCGAGATCGCCTTGTTGCCGCGCAGCGCCTCGACATAGGGGCCGCCCAGAAAAATCCAGAGGAAGCAGGGCGCGAAGGTGACCCAGATCGTCAGCGCCGCGCCGAGGCTGCCCGCCAGCAGCGGCGGCAGGTCGCCGGGCGCGCGAAAGCCGGCGAGAAAGCCGACGAACTGCAGGACCAGGATCAGCGGGCCGGGCGTGGTTTCCGCCAGCCCCAGCCCGTCGACCATCTCGCCGGCGACGAGCCAGCCATAGGTCTCGACGGCGGCCTGCGCGACATAGGCCAGCACCGCATAGGCACCGCCGAACGTCACCACCGCCATGGTGCTGAAGAAGGTCCCGACCTGGGTCCAGACGCTGCCGCCGCCGGTCGTCAGCCAGAGCAGGAGCACAGGCCCGAGCCAGAGCGGCAGCCAGACTGCGAGCGTCTTCAGCGCCCGCCCGGCCGAGGGTCGGACATGCTCCAGTTCGCCGCGCGCGAACATGCCGTCGACGACGCCGACGACATCGGGGCCGCTCGCGCCATGGCCACCGCCGGTGCCAAACAGGTCCGGACGATGGCGATGGCCGAGCCAGCCGATCAGTCCCGCAGTGAGAATGATCAGCGGGAACGGGATCCTGAACAGGAAGATCGCGACGAAAGCCGCGACCGCGATTGCGATCATCGCCCGGTTCTTCAGCGCGCGCCGGCTGATCCGCAGGCCGGCCTCGATCACCACCGCTAGAACGGCCGCCTTGACGCCGAAGAAGATGCCATCGACGACCGGAACCTGCCGGTAGAGCACATAAAGGATGCTCAGGCCGAGCATCACCAGCGCGCCGGGCAGGATGAAGAGCAGGCCGGCGATCAGCCCACCGATCGTGCGGTGCATCAGCCAGCCGATATAGACGGCGAGCTGTTGCGCCTCGGGGCCGGGCAGCAGCATGCAGTAATTCAGCGCGTGCAGAAAGCGCTGCTCGCCGATCCAGCGCCGCTCCTCGACCAGTTCCTTGTGCATCATGGCGATCTGTCCGGCCGGCCCGCCGAAGGAGAGGCAGCCGATCTTCGCCCAGACGCGAGTCGCCTCCCCCAGCGTCGGCAGAGCCGGCTGGGCGCGCACATCCTCCGTCGTCGCGGTCGTCGTCATGGCTTGCTTTCGGGTTTGGGCGTCATGGCCGGCCAGTTATGGCTTTCCTCGCTGGCATCCCGGCACCAGCGATAGAATGCGTCGTAGAGCAGCATGCCCGCATCGAGCTGCGCCAGATCGTCCTTGAACATGCGCGACAACCCCAGAGATGCGGCCAGAAATCCCGCCGCCTGCGGCGCGAGATCGAGCCGGGCGGTGTCGGCCGCCCGCACGATCGTCGCCAGCCGGTCGAGCGCCGGGCTCGCGAGCCCAAACTCTTCGATCATGATGTCGAAGGTGCAACGCTCGCCGCGATGGCTCCAGAATACGCCGTCGATGTCGAACGGCGCGGCCCCGAAACGCTCGGCGACGGCGGCGACCTCGTTCGCCGCGACGAACAGGAACACCGACGTGGGATCGACGAAGCGACGGATCAACCAGGGGCAGGCGATGCGATCGACCTTGGGCCGCGCCCGCGTCACCCAGAGCGTGCGGCCTTGGGCGTCGCGCGGCGGCAGTGGTCGCGTCGAAACCAGCAATCCCCCATTGTCGCGCCAGGCCTCGAACCCGCCTTCGAGGTTCTCGGCCGCGACGCCTTCGTGCCGCAGCCAGGCGGCGACGCCTTCGCTGAGCTTGAGGCCGCGCTGGCAGATGACGACGACGCGCCGGCCGGCATAGCCGCCGGCCCAGTCGGCCACCGTCTTGTGTGAGCGCTGCTCGGCAGTGGGCAGGATGCGCGTATCGAGGGCGACGTCGTCGGGGATGCGGACATCGATGAGCGTCGGCGCGTCCGGCAGGCCGACGAGCCGTGACAACTGGGCAGGCGTGATCCGTGTGCTGGAAGACATGGGCGTCCATCCTGAAAGCGAGGAAACTGGACGCGAGCCTTGGGCCGAGGCCTCGCGGGGTCGTCGCGACTGAACCCCGTGGGTCCATAAATCATGCAGGATCGCGAGGCGTCAATATCGTCGCGCGGCTCAATCGATCCGGCTGACCAGCAGCTTGTCGATGCGCCGTCCGTCGAGATCGACGACCTCGAAGCGCCAATGGCCCTTCTCGAAGAACTCGCCGACATTGGGCAGGCGGTTCATCTCGGCCAGCACGAAGCCCGCCACCGTCTGATAATCGGCGTCCTTGGGGATGTGGACGCCGAGCTCGTGCGAGAATTCGTCGACCTGCATCCAGCCGGCGACGAGCCAGGTGCCGTCGCTGCGGGTCACGATCGGCGGCTCGGTCTCCTCCTCTTCCTGGAAGGCGCCGATGATCGCCTCCAGCACATCGCCGGGCGTGATGATGCCCTCGAAATGACCGTACTCGTCGAAGACCAGCGCCATATGAACCTTCGAGGCGCGGATATCGCGCAGGATGCGCAGCGCATTTGCCGTGTCCATCACCACCGGGGCTTCGTCCACGAGGTCGCGCAGATCATGGGTTTCGCCGTCGGAGAGACGGTCGATCATGTCCTTGACGACGCAGACGCCGATGATCGAATCCGGTTCGCCATCCTGCACCGGCAGGCGCGAGCGCCGCGTCTCGCGAAGCTGCGCGCGGATTTCGTCGGCCGAATCCGTCAGGTCGATCACCTCGACCTCGCGGCGCGGCGTCATCAGGGCCCTTGCCGAGCGGTCGGCCAGCCGCATCACGCCCGAGATCATCTCGCGCTCGTCGCGCTCCAGCACGCCGGCGGTCTCGGCTTCCGCGATGATGGTGCGGACCTCCTCCTCGGTCACCGTCTCCTCCGGCTCGCCCTTCTGGCCGAGCAGCGCCAGCACCGCCTTGCCGGATATGCTGAGCAGGAAGACCAGCGGCGCGCCGATCTTGGACAACAGCCACATCGCTGGCGCGACGCGCGCGGCGACCTTCTCGGGGTCGCGCAGCGCGATCTGCTTGGGCACGAGTTCGCCGATGATCAGCGAGAGATAGGTGATCGCCACCACGACGACGCCGACGCCGAATCCGTCCGCCATCGCCTGCGACAGGCCCTGGTCAGAGAGCCAGTCCGATAGGCGCGCGCCCAGCGTCGCGCCCGAAAAGGCGCCCGACAGCACGCCGACGAGCGTGATGCCGATCTGCACGGTCGAGAGAAAGCGGCCGGGATCCTCGGCGAGGCGCAGCGCGGTCAGCGCGCCCTTGTTGCCCTGGTCTCCAAGAACCCTGAGCCTGGCGGGTCGCGACGAGACGACGGCAAGCTCGGACATGGCGAGCAGACCGTTGATGACGGTCAGGGCCACGACAATCAGGATCTCGGTTAACAAAACTGGCCTGCATCATGCGGAAGCCGCACTCGCCAGCGGCCCGCTTCCAATTCGCTTATAGCGTAAGATCGCCGCGAGGCGATGGGACATCGCAAAGATTCGTTCGCAGGAGAGCAAGCAGCTCCATGTCGCAAAGCAAATCCACGACCGGACCGCAGCCCTGGACGCCGGGCGACGAATGGAAACAGCCGGGGCAAGCGCGCCTGTTCGCGCCGGCGACATTGCGCAACCGCGACGCGATCCTGGCTGTGTTGCGAGACATCCTGCCGGCGCGCGGCCTCCTTCTGGAGGTGGCCAGCGGCTCGGGCGAACACATCGTCCATATCGCCGCCGCCCTGCCCGGACTGACGTTCCAGCCGAGCGACCCGAGCGCGGAGGCGCTGGCCAGCATCGCGGCATGGACCGCCGAGCAGGCGTTGCAGAACGTCCTGCCGCCGCTGCGCATCGATGCGACGGTCGACAACTGGCCGGTCGATCGGGCCGACGCCATCCTGTGCATCAACATGATCCACATCGCGCCCTGGGCGGCGACGGAAGGCCTGTTCCGTAACGCCGGCCGCATCCTGCGCGAGGGCGGCCCGCTCTATCTCTACGGCCCCTTCCGCCGCCCCGGCCGCGAACTGGAACCCGGCAACGCGGCTTTCGACGCAAGCCTGCGCGAGCGCGATGCGGGGTGGGGGCTGCGGGCGCTGGACGAGGTCGAGACGTTGGCGAAAGCGGCGGGATTCGGGCAAGCGCAGGTGGTCGAGATGCCGGCGAATAATCTCAGTGTCACATTTCCAAGAGCCGCCGCGCCGTGACGCCAGCGCGCCTGTTCCCTGCGGAACAGCGCCGGGAACAGGCACTCTCTAGGGTCAATCCATCGGCGGACGGATCGCCGGCAGCCCTGAAGGAGGCCATCATGACCAAGAGCGTTCTCTCCAAGACCCTCGCCGCCGTCGTCGCCATCGC
>FWWL01001139.1_pt1 | contig 65696 bp, 54 predicted proteins | sample 2228331 | NCBI WGS metagenome assembly FWWL01 (sample SAMEA103939775, study PRJEB20133) | metagenome
CCTGCGCGCGGCCAACGCGCTCGACCTTGACGCGGCGCGCGCCGGCGGCCTGGCCCCCGCGCTGCTCGACCGCCTGGCGCTGTCGGACGCGGCGGTCGCCACGATGGTGGACGGCCTGCGCCAGATCGCCGCGCTGCCCGATCCGATCGGCGAGATCTCCAACATGAAGTCGCGTCCGAGCGGCATCCAGGTCGGCCAGATGCGCGTCCCGCTGGGCGTGATCGGCATCATCTACGAGGCGCGCCCGAACGTGACGGTCGACGCGGCCGGCCTGTGCATCAAGAGCGGCAATGCCGCCATCCTGCGCGGCGGTTCGGAGGCCATCCACTGCAACCGCGCGCTGGCCGCCCTGGTGGCCGAAGGCCTGGACAAGGCCGGCCTGCCGCTGCAGGCGGTGCAGGTGGTGGACACGACCGACCGCGCCGCCGTCGGCGCCCTGATCACCATGCCCCAGTTCGTGGACGTGATCGTGCCGCGCGGCGGCAAGGGACTGATCGCACGCCTGATGGACGAGGCCACGGTCCCTATGATCAAGCACCTGGACGGCATCTGCCACGTGTACATCGACGCGCGCGCCGACATGGACAAGGCGCTGCGCATCGCGCTCAACGCCAAGACCCACCGCTACGGCACCTGCAACACCATGGAAACCCTGCTGGTGGCGCGCGCCATCGCCCCCGAGGTGCTGCCGCGCCTGGCGCAGCTGTACCGCGCCAGGGAAGTCGAACTGCGCGCCGACCCCGAGGCGCACGCGATCCTGGCCGGTTATCCCTACCTGGCCGAAGCGACCGAGGAGGACTGGCGCACCGAGTACCTGGCCCCCATCCTCGCCGTCAAGGTGGTGGACGGGATCGACGAGGCGATGGAGCACATCAACACCTACTCGTCGCGCCACACCGACGCCATCGTCACCGAGGACTACAGCGACGCGCTGCGCTTCCTGCGCGAGGTCGATTCGGCCTCGGTGATGGTGAATGCCTCGACCCGCTTCGCCGACGGTTTCGAGTACGGCCTGGGCGCGGAGATCGGCATCTCCAACGACAAGCTGCACGCGCGCGGGCCGGTGGGCCTGGAAGGGCTCACCTCACTCAAGTACGTCGTGTTCGGGCACGGCGAAGTTCGCAGCTGATCGACAGGAACCCCATGCTCTGGATTAAGTCCTTCCACATCGTCTTCATCGCTTCCTGGTTCGCCGGGCTGTTCTACCTGCCGCGCATCTTCGTCAACCTGGCCCAGGAGACGAACGCTCCGGCCACCGAGCGCCTGCTGCTGATGGCGCGCCGCCTGTACCGCTTCACCACCATCCTGGCGGTGCCCGCCGTGCTGCTCGGCCTGTGGCTGTGGCTCGGCTACGGCTTCCGCGGCGGCTGGCTGCACGCGAAGCTGCTGCTGGTGGTGCTGACGCTGGGCTACCATCACGCCTGCGGATCGCTGCTGAAGAAGTTCGAGAACGGGGTGAACAAGCGCAGCCACAAGTGGTACCGCTGGTTCAACGAAGTCCCGGTGCTGCTGCTGCTGGCGATTACGATCCTGGTCGTCGTCAAACCTTTCTAGTCGCAAGTACACCGAATGAAGGGCTCCAGCGTTATTGACTGCTGGAGAACGCGAGTGTTTTCCGGCCGGGCTTGGCGCCCGGCTTACCATTTCTGATTCACGGACAAAGGGTACCCCCATGGCCTCATATTTCTGCCCATGCCCGCGCGGCATGGAAGCGGCGCTTGCCGAAGAACTGGGCGAGATCGCCCAGCAAAGCACCACGATGAAGGTGCACAACCAGGTGCCGGGCGGCGTGCACTGCTCCGGCTCCCTGCTCGACTCCTACCGCATCAACCTGCATTCGCGCATCGCCTCGCGCGTGCTGATGCGCATGGGCCACAAGAGCTACCTGAACGAGAACGACATCTACGACCTGGTGCTCGAGCAGCCCTGGGAAGACTGGTTCGGCACGGAGCACACCATCCGCGTGGATATCACGGCGGTCAAGTCGCCGCTCAAGAGCCTTGAGTTCACCACGCTCAAGATCAAGGACGCCGTCTGCGACCGTTTCCGCGACCAGTTCGGCAAACGCCCCTCGGTCAACACGCGCGAGCCGGACATGCGCATCGTCGGCTTCCTCGACCAGCGCAACTTCACGATCTACCTCGATACCTCGGGCGAGGCGCTGTTCAAGCGCGGCTGGCGCGAGGAAACCGGCGACGCGCCGCTGCGCGAGAACCTGGCCGCGGGCCTGCTGCGCGTGGCCGGCTGGAAGCCGGGCGTGCCGTTGTTCGATCCGATGTGCGGCTCGGGCACCATCCTCGTCGAAGCGGCCCAGATGGTGCAGGGCATCCCGCCCGGCGCGCGCCGCCGCTTCGCCTTCGAGAAGTTCCGCGACTTCGACCGCGCCGCCTGGCAGGAGATGAAGGCGGCCATCAAGCCCAATCCGCTGCCTGCCGAGCCGACCATCTTCGGCTCCGACATCTCGGGCGACATGGTCGCGATGACGCGCCATAACCTGCGCGTGGCCGGCGTGCTGTTCGAGGTGCCGCTCAAGCAGATCGAGGCGCAGCACGTCAACCCGCCGACCGCGCAGCCCGGCATCCTGCTGACCAATCCGCCGTACGGCGAGCGTATCGGCGTGCGCGGCGATTCGACCATCGCGCCGGACGAGATGGCGGTGCAGTTCTACCAGGCGATGGGCACCACCCTCAAGCAGCGCTTCGCCGGCTGGACCGTGTTCCTGTTCACCGCCGACCTGGGCCTGCCCAAGCTGCTGCGGCTGAAGGAAGCGCGCAAGACCCCGTTCTTCAACGGCGCGCTCGAATGCCGCCTGTTCCGCTTCGACATGGTGGCAGGGTACAACCGCCGCGAGGAAGCCAAGCCCAAGCAAGACTGACCATGCTCCCCACCGAACCACCCGGCCTGCCGAAGGACCCCGTCACGCCGGTTCCGCTGCCGGCCCCGCACAAGATCGCGATGCTCTCGGCCGGCGGCCTTGCCACCCTGCTGGCGGCGCTGTCGATGCTCGGGCCGTTCTCGATCGACGCCTACCTGCCGGCCTTCCCGCTGATCCAGTCCGACCTCGACGCGTCCGCGCTCGAGGTGCAGCAGACCCTGACCGCCTACATGCTGGCCTTCGCCGGCATGGTGCTGTGGCACGGGGCGCTGTCGGACGCCTTCGGGCGGCGCAACGTGATCCTGGTCGCGCTGGTCGTGTTCGCGATCGGCACCTTCGGCTGCGCGGCCGCCTCCAGCGTGCATTACCTGTGGGTGTTCCGCATCATGCAGGGCGTGTCGGCCGGGGCCGGGGTGGTGGTGGGGCGCGCCATCATCCGCGACCTGTACTCGGACGCGGCGGCGGCGCGCCTGCTGTCGATGGTGACGATGATCTTCTCGATCGCCCCGGCGATCGCCCCGGTGCTCGGCGGCTGGATCGTCACCCTGTTCGACTGGCGCGCGATCTTCCTGGCCTTGTGCGGATATACAGCGGTGCTGGGCTGGTTCTGCTGGAAGCACCTGCCCGAGACGGTGCCGAAGGAAAAGCGCCAGCCCTTCAACCCGCGGTTCATGGCCGAGAGCTACGGCGCCATCTTCGGTTCCTTCCTGTTCCACATGAAGGCCGGGGTGGTCGCGCTGAACTTCGCCGGACTGTTCCTGTACATCGCCTCGGCGCCGGTGCTGCTCCCGGTGCACCTGGGCCTGGGACCGTCGCAGTTCGCCTGGCTGTTCGTGCCCACCGTGAGCGGGATCTTCCTGGGCGCGCTGGCGGCGAACCGGCTGGCCGGCAAGATGGACTTCTCGCGCCAGATCCGGATCGGCTTCGCTTTCATGCTGGGCGCGGTGGCCTTCAATGTGGGCTACCACCTGTTCCTGCCGCCGGCGCTGCCCTGGACGGTGGCGCCGATGTTCTTCTTCACCTTCGGCAGTTCGATCATCGCGCCGGGTGCGACCCTGCTCGCGCTGGACCTGTTCCCGCACATTCGCGGCACGGTGGCCTCGTGCCAGTCCTTCGTGTCGACTTTGCTGGCGGCCATCGTGGCCGGCCTGATCGCGCCGGCGCTGTCGCATTCGGTGCTGGCCCTGGCCCTGGGCCAGGCCGCGTTCGCCCTGCTGGCGCTGGGCTGCTGGATGACCTCCAGGCATTACCGGCGGGTCAAGGCGCGCGAGGGCTTGTTGAAATAATATTTCATCCGCGATTTGTTGATGAAATAATATGTTGTTGGAATATCGTGGGCACGAGTGCCTTGCGCGGCCCGGCCCGCCGTACGGTTGGTAGGGGGGCGGGCCGCGCAAGGCTCCTGAGCCCGCCAGATGCGCCGCTGGGGTCCCGCGGCCTTCGGTATCCTCCACACTTTTGCAAGAAAGTATTGTTCCCGATCAGAAATGTATATATGCTAAGGGATGTTTAAAGATCCGCAACATGGGTGTCACATTCCCCTGTGTCCGGAAAAAGCATAAGAACAAGTCGTGGCGGCTTCGTCCCGAGGCGGTCACCCCCAAACCCATCGACGCGCGGCGGCCGTACCCAAGACAATGCATCAACCAGACCAGGATATCCGCAATCGCCTGCTGATTGCGCGTCTGCCGGCCATGCCGCAGATACTCGTCAAACTGATCGGTCATCTGCAGGCGGACGATCTCGGCATGCAGGAACTGGCCGCGCTCATCGCCAACGATGCGGGGATGACGGCGCGGATACTCTCGGTGGCCAACAGCTCCGCCTACCACCGCGGCAACCGCGGGGTGAACCTGGAGCAGTCGCTGGTGTCGCTGGGCACCGACATGATCAAGATCCTGGTCATCAGCGAATCGGTATTCCAGACCTTTAACAACTTCCCGCACTCCGGCGGGACCGACCTGCGCGCGTTCTGGAAGAACTCGCTCACCGCCGCCGTGATCTCGCGCGAGCTCGCGCGCCGCACCGAGTACCCGCAGCTGGAGGAGGCCTACCTGGCCGGCCTGCTGCACAACGTCGGCCGGCTGGCGCTGCTGGCCACCGCCCCGCGTGAATACGCCTTCAACTTCAACGCGCGCGACGACGAGAGCCTGTGCGCGGTGGAGCAGCGCACGCTGCAGATCACGCACGCCGAGGCGGGCGCCTGGCTGATCGAACGCTGGCAGCTCGATTCCTTCCTCGCCGACGCGGTGCTCTACCACCACGAGCCGGGCGACCGGCTGGAGGCCGCCCACCCCCTGATCCGTGTGGTGCGCCTGGCGCACCTGCTGGCCTGCCATCCCGACAGCGAGGCCGCGCTGGCCGAAGGCGCCGCGCTGTGCGGCATCGGCGCCGCCGAGATCCCGGCCATCGTCGATGCCGCCGCGCGCCAGGTCGAGCGCGCCGCCGCCCACCTTGGCATCGACCTGGCCGGCGCCGACTCCATCCCCGCGCCTGCCGCCCAGGCCGCGCCGCCCGACCCGGTCCAGCAGCGCCTGACCGAGGAAGTGCGCAACCTGGTGCTGGTGTCCGAGGTGGGACAGGGTTTCGCACGCCAGCAGGCCGAGGCCGGCCTGCTCGAGTCGATGACGCGCTCGGCGCGCATCCTGTTCGACTTCGACAACGCCGTCGTACTGCTGGAGGATCCGACCGGCCACGTCCTGGCCGGCGCGCCCTCGCCGGGCGCCCAGCGCGTCGCGGAATTCTCGCTGCCGCTCGCGCGCGGCGGGCTGGTCGCCCAGGCCGCGCTCGAGCGCCGCCTCGCCTTCGTCCGGCGCGGCGCGCAGGGACTGAACCTGGCCGAGGAACAACTGCTGCGTATCCTCGGCACCGACAGCCTGGTATGCCTGCCGCTGGTGGCGGGCGCGCGCAGCCTTGGCGTGCTGGTGGGCGGGCTGAACGCCTGGCAGCTCCCCGCCTGCCAGAAGCGCGAGCGTTTCCTGCAAGCCTTCGGCACCCAGGCCGCGAATGCGCTGGAAACCATGCTGTCCGAGCGCGGCCATGCGCGGCGCCAACTGGCCCACGTGGCGGAGGAATACCGCGAGGCCTCGCGCCGCGTGGTGCACGAGGTGAACAACCCGCTCTCGATCATCAAGAACTACCTGTCCGTCCTGGACAGCAAGCTGGCGCGCCAGGAACCGGTGGCGGGCGAGATGTCGATCCTGAACGAAGAGATCGACCGTGTCGGCCAGCTGATCGGCGGCCTGGCCGAGCTCAAGCCGCTCGAACCTGGGCCGCAGCCGACCGACGTGGCGCGCCTGGCCAACGATGTGCTGCGCCTGTTCCGCGGCACCGGCTTCGTGCCGCCGGACGTGTCCATCGCGGCCGTGATGGAGGACGAGGCGAGCCGGGTCGATGCGGACCCGGACATGCTCAAGCAGATCCTGGTGAACCTGATCAAGAACGCGGTCGAGGCCCTGGCCGGTGCAGGTACGGGTGGACGGATCGAGATCGTCAATCGCGGGCAGGTCAGCCGCGACCGCCGGCTCTACCTCGAACTGGTGGTCGCCGACAACGGCCCGGGCCTGCCGCGCGAGGTGATGGCCAACCTGTTCGCGCCGGTCAAGAGCACCAAGCAGGGCGCGCACCGTGGACTGGGCCTGTCGATCGTGCACAGCCTCGTCAACAAGCTGAATGGCCACATCGCCTGCCGCAGCGGCAGGAACGGGACGGCATTCGAAATCCTGTTGCCGGCATGGTCCGGCGCCGGTACCGCGGCCGCCCTGCCGGCCGCGCAGATGCTGGGTTCCGCATAAGGTGACCATGAACGCCAATACCGCCAGCGCGACCACGGCCCTGCTGTCCGGCGACAGCGCTCACACGGCCTTCGACGCCGAAGCCCAGCCGCGCCTGCTGCTGGTGGACGACGAACCGCGCCTGCTTGCCTCGCTCCACGCCCTGCTGTGCGACCGCGACTATCAGCTCGTCACCGCTTCCACTGGCGGCGAGGCACTGGCCCAGTTGTCGCGCCTGCGCTTCGACCTGGTGCTGCTGGACCTGCGCCTGCCGGACATCGGCGGCCACGAGATCATGGACTTCATCAACGAGAAGGAGATCGACGCCGATGTCATCGTGATGAGCGGGGAGGTGGGGATCGAGGCCGCGATCGGCGCGCTCAAGCGCGGCGCCTACGATTACCTCAGAAAGCCCTACAGCCGCGAGGAACTGCTCACCACCGTGTCCAACGCGCTGCACCAGCGCCGGCTGGCCGCCACGAACGAGCGCATCGCGACCCAGCTGGAAAACTCGGAGAAGATGTACCGCTACCTGGTGGACAGCTCGCCCGACATCATCTACACCCTGAACCACGAGGGGCGCTTCACCTTCGTCAACGACCGCGCCCACCAGCTGCTCGGCTACACGCGCGAGGAGCTGATCGGCAAGCACTTCTCGCTGGTGGTGCACGAGGAAGACCTGGAGCGCGCGCGCTACGTGTTCACCGAGCGCCGCGCCGACCAGCGCGCCTCGCGCAATGTCGAGCTGCGCCTGAAGTGCCGCGGCGGCCTCGGCGGCGAGCGCACCTTCAACAACACCCTGATGCCGATCGCGCTCAACTCCATGGGCATGCACGTGTCCGACCGGGAGGTGAAGCGGCGCGAGTTCCACGGCACCTACGGCGTGGCGCGCGACATCACCGAGCGCAAGCGCGCGGAGGAAGTGATCTCCTACCAGGCCTACCACGACATCCTGACCGACCTGCCGAACCGGGTGCTGTTCAAGGACCGCCTGGGCCTGGCCGTGATCCAGGCCCGCCGCAAGCAGACCGAGCTGGCCGTGATGTTCATCGACCTGGACCGCTTCAAGCTGGTCAACGACACGCTCGGCCACGTCAAGGGCGACGAGTTGCTGCAACAGGTGGCGGGCCGCCTGAAGACCTGCCTGCGGCGCGGCGACACCCTGGCGCGCCAGGGCGGCGACGAGTTCACCATCGTGCTGCCCGAACTGCGCGACCGCGAGGACGCGCGCGAGGTGGCGGACAAGTTCCTGGCCTGCCTGCAGCAGCCGTTCGACCTGGACGGGCACGAGGTGCACATCTCGGCTTCGATCGGCATCGCGGTCTACCCCGGCGACGGCGACAGCATCGACGAACTGCTGCGCCACGCCGACATCGCCATGTACCAGGTCAAGGCGCTGGGCAAGAACGGCCACAGCTTCTACCACGACTCGATGCAGGACATGTCGCACCAGAAGATCGCACTCGAGCAGAGCTTGCGCCGCGCGCTCGAGCACGATGAGCTGGAGATGTACTACCAGCCGCAGATCGACGCGCTGTCCGGCCGCATCGTCGGCGCCGAGGCACTGATGCGCTGGAACCACCCGACCCGCGGCGTGCTCTCGGCCGGCGAGTTCCTGCCGTTCGCCGAGGAGAGCGGCCTGATGCTGCCGATCTCGGACTGGATGATCGGCGCGCTGTGCCGCGACATGCTGCAATGGAAAACGGTGGGCGATGGCGCGCAGGTGCGCCTGTCGATGAACCTGTCGCCGCAGTGCCTGGACCGCGGCGACTTCTTCGAGAAGATGCGCAGCGCCCTGGTGCGCCACGGGATCGCCCCGGCCCAGGTCGAGGTGGAGATCACCGAGAACATCTGCATCCGCAACCCGCAATACGCGATCGAGCAGCTCAACAAGCTGTGCCAGCTTGGGGTGTCGGTCGCGATCGACGACTTCGGCACCGGCTACTCCTCGCTGTCCTACCTGCACCGGTTCCCGATCCACACGGTGAAGATCGACCAGTCCTTCGTCAAGGAGATCCACGAGGAGCATGGCCACTACCCGGTGATCCTGGCGATCATCTCGATCGCGCGCGGGCTGGGCCTGAACCTGGTGGCCGAAGGCGTCGAGACCGAGGTGCAGGCGCGCTACCTGCGTGCCAACGGCTGCCTGACGATGCAGGGCTACCTGTACTACCGCCCGATCCCGCTGCCGGTCTTCATGGGCGAACTGCGCAGCCGCGCCGCCGGCCCGGCGGCGCGCGCGGCCCAGGTCTGAGGGCGCCTCGTGCAGGCCGTTTCCGCACAACCGGGCGCGCCCGCGCCGGAGATGGAGGGCCGGCACACGGCGGAATACCTGCGCGTGAAAGGACTGGCCGAGCGCGGCGTCGCCAGCGCCCAGCACAGCCTGGGCTTCATGTACGTGAGCGGGCAGGGCGTCCCGCAGAACTACGAGCTGGCCGTCGCCTGGTACCGGATGGCCGCCGCCGCCGGCCTCGAGCAGGCACAGTACAACCTGGGTGTGATGTACCAGAAGGGCCAGGGCGTGGAGCAGGATCATGCGCAGGCCGCCTACTGGTACCGCCGCGCCGCCGAGCAGGGCTACGCGCCGGCCCAGTACAACCTGGGCTGGCTGTACGCCAAGGGCCAGGGTGTGCCGAACGACGTACAGGAAGCGATGCACTGGTTCAGCCTCGCGGCGGAGCAGGGCGAGCCCGGCGCACAGCACAACCTGGGGATGATGTACGAGGGAGGCAAGGGCGTGCCGCAGGACCTCGCGCGCGCGGTCGCGTGGTACCGGCGCGCCGCCGAGCAGGGGTATGCGCGCTCGCAGTTCAACCTGGCGCTGCGCTACGACAGCGGGCAGGGCGTGGGGCGCGATGCGCAGCGGGCGCTGGCCTGGCTGCGCAAGGCGGCCGAGCAGGGCTACGCGCCGGCCCAGTTCAACCTCGGCCTGCGCTACGACAAGGGACAGGATCTGGCGCAGGACAGCGCCCAGGCGATCCACTGGTACGAACGGGCCGGCGCCCAGGGGCACGCCAGCTCGCAGTTCAACCTGGCGCTGATCTACGACAGCGGCGTTGGCGTGGCGCGCGACGAGGCGCGGGCCCTGGCCTGGTACCGCAAGGCGGCCGAGCAGGGCCACGCGGGGGCGCAGGACAATATCGGCCTGCGCTACGAGCATGGCCAGGGCGTCGCGCAGGATTTCGCCCGCGCCGCGCGCTGGTACCGCAAGGCGGCCGGACAGGGCTTGCCTTCGGCGCAATACCATCTGGCCCAACTGCTCGAACAGGGCCAGGGCGTCGAGCAGGACCTGGAGCAGGCGATCGCGTGGTACCGCCGCGCCGCGGAGCAGGGACACCTGCGCGCGCAGTTCGATCTTGGACTGCGCTACGAAGGCGGGATCGGCGTCGGACAGGACAGCGCCGCCGCGCTCGAATGGTACCGCAACGCCGCCGCCCAGGATTACGCGCCGGCGCAGTACATGGTCGGCGCCCTGCTCGACCGGGACGAGGTGCCGGGCGCCGACGCGCGCGAGGCGTACGACTGGTACCGCAAGGCGGCCGAGCAGGGACACGCCCCCGCCCAGTTCGCACTCGGACTGCGCCATGACAGCGGCAATGGGCTTGAGCAGGACTACGAGGGCGCGCACTTCTGGTACCTGTGCGCCGCGCGCCAGGGGCACGCCCGGGCGCAGTTCAACCTGGGCCTGATGTACGCGGCGGGGCAGGGCGCGGCGCGCGACCTGGAGCAGGCGCGCCAGTGGCTGGAGCGCGCGGCGGAAGCCGGCCTGGAGGCCGCCGGGCGCCACCTCGCCCGCCTGCCGGCCTGAGCGCACGCGCATTTCGCAACACCCGCGCCGGCGAAAGCGCACGCGACCGCAGCCTGGGTTATACTGTATGCACATACAGTAGGGTGGGCACCCGTGCCCACCGCGCGGCGCCGCACCCCGGCCGGATCTTCACGGATCGACCCCGCGCAAGGCACCGGTTCCCACCGAAATGCCGCCCCCACCCCGCGCCCATGAAGCTCACCGACAAGCTCGAGATCCTGGCGGACGCCGCCAAATACGACGCCTCCTGCGCCAGCAGCGGCGCGCCGAAGCGCGCCTCCGACGGCAGCGACGGCGGCGTCGGCGCCACCAGCGGCATGGGCATCTGCCACAGCTACACCCCGGACGGGCGCTGCGTCTCGCTGCTCAAGATCCTGCTCACCAACTTCTGCATCTACGACTGCCAATACTGCATCAACCGGCGCAGCTCCAACGTGCCGCGCGCGCGGTTCTCGGTGGCCGAGGTGGTCAAGCTCACCCACGATTTTTACCTGCGCAACTACATCGACGGCCTGTTCCTCAGCTCCGGCGTGATCCGCTCGAGCGACTACACGATGGAGCAACTGGTCGCGGTGGCGCGCGAGCTGCGCGAGGTGCACCAGTTCCGCGGCTACATCCACCTCAAGACCATCCCCGACGCCGATCCGGCCTTGATCGCCGAGGCCGGCCGCTACGCCGACCGGCTGTCCGTCAACATCGAGCTGCCCACGCACGACAGCGTGGCGCGCCTGGCGCCGGAGAAGAACGTGCACACGATCAAGCTGGCGATGGGTTCGATCCGCCGCAAGCTCGACGAGAAGGCGGAGGAACCGAAGGCGCCCGCGTTCGCCCCGGCCGGCCAGAGCACGCAGATGATCGTCGGCGCCGACGCCAGCGACGACCAGACCATCCTGGGTACCGCCGAGACCCTGTACGGCAGCTACAAGCTCAAGCGCGTGTACTACTCCGCCTTCAGCCCGATCCCGCACAGCCCCGGCACGGTGCCGGCCGCGCCGCCGCCGCTGCTGCGCGAGCACCGGCTGTACCAGGCCGACTTCCTGCTGCGCGGCTATGGCTTCACCGCCCGCGAGCTGATGCCGGATGCGGGCAACCTGGCGCTCGACATCGATCCCAAGCTGGCCTGGGCGCTGGCCAACCGCGCGCACTTCCCGCTCGACCTGAACCGGGCCGACGCCGGGATGATCGCGCGCGTGCCCGGCATCGGCCTGAAGAGCGCGAAGCGCCTGGTCGAGCTGCGCCGCCTGCGCCGCATCCGCTGGGAGGACCTGTCCCGGCTGCGCTGCAGCCTGAAGAAGATAGCCCCCTTCGTCGTCACGGCCGACTACAAGCCGGCCCAGGGGGCGGCCAGTTCCGAGCTGCTCAGGCGCCACCTGGCCGACGCTCCGGCGCAGATGAACCTGTGGCCGGAGCTGCGGGCGGCATGAGCCCGGCCGCCGCCGCCGCCGCCGGCCAGCCCCTGCTGGTGGGCAGCTTCGCCGAATGGCGCGAGGCGGCGCGCGAACTGCTGGTGCTGGACGTCGCGCCGGAACTGGTCTCCTGGGGTGAGCCTGGCGGAGCGGACCTGCTCTCGGGTGCGCCACCGGACCCTGCCGCGCAGCATAATGCGCCTATCCCATCGCAACCGAGACCGGCGCCGCACCTGCCGCGCTCGCTGATGGACATGCTGCAAACCGCCGCCTGCTGCCGCCAGCCCGACCGCTGGGCCTTCCTGTACCGGGTGGTGTGGCGCTGGACGCAGGGCGAGCACGACGTGCAGTCCCCCGCCGACCCCGACGGCGCGCGGCTGCACGCCATGGTCAAGGCGGTGCACCGCGAGGAGCACGACATGCACGCCTACATCCGATTCCGCGAACGCCCGGCCGAGGCCGGCCCGCCACGCTTCGTCGCCTGGTTCGAGCCGCGCCACGACGTGCTGCCGCAGGTGGCCCAGCACTTCGTCTCGCGCATGGGCAAGGTCAGCTGGATGATCGCAACCCCCGAAGCGAGCGTGCTGTGGGACGGCGCCACCCTGCACAACTGCGGTCCCCTCATGTCCGGCGCCGCCGACCTGGACGACAGCGGCGAGGCGCTCTGGCTGACCTACTACCGCAGCATCTTCAATCCCGCGCGCCTGAACGCGCCGCTCCTGCAAAGCCACGTCCCCTCGCGCTTCTGGAAGCACCTGCCCGAGGGCGCGCTGGTGCCGGCCCTGGTGTCGCAGGCGGCGCTGGGCGCGCGCCGGGTCGGCCAGGTGCAGGCGGTGGCGCGCAAGGCCGGCAGCACGATCCCGATCGCCGCCGAGGACGCGCAACCCGAGCGCAACCCGTCCAGCCTGGACGAATGCCGGCGCTGCGACCTGTGGCAGCACGCGACCCAGGCGGTGGGCGGGGAAGGGCCGAAGCGGGCGCGGATCCTGGTGGTCGGCGAGCAGCCGGGCGACCAGGAAGACCTGGCCGGCCAGCCCTTCGTCGGACCGGCGGGCAAACTGCTCGACCGCGCCTTCGAAGCCGCCGGCGCCGACCGCGGCAAGGTGTACGTGACCAACGCCGTCAAGCACTTCAAGTGGGAACCGCGCGGCAAGCGCCGCCTGCACAAGACGCCCGCGCAGCGCGAGATCGAGGCCTGCGCCTACTGGCTGGAAAAGGAACTGGCGGCGGTCAAGCCCGATGTCGTCGTCGCCCTCGGCACCACCGCGCTCAAGGCTGTGCTGGGCACCTCCAGCGTCACGCTCAAGGACACCCTCGGCCGTCCGATCCGGCACCAGGGGCGCTGGGTGGTGACCATCTACCACCCGTCCTACGCGCTGCGCGTGCCGGACCGGACGGCCAGGGAGCAGGCCTTCAAGGTGATGGTCGAAGGGATCAGGCTCGCGCACGAACTGCTGGAGCGGCCGCCGGAGCCCTGAGCCAGGCGCCATTCATGTTGGGTAATTCGCAACGACTTGTAAGCGATTGTCGCGCTACGCTTGCAAGCTGGTAGTCTTGCCGGATAACTCACAACAGGGATACCCACATGCTCAAGCCTGCGATCCTCGCATTGTCGCTTTACTTGCTGGCGGCACCATCCTGGGGCCAGGCGATCGACGCCGCGGCGGCCCCGCCTGCCGCCAGCGAGCCCCCCGCGGCAGAAGCGACGCAGGCCGAACAGATCCTGGTGGTCGGGCAACGGCCCGGCCCCGGCCTGTGGAAGCTGTCGAAGGACGGACGCGTGCTGTGGATACTCGGCACCTACGCGCCGCTCCCGAAGCAGATGGCATGGCGCTCGCAGCAGGTGGAGACGGTGCTGGCGCAGTCGCAGGAATACCTGGCGCCACCCGCGGCCAAGGTCGAGGTGGGATTCTTCCGCTCGCTCACCCTGTTGCCGCAGATCGGCGGGATGAAGAGGAACCCGGATGGTGCCCGGCTGCGCGACGTGCTGCCACCCGAGGCCTACGCGCGCTGGCTGCCGCTCAAGCAAAAATACATCGGCGACGACGACTCGATCGAGCGCGAGCGGCCCGTGTTCGCGGCCGAGGAACTGTTCCGGCGCGGGCTGTCCGAGTCGGGACTCACCGACAGCAACGAGGTGCGCAAGCAGGTCGAACAGCTCGTCAAGCGGCACAAGCTGAAGTTCACGCGCACGGCGATCTCGGTCCCGCTCGCCGACCCGTCGGGCGCGCTGAAGGCCTTCAAGAAATCTCCGCTGGAAGACGCCGCCTGCTTCACCCGCACCATCGACCGGCTCGAGAGCGACCTGGACGCGATGCGGGTCCGGGCCAACGCCTGGGCGCGTGGCAACATCGATGCGATCCGCAAGCTCGACTTCGCCGACCGCGACGCGGCCTGCACCGACGCGATGCTGAGCAGTCCGGCGCTGCGGAACGAGCCGGCGTTCCGGACGATGAAGGCGCGCATGCGCGAGAACTGGCTGGCCGCCGCCGAGAAGGCGCTGGCGACCAACGCGTCGAGTTTTGCGCTGCTGCCCATGAAGGAGGTACTCGACCCCAACGGCCTGCTGGCGGTGTTGGCGGCCAAGGGGTATGCGCTGGAGCAGCCGGACTGAGTTTTCCGGGGCGCGCAAGTTGTCAAGAACGCGCAAACCCGCGTAGAATGCTGGCAACGCGGGTGTAGCTCAATGGTAGAGCAGAAGCTTCCCAAGCTTACGACGAGGGTTCGATTCCCTTCACCCGCTCCAGTCTCCTGGCCGCATTCGCGGCAACTATCCCGACATCTTCCCTTGCTCAGTAGCCAGTGCCGGCCAGTGCGCGCTACGCACGGCAGCGAGATAGGTCCGGCTCACCGGTACCTCCTGCCCATCGGCCAGCACCAGCACCGTTCGCGCCCCGTCGCGCCTGAGCTGGCGCACCGCACCGAAATCGACCCACCAGCTGCGGTGCACCTGCAAGCCGCGCCCCTCGCCCAGTTCCTTGAACGCATCGGCCAGGCGCATCAGGATCAGGTCGGAGCCTCGAGAACGCTTGAGCAGACCCGGCCACATTCCTTCCCCCGTCGCACCGATTCATTGACGTTGGAAATGGTGGGGATCGACGGGGGGCGAGTCCAGCGCCGCGCATCCATCCTCAAGTCGTTCGAAGATGCCGGCCTGGGTTTCCAATTCGGCAGCCTTTTCGTCGAGCACGGCGGCGACCGCGGTGCGCTCCGCGTTGGTGAAAACTACGATCTCGACAGGTGGAATCGCCCCAACGGTGCCTTCCAGTCGAAGGATGCCGACTTGCACCGGAAACTCGCTGGCCAGCTCTGTCGGTGACAGCGGACGTCTCGCGATGAAGCGGAAGAACTGCTGCAGATTGCCGCCCTGATCTGGCGCCGCGTGACACCGTTCGGCCGCACGTTCCCGGAGCGTGAAGGTGGCCTGGACGAGAAAGGGGGCGTCAGCATAGCCACGCTGCGCTGTCAACCTTGTCGATCTGCTGGCGTAGGACAGTAAACGTATTTCATCGGCGCGCATGTCCACCAGCAGGCTGCCAGGTGCAAGGCCGCCGCTTTCGTTGACAACGACTTGCGCGCAGACGACGCCGGTGAGCAGGCCCGCGAGGAGACCTTGGCCAAAGTGCCGCCAGCCTGTCCAGGTCATTTCAATTCCCAGAACCATACCTCGACCGCGTGCCAGAAACAGCCTGCTCCCTGACACATCAACCGGTTCCATTGGTCGGGGGCGACGAGATCGATATGGCCTTGCGGGTCGAACGGACCCCATAAGCGTGCAAACCGGGCAACGCCGCGACGGTGGCCGATCCGCTCTCTCGCGAGTGCTCCCGCGAACTTCTCGGGATCGCCCCATGTCCGCGCAAGATGTCGCGCGAGAGCTTCTTGTTTGATCGCTACCCGTCTACCTTTCCACTTCCCCGCCTTGACTTCGAGGAACCCATCAGGGATGGCCATTCCCGTGGCAAACAGGGCGAGGCTGAGCCGGATCGCGCAAGTATTTTGCCAGTCAGACTCTTGTGATTTCTGCGGATGGCCGATCCAGTGCCATAGTTCCTCGGAAGGAACGCTTCTCGGATCTGGAAAGTGCATGTGTAGCAGCGAATAAGGTGGTCGGGTACGGGTCATATGGGCTTTCGAGTGACCGCCTGCAAAGGGGTGAAACCCGCGCGTTTGGAACGAGGACTCGCGAGGCCAGTGTCGCGGGCATCGGCTTGAGCTTGGTGTTGGGATTCTTGCGCGGCTGGTCGCAGTCGAGATTGGCGGCGCGCAATCGTGGCTTTCGCTTGCGAGCTTGCGATTGCGGCAGACCAAAGCCCCCGATAGGCACGGCCCCACCCACTTGCGTCGGCACAAGACATGCTGTTGGCATAAGGCTAATCTACAACGTCGCAACAGATTGCGTTCCGGACAGATTGGAGTATTATTTTCTTGTTCGGCATCTTCCTTAACCAATCGGAGTCGCTTGACGTCGGGTCACCCATGCAACCATCCTTGCTCGCCATAGCGCTGTTGATGCAACCGGGCCCGGCCGACGCCACCGCCCCCACCGACCTGGTCGCCGCCGCCCGCTCGCAGGTCGGCGTTACCGTCCACTACGATCCCAGCTACCAGCGCCTCGACTATCCCCTCGGCGATGTGCCGCAGGACCGCGGTGTGTGCACCGACGTGCTGGTGCGTGCCTATCGTGCGGCCGGCATCGACCTGCAGGAACTGGTGCACAGGGACATGCGCCAGGCCTGGGGCGTGTACACCCGGCGCGCGAGTTGGGGGCACAAGACGCCCGACCGCAATATCGACCACCGCCGCGTTCCCAATCTGCAGACCTTCTTCACCCGCCACGGCAAGATCCTGCCGGCCAGTCGCGTCGCCGGGGACTACAAGGCGGGCGACATCGTCACCTGGACGGTGCCGCCCGGACTGCCGCACATCGGCATCGTCGCCGACGAACGCTCGGCCAGCGGAGTGCCGCTCGTCATCCACAACATCGGTCGCGGCACGCAGGTCGAGGACAGCTTGTTCGCCTACCCGATCACGGGCCACTACCGCTATCCTTGACCGCGGGTGCGCACGCCCCCTGCGCAGCGGGTTGTCCCCGCATGAGCCAGACCGCGCTGCCCTGGCCACGCGCCAGGCCGCTGTTGACGAGGGCCACCGTGCCGTCGCCATGCGCGTCGAGCTTCTTGCCGAGCAAACCCTGGTGACTGCCGCTGGTTCCTGTTGCAGGCATGCTGGGCGCCACCACCGAGGGCGCTGCGAAGCTCTCGCCGCCGTTGGTGGAACAGGTGAGCGCCAACCCGATTGGGCGGGTCGCCCCCGTGGCGAAATCCTCCCAGGCCACGTAGAGCAGCCCCCGCGGGTCGGCAGCGATGAAGGGGTAGGCCGCGCCGCGCTGTGGATCGGAGATCGTGCGCGGGGCGCCAAAGCCTGCCGCCCCGCGCCGGGAACTGGCATGGCGCACGACCGCTTGCCCATCCGCCGAGCCTGGGTGCTCGGCATACACAAGGTGCAGGGTGCCGCCCGCGTCCAGCGCCAGCCGGGGAGCATCGGCGCGCGACGGTCCCGTTCCGGCAAGCCGGGGTGGTCCGAAACTGCGCCCGCCATCGACCGACTGGGCCACCCGTATGTCGGCGGATGCGTCTTCGCCCACCGCCCACGCCAGATAAACCACGCCGCCCGGACCGGGCGCCAGCGATGGGCCGCGCGCGGGCAGGCGTTCGTCGCCCGCCACCCTGTCCGGCTGCCCGAAGCTCGCTCCCCCGTCGTTCGAGCGCGCCAGCCAGAGCGATCCATCGTAGGCGGTCCAGGCGGCCAGCACGGCGCCATCCGGCGCCACGGCCAGGTCCAGGCTGCCATTCGACCAGGTGTCCCGGTCCAGCCGTCCCTTGCCGTCGCCGGCGATCGAGCGCGACAGGTTGATGGGCGCGGAAAAGCTTCGTCCCCCGTCAAGCGAGCGGGCGTACAGGATGTCGCCGCCATGTGAACCGCCCGAGAAGATGATCTCCTGCCACAAGGCGTGGACGTGGTCGGGATTCGTGTGGGGAACGGCCAGTCGCGGCAGCCAGGAGAACGTGTCGCCATTGCGCGACACGTTGACCGGTTCGCCTTGCCGCCGGCCCTGGGCGTCGAGCGCCTGCAGCAGCACGTCTTTCCGGCCCTGGTCGACCCAGGCGACGAACAGCCCGCCGTCCGGTGCGAAGGCGAGCGTGCCATCGTCCACGTAGTCGTAGCGCGAGTCGTTCTGGCGCCACGGGCCTTTCTCGCCGCCGCCTGTGGCCAACACCAGGGAATCGGCCCAGTCGACCAGGGGCGGCGCGGCACGGAGGGTGGGTGGGGCGAGCGGCGCGAGCAGGCCAAGGCATACGATTGCGCGGCGTGCGAGGGTTCTGGTGGGCATGATGGCCTCCGAACAAGACGATTCATGGCCGGGAAAACCTGCCGGCGGACCTGCGAGCCAACGCGCGCGCGCCCCTGGCCGATCACGCTATGCTGGGAGCCTCGACTCTCCATGCACGGGAGCTTTTGATGCCGCAAGACACCACCCTGCGCCGGCGCCGCCTGCTGCAATCCTTGCTCATTTTGGGCGCGGGCGGCGCACTGCCTGCATCCGGCCAAGCGCAGGCAGCGCCGCTGCTGATGCGCGAAGTGCCGTCCTCGGGCGAGGCGCTGCCGGTGATCGGGCTTGGCAGCTGGATCACCTTCAATGTCGGCAAGGACCCCGTCGCGCGCGCCGCATGCACGGACGTGATGCGTCATTTCTTCGCTAGCGGCGGGCGCATGATCGATTCCTCTCCGATGTATGGCTCCAGCCAGGACGTGATCGGCAGCGCGGTACGCCAGCTCAGGCCAGCCCATCTCTTCTCGGCCGACAAAGTCTGGACGAGCTCGGGCGCCCGCGGGCCGGAGCAGATGGAAACCTCGCGCCGCCTGTGGCACGTGCCGCGCTTCGACCTGCTCCAGGTGCACAACCTGCTCGCCTGGGAAGAGCACCTGCCGACCCTGCGCGCCATGCAGGCGGCGGGGCGGCTACGCTACATCGGCATCACCACCTCGGAGGGACGGCGCCATCCGGAATTCCTGAGGATCATGGCGAGCCAGCCGCTCGACTTCATCCAGGTTTCCTACAACCCGCTCGACCGCGAAGTCGAGCGGCGCATCCTGCCGCTGGCGCGCGAGCGGGGCATCGGCGTGATCGTCAACCGGCCGTTCCGCCAGGGCGCGTTGACCGAGGCGCTGCGGCGCCACCGCTTGCCCGGATGGGCCGCGGAGCTCGGCTGCGCCAGCTGGGCCCAGGTCCTGCTCAAGTTCATCGTCTCGCACCCGGCGGTCACGACCGCGATCCCGGCCACCACCAGGGTCGACCACGTGCGCGAGAACATGCTGGCCGGAACCGGCGTGCTGCCGGATGCGGCGATGCGCAGGCGCATCGTGGCCGAGGTCGAAAGGCGGGCATGAGCGAGTGGTGGAGCTACACCCTGGCCGACCTGCTGATGTTCTCGGCCCGTACCTATTACCGCTTGTTCGAACTGCAGAACCGGGCGCTGTGGCCGCTGCATCCGCTCATGGCCGCGATCGGACTGGGGATACTCGCCGCCCCCTTGCGCGGGAGCAGGCCGGCGCGGCGCGCGGCCCTTGCCCTGCTGGGCCTATGCTGGCTGTGGGTGGGCTGGGCCTACCATGCCCAGCGCTACGCGGCCATCCATTCCGCGGCGCTGTATTTCGCGGCGGCCTTCGCGCTGCAGGGCCTGCTGTTGCTGGGGATTGCAGTGCGCCGTCCGCGCGAACCGGTCGAACCCGCCGCTTCACGCGGCGCCGGGCTGGCGCTGCTGGTGTTCGGGCTGCTGGTGTTTCCCCTGCTGGCGCCGCTCTCGGGCCGGCCCTGGAGCCAGGCCGAGGTCTTCGGGCTGGCGCCCGATCCGACCGCCATCGCCACCCTCGGCGCGCTGCTGGCGCTGCGCCGCACGGGCTGGGTGGCCTGGCCGGTGCCTGTGCTGTGGTGCCTGGTCAGCGGCGCCACCCTGTGGACCATGGACGCGCCGTTCGCCCTGGTCGTGCCGGGGGCGGCGCTGCTGGCGCTGCTGGCCGCGGCGCGTAAGCGGGTAGCGGGTAGGGTGGGCTCTTGAGCCCACCAGGTTTTCGGGCTACCCAACGGTGGGCTCGAGAGCCCACCCTACCTTCACCGGTTTCTCGGGCGACCCAACGGTGGGATCGAGAACCCACCCTACCTTCACCGGTTTCTCGGGCGACCCAATGGTGGGCGAGAGCCCACCCCGCCGGGGGAGCGGTCAATTCCAGCCGTTCAGCCCGGGCGGCACCAGCAGCAGCAGCGCCATCACGAAGTAGATCAGTTGCAGGGGAATCATCCACTTGGCCCAGGTCAGCCAGGGAATGCGCGCCAGCGCGAGCACGCCGACCGTGATGCCCGAGGTCGGGATCATCGGCGTGGACAGCTCCCCGAGCTGGAAGGCCAGCACGGCGGTCTGGCGCGAGATGCCGACCAGGTCGGCCAGCGGAGCCATGATCGGCATGGTCAGCGCCGCCTGCCCGGTGCCCGAGTGGATGAAGAAGTTGATCACCGACTGGATCACGAACATCTTCTGCGCCGCGAACACGGCATGGCTGGACTGCACCAGGGGCATGAGCGAATGGAGCATCGTGTCGATGATGTTGGCGTCGCGCGCGATCACCACCGTGGCGCGCGCCAGGGCGATCACCAGCGCCGTACCGACCAGGTCGCGCGCGCCCTGCAGGAAGGCGGCCACCCACTCGTCGGCCGAGAGCCTGCCCACTACGCCGGCCGCCACCGCCATCGCCAGGAACAGCGCCGCGATCTCCTCGATGAACCACTCGTAGCGCACCACGCCCACCACCATCGTGCCCAGCGACAGGGCGAAGATGGCCAGCACCGCGACGTGGGTGCGGGTCATGCGCTCCAGGTGCAGCGATTTCGGCAGGTCGCGCCGCTTTTCCTCGTCCAGCGCGAAGGTCGGACTGAGCCGCGGGTTGCGCTTGATCCGCGCCGCGTACCACATCAGGAAGGCGACCGTGACCGCCGTCGCCACCACCCACACCACCAGCCGGTACTCGATGCCGGAGAAGATCGGGATGCCGGCGATGCTCTGGGCGATGCCGACGTTGAAGGGATTGAGGAAGGCGGCGGCGAAGCCGACCTGCGAACCGACGAAGGGAATCGAGACGCCCACGATCGAATCGTAGCCCAGCGCCAGCGCCAGCGGGATGAAGATCATCACGAAGGGTATCGCCTCCTCGCTCATGCCGAAGGTGGCCCCGCCGAGCGAGAACATGGTCACGAACACGGGAATGATCGCGGCGCGCACCAGGCGCGAGTGCTGGTGCGCCCGCGCCACGCTCTTGATCATGGCGTCGATCGCCTCGGTCTTTTGCAGCACCGCGAAGGCGCCGCCGACGATCAGCACGAAGCCGATGATCTGGGCGGCCTCGACGAAGCCCTTGATCGGCGCCTTGAGCAGCGCCACCAGGCCTTGCGGCGTACTGGGCACGTAGTGGAAGGAGGCGGGGTCGGTCAGCGTCTTGCCGTCGACCACATGGGTGTCGTATTTGCCGCCGGGGACCAGCCAGGTCGCCAGCGCGATCAGGACCAGGATCGCAAACAGCAGCACGAAGGTATTGGGCAGGCGAAGTCGTTTCATCATTGGCTCAACAGGTCTCCACTGCGGAAGGCGGTCGCACCGGCGATCTTGCAAACATGCATGCCGGGCAACAGGTGGCGGTGCGCGGTGCGGGCAAAGAACACGCCCGCGTGGCTGGCGACGAGCGGGGTGACGGTGCCGCTGACGGGATTGACGAGCTCGGCGATCGCCTCGCCTTGTTCGACCCGGTCGCCCAGGTTCTTCAGGAAGGCCAGCACGCCCGCGTGCGGCGCGGTGATCGGCGTGACGCCTTCGAGCGGGGTGGGCGCGCACAGCGGCTGCGGCAGCGGTTGCAGGGGAATGTCGAGCACGCCCTGGTGCGCCATGTATTGCAGCAGGGCGTCGGCGTCGCGCCGCGCCAGCGCGTAGCTCACGTCCATCTCGCCGCGCAGCTCGACGGTCGCGCACATGCACGCCTGCGGGATCGGCACCGCGTCGCCGAAGTGTTCCGCCAGGTCCCACCACAGGCGGCTGCAGGCCTCGTCGAAGGGTTCCCCGCCCGACTGGCGCGACAGCAGCACCGCGTGCGCCCCGACCAGGGCGGCGAGCGGCGCCACCGCCTGCTCCAGCGGCGTCCCGGCGTACACGTGCATCACCGCTTCGTTATCGCAATGCAGGTCGAGCACGATGTCGGCGTCGATCGCCATGCCCAGCAGGGTCTTCTTCAGCGTGCCGGCCGGGTCGGGCGGCGTCCAGCCGTCCAGTGCCCGGCGCGCGTGCGCGCGGATCGTCGCCACGTTGGTCCCGGCGTCGGCGCCCAGTTGCCCTTGCAGGCTGGTCTTCAGTTCCTCCGCCACGTGGCGGTAGGCGCGGTTGAAATTGACGCCCGTGGACAGGTCGAAGCGGCCGAACGGCGCCCCGTGGATGACCTGGGACAGGCCGATCGGGTTCGCCGCCGGGACCAGGATCACTTCGCCGCGAACGCGCCCTTGCGCCTCCAGCGCCTCCAGCTCGCCGCGCAACAGGTGCGCCACCAGCATGCCCGGCGGCTCGTCGGCATGCAGGGCCGCCTGGATGTAGACCTTCGGACCGCCCCCCGGGGAACCGAAGTGGAAGGACGTGAGCTGGAAGGTCGCGACGCTCTCGTCCGCCGCTATTGCGTGTTTATGTGTCTGCATGGCCCTTACCCGTTGTTGTGTTCGCGTTGGCGCCTGGTCTGGCAATGGCTCCGATTATGTATGATTTTTTTCACACGGTAAATCGATGAAAGATTTTTTTCAAAAAGTTGTTGAGTTTCCCAATCGATACGGGTAGATTCTAAAAAAGTTTGGAAACTTGCATGTCAAAGTAGAATGTAAATTTATTTACATTCCCGGAGGATCAACCCATGAGTTCAAAGCCGAACAGCGTCCAGCACTCCGCCTCGCCCGATATCGGCTTCGCCGAGTCGGCGCTCGGGCGCGATCTGCTGCGGGTGCTGTCCGAAGGTTCGGCGTCGAACCGCACCATCGCCGACTACCTGCTGCGCAACCAGGTGCGCGTGACGGCACTGGGCATCGAGGAACTGGCCGAAGCGTGCGAGGTGTCCACCGCCACCATCAGCCGCTTCGCGCGCGACCTCGGGTTCAAGAACTACGCGGCGATGCGCGGCGCGGTCGCCGAGACCCTGCAGTCGGTGCTCCAGCCGGTGGACAAACTGCGTAACACGATCGCCCGGCGTGAGAGCGCGGCCACTCCGGCGGTCGAGAGCCTGGGCTACGCCGAGGCGGCGATCGCCGCCAGCGCCCGCGCCCTGGACAACGCCGAAGTGGGCCGGATCGTCAAGCGCCTGACCGAGGCGCGCACCGTGTACGTGCTCGGTTTCGGACTGTCCTCGCACCTGGCCGGCACGCTGGCGATGCACCTGCAGCCGTTCTGCCCGCACGTGGTGGAGGTGGCGGCCAGTGGCGGCACCGAGGTCGCGGCCGGCCACCTGGCCAACATCACGTCGAAGGACGTGCTGGTCGTGATCTCGCTGCCGCGCTACGCGCTGGACGTCGTGCGCCTGACCCAGTTCGCGCGCGACCACGGCGCCACCGTGGTGTCGATCACCGACTCGCCCGCCTCGCCGCTGGCCGAACTCGCGCACCACGTCCTGTACGCGCACAGCGTGCACCCGGTGCTGCCCAGCAGTTCGAGCGCGGCGATGGCCGTGATCGAGGCCCTGGTGGTGGCACTGATGGTGTCGAACAAGGCCAATGTCGCCAAGGCGGCGCGCCTGACCGAGGCGATTTCCGCCTACCTGTGCGGGCCGGAACAGATTGCTAACAGCAGCACCAGCAAAGATGGCGCCCGCAGGCGCCGAACCGAGAAGAAGACCTGAGACCACCTTGAGGGGAGCAATAGCATGAGCGAGCATTTTTCGAAGTCGCCGCGCCAGCGCAAGCTGGCTGGCGCCGTCGTCGCGGCACTGGGCCTGATGGCGCAGCAGGCCTGGGCGCAAACGCAAGCCGCAACCGAGGCGCCGAAGATCCAGCGCGTCGAGATCACCGGCTCGTCGATCAAGCGCATCGATAGCGAGACGGCGCTGCCGGTCCAGATGATCCGGCGCGAGGACATCGAAAAGAGCGGCGTGACCACCGCCGCCGAACTGCTGCGCAACATCAGCGCGAACACCGCTCCCCTGTCCGACGGCGCCAGCATCACCGACGGCACCTCGGGGCAGCGCGGCTTCAACGGCGCCAACCTGCGCGGCCTTGGCGTGTCCTCCACGCTGGTGCTGCTCAACGGCCGCCGTCTGGCCAACTTCGCCTCGCCCGGCGACAACGCGGGCGTGGACCTGAACAACATCCCGGCCGGCGCGATCCAGCGCGTGGAAGTGCTCAAGGATGGCGCCTCGGCGATCTACGGCACCGACGCCATTGGCGGCGTGATCAACTTCATCACGCGCAAGGACTACACGGGCGTCGACGCCGCCGCTTCGGTCGCCGCCACCGGCGAGGGTGGGGCCGGCAAGCGCACCCTGAGCCTGAGCGCCGGCACCGGCGACCTGGACACGGACCGCTTCAACGTGTTCGGCGCGATCGACATCCAGGAACTGGACTCGCTGCGTTCGGGCCAGCGCGACTTCATCAAGGAGCGCCCGCTGGCGACCACGCTGCCGGCCCTGATGTCGAGCAATACCTACCCGGCCAACATCGACATCTCCTCGGCCCAGCGCAACGCGCTGATCGCCGCCGGCGTGCTGCCGGCGGGAGCGACCCGCAACCGGATCAATCCGTCCTCGCCCGCCTGCAACCCGCCGGCCACTGTGTACGCCCCGCAAGGCCCGGGCGGCCCGCTCGCCTGCAGCTACGATTACATGCAGGACACCGAGATCTACCCGGAGGCGAGCAAGATCGGCTTCGTCGGCCGCGCGACCTTCCAGCTCGCCCCCGACCACCAGCTGTACGCGGAACTGGTGCAGTCGCGCGCCGAGACCCGCTACGTGCTCTCGCCGAACCCGCAGCGCATCCGCAACCTGCCGGTTTCCGTGCTGCCCGAGAAGTACCGCGCCGTGCTGTCGGCGCCCGGCCTGCCGTCGACCTTCAGCGGCATCCGCTACCGCATGACCGAGGCGGGCAACCGCACCAACGAAGTGACCAGCACCGCCCAGCGCATCGTGCTCGGCGCGGCCGGCGTGGCCGGCACCTGGGACTACGACGTGGCACTGGCGCGCGCCGAGAACCGCGCGATCGACAAGTACGTCGATGGCTACGTCCTGTACGACCGTTTCGTGGACGGTGTCCGCGCGGGCACCATCAACCCCTTCGGCGCGTCCGGCCAGGCGGGACGCGACCTGATCGACAGCATCAAGGTCAACGACGAGGCGCGCAAGTCGAAAGGCGTGAGCACCTCGCTCGACGGCAAGATGTCCAGCGCGATCGGCACGCTCGAAGGCGGCGAACTGGCGGTCGCGCTCGGTTTCGAACTGCGTCACGAGAACCAGACCTTCACGCCGTCGGCGCTGCTCCTGTCGAACAACATCGCGGGCGACCGCGACAGCGGCCTGGCCCCGGGCGAGACCGGCGACCTTGTCGCGACGGACGACAGCCGCACGGTTCGTTCGGCCTTCGTCGAGCTCAACGCCCCGTTCACGAAGGAACTGGAAATGCAGTTCGCGCTGCGCCACGACCGCTACAGCGAGGTCGGCTCCACCACCAATCCGAAGATCGGCGTGCGCTGGCAGCCGACCAAGGCGGTGCTGGTGCGCGGCTCGGCCGGCACGGGCTTCCGCGCGCCGTCGCTGTCGGACCTGAAGCGTCCGACCACGTTCGGCAGCGCGGCCAGCTTCCTGACCGATCCGCAATGCGCGCGCCAGGAAGGCAGCATCGACCTGTGTACCGACCAGTGGCCGGTGGAGCGCCGCTCCAATCCGAACCTGGAGCCGGAGAAGTCGCGGCAGCTCTCGCTGGGTGTGGTGTTCGAGTTCGGCAAGCGCTCCAACCTGTCGCTCGACTACTGGAACATCCAGAAGAAGGACGTGATCAGCACCCTGGGCGAGCAGATCATCATCGACAACCCGGAGGCCTACAACGGCACCTACATCGAGCGTGACAGCGACGGCTACATCACCAACATCCTGCTGCAGAAGGAAAACCAGGGCCGGCTGAAGACCTCGGGCATCGACATCGGTGGCGAGCTGCGCGGCGAGCGCGGCGCGTGGGGCCGCCTGGTACTCGGCGCGTCGGGCACCTACATCCTGGAGTACGACCGCCAGTTCGGGCCGAAGGAGGGTTATCGCAGCAACCTCGGCGTGTTCCTGAACGACCAGGTGATCCAGCGCTGGCGCCACCGCGTGAGCCTGGACTGGGATCATGGCCCGTTCTCGCTGACGCTGGCGAACCAGTACTCGTCCGGCTACACCGACCAGAACACCACCTACGACCCGGTCAGCGACACGCTGCTGCCGTCGCGCGAGGTGAAGGCCTACTCGCTGTGGGACCTGACGGGTAGTTGGAACGTGAACAGCCGGATGAAGGTCCGCGCCGGTGTGCTGAACCTGCTCGATACGGCGCCGCCGTTCTCCAACCAGGCGTACTACTTCCTGGCCGGGTACGACCCGACCTACACCGACCCGCGCGGCCGCAGCGCGTTCATCAGCGCGACCTATTCGTTCCGTTGATCGAGCAGTCGTCCCCGCGAACGCGGGGACCCATGCTGAAGCGGTGGAGCACGCTCGGCATGGGTTCCCGCCTGCGCGGGAACGACAGGTGGTAGCTAGCGACCGTCGGTTCCGCGCGGGCGGGTCCCGGGGGTGCCGCAGGGCCGAAGAGCAAGCACCCGCACATCGATCCAGAACAACCTTCAGAGGAACAAACATGAAACAGCACCTGGCCCGCCTGCTGGCGCTGGCGATCCTGTTCACCATGGCCCCGGCGTGGGCGCAGCAGCCCCCGAAAGGCAAGCTGGTCATCATCGGCGGCGCGCTGCGCGAGGACAATGCCGAGGTGTGGGAACGCATCGTGTCGCTGGCGGGCGGCAAGGGCGCGCGCATCGCCGTCTTTCCTTCCGCGGCGGGCAACCCGGAGCGTTCCGGGCGCACCGCCGCCGCCGTGCTGGAGCGCTACGGAGCGCGTCCCTTCGTGGTGCCGCTGTCCGAGCGCCTGCCCGGCACCGAGGTGCGCAAGGTGGCCGAGGACCCTGCGCTCGCCGCCGCCGTTCGCGCGGCCGGAGGCGCCTACTTTGTCGGCGGGGACCAGGGCCGCATCACCGGCGCCCTGCGCCGGCCCGACGGCGGCAACAGCGCACTGCTCGACGCGGTGTGGGACCTGTACCGGCGCGGCGGCGTGATCGCCGGCACCAGCGCCGGCGCGGCCATCATGAGCAAGACCATGTTCTTCGAGGGACAGGACCCGCTGCCGACGCTCAAGGGCGGGATCACGCCGGGGCGCGACATCGCGCCCGGCCTCGGCTTCATAGGCGACGAGGTGTTCATCGACCAGCACCTGCTGGTGCGCGGCCGCTTTGCGCGCATGCTGCCGGCGATGCTTGCAAGCGGACATCGCGTGGGCCTTGGCGTGGATGAGAACACGGCGCTGGTGGTCGATCCGGAGCGCCAGGTTAGCGTGATCGGCTACAAGGGCGCGCTGCTGCTCGACCTGTCGCAGGCAACCAGCGATCCGGCGCGCCCCGCCTTCAACCTGTCCGGCGCGCGGATCAGCTATCTCGACCGCGGTACCCGCTACGACCTCGCCAGCGGCACCGTGTCGCCAGGTCCGTACATGGAGCCGGTCGATCCGGCCCGGCCTTACTATCAGGGACCCTTGTTCTTCCCCGACATCCTCGCCAACACCACGGTGGCCGACCTGCTCGAACGGCTCGCCGACAGCGACCAGCAGTCCGCGGTGGGCCTGGCCTTCGGCGGTCCCGCCTCGCCGCAGGCGGCGCGCGGCTTCGAGTTCACCTTCACGAAGACGCCCGCGACCCAGGCATGGGGCTCGACCCGGGCCGAGGCCTACACCGTGCACCGGGTGAGGCTGGACGTGCAGCCGGTTCGGCTCAACCAGCCGCTGTACCGCCACGACTAGTCCGGGCCGCGGGGCCGCGGGGCCGGCCGGCACGCGCCGGCCGTGCGGTATAATGGCGCCCGTTTTTCCCTCATTTTCTCGCTCCCATGTCCTCTGATACGCCAACCAACGGCCCGGCCCGTACGATGCTCTATGACCCGACCGAACACCGCATCCGCAGCTTCGTCACGCGTGCCGGCCGCCTGTCGACCGGGCAGGCGCGCGCCTTCGAGGAGTTCGGGCCACGCTTCATGGTCGAGTACCGCAAGGAGCCGCTCGACTTCGAAGCGGCGTTCGGCCGCAAGGCGCCGGTGATCCTGGAGATCGGCTTTGGCATGGGCGACACCACCGCGCACATCGCGCGTGCGATGCCGGAAAAGGACTTCCTGGGCGTCGAAGTGCACACGCCGGGCGTGGGCAGCCTGCTCAAGCAGATCGGCGAGCAGGGCATCGCCAACCTGCGCCTGATCCAGCACGACGCGGTCGAGGTGCTGAACTTCATGATTCCGGACGGTTCGCTGGCCGGCGTGCACATCTTCTTCCCCGACCCCTGGCACAAGGCGCGCCACAACAAGCGCCGCCTGATCCAGCCGCCATTCGTCAAGCTGCTGTGCCAGAAGCTGGCGCCGGGCGGCTACATCCACTGCGCCACCGACTGGGAAGACTACGCGGTGCAGATGCTCGAGGTGCTGGGCGCCGAGGAGGCGCTGCGCAACACGGCCGAGGCTTACGCGCCGCAGCCGGCCTACCGCCCGCTGACCAAGTTCGAGAACCGCGGCCTGAAGCTGGGCCACGGGGTGTGGGACCTGGTCTTCGAGAAGAAATAAGCGGATCACGCCACCCGAGGCCGGCGCGCATAGACCCCGAAGGCGAGGATGGTCGCGTAGCACACGGCCGGTACCGCCAGCGCCAGTTTCAGGCCGACCGAGTCGGCCGCGAAGCCCATCACCAGCGGCACGACGGCGCCGCCCACGATCGCCACGCAGATCAGGCCCGAGCCTTCGGCCGCGCGCTCGCCCAGCCCCTCGCAGGCGAGCGAGAAGATGGTCGGGAACATGATCGAGTTGAACAGGCCCACCGCCAGCAGCGACCAGCCCGACACGGCCCCGGTGCTGTTGGCCGACACCAGCAGCAGGGCGATGACGGCGCCGCCCGCGAAGGCCAGCACCTTGCCGGGCGAGAAGACGCGCAGCAGGGCCGCGCCGATGAAGCGGCCGACCATCGCGCCGCCCCAGTACAGCGGCACGTGCTTGCCCGCTTCCTCCGCGCCCATTCCCAGCACGCTCGCCTCCATCAGGTAGTTGACGATGATGGAGCCGATCGCCACTTCCGCGCCCACGTACAGGAAGATGCACAGCGCCCCGAACGCGAAGCGCGGCTGGCGCAGCAGTTCGAAGGCCTGCAGCATGCTCACCCGAGGCGCCGGGCGCTCCGCCAGCTTGTTGCGGTTGGCCCAGACCATGGCAGCGACCACCACCAGCGCGACCGCCAGGCCGATGTAGGTGTGCACGACGACCCGGGTTTCCTCCTGGCGGAACGCGTCCAGCGCGGCGCCGGACAGCGTCGCCGGATCGACGGTGGCGAGCGAGCCGAGGATCAGGATCGCGCCGACGTAGGGGAACACGGTGGTGCCGAGCGAATTGAAGGCCTGGGCGAAGGTCAGGCGGCTGTGCGCGGTGGCCGGTGAGCCGAGCAGCGAGATCAGCGGGTTGGCCACCACCTGCACGATGGTGATGCCGGCCGCCAGCACGAACAGCGCTACCAGGAAGGTGGCGAACACGCCCGAAGACGAGGCGGGGATGAACAGCAGGCAGCCGGCGGTCATGGTCAGCAGGCCGACCACCGCGGTGCGCATGTAGCCGATGCGGCGCACGATCGAGGCGGCCGGGATCGAGACCACGAAGTAGGCGGCGAAGAAGGCCGACTGCACCAGCATCGCCTGCGCGTAGCTGAGCGTGAACAGGTCCTTGAGCTTGGGGATGATCACGTCGTTCAGGCTGGTGATCCCGCCGAAGATGAAGAACAGCGCGAATACGAAGGTCTGCAGGCTGGCCGCGTTGGCGGGCGCGGCGGCGGGGCCGGCGACGGGGGAAGTGGTGGCGTTGCTCTCGATTTGCATGCTTGCCTTTCCGTTTGGTGGACCCGCCGGGCGACGACGCCGGGCTGGGCGTGGAAACGCGGCGTTTCGCAGCGTACTGCTGTGAAGATTACAACATGTCGTTGATGATGGCGACAATCTCGTCGCCGTAGGACACCAGCTTCTTCTCGCCCACGCCCGAAACGCCACGCAACTGGTCCATCGAGGTCGGCTTGGTCCTGGCGATCTCGCGCAGGGTCGCGTCCTGGAACACCACGTAGGCAGGCACGCCGTGCGCGCGCGCTGTCTCCACGCGCCACCAGCGCAGCTTGTCGAAGATCGCCTGCTCCGACTTGGACAGCTCCATCTCCTCGTAGCCGCGGGTGTTGGACGGCTGGCGCTTCTGCTTGACCGGCTTCTGGTACTGGCGCAGCTGCACCTTCTGCCCGCCCTTGAGCACCGGACGCGCGGCCTCGGTCAGCTTGAGCGAGCTGAAGGCGTCGTGGTCCACCGTGACGAAGCCGAGCGCGATGGCCTGGCGCAGGATCGCGCGCCATTCCTGCTCGGTGCGGTCGGCGCCGATGCCGAAGACCGACAGTTTGTCGTGGTGCCACTGCCCGATGCGCTCGGACTGCGCGCCGCGCAGCACGTCGATCACGTGGCCGGCGGCGAAGCGCTGGTCCACCCGGTAGATCGCCGAGAGCAGCTTTTGCACCGGCACCGTGCCGTCGAAGGACACGGGAGGGATCAGGCAGGTGTCGCAGTTGCCGCAGGGGCCGGAGCGCTCGCCGAAATAGTCGAGCAGGCGCATGCGGCGGCAGCTCAGGGTCTCGCACAGGCCGAGCATGGCGTCGAGCTTCATCGACAGCACGCGCTTGAAGGTCTCGTCGGCCTCGGACTCGTCGATCATGCGCCGTTGCAGCACCACGTCCTGCAGCCCGTAGGCCATCCAGGCGCTGGCCGGCATGCCGTCGCGGCCCGCGCGCCCGGTTTCCTGGTAGTAGCCCTCGATGCTCTTGGGCAGGTCCAGGTGGCAAACGAAGCGCACGTCCGGCTTGTCGATGCCCATGCCGAAGGCGATGGTGGCCACCATCACCAGGTTTTCCTCGCGCAGGAAGCGGGCCTGGTTGGCCGCGCGCCGTGCGTGCTCCATGCCGGCGTGATAGGGCAGGGCGCGGATGCCGTTCTCGTTCAGGAACTCGGCGGTCTCCTCGACCTTCTTGCGCGACAGGCAGTACACGATGCCCGAGTCGCCCGGGTGCTCCGTGGTGATGAAGTCCAGCAACTGCTTGCGGCCGTTGGTCTTCTCCACGATCGAGTAGCGGATGTTGGGGCGGTCGAAGGACGAGACGAACTGGCGCGCGTCCTCCAGTTGCAGGCGGTGGGCGATCTCGGCCCGGGTCTGCTGGTCGGCGGTGGCGGTCAGCGCGATGCGCGGCACCTGCGGGAAGCGCTCGTGCAGGATCGACAGCTTGATGTACTCGGGCCGGAAGTCGTGGCCCCACTGCGACACGCAATGCGCCTCGTCGATCGCGAACAGCGAGATGCGCGAGGCCTCGAACAGGTCCAGGCAACGCTGCGTCATCAGGCGCTCTGGCGCCACGTACACCAGGTCGATCTCGCCGCTGCGCACCAGGCGTTCGATGCGCAGGGTCTCCTCGAAGGTCTGGGTCGAGTTCAGGAAGGCCGCGCGCACGCCGACCTCCTCGAGCGCGTCGACCTGGTCCTGCATCAGCGCGATCAGCGGCGAGACGACCACGCCCACGCCGTCGCGCAGCAGGGCCGGGATCTGGTAGCACAGCGACTTGCCGCCGCCGGTGGGCATGAGCACCAGCGCGTCGCCACCGGCCGCCACGTGCCCGACGATGTCGGCCTGCTGCCCGCGGAAGGCGGGGTAGCCGAAGACCGTCTGCAGCAGGTGGAGCGCGTGCGCGCCGATCTCGCCGTTCATGCGATCACTCCGCCCACACCACCAGGTCGTAGTGGGCCGTGACCAGCACCAGGATGCCGAACACGATGCGGTACCAGGCGAAGATGGTGAAGTCGTGGGTGCTGATGTAGCGCAGCAGCCAGCGCACGCACAGGAAGGCCGAGACGAAGGCGGACAGGCCGCCCAGGCCGAACATCGGGAGGTCGGCCATGGAAAGCAGTTCGCGATCCTTGATGACCGAGTAGATGCAGGCGCCCAGCAGGGTCGGGATCGCGAGGAAGAACGAGAATTCGGTGGCGGCCTTGCGCGACAGGCCGAACAGCATGCCGCCGATGATGGTCGCGCCCGAGCGGCTGGTGCCGGGAATCAGGGCGAAGGTCTGGGCGAAACCGACCTTGATCGCGTCGCCGATGGTCATGTCGTCCACCGTCTCGACCCGCGCCGCGACCGGGTTCCTGGCGTTGCGGCGCTCCACCCACAGGATCACCAGGCCGCCGACGATGAAGGCGGTGGCGACCGAGACCGGGTTGAACAGGTCTTCCTTGATGGCGGCGCTGAACAGGAAGCCGAACAGGGCCGCCGGCACGAAGGCGATCAGCACATTGAGCGCGAAGCGCTGCTGCTTGGGATCGTTCAGGCCGGTCAGCACACGCATGATCCGTTCGCGGAACTCCCAGATCACCGCCAGCATCGCGCCGCCCTGGATCGCGATCTCGAACACTTTCACTTTCTCGCCAGTAAAGTTGAGCAGGCTGCCGGCCAGGATCAGGTGGCCGGTGGAGGAGATCGGCAGGAACTCCGTGAAGCCCTCGACCAGGCCCATGATGATCGCTTTGACTGCGAGAATAATGTCCATGAAATATTGTTGAAATAAATAGGAAGTTTACGCAAGGAAGGGAAGGACGCGGGGTCGAAGCTTACCATGAGCGGGCCTCCTACCGTAGAGCTACGAGCAACGAAAACCGTTGTATTCAAGGATTTACGACGCCTCAGGCGGTCATCCGCTCGAGTTCGGCGAGGAAGAACATGGCGTGCCCGCGGCTGTCGCCGCACATCTCGCGGGAAGGCTGCAGTCCGGCGCAGACGGCGGGACGTTCGGGATGGCCGAAGATGCGGCAAGCGTTCGCATCGTCGAGCTGGACGCAGGGCACGCCGGCCGGCTTGCCATTGGGCATGCCAGGAATCGGGGAGGAGATCGAAGGCGCGGTGCAGCAGGCGCCGCAGCCGGGACGGCACTGGGTGGGGCTGGTGTTCATCGCGGCGAGTATACCGCCGCACGGGGCGGGCCGGGCGTTTTCAGGCGCGATCCGGGCGCTCTGCCGCCACCGATCCTGTTATCGTTTGTGCATACGCATCCGCGCAGGAGAACCGCATGTCCAGCTTCCTCCGACCCCTGAACCGGCAGGTCATGGTGATCACCGGCGCCACCAGCGGCATCGGCCTGGCGACCGCGCAGGACGCGGCGCGCGCCGGCGCCAAGCTGGTGCTGGTGGCGCGCAGCGCCGACATGCTCGACGCCGTCGTCAGCGGACTGGCCGCCGCCGGCCACCAGGCGGTCGGGGTGGTGGCAGACGTCTCGGACCGTTCCCGGCTCGAGCACGTGGCCCAGGTCGCGCAGCGCAGCTTCGGCCGCATCGACACCTGGGTCAACAACGCCGGCACCACCATCTACGGGCGCATCGACGAGGTCTCGGAGGCGGACGCCCGCAGGCTGTTCGACATCAATTTCTGGGGCATGGTCAATGGCTCCCTGGTGGCCCTGCCGCACCTGCTGCGCCAGGGCGGGGCCCTGATCAACCTGGGCAGCGAAGCGTCCGAGCTGGCGATTCCGATGCAGGGCCTGTACTCGGCCAGCAAGCACGCGGTCAAGGGCTTCACCGACGCGCTGCGCATCGAGTACGAGCAGGTCGACGGCGCCCCCGTTTCGATCACCCTGATCCAGCCGACCGCGGTCGATACGCCGCTGCCCGAGCATGCGCGTAATTACATGGCCTGCGCGCCGAAGCTGCCTTCGCCCCAGGTCGATCCGCACCGTGTCGCGGCGGCCATCCTCAACGCGGCGGTGACCCCGGCCCGCGATGTCAAGGTCGGGGTGCTGGCCACGCTGGACACCGCGATGAGCAAGCTCGCGCCCGGCCTGGTCGACCGCCTGTCCGTGCTGCAGGTGCCGCGCCAGCAAACCGGCGAGCCGGCCATGGAAACCGAAGGAACGCTCTACAAGCCCGGATCGACCGGCCGCATCTACGGACGCGGGGCGCTCCCGCGTCACTGAGGGTCGCGCGCGGCGCGGCGCGAGTGTTGTATCGGCCGGCGCGTGCTTGACGGCCCCCCGGCCCCGGTCTATATTCGATGACTCTTGAGTAAGTTGCCGGACAGAAGCATGCAATGCCCACTTGACAGCAAGCCGCGCTGGGAGCGCCGCAAGGATGCCCGTCCGCAGGAACTGCTTGCCGCGGCGATGGATCTGTTCGTCGAGCGCGGCTTCGCGTCCACCCGCCTGGAAGACGTGGCGCGCCGCGCCGGCGTGTCCAAGGGCACCCTGTACCTGTACTTCGCCAACAAGGAAGAGCTGTTCAAGGCCGTCGTGCGCGACAGCATCGTGCCGGTCATCGGCGAGGCCGAGGCATCGGTCGCCGGATTCGACGGCCACAGCGCCGACCTGCTGCGCCAGGTGATGATGGGCTGGTGGGAGCGCATCGGCGCGACCAAGGCGTCCGGCATCGTCAAGCTGGTCATGGCCGAGGCCGGCAACTTCCCGGAACTGTGCCAGTTCTACCAGGACGAGGTGATCAGCCGCGGCACCCGCATGATCGGCAGCATGCTCGAACGCGGCGTGGCGCGCGGCGAGTTCCGCCCGATGGACATCGGGCAGATGACCCAGGTGCTGATCGCGCCCGTCCTCATGCTGATCACCTGGAAGCACTCGTTCACGCCCTGCGGCCGGGCCGATCTCGAACCCCTGGCCTTCCTCGATACCTTCCTCGACCTGACGCTGCACGGCCTGCTGCCGGCACCGCGCTGAGTTGCCGGAAACGCCAAAGTGCCGATTTTCGGCGTTTAATCCCTCGAAACTGCAGACTGTCGCAATTTACCGCGATCTCGACCGCGTGCTGGCTAAGATGTGCGTCCCGAGGCAGTTCAACGATAAAATATCGGATTATTTATTTTTCCACCGAGTATTAAGATGAATATCGAACAAGCCCGCTTCAACATGATCGAACAGCAGATCCGCCCCTGGAACGTGCTGGACCAGGACGTACTCGCCTTGCTGCACGTGGTAAAGCGCGAGCAGTTCGTGCCGCAGGCCTACCAGAACCTGGCCTTCGCCGACGTCGAGATCCCGCTGCCGGGCGGCGAGGCGATGCTCGCTCCGAAGATCGAGGCGCGCATCGTGCAGGAAGTGGCGCTGTCCAAACAGGAAAACGTGCTGGTCGTCGGCGCGGGCTCGGGCTACCTGGCAGCGCTGCTGGCGCATCGCGCGCGCCACGTGACGGTGGTGGAACTGAACTCGGAAATCAAGGAACTGGCCGCGCAGAATTTGTCGAAGGCGGGCATCACGAATGTCTCGGTCGAGCAGGGCAATGGCGCCGCCGGCTGGGACAAGGGCGCGCCGTTCGACGCGATCGTGATCTCGGGGTCGCTGCCGGTGCTGCCGGAAGCCTTCCTCAAGCAGGTGAAAGTGGGTGGACGCATCGTCGCCATCGTCGGCGAGGCGCCGGTCATGAGCTGCGTCGTCATCACCCGCAAGGCGGACAACGCGTATGACACGGTGAAGGTCTTCGAGACCAATGTCAAGCCGCTGTCGGGCGCGCAGGCCCCTTCGCACTTCCAGTTCTGAGGACCGGGCCATGCAGCAGATGACCGCTCCCGAACTGGCCGCGTGGCTGGCCGATCCGGCCCGCCCGCGCCCGCTGCTGCTGGATGTGCGCGAAAACTGGGAATTCGAGACCTGCCATATCGAGGGCTCGACCCTGATTCCGATGCACCTGATTCCGATCCGCGTGGGCGAGATCGACGACGACCAGGACATTGTGTGCATCTGCCACCACGGTGCGCGCAGCATGCAGGTTGCGGCTTTCCTCGAGCGCAACGGTTTTAGCAAGATTACCAATTTGACGGGCGGCGTACACGCCTGGGCTGTGCAGGTCGATCCTTCGATGCCGAAATACTGACCTGCTTTCCTAACTTCGATGATCCCTGTGGAGAATGCAATGCAGAAACCCCTTATCGCCGTGCTGTTAGCCAGCGCGTTCCTGTCGCTCAATGCTGGCGCGGCCGACCTGGTCCAGGTGTACCGGCAGGCGCTGGCCAACGACGCGACGTTCGCCGCCGCGCGTGCCGCGCTGGCGGCCGGGCGCGAGCGGGTTGCGCAGGGACGTGCCGACCTGCTGCCGACGATCGGCGCGAGCGGTTCCGTGGTCAAGAACGACTCCGACGAGACGCCGTGGAACGTGGGCCAGACCATCACGCTGCCGAGCGGCGCGCAGACGGTCGTCGCGCCGGGTGGGGCGGATCTGCGCACCACGAGCTACACCCTGTCGCTGCAGCAGCCGCTGTTCCGTTGGGACCGCTGGCAGACCTACCAGCAGAGCAAGCTGCGCCAGGCCATCGCCGAAGCCCAGTTCGCACAGGCGCAGCAGGACCTGATCACCCGCGTGGCCCAGGCCTACTTCGACGTGCTGGCGGCGCAGGACAAGCTGGAACTGACGCGCGCCCAGAAGACGGCGGTGACCGAGCAGCTGGCATCGGCCAAGCGCAACTTCGAAGTGGGCACGCAGACCATCACCGACACCCACGAGGCGCAGGCCGCGTACGACCTGGTCGTGGCGCAGGAATTCGCGGCGATCAATGACCTGGACAACAAGCGCAACGCGCTGCAGGCGATCATCGGCACCGACCCGGGCACGCTGGCGCCGCTGCAGGCGGGCGTGACGCTGGCGCCGCCGTCGCCGGCCGTGGTGGACAGCTGGGTCTCGGCGGCCGAGACGCAGAACTATGCGGTGACGGTCGACGAGCTGGAGCTGGAGCTGGCCAAGCGCGACATCGCGCGCAACCGCGCCGGCCACCTGCCGACGCTCGACCTCATCGCCAGCAGCAGCCGGCGCGAGGTGAACGGCCAGTCCCCCGCCTCGGGCGAGTTCAAGAACAATTCGATCGGCGTGCAGTGGAGCGTGCCGATCTTCAGTGGCTTTGCCGTGACCAGCCGGGTGCGCGAGGCGATCGCGCTGGAAGACCGGGCGCGCAACGACCTGGAGGCGACCCGCCGCAACGCGGCCTTGCTGGCGCGCCAGTCCTTCCTCGGCGTGAACAGCGGCATGGCGCAGGTGAAGGCGCTGGAAGCGGCCGAAGTGTCGAGCACCTCGGCGCTGGAGTCGAACCAGCTTGGTTACCAGGTGGGCGTGCGCATCAACGTGGACGTGCTGAACGCGCAGCGCCAGCTGTACCAGACCCGCACGGACCTGGCGCGCGCGCGCTACGAAACCATCCTGAACGGCCTGCGCCTGAAGGCCGCCTCCGGCTCGCTGCGCGAAGCCGACCTGGTGCCGGTGAACAGCCTGCTGGTACGCTGATCAGCTGATCAACTGGTCGCCAGGGTGGCACGGTAGGGTGGGCACTTGTGCCCACCGTCCTGGCGCCGTCCTGACGCCAGTCCGGGTAGGGTGGGCACTTGTGCCCACATCCTGGCGCGGCATCCACCGTCCCGTACCGTGCCCACTTCCTGGTGCCGGGCCTCAGCCGTTCAGCCCCGCCCCGCCCGCCTGATCCTTGCGCTCGATCAACTCCACCTTGTACCCGTCCGGATCGGTGATGAAAGCGATCACCGTGCTGCCGCCCTTGACCGGGCCCGGCTCGCGCGTGATGTTGCCGCCGCTGCCTCGCACCTGTTCGCAGGTCTTGTAGATATCCTCGGTACCGATTGCGATATGGCCGTAGGCCGATCCCATGTCGTAGCTGTCCACGCCATAGTTGTAGGTCAGCTCCAGTTCGGCGTGCTCGGGATTGCTGCCATAGCCGAGGAAGGCCAGCTTGTACTTGTACTCGGGATTGTCGCTGGTTCGCAGCAGCTTCATGCCGAGCACGTTGGTGTAGAAGCCGATGGAGCGTTCCAGGTCGCCGACCCGGAGCATGGTGTGCAGGATGCGCATAGTTGTCCTTGGTAGAAATGAAACCGAACTGCGATTCTATGCGCTCGCGCCGATGTTTGCCGGACAGCGCCCCGGCCGGCCTCGGCGCGGGGCCGGCTGGGAGTGAAAACCCTACAACGCGACATTCTCCAGTTCCGTCTCCAGCGTGATACGCGCGTTGAGCAGCTTGGAGACCGGGCAGTTTTCCTTCGCGCTCTGGGCCGCCTTGTCGAAGTCCTCCAGGCTGGCCCCGGGCACGTTGGCCACCAGGTGCAGATGGACCGCCGAGATGGAGAAACCGCCTTCGACCTTTTCCAGCGACACCGTGGCCGTCGTGCGCAACTCCTTCGCCGTCAGCCCCGCCGCGCCCAGTTGGCCCGACAGCGCCATCGAGAAGCAACCCGCGTGCGCCGCCGCGATCAGTTCCTCGGGGTTGGTGCCGACGCCGTCCTCGAAGCGGGTGTTGAAGGCGTACTGGGTGTCCTTCAGGACCCCGCTCTGGGTCGAGACCTCGCCCTTGCCATCCTTGATGCCGCCGCGCCATACGGCGCTGCCCGTGCGTTTGATCATCGCTTTCTCCTCGTTAAGATTTCTTCGCCTTGTCCGGCGGGTTCGCCACGTCGTGGTCGCGCATCGATTCCGCACGGTCCGGCAACGGATTGGCTTGCCCGGTCGCATCCGGCGCCGGTTCGACCGCCTCGGAGATCCCTGGCGTCTCGCGCGCGTCGGTGTCCACCAGGCCCTGGGCCAGGTCCTCCGCCGCCTGCTTCATCACGCCGCGCGGTTCGGTGTCCTGTCCGTCCGGCGTCTCGTCGCGCTCCCACGGCTCGCGCTTCTTGCCGTCATTGCCCATCTTGTGCTTCGTGTCGAGGAAGCGGTCCTTGGTTTCCGTAACCATCGCGTACTCCTTCCATGTTGCCATTGCAAGGAATCCTAACCCGATGGCATGTGGCGGGTCGCGCAATTGAATGATGCATTTTCGCAATTATCTGGTTAACATGGCGGCTTGATTTTCCCTCCGGAACCATCTTGAAGACCGAAGTCATCGTCCACCACGAAGCCAGCAGCGCCTGCCGCAACTGCGGCACCCCGATCCGCGGCCACTACTGCCACCATTGCGGACAGGAAGCCGTATTGCACGTGCCCAGCGCGCGAGAATTCCTGCACGAATTCGTCGCGCACTATGTCGCGCTGGAGGGCAAGTTGTGGAAATCGCTCGCCCTGCTGCTGTTCAAGCCGGGCAAGCTGACGCGCGAATACATCGAAGGGCGCCGCCGCCGCTACGTCGAGCCGCTGCGCCTGTACCTGACGTTCAGCATCATCTTCTTCGCCCTGTTCAAGCTGAGCGGGATCGGCGTGGGCGGCATCGACCCGCCCGGCCAGGAGCAGGCCGTCCAGGTCAAGATGGAACGCGGCGGCGCTTCCGCGACAACAGCCGCCGCAGGCCCCGCCAAGGCGGCGCCCGCCAGCGCCGCACCGGCTTCCGCCGCACCGGCTTCCGCAGCGCCGGCGTCGGCCGCCCCACCGCCGCCGCCCGCTGGCGCCAACCCCCTGTTCAGCAGGGACACCGGGGAAATCGTGCGCAAGCTGGCCGTGTCGATCCACCCCAGCCTCGGACCGAAGGCCGACCGCTTCCTGGCACTGACGCCCGCCGAACAGGGCGCCGCCTTCAAGCGCGCCTTCTTCAGCTATACGCCCTACGCGATCTTCCTGCTGATGCCGCTGTTCGCGCTGCTGCTCAAGCTGCTCTATCTCGGATCCGGCCGCTACTACGGCGAGCACCTGCTGTTCGCGCTGCACAGCAACGCCTTCGCCTTCATGATGCTCGGCGTCCTGCTGGTCACGCCGGACCTGCCCTTGCTCACGGGGGCCATGTTCCTGTGGCTGGTGTTCTACCTTCCCACCGCGATGCGCCGCGTGTACGGCGGCACCCGCGTGGTCACGGCGCTGCGCTGGATCGTGCTGATGACACTGCATTCGGCGAGCATCCTCGCCGCCATCCTGATCGTGATGGCCCTGGCGATCATGGTCTGATCTTGCGGCCGCACCGGGCGCGCGACTATACTGTGCATCCGTACAGTATTTGACGGGCGTCCCGGTGGCAGCCCGCGGATTTATCGGTTAATCTCCAGCGTGTTCCCACCCATCCATCCGAGACCCCTATGCCAGCTACGCCTGAACCGCAACTGATCATCGCGCTCGTGGTGCGGCAAAACACGGTGGGCATCGAGCAACCGGTGGCGGACATCCTGGCGTTCCTCTCCGGCTCCGGCTACCGCGCCGTGTTCGAGGAATCCACCGCCGCCCACCTGGGCATGGATGGCATCGAGTCGATGACGGTAGCCGAGATCGGCGAACAGGCCCACGCGGCGGTCGTGGTCGGCGGCGACGGCACCATGCTGGGCATCGCGCGCCAGCTTGCGCGCTACGACATTCCGCTGATCGGTGTGAACCAGGGCCGCCTGGGCTTCATGACCGACATCCCGATCGAGCAGATGATCCCGGCGCTGGCCGAGATCCTGCAAGGCAAGCGCCAGGCCGAAAAGCGCAGCCTGCTCGAAGGGCGCGTGATGCGCGCCGGCGAGATGATCTACTGCGGGCTGGCGGTGAACGACGTCGTGGTCTCGCGCGGTACCGGCGCCGGCATGGCCGAGCTCAAGCTCACCGTGGACGGCGAGTTCATGTACAACCAGCGCTCGGACGGCCTGATCGTCTCGACCCCGACCGGCTCGACCGCGTACGCGCTGTCGGCCGGGGGGCCGCTGCTGCACCCGAGCCTTGCCGGCATCGTGCTCGTGCCGATCGCCCCGCACGCGCTGTCGAACCGCCCGATCGTGGTGCCCGAGAGCAGCGAGATCGTGGTGGAAATCGTCAGCGGGCGCGACATCTCGGTCAATTTCGACATGCAGACCTTCGCCAGCCTGCAGCACGGCGACGAAATCGTCATCTCGCGCTCGCCCTACACCATCACCTTCCTGCATCCGCGAGGCTGGAGCTACTACCACACCCTGCGCGAAAAGCTGCACTGGAACGAATACCCGTCGCGCGACGGCAAGCTGACGTAACCAACTGGAGAATCGACTTTTCATGCTGCGCACACTGACCATCCGCGACTTCGTCATCGTCGACCACATCGAGCTCGAGTTCTCGAACGGTTTCTCGGTCTTCACCGGCGAAACCGGCGCCGGCAAGTCGATCCTGATCGACGCGCTGCAGCTGGCGCTGGGCGGACGCGGCGACGCGAGCATGGTGCGCGAGGGCGCGGCCAAGACCGACATCACGGCCGAGTTCTCCCTGACCACCTCGGCCGCCGCCTGGCTCGGGGTGAACGAGTTCGGCACCGAGGAAGGCGCGGCGCTGCTGCGCCGCGTGATCGACAATGCGGGCCGCTCCAAGGCCTATATCAACGGCATCGCCGCCACCGCCGCGCAGTTGCGCGAACTGGGCGAGATGCTGGTGGACATCCACGGCCAGCACGCGCACCAGTCGCTGCTCAAGGCCGAGGCCCAGCGCGCCCTGCTGGACAACCAGATCGCGGTGCGCGACCCTGCGGCCCATGCCGAGGCGCAGGCGGTGGCGGTGGCCTACAAGGCCTGGCGCGCGCTGGTGCGCCAGCGCGAGGAGTTCGAAACCGACGCGAAGAACCTGCTGCTCGAGCGCGAGCGCCTCGAATGGCAGGTCGGCGAACTGGACAAGCTGGCGCCGAAGAGCGGGGAATGGGCCGAGATCACCAACGAGCACAGCCGCCTTTCGCACGCCGCCAGCCTGCTCGAAGGGGCCCAGGAGGCGCTGGCCGCGATCTCCGAGTCCGACCACCCGATCCTGTCGCAGCTGTCCTCGCTGAACCAGAAGCTGTCCAAGCTGGCCGACGTCGACACCGGGCTGCAGCCGGTGCTCGAGTGCATGGAGCCGGCGCGCATCCAGTTGCAGGAGGCGGTGTACGCGCTGAACGACTACATCGACAAGGTCGAGCTCGACCCGGACCGCCTGCGCGAGGTGGAGGCGCGCATGGACGCGCTGCACGGCGCCGCCCGCAAGTTCCGGGTCGCGCCCGAGGAGCTGCCGGCCGAGCATGCCGCCATCGGCGACAGGCTGCGCCAGCTGGCCGACGCCAGCGACATCGAGGGCCTGCTGCGCCAGGAAGACAAGGCCAGGGCCGCCTATATGGAGCTGGCCGCGCGCCTGTCGGCGCGGCGCGCCGGGGCCGCGCGCCAGCTCGGCGAGCAGGTGACCGCGGCGATGCAGGAGCTGAGCATGAGCGGGGGCAGCTTCGCCGTCGCGCTCAATCCCGTCGAGCCGGGCGCGCACGGGGTCGAGCAGGTCGAGTTCCTGGTGGCCGGCCACGCCGGCGTGGCGCCGCGTCCGTTGGCCAAGGTCGCCTCCGGCGGTGAACTGGCGCGCATCTCGCTGGCCATCGCCGTCATCACCGCGCACGCGACCATCGTGCCCACGCTGATCTTCGACGAGGTGGACACCGGCATCGGTGGCGGCGTGGCCGAGGTCGTGGGGCGCCTGCTCAGGCGGCTCGGGCAGCAGCGCCAGGTGCTGTGCGTGACCCACCTGCCGCAAGTGGCGAGCCAGGCCAACCAGCATTTCCAGGTCGCCAAGGGCACGACGGGGGAGGGCAGGACCGTCTCGCGCATCGACGTGCTCGACAACCGGGCCCGGGTCGAGGAGGTGGCGCGCATGCTCGGCGGTATCGAGATCACCGAGACGACCCGCAAGCACGCGCGCGAGCTGCTCGCCTCCTGAGGCTTCAGTCCAGTTCGTCGTCCGGCACCAGTCCCTTGGCCGTCAGCCTGACCGGTATGGCGCCGGCGGCGATCATGCGCTCGATGGCGTGGATGCCGTCCCCGGCCTTCAGGTCGACCGCGCGCATCGCCTCGGGCACGATCAATGTTGTGAAGCCCTCGCGCAGCGCGTCGAGCGCGGTGTCGAGCACGCAGTAGTCGGTCGCCAGACCGCACAGCGCTACCCGCCGCACCCCGCGCCCGCGCAGCGCTTGCGCCAGATCCGTCCCCTGGAAGGCCGAGCAGGCCTTCGCGTCGGCCGTCGTCGTCCTGGCGATGGCCACCGCGTCGGCGGGCAGGTCCAGGTCCTTGGAAAAGGCCGCGCCGCCGGTGCCGGGCGCGCCGTGCGGCACCGGCTCGCGCCAGGCAAAGACCGGGAGCGAGTGCTCCCCGTACAGGGCCAGCAGGCGCCTGATGGGTTCCACCACTTCGCCCCCCTTGGGCACGCCGCGCCTGCCGCCCGGTAAACAGTCCGGGCGCACGTCGACGATGATGAGCCCATCGCCCTGGTCGATGTCGATCTCGGTCACTCGATCCCCCATGCCGGTCTTGCAACAGCTTAGCACGGCGCTGGCAGGAGGCCGTCACGATAGCCGCCGGGGCGAGAGGGCGCGCCGGGCCGCCTGGGCGTGCGATACGGCGCGTTCTCGACGCCGAGCGAGAAGCTTTCCTTGCCCGCCCGGCGCTGAATCTATAATAGCGGCCGTGCTCCAACTATCTTCGCGCCCATGCCCTTCAAAAAAGAACAGCCCTTCTCGCACGGCACCGTCGCCGGCAACGCCATTGTGCTCGTCAACCTGGGCACGCCGGACGCGCCGACCCGCAAGGCGGTGCGCCGCTATCTGAAGCAGTTCCTGTCCGACCCGCGCGTGGTCGAGATTCCACGCCTGGCCTGGTCGCTGATCCTGAACCTGTTCATCCTGCCCTTCCGTTCCGGCAAGTCGGCAGCCAAGTACCGCACCATCTGGACCCGCGACGGCTCGCCGCTGAAGGTGCACACGCAAAAGCAGGCGAACCTGCTGCAGGCGGCGTTGACCGAACGCGGACACGATTCGGTCAAGGTGGTGATGGCCATGCGCTACGGCTCGCCGTCGCTGCCGGAAGTGCTGGACGGGCTCAAGGCCGAAGGCTGCGACCGCATCGCCATCCTGCCGGCCTACCCGCAGTACTCGGGCACCACCACCGCTTCGATCTGGGACGCGGTGTTCGCCCATTACGGCAACGCGCGCAACATCCCCGAACTGCGCTTCGTGAAGCACTACCACGACCATGACGGCTACCTCGACGCCCTGCGCGACAGCGTGGAGACCCATTGGGAAAACCACGGCAGGGGCGGGAAACTGGTGATGAGCTTCCACGGCACCCCGAAACGCACGCTGCTACTGGGCGACCCCTACTTCTGCGAATGCCAGAAGACGGCGCGCCTGCTGGCGGCGCGCCTGCGCCTGGCGCCGGAAGACTACGTGGTCACCTTCCAGTCGCGCTTCGGCAAGGCCGAGTGGCTCCAGCCGTACACCGCTGCCACCGTGCAGCAGCTGGCGCGCGAGGGCGTCGAGCGCATCGACGTGATCTGCCCGGGTTTCACCAGCGACTGCCTGGAGACGCTGGAGGAGATCTCGATGGAGGTCAAGCACGATTTCGAGAGCGCCGGTGGCAAGCAGTTCCACTACATCGCCTGCCTGAACGAGTCGCCGGCATGGATCGCCGGCATGGCCGAGATCGCCGAACAGCACCTGATCGGCTGGCCCACCATGATGAGCCCGGCGCAGCGGGAGGCCGAGCGGCGCGATGCCGAGGTCGGGCGCGAACGCGCGCTGCGTCTGGGGGCCTGAGTACCCGACCTGCTAGAATGACATGTTTCTCAGGGCGTGGCGCCGATGCCGGCGTAGCACAGCCACGCCATCACCATGACGGTGTAGACCACGACGGCGCCACTGATCAGTTGTATTTTCATGATTGGTGCTCCTGTGCAATCCGCGCCGGCGACAACCGCCGTGCAAGCTTGTCAGGAACATATTAAAGCGCCGCTGAGCCAGAGGACACGGCAAAGCCGTAAATCTTGTAACAAGTGGTATCTGACAACGTTTGGCGTTGTCCCTCTTTCAATCCCCTTGAAATTGTAGGAGATCGCCCCATCTGGTGGCCTGTGTGTAAAGCAGGACAAGTTTTCAACTCAGCCAAGTCCTTGATTCTAGGAGTATTTTCGATGCAAGACCAAGAAAACCAAGAGGTTAACCAGCAGCCGGAAGGCGAAGCCGCGGCCAGCCAGGCGCAGGCCGCCGCCCCTTCCGCCGAGCCCAGCCTCGAAGAACAGTTGAGCGCAACCGAAGCCAAGCTGGCCGAGATGCATGATGCCTTCATGCGCGCCAAGGCCGACGCCGAAAATATCCGCCGCCGCGCGCAGGAAGATGTAAGCAAGGCGCACAAGTTCGCGATCGAGAGCTTCGCCGAGGCGATGGTGCCGGTGCGCGACAGCCTGGAGATGGCGCTGAAGGTCGAATCGCCGACCGTCGAGTCGATCAAGGAAGGCGTCGAGATGACCCTCAAGCAGCTGACCGCCGCGTTCGAAAAGAACCGCCTGGTCGAGGTGATGCCGGAGGTCGGCGAGAAGCTCGACCCGAACAAGCACCAGGCCGTGGCGGTGGTCCCATCCGAGCAGGAAGCCAACACCGTGGTCACCGTGCTGCAAAAGGGTTACATGATCGCCGACCGCCTGCTGCGTCCGGCCATCGTGACGGCGGCGCAACCGAAATAAAAAAATACAAGGTGCTAGCGAGCAAATCCCCTTGAAAGCACATTGTTTTTCCCAATATTGAATTCATCCGAAACTAACAGCGTTAAAAGGAAAAAAATCATGGGCAGAATTATCGGCATCGACCTGGGAACGACCAACTCCTGCGTCGCGATCATGGAGAACGGCCAGCCTAAGGTCATCGAGAACGCGGAAGGCGCACGTACCACGCCGTCGATCATCGCCTACCAGGAAGACGGCGAGATCCTGGTCGGCGCGCCGGCCAAGCGCCAGGCGGTGACCAATCCGAAAAACACCCTGTTCGCGGTGAAGCGCCTGATCGGCCGCAAGTTCACCGAGAAGGAAGTCCAGAAAGACATCAGCCTGATGCCGTACCAGATCATGTCCGCCGACAACGGCGACGCCTGGATCGGCGTGCGCGACAAGAAGCTGGCACCGCCGCAGATCTCGGCCGAAGTGCTGCGCAAGATGAAGAAGACCGCCGAGGACTACCTGGGCGAGGAAGTGACCGAGGCGGTCATCACCGTGCCGGCCTACTTCAACGACTCGCAGCGCCAGGCGACCAAGGACGCCGGCCGCATCGCGGGCCTGGACGTCAAGCGCATCATCAACGAGCCGACCGCGGCCGCGCTGGCCTTCGGCCTGGACAAGACCGACAAGGGTGACCGCAAGATCGCCGTGTACGACCTGGGCGGCGGCACCTTCGACGTGTCGATCATCGAGATCGCGGACGTCGAGGGCGAGAAGCAGTTCGAGGTGCTGTCGACCAACGGCGACACCTTCCTGGGCGGCGAGGACTTCGACCAGCGCCTGATCGACTACATCATCGACGAATTCAAGAAGATCAACGGCCTGGACCTGTCGAAGGACCCGATCGCCCTGCAGCGCATCAAGGCTTCGGCCGAGCGCGCCAAGATCGAACTGTCGTCGGCACAGCAGACCGAGATCAACGAGCCGTACATCGCGATGGCGAACGGCGCGCCGGTCCACCTGAACATGAAGATCACCCGCGCCAAGCTGGAAGCGCTGGTCGAGGAACTGGTCGCCAAGACCATCGAGCCTTGCCGCGTGGCCATCAAGGATGCCGGCATCAAGGTCTCCGACATCGACGACATCATCCTGGTCGGCGGCATGACCCGCATGCCGAAGGTGCAGGAGAAGGTCAAGGAGTTCTTCGGCAAGGAGCCGCGCAAGGACGTCAACCCTGACGAAGCGGTCGCCGTCGGCGCCGCGATCCAGGGTTCGGTGCTGTCGGGCGAACGCAAGGACCTGCTGCTGCTGGACGTGACCCCGCTGTCGCTGGGTATCGAGACCCTGGGCGGCGTGATGACCAAGATGATCCACAAGAACACCACGATCCCGACCAAGTTCTCGCAGGTGTTCTCGACCGCCGACGACAACCAGCCGGCCGTGACCATCAAGGTCTACCAGGGCGAGCGCGAGATCGCCGCCGGCAACAAGGCGCTGGGCGAGTTCAACCTGGAAGGCATCCCGCCGGCACCGCGCGGCACGCCGCAGATCGAAGTGACCTTCGACATCGACGCCAACGGCATCCTGCACGTGAGCGCGAAGGACAAGGCCACCGGCAAGGAAAACAAGATCACCATCAAGGCGAACTCGGGCCTGTCCGAGGACGAGATCCAGAAGATGGTGAAGGACGCCGAGCTGAACGCCGAGGAAGACAAGAAGGTCAAGGAACTGGCCGAGGCGCGCAACCAGGGCGACGCCCTGGTGCACTCGACCCGCAAGTCCCTGGCCGAGTACGGCGACAAGCTGGACGCCGGCGAGAAGGAGAAGATCGAGGCGGCCATCGCCGACCTGGAAGGCTCGCTCAAGTCGGGCGACAAGGCCGACATCGACGCCAAGGTGGCGGCGCTGTCGACCGCGGCCCAGAAGCTGGGTGAGAAGATGTACGCCGACATGCAGGCCCAGCAGGCTGGCGGCGCACAGGGCGGCGAGCAGCCGGGCGGCGCCGAGGCGTCCAAGCAGGACGACGTGGTCGACGCCGACTTCAAGGAAGTGAAAGACGCCAAGTAATGCAAAGAGGCCGGCAGGCGCCGGCCTCCCTACGGGACCTGCCGAGCCGATGCGACCTCACTGGTTCCCGGCTCGGTTTTTTTGCATAGACAGTTACGTTAGTAGATAGACAGCAAGGTGCCGACAAATGGCAAAGCGTGATTTTTACGAGATCCTCGGGGTCGCGAAGAATGCTTCGGAAGAAGACATCAAGAAGGCCTATCGCAAGCTTGCGATGAAGTACCATCCTGACCGCAATCCGGATAACAAGGAGGCGGAGGAGAAGTTCAAGGAAGTCAAGGAAGCCTACGAGATGCTGACCACTCCGGAAAAGCGCGAGGCCTACGACCGTTACGGTCACGCTGGCGTGGATCCGAACGCCGGTGGCTTTGGCGGTGGTTTCGGCGGCGGCGGCTTCGGCGACGCGTTCGGCGACATTTTCGGCGACATCTTCGGCGGTGGCGGCGGCCGTGGCCGTGGCGGTCCGCAGGTGTACCGCGGCGCCGACCTGCGCTACAACCTCGAGATCACGCTCGAGCAGGCGGCCAACGGCTTCGACACCACGATCCGCGTGCCAAGCTGGGACAAGTGCGACACCTGCCACGGCAGTGGCGCCAAGCCCGGCACCAGCCCGGTCACCTGTTCGACCTGCGCCGGCCACGGCCAGGTGCGCATGCAGCAGGGCTTCTTCTCGATCCAGCAGACCTGCCCGAAATGCCACGGCAGCGGCAAGGTGATCCCCGAGCCGTGCGCGGCCTGCGGCGGCGCCGGACGCATCAAGCGCAACAAGACGCTGGAAGTGAAGATCCCGGCCGGTATCGATAACGGCATGCGCATCCGTTCCTCGGGCAATGGCGAGCCGGGCACGAACGGCGGACCGTCGGGCGACCTGTACGTGGAGATCCACATCAAGCCGCACCCGGTGTTCCAGCGCGAAGGCGACGACCTGCACTGCGAGATGCCGATTTCGTTCAGCAAGGCCGCGCTGGGCGGCGAAATCGAGGTGCCGACCCTGTCGGGCAAGGTGTCGTTCACGGTGCCCGAGGGCACCCAGACCGGCAAAACCTTCCGTCTCAAGGGCAAGGGCATCAAGGGCGTGCGCTCCGGCTACACCGGCGACCTGTTCTGCCACGTGGTGGTCGAGACCCCGGTCAAGCTGACGGAAAAGCAGAAGGACCTGCTGCGCGAGTTCGACCGCCTGACCAACGAGGGCGGCAGCAAGCACAGCCCACAGAGCAAGGGTTGGATGGACAAGGTCAAGGACTTCTTCGAGTAAGGCGGGCAAGTCCCGCTGGACGGGTCTGTCAAGAATGGCGCGAGTCTCCCTCGCGCCATTCTTTTTGCGCCGCCGCCGGCCGCGGCGAAGCTTCCGGATGGAAGGCTCCGCTGTCATTTGGTGACGGCGGGCATTAGGTGTATTTTGGTTGCAACATCACGTGTTTTTCATGTCATGTGGCAACCATTTGTCACATGTCAATACGTTTCAGGGCTAATATATTTGCTCCAAGGACATAGTCCTTTAATAATATAAATACCCCGGGGACGTAATGAATTTTCTGAAGCGCATCAACATTGGCCGACGCCTCGCGTTGATTTTTGGTTTGCTTGCCCTGTTCATGGTGCTGATCTGCATCTTCGCCATTTCTCGCATGGGCAGTATCGCCGAGGCAGTCGAGTACCAGAACGCGATTCGCACCCAGCAGCTCGAACCCTTGTATGAGGCGCGCGAGGCACTGGCCCAGACCGGCCTGGCGGCCCGCAACGCGCTGGCGTTCGCCGACCTGGCGGGCGCCGAGAAGGAGCTCGACAGCCTTGATCGCTACAAGGCCGCCTACCTGGCGGCGGTGGCCAAGGCCGCTCCCCACTTCAAGGGCAACGCGCAGTTCGACAAGGTCAACAGTGGCACGAACGTGATGGCCAAGGAGCTCGAACGCGTGCGCCCGCTGCGCTTGCAGGCGACGACGCCCGAAGCGATGCAGGTATTCGCCGATTTCATCGCTAACGAATGCCGGCCGCTGCGCAACCAGATCGTCGCCGACATGGATGTGCTGTTGCGCTCGGTACAAAAAGACGTCGACCAGGCGAGTGCCGAGGCAGAGAAGCTGTTCGCCGAGACCACGACCTGGTTGATGGTCGACGTCGCGGTCGTGGTGGCCCTGTCGCTGGCGCTGGCCGCGTTCGTGACGCGCTCGATCACGGCACCGCTCCATGGTGCGGTCACGGTGGCCGAGACGGTGGCCGAGGGCGACCTGACGAGCGAGATCGAGGTCCACTCGGACGACGAGACCGGCAAGCTGCAGGACGCACTGCAGCGCATGAACGCGACCCTGGTCCGCATCATCGGCGAGGTGCGCGTGAACAGCGATGCCATTGCCGTCGGTGCAAGCCAGATCGCGTCCGGCAACACCGAGCTGTCCTCGCGCACGGAACAGCAGGCCGCTTCGCTGGAAGAAACCGCATCGTCGATGGAGCAGCTGACCTCGACCGTGCGGCAGAACGCGGACAACGCGCGCCAGGCCAACCAGCTCGCCGTGTCCGCTTCCGAGGTCGCCGTGCGTGGCGGCGAGGTGGTCGCGCAGGTGGTCGGCACCATGGGTTCGATCAACGAGTCGGCCAGGAAAATTGTCGACATCATCAGCGTGATCGACGGCATCGCTTTCCAGACCAATATTCTCGCGCTCAACGCGGCGGTCGAGGCCGCACGCGCGGGGGAGCAGGGCAGGGGCTTCGCCGTCGTCGCATCCGAGGTGCGCTCGCTGGCACAGCGCTCGGCCAGCGCGGCCAAGGAAATCAAGACGCTGATCGACGATTCGGTCGGTCGCATCGACACCGGCAGCCGCCTGGTCGGCCAGGCCGGCAGCACCATGGAGGAGATCGTCGAGAGCGTGCGCCGCGTCACCGACATCATGTCCGAGATCATGGCGGCGAGCCAGGAGCAGAGCACCGGCATCGAACAGGTCAACCAGGCGATCAGCCAGATGGACCAGGTCACGCAACAGAACGCCGCGCTGGTGGAGGAGGCCGCCGCCGCATCGGAGACCATGCGCACACAGGCGGCGCAACTGGCGCAGGCGGTGGGCGCGTTCAAGCTGGCCCAGACCGCGCGGGGCGCTCCACCGCCGTCCAGGCTGCCCGTAACCGTGCCGGCCCGCCGCCGGCCTGTGCTGGCCAAGGCAGCCGAAGAATGGGAAGCGGTCTGATGGCAGAGGGGCGCGCCTCGCGAAGCATGTGCCGCGCCGGCACCGCCCCCTGACAGGGGCGGCGACAGGCGCGGCCAGCGGGCATGCGCCTGTTCGGGTGCACTCTCCGCAAGAGAACCGCCGGGCAGGCACCTGCCCCCGGCGGTTTTTTTTCGTCTTGGCGCTTTGCCGTTGCGATTACAATATCGCGAACTCACGAAAACTCACGGAGCCGGCCGTACAGGCGGGCCCACCAGCAGGGGAATAATATGGAAAAACAAACCACCGGACTGACCGCGGCAGACCTGTTCGAGCGCAACCGCCAGTGGAGCGCATCGATGATCCAGAAGGACCCCGAGTTCTTCAAGTCGCTCGCAGCCCAGCAGGCGCCGGAATACCTGTGGATCGGCTGCTCCGACAGCCGCGTGCCGGCGAATGAGTTGCTGGGCATGGCCCCGGGCGAGTTGTTTGTCCACCGTAACATCGCAAACGTCGTGGTGCACTCGGACCTGAACTGCCTGACGGTCCTGCAGTTCGCGATCGACGTGCTCAAGGTCAAGCACATCATCGTCTGCGGCCACTATGGCTGCTCGGGCGTGCATGCGGCGCTGACCAACTCGCGCGTGGGCCTGGCGGACAACTGGCTGCGCCATGTGCGCGACGTGCATGACAAGCACGAGAAGTACCTGGGCAACGTCGTCGGCCCGGCAGCGACCAACCGCCTGGTCGAACTGAACGTGGCCGAGCAGGTGATCAACGTGGCCCAGACGACGGTCGTGCGCGACGCCTGGGAACGCGGCCAGCCGCTGACCATCCACAGCTGGGTGTACGGCCTGCACGACGGCCTGCTGCGCGATCTGGGCATCACCGTCAGCAGCCACGAGGAAATCGCCCCGAAGCTGGAGGTTGTGCTGCAGGGCTACCGCGAACAGCAGGGCTGAACGTGGAAGGGCAGGGCGAACTGAGCCGGCTGCGTGAACTGCTGCGCCAGTTCGCGGACGAGCGGGACTGGGACCAGTTCCACACGCCTAAGAACCTGGCCGCGGCGCTGTCGGTGGAGGCGGCCGAGCTGCTGGAACACTTCCAGTGGCTGCCGACCGGCCGTCCAGGCGAGCTGGCCGAGGGCCAGGTGCGCGAGATCGGCCACGAGATGGCCGACGTGCTGATGTACCTCGTGCGCCTGGCCGACAAGCTCGACGTCGACCTGCTGGCGGCCACGCTGGAAAAAATGGAGATCAACCGGGGGCGGTTCCCGGTGTAGCGGGACGCGCAGGTGGGCACAAGTGCCCACCCTACGGTACCTGTGCCAACCGCCACGTATGTGGCGTACCGTGGGCACAAGTGCCCACCCTACGGTACCTGTGCCAAGCCACGTATGTGGCGTAGGGTGGGCACTGGTGCCTACCGCCGATAAGCGCCTGCCGCGCAGGGAGGGCGCCGCCAGGCGGCCTGCTACAACCCCATGCAGATGTACTTCACCACCAGGTAGTCCTCGATCCCGTACCGCGACCCTTCGCGTCCCAGTCCGGACTGCTTGACCCCGCCGAACGGCGCCATCTCGGTCGAGATCAGTCCGGTGTTGACCCCCACCATGCCGGTTTCGATCGCCTCTGCCACGCGCCACACGCGGCCGATATCGCGCGAATAGAAGTAGGCCGCCAGGCCGAACTCGGTGTCGTTGGCCATCGCGATCACCTCGTCCTCGGTCCTGAACCGGAACAGCGGTGCCACCGGGCCGAAGGTTTCTTCTTCGGCCACCAGCATTGAGCGGTCCACGTCGGCCAGCACGGTCGGCTCGAAGAAGCCGTGGCCCATCGCGTGGCGCTTGCCGCCAAGCAGCAGCCGAGCGCCCTTGCCGAGCGCGTCGGCGACATGTTGCTCGACCTTGGCGACCGCCTTCTCCTCGATGAGCGGACCCTGGCTGACGCCTTCGTCCATCCCGTTGCCCACCTTCAGCCTGTCCACGGCCCCGACCAGCCTGCGGGCGAAGTCCTCGTACACGCCGTCCTGCACGTAGATGCGGTTGGCGCACACGCAGGTCTGCCCGGCGTTCCGGTACTTCGAAGCGATGGCGCCTTCGACCGCGGCGTCGAGGTCGGCGTCGTCGAACACGATGAAGGGCGCGTTGCCGCCCAATTCCAGCGACAGCTTCTTGATGGTCGGCGCGCACTGTTCCATCAACCGCCGCCCGACGGCCGTCGAACCGGTGAAGGACAGCTTGCGCACGGTCGGGTTGGCGGTCATCTCGCCGCCGATCGCCTCCGCATCGCCGGTGACGACCGAGAACACGCCGGGCGGCACCCCGGCGCGCTCGCCCAGCACCGCCAGGGCGAGGGCCGACAGGGGCGTCAGTCCCGCCGGCTTGAGCACCATCGGACAGCCGGCGGCCAGCGCCGGGCCGACCTTTCGGGTGATCATCGCGGCCGGGAAGTTCCATGGCGTGATCGCCGCGCACACGCCGACCGGCTCGCGGGTCACCACCATCCGCCGCTCCGGCCATGGCGACTGCAAGGTGTCGCCGGCGACCCGCTTGCCTTCCTCCGCGAACCATTCGAGGAAGGCTGCGGCGTAGGCGATCTCCCCCTTCGACTCCGCCAATGGCTTGCCCTGTTCGAGCGTCATCAGGCAGGCCAGGTCGTCGGCGTTCTCCATCATCAGTTCATACCACCGCCGCAGGATGGCGGCGCGCTCCTTGGCGGTCCTTGCGCGCCAGCCCGGCCATGCGGCGGCGGCCGCCGCGATCGCGCGCCGCGTCTCGGCCGCCCCCATGCGCGGGACCGTGGCCAGGGTTTCCCCCGTGGCCGGATTGGTGACCGTGGTGGTCGCGCCGCTGTCGGCATCGCACCAGGCGCCGTCGATGAAGGCTTGCCGGCGCAGCAGGGAAGGGTCGTTCAGCCTGGTCATGGCGTTCCTTTTCGTGTCCGTTCATCGCACCCTCATGGTAGACCTTTTCGGGGTGGGCCCCCCGCCCGGGATGACCCGGCCGGTTACCGTCTGGCAGCCCGATTCCACCGGCTGTCGCAGGACGGTGGCCGTGCGGCATGAGGGCTTGTAGGATCCGGCCGTTAATGTCATCAGGAGTTATCCATGTCAGTTCGCATCATCCTGGCCACGGCCCTGGCCGCCTGTTCCACCCTCGCCCTCGCGGCCGACGCCGAATCCGGGCGCGACGCCTTGCTGTACGACTCGCCCGCACTGGCTTCGGCCTATCGGGAAAACCTGAGCGAGGACGAAAAGGTCGCGGGCCTGTCCAAGTTCTGGTCCGAGGTGAAATACAACTTCGTGTACGTGGACACGCTCAAGGCGCTGGATTGGGACAAGCTGTATCTGGAGTACCTGCCCAAGGTGCGCGCCACCACCTCGACCTTCGAGTACTACAAGGTGCTGATGGAATTGTGCGCCCGGCTGCAGGACGGCCATACGAACGTCTACCCGGGACCGGAGTTGCGCAACACCAAGCTGGCCCGGCCTTTGATGAACACCCACCTGGTCGAAGGGCGCGTGCTGGTGCGCGAGGTGTTCGACCCCGCGCTCGCGGCCCGGGGTGTGGTCCCCGGCACCGAGGTCGTAGCGGTCGAGGGCGAGCCGGTCCAGGCCTACGCGCGGCGCGAACTGATGCCCATCATCAGCGCCTCGACGCCACAGGACATGGAGCGGCGCGCCTACGGGTTCCTGTTCCTCGCCGGGCCGGTGGAACAGGCACCGCGCGTGAGCTTTCGCACCGCCACCGGCAAGACTTTTGACGCACCGGTGCGGCGGGTGGGCTGGGACGACTTCGTGAAAGCCGCCCCGCAACGCCCACCCTTCGAGATGCGCATGCTTCCCGGTAACGTGGCCTACGTCGCGCTCAACGGCTTTGGCGACGACCGCGCGGCCGAAGGCTATCTCGCCGCCTTCGACCGTCTCGCGGGCGCGTCCGCCCTGGTCATCGACGTGCGCGACAACGGTGGCGGCAATTCGAGCGTCGGCTATCGAGTCCTGGCCACGCTGACCGACAAACCCTTCGCGACCGGCAAGTGGTCGACCCGCCAGTACGTGCCGACCTACCGTGCCTGGAAGCGCCCGATGCCGGACCTGTCGCAGCCGGTGCGCGAGCACGCGCCGGATCCGGCGCGCCAGTTCAAGGGACCGGTCGCGGTGCTCACCTCGGGCGCGACCTATTCGGCGGCGGAGGACTTCGCCGTGGCCTTCGACGCGATGCAGCGCGGCCTGATCGTGGGCGAGACGACCGGCGGGAGCACCGGCCAGCCCTTGATGATCGCGCTGCCGGGCGGCGGCATGGCGCGCATCTGCACCAAGGCCGATACCTATCCGGATGGCCGCAAGTGGGTGGGCAAGGGCATCGCGCCCGCCGTGAAGGTGGCGCCGAAGGTGGAAGACCTGCGCAAGGGAAGGGACACGGTGCTGGAGGCGGCCCTGGCCGCGCTGCGCAAGACCTGATCGCGGTCCGGGGCGGGCGCGCGCGCCCGCCCCACCCGCCCGCTGCGCGCCTTATCTGCACTTAACGTGTGGGCATCCTTCCTCAGTTGCCTGTAAGATTGACCTACCGGACCCCGCATTGCATCCGGCTCTCCTAGCAGATTGCGGCGATGCGCAGTGCATTTCCCGCGCTCGCTTGATCTGGATTAATGGCTACTCGCATTCGGATCAGTTTGCCTTTATGATGACCCGTGTGCGCTCACTACAAGGTAGAGACCATGCGCCCGATCGTTATCGTTCCCGCCTGCACCCGTGACTTCGGCGAGCACCCGTACCACGCGGCGCAACACAAGTACGTCGACGCCGTCGTGCTCGGCGCCGACTGCGCGCCGATGATCCTCCCGGCACTTGGCAGTGCGCTCGACCTGGAAACCATGTTCGGCCTGATCGACGGCATCATGCTGACCGGTTCGGCCTCGAACGTGCATCCGAGCTACTACTCCGAGGAGGTGCTCGATCCATCGCTGCCCCAGGACCCCGCGCGCGACGAGACCACCCTGCCGCTGATCCGCGAGGCGGTGCGGCGGGGCGTGCCGATCATCGCCATCTGCCGCGGGTTCCAGGAGATGAACGTTGCCCTCGGTGGCACGTTGCACCAGGCGGTGCAGACCGTCTCGGGCAAGATGGATCACCGCGAGAACCCCGAGCTGGGCATGGACGAACAGTACGGCGACGCCCACAAGGTGCAACTGGTCAAGGGCGGCATGCTGGAAGAGATCCTCGGCACCGACGAAATTCCCGTCAATTCCCTGCACGGCCAGGGCGTCAACGAACTGGCCGACGGCCTGGTCGTCGAAGCCACCGCCGAGGACGGCCTGGTCGAAGCATTCACGGTGGGCGGCTCGCGCGGCTTCACGCTGGCCGTGCAATGGCACCCCGAGTGGCGCATCACCCACAACCCGTATTCCATGAAAATGTTCCGCGCTTTCGGCCAGGCCTGCCGCGAGTACCGCGAACAACGCGAACAACGCAAGGGCCAGCCATGACAGTGAGTGAAAAGTGGGCCGCCCGCGCCTGGGCCGCCCGCCCGGTTCCTTAGCTTCCCTGCCTGCCGCGACACCAGCGCAGGCAGCGCACGCGCGCCTGCTCCGAGCAAACAGACAGTGAGGAAGATATGGCTATCCGGGAAAATTTCACCTACAACGACATGGAGGAGTGGCTCAACGCGAAGCGGGTCACCGAGATCGAATGCCTGGTCCCCGACCTGACCGGCGTCGCACGCGGCAAGATCCTACCGCGCGTCAAGTTCACGGAGGACCGGGGCATGCGCCTGCCGGAGGTCGTGCTGGGCATGACGGTCACCGGCAACACGCCGATGCGCGACGATGCCTACGACCGCGCCATTTCCAGCACCGACCGGGACATGATCCTCAAGGCCGACCCCACCACGATCACGATGGTGCCGTGGGCGGTCGATCCCACCGCACAGGTCATCCACGACTGCTATTTCGCCGACGGGCGCCTGGTCGATTTCGCGCCGCGCACCGTGCTGCGCCGCGTCCTCAAGCTGTACAAGCAGCGTGGCTGGACGCCGCTGGTCGCCCCGGAACTGGAGTTCTACCTGACCGCCAAGAACATCGACCCCGACGTTCCGCTGGCCGCGCCGATCGGCAGGAGCGGCCGTTCCGAGACCAGCCGCCAGGTCTACAGCATCGACGCGGTCAACGAATTCGATCCGCTGTTCGAGGACATCTACGACTACTGCGAGACGATGAACCTGGACGTGGACACCTTGATCCACGAGATCGGCGCGGGGCAGATGGAGATCAACTTCCAGCATGGCGACCCGCTGGGGCTGGCCGACAAGGTGTTCTACTTCAAGCGCACGCTGCGCGAAGCCGCGCTCAAGCACGACATGTATGCCACCTTCATGGCCAAGCCGATGGCCGGCGAACCCGGTTCGGCGATGCACGTGCACCAGAGCGTGGTGGACGAGGAGACCGGCCAGAACATCTTCAGCAACCCGGACGGTTCGCCCTCCGCGCTGTTCAGCCATTACATCGGTGGACTGCAGCGCTTCATGCCCTCGGCGATGGCGATCGTCGCCCCCTACGTCAACTCCTATCGCCGCCTGGTGCGTCATACGGCGGCGCCGATCAACCTGCAGTGGGGGGTGGACAACCGCACGGTGGGCTTCCGCGTGCCGGTGTCCGGCTCGCAGGACCGGCGGGTGGAGAACCGCGTCATCGGCGCCGACGCGAACCCCTACCTGGCGCTGGCTGTCACGCTGGCCTGCGGCTACCTGGGGATGACCGAGCAGATCGAGCCGAGCGCGATGGTCGAAGGCAGCGCCTACGAGATGCAGGTCGAGCTCCCGCAGGGCCTGCCGGAGGCGCTGAACCAGCTGCGTGCGGAAGACCGCCTGCGCGACGTGCTGGGTGAGCGTTTCATCGACGTGTACGCCGCGATCAAGGACCTGGAACACCAGGAATTCATGACGGTCATCAGTCCGTGGGAACGCGAGCATCTGCTGCTGCACGTCTGAACCGCCAGGACAAAACAGATAACGATCGGGGGTTCAACCATGACAGCCAACAGCCCGGCAACCATCCTGCTCGCACCGGTGCAGGAAACATACGACACCCAGGCCTTGCAACAGCTCGACTCGGCGCATTTCCTGCATCCATTCACCAACCACGCGGCCTTGCGCGAGCAGGGTGCGCGCGTGATCGTGCGCGGCGACGGCATCTACCTGTGGGACTCGGACGGCAACAAGATCATCGACGGCATGTCCGGCCTGTGGTGCGTCAACGCGGGATACGGACGCACCAGCATTTCCCAGGCGGTCTACCAGCAGATGGAGACCTTGCCCTTCTATAACAGCTTCTTCAACACCACCAACGTGCCCGCGGTGCGTCTGGCCGCGGCCCTGGCCGAACTGGCACCGGCCGGCTTCGAGCATGTGTTCTTCACCGGTTCCGGTTCCGAGGCCAACGACACCATCGTGCGCATGGTGCGGCGCTACTGGCAGCTGGCCGGCCAGCCGGAGCGGCAGGTGATCATCAGCCGCCACAACGCCTACCACGGCAGCACGCTGGCCGGCGCCTCGCTCGGCGGGATGGCGGGCATGCATGCCCAGGGCGGCTTGCCGATCCCGGGGATCGCCCACATCGGCCAGCCCTGCTACGCCGAGGGCGGGCGCGGCATGAGCGAAGCGGAGTTCGGCCTGCATGCGGCCGGCTGGCTCGAAGAAAAAATCCTCGAGCTGGGGCCGGACAAGGTGGCGGCCTTCATCGGCGAGCCGGTGCAGGGCGCGGGCGGTGTGATCATTCCGCCGACGACCTACTGGCCCGAGGTGCAGCGCATCTGCGACAAGTACGGGATCCTGCTCGTCTCGGACGAGGTGATCTGCGGCTTCGGCCGCCTGGGCACCTGGTTCGGATCCGAGCTGATGGGAACGCGGCCGGACCTGATCGCCTTCGCCAAGGGCGTGACGTCCGGCTACGTCCCGCTCGGCGGCGTCCTGGTGGGCAAGCGCGTGGCGCACATGCTGATCGAGAAGGGCGGCGAGTTCAACCACGGCTTCACCTACTCGGGCCACCCCGTGGCCTGCGCGGCGGCGCTGGAGAACCTGCGCATCCTGCGCGAGGAAAAACTGGTGGAGCGGGTGGCGCTGGAGACCGGGCCGCACCTGAAGGCCGCGTTCACGGCGCTGGCCAGCCATCCGCTGGTCGGACACGCCGAAACCTGCGGCCTGGCCGCCGGACTCAACCTGGTGCGGCGCAAGGGCGCCACCTTGCACGAATGCGAGCCGTTCGAGGCATCGAAGGGCGTGGGGATGATCTGCCGGCGCCACATGTTCGACAACGGGGTCATCATGCGCGCGGTGGGCGACCGGATGATCGTCGCGCCGCCGCTGGTCATGACGACGGAGCAGATCGACGAGATGGCCGATCGCATCCGGCACTGCCTGGACCTGACCATCGACGAACTGCGCGAGCGCGGCTTCATGTAATTCGCCGGTCGACGCCGTCCAGCCCTTCAAGGCGAGGATAAAAGGACGGGTAGGGTGGGCTCATGAGCCCACCGATTGTCCGTCAGCAGGTGGTAGGCTGGGCCGGGCCGCCGAGGCTAAGCGATGTGCGTCGTCGCCGCCTCGTGCCGGTTCTTCAGCACCTGGGGCGCCAGCGAGCCGACGAACATGCCGATGAAGGCCGCGATCAGGCCGGCCAACTGGCCGGGGAAGTGCTCGCCCAGGTCCGAGATCTGCGGGAAATGCAGCAGCCAGACGAAAACCCCGCAAGCGATCGACACGATCGCGCCCTGGGTCGTGGCGCGCTTCCAGTACAGGCCCATCAGCAGCGGCACGAAGGCGCCGACCAGGGTCACCTGGTAGGCGCTGGAGACCAGCTCGTAGATCGAGGTGCCTTCCATGGCGATCGCGTACAGCAGCACCAGCACGGCGAAGACGACGATGGTGACGCGCATCGCGAACAGCTGCTGGCGGTCGTTCATGCCCGGACGCAGGTTCTTCAGGATGTTCTCCACGAAGCTGGTCGACGGCGCCAGCAGGGTCGCGGACGAGGTGCTCTTGATGGCCGACAGCAGGGCGCCGAAGAACAGGATCTGCATGATCAGCGGCATCTTGGTCATCACGAAGGTCGGCAGCAGGCGCTGGTAGTCGTTCTTGGCCAGCTCGAGCGCGCTGTTGCCCATGACGACGACGGCCGCGAGGACGATGAACATCGGCACGAAGCCGAACAGGATGTAGCTTGCGCCGCCGATCACCGCGCCGCTGCGCGCCGTGGGCGCGTCCTTGGCCGACATCACGCGCTGGAACACATCCTGCTGCGGGATGCTGCCGAACATCATGGTGACCGCCGCGCCGATGAAGAAGGCGATCTCGGTGAAGGTCGGTTCCGGCAGCAATCGCCACAGGTCGGCCTGCTGCGCCACCGCCAGCACCTGGTCCGCGCCACCGGCCAGGTCGGCGGCGAACACGGCGATGATCGACATGCCCACCACCAGCACGATCATCTGGATGAAATCGGTCAGCGCGACGGCCAGGAAGCCGCCCACCACCACATAGATCAGCACGGCCAGGGTGCCCGCCACCATGCCCACCACCGGCGACATGGCGCCGCCGGTCAGCACCGTGAACACCAGCCCCAGCGCCGTGATCTGCGCGGCCACCCAGCCCAGGTAGGACAGGATGATCGCCACCGAGCAGAACACCTCGATGCCCTTGCCGTAGCGCTGGCGGTAATAGTCGCCGATGGTCAGCAGGTTGAGCCTGTAGAGCTTGGTGGCGAAGAACAGGCCGACCAGGATCAGGCAGGTCCCGGCGCCGAAGGGATCCTCGACCACCGCGTTCAGGCCGCCCTGCAGGAACTTGGCGGGCACGCCCATCACCGTCTCCGCGCCGAACCAGGTGGCGAAGGTGGTGGTGACCACCATGATGAGCGGCAGGCTGCGGCCGGCCACCGCGAAGTCGCTGGTGTTCTTGATACGCGAACCGGCCCAGACGCCCAGGGCGAGGGTGCCCAGCAGGTAGAGCACGACGAAAGTGATCAAGGTGGTGTTCATGAAGGTCTGCTCCGCACTGAAGGGATTGCCGGATAGGAAAATTGGGCGATTATATCCCCAGAATTCCGCAGTGGACGCGATTTGCCGACCGCCAAGCTTGTGAATTTGATTCAATTGGCCCCATTGAACGGCAACATCGGCGGGACGGGGCGCCACGCGCGTCGTTTTGGTAGCACAATAGCAAGGATTCGGAACCGGGAGCGGACATGACGACAAAGGACTGGCATGACAGGGCGGCCGCGCTGGCCATCGACGGACGGGCCTTCATCGGCGGGCGGCGCGAGTGGGCCAAGGCGGGGCGGCGCTTCGACGACATTTCCCCGGTCGACGGGCGCAAGCTGGCCGAGGTGGCCCGATGCGACGGGCAGGACGTCGACCTGGCGGTCGCGGCGGCGCGCGCGGCCTTCGAGGACCGGCGCTGGGCGGGCAAGGCGCCCGCCGCGCGCAAGCGCACCCTGGTGCGCCTGGCCGAACTGATGCTGCGCCACACCGAGGAGCTGGCGCTGCTGGAGACACTCGACATGGGCAAGCCGATCCGCTACAGCCAGAGCGTGGACGTGGCGCTGGCGGCCAACTGCATCCGCTGGTACGGCGAGGCGATCGACAAGGTGTACGGGGAAGTGGCGCCGACCGGCGACGACAGCCTCGCCCTCGTCACGCGCGAGCCGGTGGGCGTGGTCGCCGCCATCGTCCCGTGGAACTATCCGCTGCTGATGACGGCGTGGAAGATCGCACCGGCGCTCGCCGCCGGCAACAGCGTGGTGCTCAAGCCGTCGGAGAAATCGCCGCTGTCGGCGCTGCGCCTGGCCGAACTGGCGATCGAGGCGGGCATCCCGGAAGGGGTATTCAATGTGCTGCCGGGCTATGGCACCGAGGCCGGGGCGGCGCTGGCGCTGCACATGGAGGTGGACGCCATCGGCTTCACCGGTTCCACCCGCGTCGGCAAGCAGATCCTGCAGATGGCCGGCCAGTCGAACCTGAAGCGCGCCTGGACCGAGCTGGGAGGCAAGTCGGCGAACATCGTCTGCGCCGACTGCCCGGACCTGGACGCGGCGGTGTCCGCAGCCATCGGGTCGATCTACTTCAACCAGGGCGAAAGCTGCAACGCGCCGTCGCGGCTGTTCGTCGAGGAGTCGATCCGCGAGCGCTTCCTGGAACGCGCGCTGGCGCTGGTGCCGCGCTACGCGCCAGGCGATCCGTTGGACGAGGAGACGGTGATGGGCGCGATCGTGGACGGGGCGCAGATGCAGACGGTGCTGGGCTATATCGAATCGGGCCGCGGCGAGGGCGCGCGCCTGCTCGCCGGCGGCGCCGCCGCGCGCGCCGAGACGGGCGGGCTGTACATCGAGCCGACGCTGTTCGACGGCGTCGAACAGTCGATGCGCATCGCGCGCGAGGAAATCTTCGGGCCGGTGCTGTCGGTGCTGTCGTTCACCGACCTGGACGAGGCGGTGCGGCAGGCGAATTCGACGCCCTACGGCCTGGCAGCGGGCGTGTGGACGGCCGACATCAACCGCGCCATCCGCACCGCGCGCGCCCTGCGCGCCGGCACCGTCCACGTGAACCAGTACGACAACGACGACATCACGGTGCCCTTCGGCGGCTACAAGCAGTCGGGCAACGGCCGCGACAAGTCGCTGCACGCGTTCGACAAGTACACCGAGCTGAAGACGACCTGGATCGGGATCGGGTAGGGGGGAGCGCCGGACCACCACGCGTCGGAACATCCTTACCGTCGAGACGGGTCTAGATCGCCATCTCCCGCAGCACCTTGGACGCCTCGCGGTTCGCCCCGAGGCAGGTGCCGTCGCGCATGAAGATCTGCAGCTGGGACTGGTCGTCGGCCTTCATCGAGTCCACGAAGTCCAGGTTGACCAGGGCGGAGCGGTGGATACGGATGAAGCGCGCCGGGTCGAGTTGCGCCTCCAGTTCGGAAATGCCGATGCGTACCATGAAGTTCTGCCCGCGCGCCGTGATCACCGTGTACTTGGAATCGGAGCGCATGTACTCGATCTCGCCCACGGCGAGTGGAAAGATGCGGCCCCGGTCGCGCACCAGCACCCGTTCGAGCCGCTCCCGCCCGCGCTGGTCCGCCTGGGTCAGCGCCGCGTCCAGCTCGCCGGGCGTGCGCCGCGGCGCTTCGACCAGGCGCGCGACCGCCGCGTCGAAGCGCGCCCGGGTGAACGGCTTGAGCAGGTAGTCCACGGCGTTGAGTTCGAAGGCGGCGACCGCGTACTGGTCGTAGGCGGTGGTGAACACGATCTCGGGCAGGTAGTCGAGCCGGCGCAGCACTTCCAGGCCCGTCATTTCGGGCATCTGGATGTCCATGAACACCACCTCCGGGCGGACCCGGTTGATCTGCGCCAGCGCGGCGGCGCCATCGGCCGCCTCGCCCACCAGGCGCAGCGCGTCGTGCGCGTAAACGGCGTCGCGCAGCACTTCCCGCGCCAGCGGTTCGTCCTCCGCGATGAATACGGTGCGGGTGGCGGTCATGCGGCCCTCCTTGCAGGTTCGGATGGAATCAGCATCGACACGGCGAATCCCGCGCCCGGTGCCGTGTCGATGACAAGCGCCGCGCGCTGGCCGTAGTCGAGCAGCAGACGCTGGCGCACGGTGCGCAGGCCAAGACCGGTGCACTCTCCCAGTCTTTCGGCATCGGCACCCGGGCCGTCGTCGCGGATGGTCACGCCCAGGTCCCCCGTGTGCCGCTCGTAGCGGGTCTGGATTACCAGGGTCCCGGGGCGGCTGTGCGGGTTGAACGCGTGCTTGATGCTGTTCTCGACCAGCGGCTGCAGCGACAGTGCCGGCACGATGTGGTCGGCACCGTCCGGGTCGAGATCCCATTCGACCCGCAAGCGCTCGCCCAGACGCAGCGCCTCCAGCTCGAGGTAGTCACGGACGAAGTCGATCTCCTGCGCCAGGCTGACGCGATCGTTGCCGCTCCTTTCGGTCTCCAGCACGTAGCGCAGCATGTCCGAGAACTGGAACAGCGCCGCCTCGGCCGCGTTCGGATCCTTGCGCGTGAGGGCGATGATCGAGTGCAGGGTGTTGAAAAGGAAGTGTGGATTGAGCTTGCTGCGCAGCGCATCCAGTTCCGCCGCGATCAGCAGCTTCTGTGCCTCCTGCGCCGCCACCGCCTGCCGCTGCGCCTTCGCATTCGCCCGCACCGTGTGGAAAATGCCGGCGATGAAGGTGTAGGTCATCAGGCTGTACATGAACGGCCAGGCGTACCAGCTCAGCGGCTTGGTTTTCTCGCCGATCAGCATCAAGAGCTGGAAATGCGAGATCAGCGCGAACAGCACCGCGCCGCACACATGCATGCCGATCAGGATCGCGCGGCCCTTGTCCTCGCGCTCTAGGTAGCCTGTCAGCGGCCAGACCGAGGCCAGCAGCAGCGCGGGGGGAACCGTGCTCCAGCCGGACTCGACCGCCAGCCACCAGTCGAAACGCGCGGCGAACACGTTGTCGATCTGGACGACGAACGCGACGATGACGATGTAGATCAGCCAGCCGGCGATGTAGACGCGCCAGGCCGGCCTCGCCGCTTTGTTTGTTGAAAGTTCCATGTCCCCAGTATCGCCCGGCCACGGCCGGCGCAGGAAGGCGATGACGCCAGTTGCGGTTTCAGGTCAACGAATAGCGCTATCGCGACGCGGACCGCTCACGGGCAGGGCAGGGTGATGGTCAGGCGGGTGCGGCCGTCACCGGTTTCCATGCTCACCGCGCCACCCTGCACCTCGGCCATCAGGCGGATCGAATAGGTCCCGAGCCCGTTCCCGCCGATCTTGTCGGCCGTCGCGTACTTGTCGAAGAAACGCCCGCGCAGGGACTCGGGCACGTCGCCCTCGTTGTCGATCGCCACGTGCAGGTTGCCGTAGCCTGGCGCGATCTCCACGGTGACCACGCCGCCCATCGGCGAGGCTTCCACCGCGTTCTTGAAGGCGTTGGTGAACAGTGAATAGCAGAGGATGGGTTCGCCCAGGCAGAGCACGTCCTCCGGCTCGCGGAAGCGCACCGACACCTCGCGCGCGGCGAAGGCCAGCTCGGTCTGGCGCGCGATCCTGTTCAGCAGCAGTCCCAGGTCGAACGCCTGCAGCGCCGGCTGGTAGCTGCCCTGCTCCATCCGGTACACGTCCACCGTCCGGTTGATCATCTCCAGCGCATTCTCCGCCGCCACGCCGATCACGCGCGCGTTCTCGCGCTGGTCGTCGTCCAGGTCGCTTTCGAGCAGGGCCTGGCTGCCGTGCAGGGCGACCGAAATCGGGCTCTTCAGGTCATGCCGCGTCATGCGCTCGACGTCCTCGCGCAGGTGGGCGTTCTCCACCAGCAGTTCGTTCTGGCGGCGCAGGTCCTTCATCGCCGCCGCCAGCAGCAGGTGGGACGACAGGCGCGCCTTCAGGATCGCCGGGTCGGCCGGCTTGGACACGTAGTCCACCGCCCCCAGGCGCAGCCCGGCCACCACGTCCTCGGCGCCATCGCGCGCGGACAGGAACAGCACCGGGATGTCGGCGGTCTTCGGGTTGGACTTCAGGCGTTTGCAGACCTCGAAGCCGTCCATCACCGGCATCATGATGTCGAGCAGGATCAGGTCGATGTGGAAGGCGTCGGCGATCTCCAGCGCCTTCTTGCCGCTGATGGCGACCTTGATCGCATACTCGTCCTTGAGCGCGCCCGCCAGCACTTCGATGTTGGTCGGGATGTCGTCGACGATCAGCACCGTCGACTTCTTGACCCGCTCCCCGATCGGCGGGTCCAGTCCGATCACGTTCGATTCCGGCAGGATCGCCGGGGGCGGCGGTGGCGGCGGTGGCGGCGTCGCCGCCGC
>FWWL01001140.1_pt1 | contig 65654 bp, 58 predicted proteins | sample 2228331 | NCBI WGS metagenome assembly FWWL01 (sample SAMEA103939775, study PRJEB20133) | metagenome
GGTCCCGGCAGGCGGCGCGGGCGGCGGAGTGTAGCCAGCCGGCGGCGCGGGAGGCGCGTGGCCGACGGGCGGAGCGGGAGGCGTGTAGCCGGGTGCGGGAGCAGAGCCGGCGGGCGGCACCGATCCGGGGGCCGGCTGCGGCTGAACCGGCACACCCGCCCAGACCGTCGTGTCGGCCAGCAACGAGTTACCCGCCCACGGCGCCGGACCGACGACGGGGTTCCAGCGTGAGCGGTCGAAGGCGTTGATGCCGAGCCAGACGAGCGCGAGGAACACGTACAGCACGACCCAGGGGGTCTGCTTCTGCAACTTCAGTCCGACGCGCCACGCCGCGATGGCGCTGACGGCGAGCGGGAGGAGAGCCACGATCCCGCCGATCACCGGGACCTGGTTCAACACGGCCGCAGCGCCGATGGCGATCAGCATGGCCCACGGGCTCACATCGCCGAGCTTCGCGAAGACCATGAAGTTGTAGACCGGCACCCACGCCCGCCATTTGCCCTCGACGCCGGCCTTCTCGAAGACCTTCATGAGGAAGAACGAGCCGATCACATACGCGGCGATCGCGACGATGAACAGAAAGAATCCGAAGATCAGAAGTGCCGCCGCAGCAGCCGTAGACCCTGTGTTGTCGAGCATGTGAAACATCCTCCCCGAGGCGACATGCGTCGCCTGCTGCGCACCGCCCCAATGGCCGCGCTGAGTCACATCGTAGTGACCGCGCGTGACGGCGCGCTGCCATGTTTCGGCCGCGTCGGATGCGCGTGGTGTCTTCGGCTCGCTAGCCTGGCCAGAGCACCCATCGAAAGGACCCGCCATGAGCGACTCCACGCCTCCCCCGCTGCCCCACCAGCCTGCCGCTGAGGCCGCCGCGGCGCCCGCGCCCGGCGTGGCCGGCGTCGATGACACCGGAGTACGTCGCCTGGACGGCGAGATCGACTCGATCGGCCGCGGATTCCTCTCGGCACTGTTCGACATCAGCTTCACGCACTTCATCACGCGACGGCTCGCCAGCGTCTTCTACCTCGTCGGACTCGTCGCGATCGGGATCGGCTTCGTTTCGGCGTTCTTCGGCGGCATCATCTCGGGCATCAACGCGCTGTGGTGGAACCCGGGCGGCGGCATCGCCCTGATCATCTCGACCCTGATCGTCGTACCGGTGCTGGCGTTCCTCGCGATCGTCGTCGTGCGCTTCGTGATTGAAGCGGGCGTCGCCCTCGTCGCCATCGCTGAGAACACGGAGCGAACTGCCGCGCACACGCAGCGCGACTGACGTCAGACCACGAGGTCGAGTTCTCCGGGGCGACCGCCTCGCAGCATCCATCCGCGCGCCTGCGCCCACCGGCACAGACCCGCGGCCGTGTGCACGGTCGGTCTTCCCTCCGCCAGGGCGCGGACGAACGCACCCTTCGCGTGCTTGTTGAAGTGGTTGAGCGCGCGCACAGCTGCACCCTCCTCCTCGGTCACGACACGGACGTAGACCGACGGGACGCCGGCGGGTACCGGCCCGAGCGCGACGTACGCCTCCGATCGCAGATCGATCACAAACGGCGGCGCCGCGTGCGCGAGGGCCGAACTCACGGCATCCGCCCACACACGACGCAAAGGAGCGACCCCGGGCAGTGACGCGCCCGCGGCGAGGCGATAGGTCGGAAGGCGGTCGAGCGCGCCGACGGGGCCGAACGGCGCGGAGTGGATCATCACGTGTGCACCCAGCCACCGCCGTCCGGCGGAGGTGAGAGTCGCAGCGTCCACCGCGTCGAAGAGCACACCGGTGTAGCGGTCGATCGCCGGCATCGTCGGAGAGCTGCGGAGGGCGGCGTTGTCGGCGATCTCACCCCGCTGACGATCGGAAAGCTTCAGCACCCGCGCGGCAGCATCTGGCTCGGCGCTGAGCGCGACGAGCGCGTCGGTCACCGCCGCACGCTGCGCGAAGAGCGAGGGGAAAGCGAGCGCATCGAGATCGAGCGGGGAGTTGTCACCGCCTGACCGTTTGGTCTCACTCGGGGGCAGCAGCACGAGCATGGGGTCTCCCGGGAAATGCGAGAAACCACCCGCGCGCCCGGCACCACGTCAACCGTGATGTCGGGCGCGAGAAGTGGTTTCTCGGGCGATGCGAGCTCAGGACGCGAGCGAGGCGTGACCGGCGACGATCGTCAGCTGGTCGGCTTCCATAGACAGGAAGCCGTCTTCAGCCGTCGCGACGACCTTGGTTCCGTCGGCCTGGGTGATGCGCACCTGACCTTCGGCGAGGATCGCGAGCACCGGCTCGTGGCCGGACATGAAGCCGATCTCGCCCTCGACGGTCTTGGCGACGACGAGGCTCGCCTCGCCGTGCCAGACCTCCTCCTCGGCGGAGACGAGGGTGACGGTCAGCGCCATGTCAGCCGTTCTCCTTCTGGATCTGCGCCCACTTCTCTTCGACGTCAGCGATGCCGCCGACGTTGAAGAAGGCCTGCTCGGCCACGTGGTCGAAGTCACCCTTGACGATCGCGTCGAACGACTCGATGGTCTCCTTGATCGGGACCGTGGAGCCCTCGACACCGGTGAACTTCTTCGCCATGTAAGTGTTCTGCGACAGGAACTGCTGGATGCGACGGGCACGCGAGACGACGATCTTGTCCTCTTCGGACAGCTCGTCGACACCGAGGATCGCGATGATCTCCTGCAGTTCCTTGTTCTTCTGAAGGATCTGCTTGACCGCAGTCGCGACGCGGTAGTGGTCGGCGCCGATGTAGCGCGGGTCGAGGATCCGGCTCGTCGAGGTGAGCGGGTCGATCGCGGGGTACAGACCCTTGGATGCGATCTCACGGCTGAGCTCGGTGGTCGCGTCGAGGTGCGCGAACGTGGTGGCCGGGGCCGGGTCGGTGTAGTCGTCGGCGGGGACGTAGATCGCCTGGAGCGAGGTGATCGAGTGTCCACGCGTCGAGGTGATGCGCTCCTGGAGCACACCCATCTCGTCGGCGAGGTTCGGCTGATAACCCACGGCGGAGGGCATGCGGCCCAGCAGCGTGGAGACCTCGGAACCGGCCTGCGTGAAGCGGAAGATGTTGTCGATGAAGAGCAGCACATCCTGCTTCTGCACGTCGCGGAAGTATTCCGCCATCGTCAGTGCGGAGAGGGCCACGCGCAGACGCGTTCCCGGCGGCTCATCCATCTGACCGAAGACGAGGGCGGTCTTGTCGAAGACACCGGCCTCTTCCATCTCGGCGATCAGGTCGTTGCCCTCACGGGTACGTTCACCGACACCAGCGAACACCGACACACCGCCGTGGTCCTGCGCGACGCGCTGGATCATCTCCTGGATGAGCACGGTCTTGCCGACACCGGCACCACCGAAGAGACCGATCTTTCCACCCTGCACGTACGGGGTGAGCAGGTCGATGGACTTGATGCCGGTCTCGAACATCTCGGTCTTCGACTCGAGCTGGTCGAAGTTCGGCGCCTGGCGGTGGATGCCCCAGCGCTCGGTGATCTCGACGGTCTCACCGGGCTCGAGGTTGAGGATGTCACCGGTGACGTTGAAGACCTTGCCCTTGGTGACGTCGCCGACGGGAACCGTGATCGGGCCGCCGGTGTCGCGCACTTCCTGGCCGCGGACCATACCGTCGGTGGGCTTGAGCGAGATGGCGCGCACGAGGTCGTCACCGAGGTGCTGAGCGACCTCGAGCGTGATCTCGGTCGATTCGCCGGAGATGGTGATCGTGGTCTTCAGCGCGTTGTAGATGCCGGGAATCGAGTCGTGCGGGAACTCGATGTCGACGACAGGGCCGGTGACGCGCGCGACCCGGCCGACGACCGTGGTCGCTTCGGCGGTGGCGGTGGTGGTCATTGGTGTCTCTTTCGGTTGGGTATTACTTGCTGCTCGACAGAGCGTCGGCGCCGCCGACGATCTCCGCGATCTGCTGAGTGATCTCCGCCTGGCGCGCGTTGTTGCGCAGACGCGTGTAATCGGTGATGAGGTTGTCCGCGTTGTCGCTGGCCGACTTCATGGCCTTCTGCGTCGCGGCGTGCTTGGCGGCGGAGGACTGCAGGAGGGCGTTGAACACCCGGCTCTGCACGTACACCGGCAGCAACGCGTCGAGGACGACCTCGGGGCTCGGCTCGAACTCGTACAGCGGGTACACCTGCTGAGGCGCGGCCTGTTCGTTCGAGATCTCCTCGGCCTCGACGACCTCGAGCGGCAGCAGCCGGACGGTCTCGGGCTCCTGCGTCATCATGCTGACGAAGCGGTTGAACACGAGGTGGATCTCGTCCACGCCGCCCTCTTGATCGCCGCCACGGTCGTAGGCGTCCAGAAGGGCACCCGCGATCTGCTCGGCCGTGTTGAAGTGCGGCGTGTCGGTGTCACCGCTCCACTCGCCCGCCCACGGCATCTGCCGGAACTGGAAGTAGCCGACGGCACGGCGACCGACGAGGAAGTACACCGGTTCGCGGCCCTCGCTGCGCAGGAGTTCGCCCAGCTGCAGACCCTCACGGAGGATCTGCGAGTTGAAGGCACCGGCCAAGCCTCGGTCCGACGCGAAGATCACGACGGCCGAGCGCTTGATGTCCTCGCGCTCCGTGGTCAGCGGGTGGTGGATGTTGGAGTGGGTGGCGACGGCCGAGACGGCACGCGTCACGGCCCGCGCGAAAGGAGAGGATGCGCGAACGCGCGTCATCGCCTTCTGAATGCGCGAAGCCGCGATGAGTTCCATCGCCTTCGTGATCTTCTTGGTCGTCTGAGCAGAAGAGATCTTCTGCTTGTAGACCCGGAGTTGTGCGCCCATGGCTGAAGAACCCCGGCGTCAGCCGCGGCGACCCTTGACGATCTTCTCCTGGTTCACGTCATCCACGTTCGCTGCGGCGATCTCCTCGTGACCCGGCGCATTGATCGCCTGTCCCGAGCCGGCCTGGAACTCCAGGACGAAATCATCCGTGCGCTTCTCGAGTTCGGCGAGGGTGGCGTCGTCGAGGACGTTGGTCTCGCGGAGCGTGTCGAGAATCGACGTGTTGCGCTTCAGGTAGTCCAGAAGGTCACGCTCGAAGCGGAGCACGTCTTCCACGGCGATCGTGTCGAGCTTGCCATTCGTGCCGGCCCAGATCGAGACGACCTGCTCCTCGACCGGGTACGGGTCGTACTGGGGCTGCTTGAGCAGCTCGGTCAGACGCGCACCACGCTCGAGCTGACGGCGCGATGCCGCGTCGAGGTCGGAGGCGAACATCGCGAACGCCTCGAGCGAGCGGTACTGGGCGAGCTCGAGCTTGAGCGTTCCCGAAACCTTCTTGATCGACTTGACCTGAGCGTCACCACCGACACGCGACACCGAGATGCCCACGTCGACCGCGGGACGCTGGTTGGCGTTGAAGAGGTCGGACTGGAGGAAGATCTGGCCGTCCGTGATCGAGATCACGTTGGTGGGGATGTACGCCGACACATCGTTGGCCTTCGTCTCGATGATCGGGAGCCCGGTCATCGATCCCGCGCCCAGCTCGTCGGAGAGCTTCGCGCAACGCTCGAGCAGACGCGAGTGCAGGTAGAAGACGTCACCCGGGTAGGCCTCACGGCCCGGCGGACGACGAAGAAGCAGCGACACGGCACGGTAGGCCTCGGCCTGCTTCGACAGGTCATCGAAAATGATCAGGACGTGCTTGCCGCCGTACATCCAGTGCTGACCGATGGCCGAGCCGGTGTAAGGGGCGAGGTACTTGAAGCCGGCGGGGTCGGAAGCCGGAGCCGCGACGATCGTCGTGTACTCCATGGCACCGGCATCCTCGAGCGCACCCTTGACGGAGGCGATCGTGGAGCCCTTCTGGCCGATGGCGACGTAGATGCAGCGGACCTGCTTGTTGACGTCGCCGGACTCCCAGTTGGCACGCTGGTTGATGATCGTGTCGATCGCGATCGCCGTCTTGCCGGTCTGGCGGTCACCGATGATGAGCTGGCGCTGGCCGCGGCCGACGGGGATCATGGCGTCGATCGCCTTGATACCGGTCTGCATCGGCTCGTGAACGCTCTTGCGGCTCATGACGCCGGGCGCCTGGAGCTCGAGGGCGCGACGGCCTTCGTTCGCGATCTCGCCGAGACCGTCGATCGGGTTGCCGAGCGGGTCGACGACACGGCCGAGGTATCCGTCGCCGACGGCGACCGAGAGCACCTCACCGGTACGCGTGACCTTCTGGCCCGCAACGATGCCGGAGAACTCGCCGAGGACGACGACACCGATCTCGTCTTCGTCGAGGTTCAGCGCGAGGCCCTCTACGCCGTTGTCGAAGCGAACGAGCTCGTTCGCCATCACGCCGGGCAGGCCCTCGACGTGCGCGATGCCGTCGGCGGCGTCGACGACCGTGCCGACCTCCGTCGCGGCTGCGCCGGCGGGCTCGTACGCCGCGACGAAGTCTTTCAGCGCGTCACGGATGACATCGGGGCTGATGGACAGTTCTGCCATGGTGTTCCTTTACGTGAATGATCTGGAGGCTGGGCGAGAACCCGGCCGTGTCCGCTCCGGTGGAGCGGGAAGTTCTAGCCCGCGAGCCGCTGCCGCAGGTCACCCAGTCGGGACGAGACGGTGGCGTCGATCACGTCGTCGCCGATCTCGACCCGGAGACCGCCGACGACCGTGGGGTCGACGACGACATTGAGTTCGACCTGACCGCCGTAGCGCTGGCCGAGCGATGCACCCAGACGCGACAGCTGGGCGTCGCTGAGCGCAACGGCCGAGTACACCGTGCCGACGATCCGGCCGCGCTGCTCGGCGACAAGCTCTTTGGCCCAGGTCAGCAACGCGCGCACACGACGATCCCGCGGCTGCCGCACGAGCGATGACGCGATCAGCACCGTCGCCGCACCGGCACGGCCGGACAACAATGCCTCGATGAGCGTGCCCTTCGCCGCGGCATCACCGAGACGGCTGCCGAGCGCCAGCTCGAGCTCGGGATTCGCCGCGACCGTGCGCGAGACCTCGAACAGCTCCCCCGCGACATCGGTCGCAGGTTCGGCGATCGATGCGGCGCGGATGGCCAGTTCTTCGATGCCCTCGACGAGGTCGGCCGAAGAAGACCAGCGCTGGGCGGCGATCGCGTTCAGCAGGGTCACCGTGACCGGCGCCGAGCCTCCGAAGACTTCGGCGACGACCTTCTGCCGCGCGGCGACCGGAGCCGCCGCGGCAGCCAGCGCGCCGCTCAGCTGGGGGGTGTCCCCGAGGGCGCGCGCGGCCGCGAACAGCTCGCGTGCGACGTCGAGGTCGACACCGGTCGCGGCGTCCAACGCCGCGGTCACTGCCGCCCGTGCCTGAGTGGTCGCGCTGCCCATTACTTGGCCGCCTCGGACGCTTCGAGCTCGGCGAGGAAGCGGTCGACGACGGCCTGAGCCTTCGCGTCGTCGGAGAGAGTCTCCCCGATGACGCCGCCGGCCAGGTCGAGCGCGAGCGTGCCGACCTCGCTGCGCAGCGAGACGAGAGCGGACTGCCGCTCGGCCTCAATCTGCGTGTGCGCGGCTGCCGTCAGACGCGACGCCTCGGTGGAGGCGGCATCCTTGGCTTCGGCGACGATCTTCTTGCCGTCCTCACGGGCGGCATCGCGGATCTCGCCGGCTTCCTTGCGCGCCTCAGCGAGCTGGGAGGTGTACTCCACGAGTGCCGCTTCGGCCTTGCGCTGGGCCTCGTCGGCCTTGGCGATGTTGCCCTCGATGGCGGCAGCGCGCTGGTCGAGCATGTCCTTCATCTTCGGAAGAGCGATCTTCCAGAAGACGAACAGGATGATGACGAAGCACACGGCCGACCAGATGATGTCGTACCACGCGGGGATGAGCGGGTTGGGTGCCGCTCCCTCCTCCGCCGCATACGCGACAAGATTCAGCATCCTGTCTCCTTAAGACTGGTGGGCGAGATCAGAAGCCGAAGATGAAGGCGGTGGCGATACCGATGAAGGCGAGCGCCTCGGTGAAGGCGATACCGATCCACATCAGGACCTGCAGGCGACCGGCCAGCTCGGGCTGGCGGGCGACGCCCTCGATCGTCTTGCCGACGACGATGCCCACACCGATGGCGGGACCGATGGCGGCGAGGCCGTAACCGACCGTCGCGATCGAGCCGGTGATGTCAGCGAGAACCGTAGTTGCGTCCACGGGTGTTTCCTTTCGGGGTTGGGTGGGAGGGCATGCGCCCTCCCGCTCAGTGCTCTTCTGCTACCGCGAGCTGGATGTAGACCGCGGTGAGGATGGTGAAGACATACGCCTGGAGGACAGCTACCAGGATCTCGAACAGGGTGAAGGCGAAACCGAACGCGAGCGAACCCGCGGCCAGTGCCGACCACCAACCACCCAGATCGAGCAGGAAGAACTGCGTGGCCGCGAAGAACAGCACCAGCAGCAGGTGACCGACCATCATGTTCATGAGGAGTCGGAGCGTGAGGGTGACCGGGCGGATCACGAAGGTCGAGATCAGTTCGATCGGCGTGACGATGATGTAGATCGGCCACGGCACACCGGAGGGGAAGAGCGAGTTCTTGAAGAAGTTCTTCGGGCTCTTCTTGATGCCGGCGTAGATGAAGGTGACGTAGCTGACGAGTGCCAGCAACAACGGAACGGCGATGATGCTCGTGCCGGCGAGGTTCAGGAACGGGATGACTCCCGTGATGTTCATGAACAGGATCATGAAGAAGATCGTCGTCAGGATCGGCAGGAACCGGCGGCCGTCCTTCTTGCCCAGCAGGTCTTCGGCGATGTTGACGCGGACGAAGTCCAAGCCCATCTCGACGATCGACTGGAAGGGCTTCGGAACGATCCGCATGCGGCGCGTGCCGAGCACGAAGATCACCACGATCGCGATCGTCGAGAGGAACTGGATCAGATGGATCCGGGTGACGGGGATGCCGACGATGTCGAAGAGAACTTCCGGGAAGAACTCATTGATCGACGGTCCGTGGAATTCGGGTCCGTCTTCGGCAGTCTGTGCGATCAAAGTCGCGGCTAGATTGAACAGCGCTGGCTCCAGCTTCGGGGCGTCGGCGTGAACCGATGCGACGATGGTCGGTGTGAGCGTCACTGCGCACGCACATCGCGGGTGCGAGCGGGCGCAGGGATAGCGTATCAGCCCCGGGGCGGGTTATCGTCCGCCGCGGGACCCTTCCCCTCTTCCGGGAGGTCGGCGAGGGTCGGGAGTGTCACGTCACTCGCGTGCGGGATCCGCATCCGCGACATGACCACGACGTCGATCACGAGCGAGACGATGACGCTGATCACGAGCGCGACGAAAAAGACGCCCTGATTCAGCCACGGCTGGCCGCGCAGCACGAACAGCACGACGATCAGCAGGACGAACTTCACCAGCCACGCGCCCATCACCGACCCGAAGAAGATCGGGATGTACAGCGGGTCGCCGAACCAGCGATTGGCGAAGAGGATGCTGCCCCCGGTGAGGCCGAGGAACACCGCCGTGAGCATGACGGCGATCAACGCACTCCAGAGACCCTCCGGTCCCCCGACGAGATAGCCCACGACGGCGCCCATCACGGCGAGGGTCCCCGTGGCCACGGCGGACCACATCAGTGTCGTGCGCAAAACGGGCGTGCTGGAGACGGTCGGTCGGGACATCAGACTCTCTGTTCGATCGAAGGGGGGACGGCGGCCGGCGAAGGCGGCGTCGCCGTGGAGGGAAGGAGTGTGACGACCACGCAGGCCACCGCACCGAGGACGAGATAGGCGACGCCCGGCCAGTAGTCGCCGGGCCAATCGACGGTCGTGCCGATGTACATGAGAAGCACACCCAGGCTCACAACAGCTGTCCAGGCGTAGAAGATCAGGACCGCGTCGCGGTCACTGTGACCCATGTCGAGCATGCGGTGGTGCAGATGCTTGCGGTCGGGCGAGAACGGCGACTTGCCTCGGGCCATGCGCCGGACGATCGCCATGCCGAAATCGAGCAACGGCAGGAGCACGACGACGACGGGCAGCAGGATCGGGATGAAGGCACCGAGCAACTGCGAGCGGCCGAACACATCGTTGTCGCCGAGAAGTCCGGGATCGAGGCTGCCCGTGACCGCAATGGCCGAGGCCCCCATGAGCAAACCGATCAACAGCGCCCCCGAGTCACCCATGAAGAGCTTCGCGGGGTTCCAATTGAGCGGCAGGAAGCCGACGCAGACGCCGATCAGCACGATCGCGATGAACGACGCGAGATTCGAGTAGCTCGACGACCCGAGGTCGCGCGAGACGAGGTAGGTGTAGACGAAGAAGACACCGTTGGCGATGAGCGCGACGCCCGCGACGAGGCCGTCGAGCCCGTCGATGAAGTTGACGGCGTTCATCACGATCACGATCGCCAGGACCGACAGTGCGAAGCTCACCCAACTCGACACGATGACCTGGACGCCGAGCGGGATGGCGTAGATCTGGATGCCGCCGAACCCCACGACGATGCCCGCCGCCAGGAACTGCGCGCCGAGTTTGATCATCCAGTCCAAGTCCCAGAGGTCATCCGCGACACCGACGATCACGATCAGCAGCGCCGCCCCGATGATCGACCAGTTGACGGCCGGATCGGTCCAGATGATGTCGAAATACGGCACGTGCGAAGACAGCGCGAAGGCCGCGACGACGCCGAGGAACATGCCGACACCGCCGATACGCGGCTTCGGCGTCGTGTGCACGTCGCGTTCGCGGATCTCGGGGTAGATCTTGTACCGCATGCCCACGCGCCACACGATCCACGTGAAGGCGAGGGTCGCGGCAGCCGTCAAGATGACGGTGAAGAGATAGAAGGTCACGCCGGTCCGCCGGTGACGCCCGGCGCCGCACCGTGACCCTCGTGGAGGTGCTCCGGGTCCGGCTCGAGGAGATCGCCGAGGACGGTGCGCAAGGCTGCCCGCGAGACGACGCCGTCGCGGAGCACCCGAACCGGGCGCGCCTCATCCTGGGGACCGACCAGTCCGGTCGCATCGATGATCGTCGAGGCGATGCCCGTCGTCGACATGCCGCCGTCGAGGTACACGGCGACACTGTCGCCGAGCATGTCGCGCGCACCGTCGATGTCGATCGCCGCCGATTGTCCCGTGAGATTCGCGCTGGAGACCGCGAGCGGCCCGCACTCTTCGAGCAATTCGAGAGCGATGCGCTCGGCCGGCATCCGGATGGCGACGGTGCCGTTCGTGTCGCCGAGATCCCAGGAGAGAGAAGGCTGAGCGGGGAGCACGATCGTGAGTCCCCCGGGCCAGAACTCGTCGACGAGCCGCTCGATCGGTTCGGGGACCTCGGCCACGAGGGCCCGTGCGGTCGCGAGCCCCGCGACGAGTACCGGTGGCGGCGACTGCCGTCCGCGCCCCTTCGCCGCGAGCAAGCGGGCGACGGCGGACGCGCTGAACGCGTCGGCAGCGACACCGTAGACGGTGTCGGTGGGCATCACGATCAGCTCGCCACGACCGATGGCCTGGCGGGCCCGGCGCATTCCCGGCAACAGCTGCTCGGGATCGCGACAATCGAAGAGGGGTGACATGGCGCATCCATTCTACGGCGGAGCGCCACCGGCACCCACGACGGGCCGCGTCAGGCCCGGATGGCCGTGGTCGCGCGGTCGCGGGTGGTCAAGTCCGGATGGGTCGCCGCGGCGCGCCATCCGTCGCTCGTGAGCAGTTCGCGGATCGACGCGCCCTGCCATTCGCCGTGCTCGATGATCAGCGTCCCGCCGGGGTGGAGGAGCCGACGCGCGACGCCGGAAAGAATGCGGACGACGTCGAGCCCGTCTGCACCTCCGTAGAGTGCGGTCGGGGGGTCCCAGAACCGCACCTCCGGGTCACGCGGGATGGCGGCATCCGGAACATACGGCGGGTTCGACACGACGACGGAGACCCTGCCGTCGAGCTCGGGGAACGCGGCCGCGAGGTCGACGAAGGCGAGACGTGCGTGCGGCGCATGCTCGGCGAAGTTCTCTTTCGCCCAGACGAAGGCATCCACCGCGTTTTCTGCGGCGTGGATCTCGGCGTGCGGCACTTCCGTCGCCATCGCGAGCGCGAGGGCACCCGACCCCGTGCCGAGGTCGACGCCGATCGGGGCATCCCCCGGCATCGCCCGCAACGCATCGATCGCGAGCTGGGCGACCATTTCCGTCTCGGGCCGCGGGACGAAGACCCCGGGGCCCACCCGCAGTTCCAGGTGGCGGAACGGCGCCAGGCCGGTCAGGTGCTGCAGGGGTTCGCGCGCCGCACGGCGAGCGATCAACGCGTCGAACACCGGCGTCTGCGCCGGTGCGGCGTCGCCACGGAAGGCCGCCGCGGCGAGCGCACCCCGGCTGAGCCCGAACACGTGCGCCGCGAGGAGTTCCGCATCGGCATCCGGAGTGGGCACCCCGGCGTCGGCGAGGGTCGCGGAAGCACGGCGCAGCAACTCGGAGAGAGCCTCGGGCGCGCGGGATTCGTGCACAGCAGTCATGGGTGCGACCAGCCTAGCCGTGAAGATTCGTCACATTCGGCCGGGGTGCGGTAGGTCGAATTAGGCTGGACCGACTCCCGTATGAAAGGCAGATCCATGTCCGGCATCCACTCCGACATCACGAGCGCGTTCGGCAACACCCCCCTGGTACGTCTGAATCGCATCAGCGAAGGACTGCCCGGCACGGTGCTCGCCAAGCTCGAGTTCTACAACCCCGCTTCCTCCGTCAAGGACCGCCTCGGGATCGCGATCGTCGACGCCGCCGAAGCGTCCGGTGCACTGCAGCCCGGCGGCACGATCGTCGAGGGCACGAGCGGCAACACCGGCATCGCGCTCGCCATGGTGGGAGCTGCCCGAGGCTACAAGGTCATCTTGACGATGCCGTCCTCGATGTCGATCGAGCGTCGCCTGCTGCTGAAGGCCTACGGTGCGGAGCTCATCCTCACCGAACCTGCGCTCGGCATGAAGGGCGCCGTCGCGAAGGCCGAAGAGATCGCCGCGGCCACGCCGGGCGCCGTCCTGGCGCAGCAGTTCGCCAACGAAGCCAATCCTGCGATCCACCGCACGACCACGGCGGAGGAGATCCTCCGCGACACCAACGGCGAAGTCGGCTACTTCGTGGCGGGTATCGGCACCGGCGGCACCATCACCGGCGTCGGCCAGGTCCTGAAGGAGCGCGTCCCGGGCGTGCAGATCGTCGCCGTCGAGCCGGCCGACTCCCCGCTGCTGACGACGGGCACGCCGGGACCGCACAAGATCCAGGGCATCGGCCCGAACTTCATCCCGCCGATCCTCGACCAGTCGGTCATCGACGAGGTCCAGGACGTGTCCTTCGACGATTCGATCCGCGTCGCCCGCGACGTCGCGACGAAGGAGGGAATCCTGGTGGGAATCTCCTCGGGTGCCGCCATCTGGGCTGCGCTCGAAGTCGCGGCCCGCCCCGAGGCCGAAGGCAAGAACATCGTCGTGATCGTGCCGTCCTTCGGCGAGCGGTACCTGTCGACGGCGCTGTACGAGCACCTCCGCGACTGACGTGCCCGGCATCCACCCCGACATCACCACGGCGTTCGGCGACACCCCGCTCGTTCGCATCCACGCCCTGACCGAGGGGCTGGATGCCGAGGTCCTCGCCAAGCTCGAGTTCTACAACCCGGGCGCGTCAGTGAAAGATCGTCTCGGATTCGCGCTCATCGAGGCGGCCGAGCAGTCCGGACAGCTCCAGCCGGGCGGCACGATCGTCGAATCCACGAGCGGGAACACGGGCATTGCCCTGGCCCTGATCGGGGCAGCGCGCGGGTATCGCGTGATCCTCACGATGCCGGCGTCGATGTCGAAGGAGCGCCGGACGATCCTCAAGGCCTACGGCGCAGAACTCGTCCTCACCAATCCGCACAAGGGCATGACCGAAGCGGTGGATGCCGCCGCACAGATCGTCGCCGAGACGCCCGGCGCGATCCTCGCGCGTCAGTTCGAGCACGAGGCGAACGCCGCGATCCACCGCCGGACCACGGCGGAGGAGATCTGGCGTGACACGGACGGCCGCATCGACTGGTTCGTCGCGGGCTCCGGGACGGGCGGGACGATCACCGGTGTCGGACAGGCGCTGAAGGCCAAGAATCCCGCGCTCAAGGTCGCCCTCGTCGAGCCGAAGGACTCCCCCGTCCTGACCGAGGGGCGGGCCGGTGGGCACCGGATTCAGGGCATCGGGCCGAACTTCGTCCCGGAGGTGCTCGACCGCACGGTCGTCGACGAGATCTTCGACGTGGAGTTCGACGACGCGATCCGCGTCGCGCGCGAGCTCGCGACGCGCGAAGGGATTCTCGCGGGGATGTCGGCGGGCGCGGCGGTCTGGGCGGCGCTCGAGATCGCGGCACGCCCCGACGCGGCCGGGCAGCGGATCGTCGTGATCGTGCCGGATGCCGGTGAACGCTACCTGTCGACCGCGCTGTATGCGCATCTCCGCGACGAGGAGGGGGCAGCGTGAGCGCGTTCGCCCGTATGCGCGAAGACCTCGCCGCCGCGAAACTCCGTGACCCCGCCGCCCGCAGCGGCCTGGAGATCGCGGTGCTCTACTCGGGCCTGCACGCGATCTGGTCGTACCGGGTGGCCCACGTGCTGTGGGAGCGCGGCCTGCGCTTTCCCGCGCGGGCGCTGTCGCAGCTGACCCGGTGGCTCACCGGTGTCGAGATCCATCCGGGCGCACAGGTCGGCCGACGGTTCTTCATCGACCACGGGATGGGTGTCGTCATCGGCGAAACCGCCGAAATCGGCGACGACGTCATGCTGTACCACGGGGTCACCCTGGGCGGACGCACCCGCGAGGGTGGGAAGAGGCATCCGACCCTCGGTGACGGCGTCGCGGTCGGCTCGGGTGCGAAGATCCTCGGGCCCATCACGATCGGCGCGGGCTCGGTCATCGGCGCCAACGCCGTCGTCACGCGCGATGCGCCGGAAGACTCGGTGCTCGTGGGCGTCCCCGCCAAGGCGCGCCCCCGCTCGACCGGCGAGGAGACCCGGGGCATCCTGACGGCGCCCGAGTATTTCATCTGACCGTGTCCCACTTATGGTCGGTTCACGCCGGTCAGAGCGACCGAATGTGGGACATACTCCGCCGCAAGTGGGACATGCAGAGGGTCAGGCGGCGCGGCGCTCCTGCACCTGCTTCTTGATGAAGAGCGGTGGCAGCAGCCAGGTTGCGAGCGCGGTGACGACCCAGACGATCACGGGCGCGAGCAACCACGCGACCGGTTGGGAAATCGATAGCCCCGCCTGCGGGATCAGGACGACGATCAGGATCGCGACGAATGTCGAGATGATCCCGATACCCCCGAGCATGGCCGGCGCGTGACGCCGGGTGATCGTGAACACCCAGGGGGCGAGGACACTCTGGATCACCGCGAAGATCAGGACCGCCAGAACGAACCCCCACCAGTTGCTCCAGTCGATGTGGAACCCCTCGAGGATGAGGTCGGCGGCGATGAGGCCGATGGCGGCAGAGACGACGAAGATCGCCGCGCGGATGAGGAACGTGATCATGGCTCGAACCTAGCGCTTCCCGCCCGGACCATCACGCAGATGTCAGTCTGCGGCGAGTGCGGCCAGTTGTGCCTCTTCGTCGGCGCTGATCGCGGACTGGATGAGCGGCTCGAGCGCGCCGTCCATCACCTGATCGAGGTTGTACGCCTTGTACCCGGTGCGGTGGTCGGCAATGCGGTTCTCGGGGAAGTTGTAGGTGCGGATCCGCTCGGAGCGGTCCATCCCGCGGATCTGCGAACGCCGGGCGTCGGATGCCGCGGCATCCAACTCTTCCTGCTGCTTGGCGAGGATGCGGGCGCGGAGGACGCGCATCCCGGCCTCGCGGTTCTGCAGCTGGCTCTTCTCGTTCTGCATCGACACGACGATCCCGGTGGGCAGGTGGGTGATGCGCACGGCCGAATCGGTCGTGTTGACGGACTGCCCGCCCGGCCCGGAGGAACGGAACACATCGATCTTCAGATCGTTCGGGTCGATCTGGACCTCTTCCGGCTCGTCGACCTCCGGGAAGACGAGCACGCCGGTCGTCGACGTGTGGATGCGGCCCTGCGACTCGGTCGCCGGCACCCGCTGGACGCGGTGCACACCACCCTCGTACTTCAGATGCGCCCAGACGCCCTGCGCGGGGTCGGTGGAGGACCCCTTGATGGCAACCTGGACGTCTTTGTAGCCGCCGAGATCTGACTCGTTGCGCTCGAGGAGCTCCGTCTTCCAGCCCTTCGACGCCGCGTACTGCAGATACATCCGGAGCAAGTCAGCGGCGAACAGTGCCGATTCGGCACCGCCCTCGCCGCCCTTGATCTCCATGATCACGTCGCGGGCGTCATCCGGGTCGCGCGGGATCAGCAGGCGACGGAGGCGCTCCTGCGCCGCGGCGCGCTGCTCGTCGAGCGCGGGGACTTCCGCCGCGAAGGCGTCGTCCTCGCGGGCGAGCTCGCGTGCCGCGTCGAGGTCGCCGTCCGCCGCCACCCACGCATCGTAGGCGGCGACGATCCGACTGAGCTCGGCATAGCGGCGGTTGACGCGCTTGGCGCGCCGCGCATCGGCGTGCAGCGCCGGATCGGAGAGTTCCTCCTGAACGGCGCGATGCTCGTCGATCAGTCCCTTGACGGACTCGAACACGTCGATCAGCGGATGCTGTTCTCGTGCCCGTGGCTGTTCCCACCGGCGGCGGGTGCGGGCATCGACTTCTGCATCTGGACGAGGAACTCGACGTTGCTCGAGGTCTCCTTCAGCTTGCCGAGGACGACCTCGAGAGCCTGCTGCGGGTCGAGACCGGCGAGGGCGCGACGCAGCTTCCAGGTGATCTTGACCTCATCGGCGCTGAGCAACATCTCCTCACGGCGCGTGGACGATGCGTTGACGTCGACGGCGGGGAAGATGCGCTTGTCGGCGAGCTGACGCGAGAGGCGCAGCTCGCTGTTGCCGGTGCCCTTGAACTCTTCGAAGATCACGTCGTCCATCTTGGAACCGGTCTCCACGAGTGCCGTGGCGAGGATCGTGAGCGATCCACCGTTCTCGATGTTGCGCGCGGCGCCGAAGAAGCGCTTGGGCGGGTAGAGCGCCGACGCGTCGACGCCACCGGTGAGCACGCGGCCCGACGTCGGCGCCGTGATGTTGTAGGCGCGGCCGAGGCGGGTGATCGAGTCGAGCAGCACGACGACGTCGCGACCGAGCTCGACGAGACGCTTGGCGCGCTCGATGGCGAGTTCGGCGACCGTCGTGTGGTCCTCGGCGGGACGGTCGAAGGTCGACGCGATGACCTCACCCTTGACGGTGCGCTGCATGTCGGTGACCTCTTCGGGCCGCTCGTCGACGAGCACGACCATGAGGTGGACCTCGGGGTTGTTCGTCGCGATCGCGTTTGCGATCTGCTGCAGGACGATCGTCTTGCCGGCCTTCGGCGGCGCGACGATGAGTCCGCGCTGGCCCTTGCCGATCGGGGCGACCAGGTCGATGATGCGCTGGGTCAGCTTCTCCGAACCCGTCTCCAGGCGCAGCCGCTCCTGGGGGTAGAGCGGGGTGAGGTCGCCGAACTCGACGCGTCCCGCGGCATCCTCGACGGACAGTCCGTTGACGGAATCGACCTTGACGAGCGCGTTGTACTTCTGGCGGCTGGACTGCTCGCCCTCGCGCGGCTGCTTGATCGCACCGACGACGGCGTCGCCCTTGCGCAGGTTGTACTTCTTGACCTGGCCGAGCGACACGTAGACGTCGCTCGTTCCGGGGAGGTAGCCGGTCGTCCGCACGAACGCGTAGTTGTCGAGCACATCCAGAATGCCGGCGATCGGAATGAGGACGTCGTCCTCGCCGATCTCGGTGTCGAACTCGTCGGTCGGACCGCTCTGACCGCGACGCTTGGTCGGACGCTGACGACCGCGACCGCCGCTCTGCGGCTGGTCGTCCTCGTCGGCCTTGTCCTCGGCGGGCGCGGCCGGCTGGTTCTGGGTGGCCGGCGCGTTCTGCGCGTTGCCGTTCTGGCCGTTCTGCGCGTTGCCGTTGCGGTTGCGGCTCCGGCTCCGGCTGCGACCCCGCGAGCGACCGCTGGTCTCGCCGTCAGCGGGTGCCTGGCCGTCCGTCGCGGTCTCGCCCTCGGTGGCGGACTGAGCATCGGTCGAGGGCGTGCTGTCTGCGGCGGGCGCCACGTCAGCGGACGTGGCCTCTTCTGCAGGCGCGGCGTCGGCAGCGGGTGCCTCGTCGGCGGCTGGCGCGGCGTCGGCAGCGGGCTGGTCGGATGCCGGCGCATCGGCAGCGGCTGCCTCGGCGGGCGCGGCGTCCGCGGCGGGGACATCGGAGCTCTTCGCGCGGCGCGGGGCGCGCTTGCGGGGCGCCTTCGCAGCCGCGGCGGGCTTCTCGGCGGGAGCCTCGTCCGCGGCGGGAGCCTCGTCCGCAGGCGCCTCGACGGGAGCTTCCTGGACGGCTGCGTCGGCCGCGGGAGCCTCGTCAGCAGCGGGAGCCTCGTCAGCAGCGGGAGCCTCCTCAGCGGGGGCTTCCTGGACGGCTGCGTCGGCGACGGGGGCCTCCTCAGCGGGAGCCTCGTCAGCGACGGAGGCCTCCTCGACAGGGGTTTCCTCAGCGACGGCGGGGGCTTCGGCGGCGACGTTCTGGGCCGCGGCATCCTCGCCGGCGATCTGGTTCTCTTCGGTCTGGGTCTCGGAGAGGGACTCCACGAGTTCTCCTTCAGTAGCACGTGGACAGGGCAACTGCATCGTGCGCCGTCCACGACAGGCGCGTAGTCCCGTGCGGACATCGTGAATCCGAACCGGATATCGGATGGCGGTGCAACGGGGGTGTGATGCAGGGGTTCGCAGATTGCGACGGAGGCCAGATTCACGCGCGAGGCGTGGAACCCTCCGGATTGTCCCTCACTGTACCACCCCGGACGTCGACAGCCAGCATGCGGGCCTCCCACGGGGTGTCGGTGACGGATGCGGCGAGCTCCGCCGCAGCCAAGCGCTGACCGGGGCCATCGGCGAGGACGAGGACGCTCGGACCCGCGCCCGAGACGACGGCCGCGAAGCCCTCGGCGCGAAGTGTACGGACGAGCCGATCGGTCGCCGGCATGGCGTGCGCACGGTAGGACTGATGCAGCTTGTCCTCGGTCGCCGCCATCAGCAGCTCAGGGCTCTGGGTGAGTGCCGCGATCAGCAGCGCCGACCGTGACACGTTGAACACGGCATCCTCCCGCGGCACCTGGAGCGGCGCGAGTCCACGTGCGACCGAGGTCGACATCGTGAAATCCGGGACGAAGACGACGGGCGAGACACCCCGGTGCACGAGAAGCTTCTTGTGCTGCGGGCCGGATTCATCCATCCAGGCGATCGTGAGTCCGCCGAACAACGCCGGAGCGACGTTGTCGGGGTGACCTTCCAGCTCCGTCGCGAGGCGCAGCAGGGTGGCATCGTCGAAGTCGACCTCGCCGGCCAACAGGCCCTTCGCCGCCAACAGGCCCGCCACGACCGCTGCACCGGACGATCCCATTCCCCGCCCGTGCGGGATCGTGTTGTGCGCCTCCAGACGGATGCCCGGGAGCGTACGCCCGACCGATTCGAAGGCGTACGCCATCGCGCGTACGACGAGGTGCGACGCGTCGGTGGGAACATCGGCCGCGCCCTCACCGGAGACGACGATCTCCAGCCCCGGTTGCGGAAGCTGTGTGACCGTCACATCGTCGTACGCGCTGAGCGCGAGGCCCAGCGTGTCGAAGCCGGGGCCGAGGTTCGCACTCGTCGCGGGCACGCGGACGGTGACAGGCGCAGGCATGCCACCCGCCTCGCTCGTGGTCATGCCTGGGGGGCGAGCTCGAGCACGGCGGCGACCTCGCTGGTCGACGCGTCGACGACCGTGGGGGCAACTTCGGAACCATCCGCGTTGCGGAGGGCCCACTGGGGGTCCTTGAGTCCGTGCCCGGTGACGGTCAGCACGACCTTGGAGCCGGCGGGGATCACACCCGCGTCAGCGCGGTCGAGGAGCCCTGCGACGCTGATCGCCGAGGCGGGCTCGACGAAGACACCGACGGTGCCGGCCAGGAGCTTCTGGGCGGCGAGGATGCGGGCGTCATCGATCGCGCCGAACCAGCCGTCGGTCGCGTCGCGCGCCTCGAGGGCGAGCTCCCACGATGCCGGGTTGCCGATGCGGATCGCCGAAGCGATCGTCTCGGGGTTGCGCACGATCTCCCCACGGACGAGCGGCGCGGAGCCTTCGGCCTGGAAGCCGAACATCCGCGGCACCGTGGTCGACACCCCACGGGCGGCCTCTTCGCGGTAGCCACGCGAGTACGCCGTGTAGTTGCCGGCGTTGCCGACCGGGATGAAGTGGAAGTCCGGCGCATCGCCGAGTTGGGAGACGACCTCGTAGGCCGCGGTCTTCTGACCCTCGATGCGGTCCGGGTTGACCGAGTTCACGAGGTGGACCGGATAGTGCTCGGCCAGCTCGCGCGCGATCTCGAGGCAGTCATCGAAGTTGCCACGCACCTGGATCAAGCGCCCGCCGTGGATGACGGCCTGGCTGAGCTTGCCCATCGCGATCTTGCCCTCGGGGACCAGAACAGCAGCCGTGATCCCGGCGTGTGCTGCATAGGCCGCAGCCGACGCGGACGTGTTGCCGGTCGACGCGCAGATGACGGCCTTCGCGCCGTGCTCGACGGCGCGCGAAAGCGCGACGGTCATCCCGCGGTCCTTGAAGGAGCCGGTCGGGTTCATTCCCTCGAACTTGATGTAGACGTCAGCGCCGGTCATCTGCGAGAGCGATGCTGCCGGAATCAGCGGGGTGCCGCCCTCTCCCAGCGTGACGACCGTCGATGCGCCCGTGACGCCCAGCCGATCGGCGTACTCGCGCATGACGCCCTGCCACACATGAACCATCTTCGTGTTCTCCGCCATGTCAGTCTCCTTCTACTCGCAGAACCGAAACAACCCGCTCCACGACGCCGCTCGCGGCGAGGTGATCGACCGTTTCGCTGAGATCTTGCTCGAGCGCTCGGTGGGTTCCGATGACGATGCGGGCCACTCCCGGATCGCCGTTCTTTTCTGTCAACACGGTCTGCTCGACCGTCGCGATCGACACGCGACCCTCGCTCAGGATGCCGGCGACCGTCGCAAGGACCCCCTGCTCGTCCGACACCTCAAGCGTGATCTGGTAGCGGGTGGTGACCCGCCCTATCGGCAGCACAGGCAGGTTGGCACGGGTGGACTCGCCCACCCCGACGCCGCCGGCGATGTGCCGGCGCGCCGCAGAGACGACGTCGCCGAGCACGGCCGACGCGGTCTGCACGCCACCGGCGCCCGCGCCGTAGAACATGAGGTTGCCGGCGGCTTCGGCCTGCACGAACACCGCATTGTTGGCGCCGTGGACGCTGGCCAACGGGTGCTCACGGGGAACGAGAGCGGGATACACGCGCACCGAGATCGCGTCGCCGGTCGGCTCCGCCGCGTCATCGCCGACGATCCGCTCACACACGGCCAGGAGTTTGATGACGAACCCGGCGTGACGGGCAGCATCCATCACGTTCTTGTCGATCTGGGTGATGCCCTCGCGGTGGACGGCCTCGAGCGGAACGGCCGTGTGGAAGGCGAGAGAGGCGAGGATGGCCGCCTTCTGCGCGGCGTCGTAGCCTTCGATGTCGGCCGTGGGGTCGGATTCGGCGTAACCGAGCGCCTGGGCATCGGCGAGGACATCGGCGAAGTCGCTGCCCTCGCGGTCCATCCGGTCGAGGATGTAGTTCGTCGTGCCGTTGACGATGCCCATGATGCGCTGCACGCGGTCGCCCGCGAGCGAATCGCGCAGCGGCCGGATGATGGGGATCGCGCCGGCGGCCGCCGCCTCGTAGTACACCGAAGCGCCCACTTGATCGGCCGCGTCGAAGATCTCCGGGCCGTGTGTGGCCAGGAGGGCTTTGTTGGCGGTGACGACGTCGGCGCCGGAGTTCAGGGCCTGCAGGATGTACTCGCGGGCCGGCTCGATGCCACCCATCAGCTCGATCACGATGTCTGCACCGAGGATCAATTCCGCGGCATCCGTCGTGAACAGTTCCCGCGGCAGGTCCGTCTCGCGCGGCGCATCGAGATCGCGGACGGCGATCCCCACGATGTCCAGGGCCGCACCGGCCCGGTCGGCCAGTTCATCTCCGTGCTTGCGCAGCAGATCGGCGACCTGCGAGCCGACGGCTCCGGCACCCAGCAGCGCCACGCGTAGGCGGCGGTAATCGGTCACTTCGACTCCTCGGTGTTGATGCCGGCATCGCGCACCAGCAGATCGTCGATCGTCTCGCCTCGCACGATCACGCGCGCCGCGCCGCCTCGCACAGCGACAACGGGCGGACGGGGGACGAAGTTGTAGTTACTGGCGAGCGAGTAGCAATAGGCGCCGGTGGCAGGCACCGCCAGCAGATCGCCGGGGGTGATGTCTCCCGGCAGATACTCGGCATCCACGACGATGTCGCCGGACTCGCAGTGGCGCCCGACGACGCGCGCGAGCGCGGCGGGTGCGGCGGATGTCCGCGACGCGATGCGTGCGGAATACTGCGCGCCGTAGAGGGATGGGCGCGCGTTGTCGCTCATTCCGCCATCGACACTCACGTACAGGCGGGTGAGGTCGTCGCTCACCTGCACGGGCTTGACCGTGCCGGTCTCGTACAGGGTGATGCCGGCGCGGCCGATGATCGTGCGACCGGGTTCGAACGCGAGCGTCGGCAGCGGGATGCCGCGGACATCGCACTCGCGGGCGACCGCGTCGACGATGCCGTCGGCGAGTTGTTCGATCGGAGTCGGGGTATCGACGGAGGTATAGGCGATACCGAACCCGCCACCGAGGTTGAGAACCGGGATCTCTCCCCCGGCCGACAGCTCGGCGTGGAGCTCGACGAGACGCCCCGCGGATTCCTGGAAGCCGGAAGTTCCGAAGATCTGCGAGCCGATGTGGCAGTGCAGGCCCAGGAAGTTCAGAGACGGCAGGTCGCGGATGCGGGCGACGACAGCCGCAGCATCCGTCAACGCGAACCCGAACTTCTGGTCTTCGTGAGCCGTCGCGAGGAAGTCATGGGTCTCGGCGTGGACGCCGCTGTTGACCCGGACGAGAACCGACTGCACGACGCCGCGCCGCTCGGCGATCGCGGCGAGACGTTCGAGCTCGATCTCGCTGTCGAGGACGACGGACCCGATGCCGATCTCGACGGCCTGCGTGAGCTCGGCCACGGACTTGTTGTTGCCGTGCAGAGCGATCCGCGCCGGATCGGCGCCGGCGGCGAGCGCCACGGCGAGTTCACCGGCCGTGGCGACATCGACGGCGAGCCCTTCGCCGGTCACCCAGCGCACGACCTCGGTCGACAGGAACGCCTTGCTTGCGTAGTAGACGCGCGCCTGCGTGCCGTGGCGGGCGGCTGCGGTCTCAAACGCCTCGCGCACCTGCCGGGCGCGGGAGCGGACAGCATCCTCGTCCAGCACATAGAGCGGCGTGCCGAACTCTTCGCGGAGGTGCGTCACCGAGGCTCCGGCGATCTGCAGCACACCGTGCGCATCACGGGCGGCGGATGCCGGCCAGACCGCGGCCGCGAGCGCGTTCGCGTCATCCGGGACGGCGAGCCAGTCGGGCACGAGCGGGCGGTCGGGGGCGACAGACACGAGGGGCACCAATCGGATGGGATGCAGACGGCGGGCGGCGTGTTCACGCTCCGGCCATCCGGGCAGACGGTTCTTGCAGTCTAGGGCACCGGCGCGCGACGGCCCGTCGTGTGACGCCGCGCGAGTCAGGAGCAGGTTCCGCGCGAGGCGGCGCCGCTCTCCTGCAGGATCGCGCTGTCGATCTCGAAGTCGGCGACGACCTCGTCCCGCTCGACGGCGATCGCGGTCAGCGTGAGCGCGCTGGGCAACTGATCGGCGATGCAGACATCCCAGTCGCGGAGGACGGTGGACGCGATCGCGCCGAACTGCTGTGTGAGCGCCTCTGCGGAGAGCTCCGCGCCGCCGACCTGGAGCGACGAGGGGGTGAGCACGATGTCGCCGCCCTCGGCGCGCGGGGTGAGCGACACGCCCACCGGCACGCTGAGCGCGAAGAGCCGGAGCTCGAAGCTTGCCGCCACATCCGGGGAATCGAGCGTGACCGAATCAGCGGGGAAGCCGTCGACCTGCGCGAGGAGGGAGCGGAGCTGGTCCTCGTCGAGGGTGACCCTCGCGAATGCGCCGCTCCAGTCACCGCCCCGCAGCGGGACGTCCTGTGCGGTGACGCTGACGTCGGCGGTGATTCCCTCGAGCGGCACATCCTCTGACGAGATCGACAGGTCGGCGAAGCTCCCCACGATCAGCTGCGGGATCATGGGCCCGGGCACGTCGATGTCGATCTGTTGATCGGCCGGGAGGGAGAGCTGCGTGACCACCTGGTCGCGGATCGTCTTCATGACGATGCCTCGCGCGATGTACTCCCCCGCGAACCAGGCACCGATGATGAGCGCCACGACGGCGAGCACCGCGACCAGCCATGGCCAGCGGCGGCGTGTCGCGGGCGCCGCGTCGCTGGAGAGCACCCAGCGCGCATCCGGGTCCGGAAGTGGCTGCGTCGGATGCTCGTCGGTCACGTCGTCACATCCGTTCGGGCGCACTCACGCCGAGGAGGTCCAGGCCGTTGCGGAGCACCTGACCGGTCGCATCGTTCAGCCACAGACGCGTGCGGTGGAGGTCGGTGACCTCCTCGTCACCCAGCGGAGTGACGCGGCAATTGTCGTACCAGCGGTGGTACAGGCCCGCGAGCTCCTCGAGATAGCGCGCGACGCGGTGGGGTTCGCGCACGTCGGCGGCGAACGCGACCACCCGCGGGAACTCCTGGAGCGCGCCGAGGAGCGCCGATTCGGTCTCGTGGTCGAGGAGCTCCGGCACGAACGCCTCGCGGGTCACGCCCGAATCCGCGGCGTTGCGACCGACGTTGTGCGTGCGGGCGTGGGCGTACTGCACGTAGAAGACGGGGTTGTCGTTCGTCCGCTTCGTGAGCACTTCGGGATCGAGGGTCAGCGGCGAGTCGGCCGGGTACCGCGCGAGCGAGTACCGCAGTGCGTCGGTGCCCAGCCATTCACGCAGGTCGTCGAGCTCGATGATGTTGCCCGCGCGCTTGGAGAGCTTCGCGCCGTTGATCGACACCAGCTGGCCGATCAGCACCTCGATGTCGCGGTCCGGGTCGTCCCCGGCGGCACCCGCGAGGGCCTTCAGACGGTGGACGTAGCCGTGGTGATCGGCGCCGAGCAGGTAGATCTTGTGCGCGTAGCCGCGATCGCTCTTGTTCAGGTAGTAGGCGGCATCCGCCGCGAAGTACGTGTACTCCCCGTTCGAGCGGCGGATGACGCGGTCCTTGTCGTCGCCGAAATCGGTCGTGCGCACCCACACCGCGTCGTCCTGATCGAAGACGTGACCCTGCGCGCGGAGACGGTCGACCGCGTCGTCCACGAGGCTCGGCTCACCGTTGGCACCCTTCGCGTGGAGCGTCCGCTCGCTGAAGAAGACGTCGAAGTGCACGTTGAAGTTCTCCAGCGACGCCTGCAGGTCACCCAGCTGGAGCGCGTACGCGAGGTCGCGGGCCGTGTCGAGTTGGGCGTCGACCGGCAGATCGAGCAGATCGGTGCGCTGGGCGAGCACGCGCCGGGCGAGTTCGTCGATGTACGACCCCGGGTAGCCGTCCTCGGGGATCGGCTCCCCCTTCGCGCGGGCGAGCACCGAACGACCGAACCGTTCCATCTGTGCACCGGCATCGTTGATGTAGAACTCGCGGACGAGAGTCGCGCCACTCGCGAGCAGCACGCGGGCGATCGCGTCGCCGAGGGCCGCCCAGCGGGTGTGGCCGATGTGCATGGGACCGGTCGGGTTGGCGCTGACGAACTCGAGGTTGATGGTCTGACCGCGCTGAGTGTCGTTCGAACCGAAGGCAGCTCCGGCATCCACGATCGTCTTGGCGAGCGCACCGGCCGCACCGGCTTCGAGGCGGATGTTGATGAAGCCGGGCCCGGCGACCTCGACGCTCGCGACGCCGTCGGTCGCGGTGAGGGCGGCGGCGATCTCGGCGGCGAACTCGCGCGGATTCGCGCCGAGGCCCTTCGCGAGCTTCATCGCGGCGTTGGAGGCCCAATCGCCGTGATCGCGGTTCTTCGGGCGCTCGATCACGAAGTCCTCAGCCACCCATCCTTCGCTCGATCCCGGGCGTCGAGCCTCGGCGAGCGGGCTGACGACGGCGAGCAGGGCGGCGGAGAGCGCTTCAGGATTCATAACGCGCCAATTCTACCGGCGCTCTCGCACTTGTCCCGTGTGCCCAGCGGTCCGGTCGCAGGGCCCCTACGCCGCAAGTCGCCCCTGGAGCCCCAAAAGTGCGCACCAACCCCAGGCGCCATACGACGGAGCCACCCCCGCGCCGCGGCCCGGTGCCACCCCGACATGTGCCGTATTCAGTCTCCCCGCGAACTGCCCGGCGCTACTCCCCCGTCATGACGCGGAGCACGGGCTGGCCGGCCCGCGTGCAGACTGAATATGGGCCGCGGACACACGCGATCGCGCGTGCCCCGGGTGGGTGAGGGTCCGGGGGGGGCCGGTCGCACGGTCCGGTCGCCGCAAGCCGACCCGTGAGCCTCAGGAGTTCACACCAGCAACGGGTGCCATACGACTGAGCAGAGTGCGGGTGTCACGCGAGCTGGATCAGCTCGGCGATGTCGTCGGCGGCGGGATCGGATGCCGTGATCGCGGCGTCGAGTGCCGCAACATCGGCCGCGTCGTCGGCGAGAATGCACGCGTCGACCTGCATGCGCTGGAGGCCCACGTGCCCGCCGTGATAGCTGAGGAACGCACAATCGGCGGCGTCGCGGCCGGTCGCAATGCGCACGAGCGAGCGCCGGTTGGCGAGCCGCGTCGCGTCGATCACGTACCAGCTCCCGTCGAGATAGGCCTCGGCGACCGCGTGGAAATCCATCGGCTGCAGACCGGGCGCGAAGCACGCGGCATACCGAGCGGGCATGTCCATCGCGCGCAGCAGCGCGATCACGACGTGCGCATAGTCACGGCAGACGCCTTGACCGGTCATGAGCGTCGTCACGGCCGAGTCGGTCCCCTGGCTGAGCCCGGGCGTGTACGTCGTGCTGGAGGCGACGAATTCACTCACGGCCGTGATGAGATCGATGCCCTGGAGCCCGCGGAACTGCCGCCGCGCCTGCGAGAAAACCTCATCGGACTGGCAGTACCGACTCGGACGCAGGTAGGTGATGGCCTCGAGGTCGCTCGTGGACCGCTGCGCGACCTGGCCGTCGATGACCGCTTCGTAGCGCACGTGGAGGGGCCCGGCCTCGCCGAGCACGCGGTGCAGGCGGCTACCCGACTGGTCGACGACTTCGGTCGGCGTGTACACGCGATCGCCCTGGGTGAACGTCAGTTCCTCACGCACGACGGGCGCCGGTTGAGCGGCCGAGATCTGAAAAATCAGGTCGACGGATGACCCCAGTTCCAGGTCGAGTTCAGCGGTCAGGATGCGTTGCACCGAAGTATCCTCGCACGCCGCGAGGGGTGCTCCCGCACGGGCCGTTCTCGACCCACAATTCGTCCGGTGTCCGCGTCGTTTGGGCGCGGGGATCACGCTGACATACCCTCTACCCATGACGGCGTCCGGCATCCCCCTGCGGCGAGTGCCGGTGTGGGTTCTCACCGGTCTTGCCGGAGTGCTGGCGCTGGCCGCGGTCGTGGCGGTCTGGCGCCCGTGGGTCACCCCCGAAGCGACCGTCGCCGCCGGTGCCGGGCAGGCCGCGGTGCAGGTGGCTCCCGCGCATCTCGACCTGCCCGAAAACCCCACCGTATTGATCTTCGGCGACTCGTGGACCTACGGCTCCGCCGCCACCCTTCCCGAGCTCGGGTACGCCTACGTGGTTGCCGACATCGCAGAGTGGACGACGGTCGTCGATGGTGTGCGCGGGAGCGGGTATTTGAAGGCCGGCATCGATGGTCCTGCCTTCGGCGCGCGGATCGCTGAACTCGACCCCGCGATCGCGCCGGATCTCATCATCGTCCAGGGGTCGATCAACGACCGGTTGTTGTATCCGACCGGCTACGCGGATGCGGTCGATGCGGCATGGGACGCGCTCGCGGCGACGTATCCGTCCGCTCGGATCGTGATCCTGGGCCCCGCTCCGCACGTCCTGCCGGTGGAGTCGTCTACCGCGGCGATCGACCGCGAACTCGCCGGTCTCGCCGCTGCACGTGGCTGGTGGTACGTCTCGCCGGTGCACGGTGCGTGGATCACGCCCGAGAACTATGCCGACGTGATCGACACGGGAGTGGGTCGCCAGCACCCGTCGACGGCCGGTCATCGCTACCTCGCCGAGCGACTCGACGCGGCGGTCGATGCGATCTCGCGGTGATAGTCTCGATCGGTACGCCTCCGTAGCTCAGGGGATAGAGCGTTGGTTTCCGGTACCAAAGGTCGCTGGTTCGATTCCAGTCGGGGGCACCTAGAAAACACTGGGATGGCGGGGCCTTCGGGCCCCGCCTTTTCAGTCCCGTGACAACATACTGACAACATTTGCGGAGCGCTTCGCCTGATCGAGAGCGGCCGCGACGGCGTCGAGATCGTCATCGAAGAGGTCCGCGTAGACGTCGAGAGTCATCGCGGCGGAGGCGTGACCGAGCATTCGCTGCACGGATTTCACATGCGCGCCGGCCTGCACCGCGAGCGACGCGGCCGTGTGGCGCAGATCGTGTGGGGTGATCCTCGGGAAGTCGGGATCGGCGGTCTGCGCGGCGAGGACAGCCGCGGTGAACCATCCGTTGCGTGACGCGGGGATCCTGACGTGGGTGGTGCCGTCGCCGAACAGCAGCTCATCCCGGGTCTTTCCTTCGGCGAGGTGCGCGAGCGGGAGGGCGAGGAACTCCGGGTACGGGACAGACCTCGAGCGGTGCGTCTTGGGCGACCCGACGTGGACTTCCGCCGAGACGAGCACGGCGTTCTCTTCCACCTTCACTCGTCGCCTGAGCGTGTCGACGTGGCGGACGCGGAGCGCGGTCGCCTCGCCCCACCGGAGACCCGTGTAGGCGAGGAAGAGAACGAGGGTGGAGTGCCGGGCGTGGTCGGCGAGCGCTTGCACCTGCGCGTGATCGAGGTAGTGCCTGCGCGCGGTGCGGACTTTCGGCGGGAAAGAGATGTCGCGGGCGACGTTGCGTACCAAGCGGCGGTCCTGGACGGCAGTGTCGAGGATGCCGGCGAGGACTCCGTGGGCACGCCGGATGGTCGTGGACCCGCCGGCGATCGTCGACACCCACGTCTGGACCTCCGAGTGACGGATGCCGCCGATCTTCCGGGCACCCCACCTCGGCTCCACGTGCTTCGACCACGCCGACTGCAGCGGCCGTATCGACGACGGCTTCAAGACACCCTCGCGCTGCCGCAACCACTCTTTGCCGAGCGTCGCGATCGTGACTTCCGCGCTGGCCGGGTCGACGTACTCGCCGCGGTTCTTCGATACTTCGACTTCCGCGAGACGTGCTTCCGCATCGCGCTTCGTCGTGAACCCACGCTCGGTGGTTTGCCCCCTGTCGGGGCGCCGATAGCTGATCCGGTACCGCTTCGCGCCGCCGGCCGTCGTGTAGGGGTAGACGCTGCCCATCAGCACTGCTCCCCGCGACCGTTGCGAATCATGGTCACGAGATGCTCTGTGTGCCCTCGTCGGTGATGTCGAGAAACGACTCGCGGTGAGGCGCCGCATGTCCGGTGTCCGTGAGGGGCGACTTCGGCGCGGCGCGCTCGGCATTGGACGCGGCCTCGCCGTAGGGCACGGTCTCCACGCCGACGGAGTCCCAGCGGTAGACGGAGGAGCCGGCCGCGGGGCTCTGGGACGTGATGTAGAACAGTCCCGGCCACGTGAGTGCCGCAATGGGCGGACCGTCCGGGTCAGGGTTTGCGAGCACGACGCCCGCGTCGGAGGCGACATCGCGACCGACGTGAAAGGGCAGTCCGACCACGTCGGGCACCGTGACGCGGTCTGCGGAACGTTCAGCCATAACGCAGACGGTACGCCGGAACCCCGCCCCTTTCTACGGGATCTCAGGAGCATTGCGCGCGGATTCATGCTGAACGGACCGAGGCCTACGCGTCTCAACCTGGTCAGCGCATGGTCCCCGCTGCGTTAATCACGATGTGGAAGCGGTGTTGGGCCACCGGGGCCAACCCTGCGGAGTTTTCATCAGGATCGCCTCGGCGCTGTCGAAACGCTCGCGCGATATGCCGGGCTCGCGGGCTCCTCCTGAGCTCGCACCGTCGGTGTGCGTGAACGCGTATCCCACCCACGGGTCTCCCTCTCGCCGCTCGAGCGTCTCGCGATAATTCCCCGCCGCGACGGCGAGCACGTGCCGCTCCAGGTCATCCGCTTCCGCTTGCCAGTTCGAGTCGCAAGCGTCGCAACCACAGACCGGATAGTGGAAATCGTTGAGAAGTCCAGCATGCAGGTAGACCCCCGGGTACGCCGTGAGGACCACCGTCAGGGATGCGCACGCAGAATCGTTCGGCCTTAGCCGAACCGCGCGCACCACGGCGTGGTAAGCGGGATGTAGGAGATCGCCCGCGACAGCCTCCCCTTCCTCGACAGCAACGTCGTAGTTCTCACAAAGGTACGCAATGAGAGCCTCAGCGACGATGTGGACCGGCGCGAAGCGCTCCGGGTGAGTATCCACAGAGTAGGTATCGTCCGGCGGTGACCCATCCCAACGGTTGCCGTAGTCGATGACCTGACCATCAGTGTCTCGAAACACCGGTGAATCGACAGACGGCCGCGTATAGGGAATCACCCTGCTACTTTTCCGCAGATAGCCGTTGCGGGCCAGCCGCTACGCGCACTGATCGTCGCGCAGCACCATCCGTAGTCGAGCAACGCACGCAAAGGAATGCCTGTGCGGGCGATGCGCGCTCGAGGTCCCCATTTGAGCACTGCGCTCGGTAAGAGGCGTCAACTCTCGCGCGATAACGTCGGAGAGTGAGTATTGAACTGGGATCTGTGCTGAGCGCTGTCGCAGCATCACTCATCGCCGTCGTCGGTTGGGCTGGCCCGCGCTGGACCAGAGAGGGGCGTCTTCTCGCTCGGATTCGCAAGCTCGGTCAAGCCCATGCGGCACTGCCCGACTCCAGCGAACGAACAGAGCTCGGTCTCACGCTGACGTCACTGGCGCGCGACTTAAACGCATGGAACGCGACCGACCAACAACTACTCCGCCGTTGGCGCATCTGGAGTACGGTCGGCGCTCTCGTTGTTTCGTACGCGGTGGTCCTCTGGATTTGGCCACTAACCAGTAGCGGCCTCAGCAGCGCCTGGCTCCCCTCGCTCGCAGTAGGCACAGTCGCCGGCGTCGTGTCGGTGGCGGTTACCGAGCTCGCGGAGCGAGTAATCGCCAAGCGTGCTGCTGGTGCACTGCGACATGAACACGAACGCGCGTTCAGAGAAGGCCGTCGACTGCGTCCACGCTGAGCCCTCGCCTGGTGTGTGCGAGCGATCCCTCCGCGGGCAATGCCCGCAAGTGGCACCTATCCGTGCAGTGCTTCGCCTATTCAGCTGTGAGACCGGTGACGGTGTAATCCCGCCTGATCAATGCGGTCTCCACTCCCCACGCACTCTCCGCTACCCGCTCCTGGTGCGCACGGAACGCGTCCTGGTTGTCGAAGCGCTCGGTGACATCCCACACGAGCGACGACCCGCGGCGCGTGACCTCGAAGTGGAGGCAACCTGGTTCGGCACGGGTCAACAGAACGTGTTGAGGAAGCATGCGCTCCACGACCTCGGCTTCAGAGGACGATGCGCAGACCAGCTCGCCGGTGAGGGTGACTTCGGACATTGGACCAACCTAGATCACAGGAGGTTCCGGCTCGCCCGCGATCCTGTGCGGGCGTTTCCGGAGAGAGGCGGTCCAGCACGCGAGCATGGCGGGCCGGCGGGCGACATTCTCGGAAACCGGTTTAGCGACGTTGACAGTCGCGAGGCTGTCGCGCGACCATTGCCTCAAGCATTCTCGACGAGCGCTTGGGGGCGAGATGAGCGACGACTGGATCCTCGATCTCTCGGCCGATGGCGGGATCGAGTTGACGAAACACGGTGGCTCGTCTGGTAGTACCGACTTTCCTCCGATCATCATCATCCGCGGATGGCACGACCTCGGAGACGGTGCCTCGCTCGACCTCGCGAACCGGTTCTTTCTGCAATCCTCGGAAAATGGCGCGTCGCCGGGCCACTATATCTTCGGCGGCGCCGACACCGATCTGCCATCCTCTGCGGTGGGCGGCGCTGTGACAGCCCGGCTCACCGGTTTCATTCCCGAGTCCGGGAGCTTCCGAGCGACGCTCGACGACGTCCGGGGCTTGTGATGGTCTGGTGGCGAACACCCAGAGCCGATGGTCCGCGAGCCGCGGCCGAGGTGCTCAAGCTCATCGAAGCGCAACTTACCGATGCTCGATCTGTCGCAAGTTCACTACAAACGCGAGCGACCGGCATTGTGTCCGCTTCGGGAGCGCTCATCGCGCTATTTCTCGGCCTCGCGGCGCTTGTGACGTCGGCGGACGGGTACAAGCCGCCTCTGCTGACCTCAGTCTTGTTGGCTCTCGCCGTTGTCTTCCTCGCCGCTTCGGGGGTCTTTGTGCTCCTCGTGGCTCGACCGGTTCGGACGGGCATGGCCGACCTCGACTCGTTGAGAGCCATCTCAACTCCGCAAGTGCTCGAGCTTCCCGCGTCATTGGCATATCCCCGGATGGCCGAAGCGCAAATACAACTTCTGGCAATTGCTCGCGAGCTCAATCGAGTGGCTAGCCTCCAGGTGCTCTGGGCAACCATTCTCGGCATCATGGGCGTCGCGTCGGCGGCATTCGGCGCCGCCTACGCACTCGTCGAAGGCGCCACCTAGCAGGGATTGGTCTTCTGCCTCGTTGGGATCCCTATCCGGGCGCTGCACGGTAGTGGGGCGTTCGCGAGCTGTCATCCGTCTTCACCTAAGGGGCCAGCAAGATCGGGCGGCCCCACTGGCAACGGCGCGGTTTGCTCATGAACGACCCCTTTTCGGCACGCTCTGAGCGGACCCGAACCCGGACCCGCCTCCACGGAGCCCTGCGCGATCTTGATGCGCGCAGACGTGACGGGCACAGGAATCACATCGGGGCTCAGTCGCGTCAAGTCGACGAACTGAATGAATCAAGGCGTATTCCGTGTCGGCTAGGCGAAGTTGGTTCGCGGTCTCGTAGTCGGCGAATAGTTGGCCAGTCATAGATGATTACTCTGTGAACTCGGAACTTCGCGCACGTCGCCGCGGAAGCGACGGGCAGGGATTTGTGAAGCGCCATCTCACCGCCGTCATCAGCGTCGTGACAGTGGCGATCGTGGGTGCGATCGTCGCGATATTCATCGGTTGGACGGGGGTGGGTGACTGGCGACCCCTCTGTGACGCATTCAACTGGTGCGTAGCCTCGTCGCAAGCCTCACCCGACGACTCGCCACCGTCGACTTCGCCTCGTCCGTCCAGTACACCCTCGTACTCGGAATCGGCATCGGCAACTGCGCCGAACCCGACGCCAACGCCCACATCCGAGCAACCGACACAGCGTCTGAAACAAGAGACGGTCACGCTATCCGACAGCTCATCGACGCCGATCAAGGATTCGGGACTGCGAGTCTCGACCGGTTCAATCTTCGATGGCTTCGCGCGCGTTCGCATCTCGACTGATGAGAATCGATGTGAAGAATTGCTGAACGTCGGCGACTCAATTGCGATGAGCAATCGAGCTCGCGGAGAACTGGACTATAGCGAGTGGTATGCCGTCCTGCTGACATCGACCGACGGCGGACAGGCGACTCTAGAGTGGTCCATAGGGACCGGAGCGGCGCCGGCTGCGGCGTACAAGAAGTGCATATAGCGGTCAAGTCGTGGGTGAGTCCCGTGACGACATCCATTAAGCGTGCGATCCTTCTACGCGCACGGAATGCACGTAGGTCGATAGTGAGCTTCCGGCCGCAGCGTTGTCGGTGACGTCGGCGATCGACAACTTGTCCGTACTGGTGCCTCTGGAGCAGCCAATACGGTGACCCGCTTGGGGCGGCCCCTAGGGGAAGGCGGCAGGCGATGCAGCATCTAGCATGTGCACGTGAGCATCGCTGCGCCGTCGACAGTTGCCGAAATTCTTCCTAACTGGGTCAACGATGCCGAGGCGGTCACCGTGGTGATACACGACCTCGCGGAACTCGCTGGACAAGAGGTGTGGGCGTCAATCGCGGTATTCGATACCGCCGATGCATGGTGGCACGCCGAAGCCCCAATAGCCCTTGATGCGAACGGCAACGGAAGCGCGGAACTGGCGCACGGCCTGTCGATTGGACATCACGCAGCCGTGTACGTCGACGGAGTGAGACACGATGGCGGCTACTTCCGCTTTGATCACGTACTCGTCAGCATCGCGAACTCGCCTTTCCCCGGCGGTGATCTGGAAGCGGTGATGGCGGAGTTCGCGAGGTTCCAAGCCGCGCAGCGGGAGCTGTATGACACAGCTTTGGGTGATGCCGACGCTCGCGGCGCGGAGCGATATCGCGCGATCGTTCTGGTCGACGGCCTACTCCTTACGGGATCGATGCGTCTGCCTGGAGCTGTCATTCGACCTGTAGCCGCGCAGCTCTCCAGGCGTGAACACCTCGATCTATTGAATGACCGACTGGCAGAGCTGGGCTGGGCAAGCCGAATCCCGGCGGAGCGCTGGACCGACATCGTGACCCGCCAATCGCACTTGGCTGAGATCGTCGTCCCATCGATCTGGGCTACCTCGATGGACGAGGCAATGGGAGTCGCTGCCGAAGTGGAGGGACGAGCCCTGACTGTGCTCTCGCGACATCGAGGATCCGTCGGTCGCGCTATCGCGGCAGTGATCGAGCATTCCCGATCCGACGGCGGAGTGGACTATCGGGTTCTGCCGCACACGTCGGGGTACCGTGGCAACCTCGCTGGAGGTCCACTCAGTGGCGAAGATCAACGCACGATCGTCGGCGAGTACCTCGCCGTGGATCGGGACCCGATCTTGCGCCTCGCGGCCGATTTGTATGTGGAGGCACTAGCTGAGCGCGCACCAGACTCGCGCTTCTTCCGGCTTTGGTCGATCCTCGAGTTTCTCTCCGGAGCTCGCGTCCCGAGGGCGACGCCAGTTGTACTCACCGACGGTACCGCGTGGCCTGGAAGCTCCAGCACGACGTCGTACGCGGCCCCGCGCGTATACCATTACGTCGCCCAGACGTTGCAGGCTGCTCATCTCGACGATCGAAGCGCGGTGCAACCCGCGCCGGACCTCTACTCCGCGGTCCGTGGGTGGTATGGCCGGCGGAACGCCACGGGGCACTATGGGCGTTTCGTAACCACCGACCCGCAGCAACAAGCACAGGGCTGGTATCAACACGCCCTCACGACTGCCGCCGATGAATCGCAATGGCTACGGGCGCTTGAGCACGTGGTCGAACTCGCGATCACTCTCGAATTGCGGGCGGTCGCACCGCCGGTGTGAGGCGCGATCGGTGATCCCTGTCCGGCCGGCGCTCGTTAGTGGGACGTCAGTGATCGAAGTGGAGCGGCACTGATCGATGTCGGTGTGCCCTGAGATCATCGACTTATGACGAGGCGGGAAAGTCGCTCACTGACGCTGTCTGCGGACGACTACAGCATGTGGGTCCTCGATTGGGAAGCACACGAGATTCGCATAGTCATGCAAACGGGCGAGCAGCATGTCGCACCAATGGATTCAGGTATGCGCCGACCAAGCAACGAAATCTCTCGAACGTTCTTCGATTGGGACCGCTGGTGGCTGAGCACGGAAACCAAAAAGGGCCATCTCGTGTTCTCCGAAGTGTGGAGTCCGGTTGGCGATCCGATAAAGGGCCGCCCATCGGTGTACCTCGATCAGAACCACTGGAGCACGGTTGCGAAGACCGTGGTCAAGCCAGAGTCAGTGTCGGAAGCGGACCGCACCGCAGCCAGACGAATCATAAAGCTCGGATCCGACGGTGGCATCAGGCTCCCGCTCTCGTCAGCGACGATGCAAGAAACGGCAGCATTGTTTGGAGATCGGCGTTACGAGGTCGGGATAGTGATTGCCTCGCTCAGCGGGGGGTGGCAGCTCCGCGACCCTCTTGAACTTCGGCGCCAGGAGTTCGCAACATGGTTTGCAGAGCACCTCTCCATGAAGGCCGCGATTGTCAACACCGACGCGGTCACGCTTGAACCGCGAAGCGTGTTCGGCGACCGCGTCGAGTCTGCAGCGAGTAACAAGTTGAGCGAGAGCATGCGCAAGTTCATGGACGCTGTCACCTGGCCATCGGTACTTGTCTCGATGTTGATCGACCCAGAGCCCATCGCTGGGGTTCCGCCAACACGATGGGCTGACAGCAACGGCGAGATCGCACAGTGGGTCGCGTCGCTGACGAGGGAACAGCGCGCATCGGCTACCACCTTGGCGGCAATACGAGACAACGAAGGCTTGATGGCGTCTGCACTTTCGCTGATCGGAGCGCCCTCAATGCTGGTCGGCGGCCTCGGGCCACAGGAGATTGCTGACGCCGTGTGCCGGACTCGCTTCGGCGGTCTCTACACCGCAGTCATGGCCGAGCGGCAACGAGATCCGAACCGCCGGTGGCTGTCAAATGATCTCAATGACATCATGTTCCTGACTTGCGCGGCGGCGTACTGCGACTATGTGGCGGCTGAACGATCGACCGGTTGTCAATTGACGCAACTATTGACTCGACGCAGCGGATCGTCGAACGTCTTCACTACCTTGCCCGACCTAGTCGAAGCGCTTGAGCGCGACGGCGTGCGTTCTGTCTCCGAGCAACTGAATTCGAAGCCCAGTGGCGGAGTAGGCGAGACCTAATTTGCGTGCAGTTGGCCGCAGTGCGGTCGCCTCGGAAACGTGCGGCTCCAAGTTGCTCCTGGCGCTGGAATTGGGAATGGCATCGAACCCGTACAAGACGAGTAGGTGCTTATTCAGGTGCTGAACGTCTTTGACTGCGGTTCCCCACCTTCGACCCATCGGACCGTAGCCTTGATCCCGCTCCGGGCAGCTCCGAGGCGTCGGTAGAGTCAGGCCATCGGTCCATCGTGGCGAACTTGTCGTATTTCAGGCGAGATTGGGGGTGGAAGCAGTTGAGCTTTGACGCGCACTTCGAGGAGGCCATCGCTCGGGGCAAGGCAAACGCTCGGGTGATCCAGCTTGCACACAACCACTGCCTCCACATGGAGTTCGTCCCGTTCGGCGGGCAAGGCATGCTCGAACCTGCCGTGGGCCTCCCGATTAACATGCGCAAGATCAGGTGCATCAAAGCCCACGGGACGACCGCTGGGTTTCAACTCGGCACGGTAGCCCGCGAGTTCTACACGGAGAACTGCGTCGGGTGCGAGCTCCGCCGCCCCTCGGGTCAGGTGCCGACGCTCGCTGGGCTGGTGGAGGCCGAGGAAAGGCAGGAGGCCGAGGCCGCGCTTATCGCTGATGCCGAGAAGGCCGAAGCAGACGCACTTCGCGAACAGCGTGTCCGCAGGCGTGGTGCTCTCCGCGTGTCGGCTGATCCAGCCATGGAACGCGCTCTGCGGGACCTAGATGTCCTGGATGCAACCGATGACGAGAGCGCCGCCGCAGCGCTGCGACGGCTGACCACTCTCGCACAGAAGGCGCCTGACACGTTCTCTGAAGTCGTGGTGGCAGAGATGCTGATACTCGTGGGCCTTGGCCGACGCACCATGCTCAAGCCACTGCGAATCCTCGCTCGCACCCAGACGCGCTGGCAGCGAGACGTCGTGGATGCCGCGCTCACCGTGCTCGAGACCTGGGCAGCAGAGGATGCCGCGCGGGTGCTTGTGCAGTTTCAGAACGTCACGCGACCTGATGATTTCACGGCGTCCGTTGTCCGGTCCCTCCTGTACGTTGCATACGGTCATTTAGAGGACGATTTCGGGTATTCGGGCGAGAGCCGCTCCACCGATCCCGCCACGCTGAAGCTCCTTGCAGACCGGGCGAGCGACACGCTGATGGAACTTCTTGAAGATATGCTGCCTGGCCCGCCTTCCTTGTCTGGTCTGGAGCTTCCGCCTGGCAACAGGTCGCCAACGGCGACCGTTCACTCGAGCCGCAGTCGTGCCACCGCGGCAGGCGCGATTGCTCAGCTGCTGATCTTGGATGAGCCCATCGCTCCACGATTCGTTCCTGCTCTCGTCCGCAATCTGCTCACAGCTGATGACGAGATGGAGGGGCATTCTCATGCAGCCGTCCAGCGGGCGCTGGGCCTGTTCATCGTGCGTGGTGTGGGTGGCGCGGAGGAGGCTTGGGCTGCAGCGGGCGAGAGCGCTTCGGACGAGCAACGGGGAACCCTTTTCAAGGTGTGGTGGTTTCTCTCGCAGCTTGTGGACCCCGACCGTGGTTGGCAGGGCGAGGAACCCAAACTGTCCGATGAGGACCGTCACCAATTGCGCGCGCGGATCTTCGAAACGTCGATGCTGCGACTTGCCGGAGGGTGGGGGTACGACGTGGCGGGGCAGGCCGCGGACATCATTCTCGATCTCGCCAGGGATGCCCCCGATTGGGCCGCAAGCCAGATCGATGTGCTCCTGGGGGGGTTCATCACCGCAAACAGCGCGGCTGACCAGCCCAGATCGCAGGTGCTCGTACCAACAAACGACCTGCCCGACTCGCTCGCGGAAATGGAGTGGGCGGCACGGCAGATGGTCCTGAGGTCCGCCGCCTCCCGCTGCCTCGATGCGGTCGAGTACGCGGCGCAGGCCGATCCAAACGTCGCTCTGGATGCTGTCGTGAAGTTCCTCAGACACGAACGCGATGAGGAGAAGGACTGGGGCGTTAGCGCGCGCCTCTTGCGGGTACTAGGCAACATCGGGCGCAGTGCCGGCCAGAGGCCGGGAGTGCTGACAGCTGTCGTACCCATTCTCTATACGAACCTCATGAGCTCGTCCCCTGCCCTTGTGGCTACAGCTATCCGCGCTTGGGCCGAGGTCGCCTCGAAGAATCCCCTGCCCAGCCTGTTCGAGGACCTGCTGCCGGTCCTCATGGACAACCAATACATCGCCGTGATTACCGCGTTGCTCGAGAGCCTTCCTCGGCTCAGCCTGACCGAGGATGCCATGCGGTCGGGATTGCGATTCGCTATGACGTGCCTCGCGTCCAGCAAGGTCGGCGGGCCGAACCCTTCCCTCGTCAAACCATCGGTGGAGTGCGCCGGCCGTCTCCTACAGCGGCTTCCCGAAGACAACGTCGCGCTGGAGCGAACGCTTCTCAGGGTCTCTGCGGCGCTGGCGGCCCACGAGATCAACGAGATTCTCCGGGTGAACTGGTCTGCTAAAGCACGGAAAAGTGCTGAGTATGCCCAGATCCGACTCGGCCGAGTGGCCGACCCAACCTACAACTCACCGTTCAACCGGCGACACGACACGGAAGAGGTAGCGCTCCTCGAGTGCGGGCAGGGTCTAGTCGGATTGGGAGTAGCGGATCTGGAAGCCGCCGCGCAGGCACCTGGCCCCGAGCGAATCCTCGCAGGCTTGCACATCGTCGAAGTGGCGTGGCGCGCCAACCGAGCCGACGACGCCGGCGCAATCTGCGAACGGCTAGCGACTTCGATCCCAAAGACGCCGGCATTTGACCGGCAGCGCACTCTGACCACGCTCGTCAGCGCGGCTATTTCGGGAGACGAGCCACCCCACGTCGACGAAGAGCCGACCGACGAGAACGGCTTCCCGTCCTTGGTATTCAACCTGCATGCGCAGAGTGCACTGCGGTTATCAATCCGCAGGCTGTTGACCGGGACCGCGGGCCTGTCCTCCGTCAGCAGCATTGACGCCGCTGCCTTGTCGCTCGAAGAAGAAGCGACGAAGTTGGCTGAGTGGTCGCAGCGCGCGACACCCACCGCCGCTTATCTCAGGTTGTTCGCAGAGCTGTGTGTCGTCGCCGCACATCTTCTAAGGCTCGAAGCGGCGGAGACGGACCGCGACGACCCTGCAGCTCGAGCCCGGAGGCGAACGGTGAAACGATCCGCCAGCTTCCTCGCCCAGCGCGTTGAAAGCGAACTGGGCGCCGATGACCCGTTAGGAGCATTGCTATCAGCTGAGCTAATCCGCGTGCTGCAGGAAGAAGGGGACGTAGACCCCATCGCGCTAGTTGGTGAGTGGGCGTCGCTGCCGCTCCCGCTCATCATCATCGAGGGTGCTTCGCTTGAAGCGGAACGACCGACCGACCGAGATGAAGTCCTCGTGCCCGAGGCGGTCGCGGTCGCGATGATCTCCGTGGACGACCGACAGCTAACAGGACCCGCGGTGCTCCAGCGGGACACGGTGTACTCCTTAGGCGTGAAGCTTCAGGTCGACGAGTGGCCCTTATGGGCCGATCGCCTCGACCTGGAACTTGTTGGCGGTTTGTCAGCGAAGGACATCCAGCTTCCGGCGATGACCTGGAAGAGGAGCGACGGCTTCGACGGCGTCCTGACAGGGGAAGGAACCTTGGTCTTGCGGTTTGCTCTGCCCGCAGGTCGTCCTGCGCCTCCGTTCGTCGTTGTCGCTAGCTGGTCGGGCTCCGTCGAGGGAAAGCCGCAGATTGAACGGCTCGACATCGCGGGCCACGCGCAGATCCGGCTTCGTCCCTTCGACGCGTCACGAGACGCGCTGACAACCTACGACATCGTCGATGAGCATCTGCTCGCCCTCTACGCCTCGCTTGCCGGCGACTTCCCGGATGACGAGGTGCAAGCGTTCTGCCGACTGTTCACCGCGGTGTGCCGGTCCGGATTCCGATTCACGTGGGAGAAGAAGTATCGTCGCGGCGCGCGCATTACGGAGCGGCAATTCCATGACGATCTCTTCGCCGATCTGCTTACGGACCCGGAGCTGGAGGGACGTGTCGAGCGAGGCAACCCCTTGGCGCTCGGCTACCTCGATATTCGCCACGACCGCATTACCGCCGAACTCAAAGTCGAACGCCGCGTCCCCGTGACCGAGACCTCTGCACCCAAGCACATGGGGCAAGCCACCCAGTACGCCTCGGCGGACGGTCGGCACCTGTCGATCCTCGCGATCCTAGACATGAGCCCGAAAGAGCTCACAGTCGGGACACCCGAGAACTACGTATTCACCCTCGTGCCCGCGCTGCACGGTCTCGACAGTCCGGAGACACCATCCTTGGTCGCAGTGGTTGTCGTCAACGGCAATATGCCCGTCCCCAGTTCCTGGTCGCGGCGCAAACCGAAACGTATGGGTGAGTATCAAGTGAAGCATTAGTACAAAGGCTCTGACTCGCTCAGGCGTTGTACGCAGCAGTCGTGCAACGGTCCGCTAGCCGGTCCGCCACCGGGCCAGACACGAGTCCGTCTCGCTCGAACGCGCGGCGTGCGTCTCCCGGTCGCAGATACCCTGCCCGCGAATATGCACGATGACGGCGCCACAAACGAACAGACGAACAGGCGGTACAAAGTGCCGCGACCACCCCGCCAGCCGCCAAACGAAGCGAGCCATAAAGCGAAGAGATCAATGCACGCAGGCACCAAAAGGTAGTCGCCGTGAGAGTGTTGAAAACACTGGGATCGCGTGTCAACCTTGTTGCATGACTAAGCGTCGCAAGGGGAAGCAAACCGCGGCAAATAGCGTCTCGCCGGAATCGGCCACCAACTCCGAAATGAGCCGACCAGATGAGTTCTCGAGCCGTGCCAGCGCTGCGCAGGGATCCGCATTCGGCTTGTCCGCGGTCAGTCGTGGTGACCGAGAGCGACCTCTCGCGTCCGGCGCTGCTGATCTTGATGACCGCACAAAAGGTCGACCCGCGAACCCCGCCCCCGTGCCAGTCCGTCAGTCCTCGTCGCGGTTGGGTCGAGCACGCGATCCGAGGTTGATCGGTCTCCAGCGACTGAAGGCCTTATCTCGCGAGCTCGAGAAGCTGCATCGGCAGGAGCACTCCCTTCTCCGCGAGCGCGACCGACTGGTAGCGCAGTTGCGTAGCGACGGGGAATCGTGGGCGTCGTTGTCCTCGCGCACCGGGCTCAGTCGGCAGGCTCTGAGCAAGCGAACAAGCTGATCGGCGGTACCCGCTGGCTGGGACGAAATGTCATCAGATATACTTAGCTGTAAACATTTCGTGTCAAGAGTTTGGCGGTGGCGCAGTGCAGACGATTACGCCCGGCGCGACAGCGCAGGAAGGCCTGTCCCGTAGTGCGTTCTATCGGGCTGCGGGCGAGGGTCGCTACGAACGCATCGGCCGAGGCATCTATCTCCCCGCCGATGCGGCGGCATCCGACTGGGATTGGATCGAGGCGGCATCCCGCCGCCGAGAGTCGACGGTCTGCCTCACCTCGGCGCTCGCGCACCATGATCTGACCGATGTGATTCCGACGTCGTTGGATGTCGCTGTCCCCAGAGGCGCCCGCCTTCCCGCAACAGCGGGGGCGATCACCTGGCATTCTTTCGACCGGAGCACGTTCGAACTCGGACGCGACTCCGTGCCGATCCCCGGCACAGACCTCACGATCGGACTGTACTCAGCGGAGCGGTCGATCGCGGATGCCTTCCGATTGCGAGGCGACCTCGGGTACGAGCTTGCCCGGGATGCCCTCAAGGAATGGCTGCGTCGTGGCGGGAGACCCGCTGACCTGGTCGAGATGGCGACGCGTCTCCCGAGGGCGAAGCGTCCGATCATGCAAGCCCTGGACCACCTCACATGAGTGCTGGCGACGAGATCTTCCGGCGCCTCCAGTCGTCCGCACGCTCGGTGTCCGCGAGAACGGGCGTCGCAACCCCCACCCAGGAGTACCTGAACCGGCACCTGATCGAGTCCTTCCTCGAGCGGCTGACGCGAACGGTTCATGGGACGGACTTCGTCCTCAAGGGCGGCATCCTGCTCGCGGCGTATGGAGTGCGCCGTCCGACCAAGGATGCCGACTCCAACGCCATCTCTGTCGATGTGACTGCCGAGCAGCTCCGTGACGTCATCGACGATGTCGCACAGGCTGTCGTCGATGACGGGGTCGTCTTCGACGTCGCGTCGACCACCGTGCAGGACATTCGGGAGCATGCCGACTATCCGGGGCTCAGAGTTCGAGTGAAGGCGAGCATCGGACCGTGGCGGGGAGTTCTCGCGTGGGATGTCACTACCGGCGACCCCATCGTGCCGGCGCCGAAGCTGGTGCGGATCGACCGGGTGCTGGGGGAACCGGTCGAGCTGCTCGGCTACGCCCCGGAGACGACAATCGCGGAGAAGGGCGTGACCATCCTCGAGCGTGGCATCGCGAGCACGAGGTGGCGAGACTACGTGGACATCGTCCAGCTCGCCCGCCGAGGCATCGACGAAGACGAGCTTCTGCGCTCGTCCCGCGCCGTCGCCGCTTACCGAGGAGTCGTGCTCGAGCCCGTGTCCCCTCACCTGGAAGGCTATGCCGACCTGGGGCAAGCCAAGTGGGCTGCCTGGCGACGTCGCGAAGGTTTGCAGGGCGTGTGCGAGGAGAATCTCGAGGACCAGGTCGCCCTCGTCGCGTCCTAGCTCGACCCGGTCTTCACTCGCGGTCCTCGGTAGGGATCTCGCCGATCGTTCCGCGGGCATCCGTGACAACATTCTGACAACATTTCGCGTGAATATGGCTGAATCCGTATGCATTCGCGTGTTGCCACGACCCTCGAAAAACCGCGTAATTACGCGGATTTTGTAGAATTTTGTGGATGGCCGTCGGAGCCGGTTTAGGTTTCCGGTACCAAAGGTCGCTGGTTCGATTCCAGTCGGGGCACTTAGAAAACACGGGGATGGCGGGGCCTTCGGGCCCCGCCTTTTCGAAGACCGCTACCGCGGCGCCGTCATCGAGGGCGCGCGCCGGCTCGCCACACCCACACACCGCTAAGCGGGCTCCGGACCTGGCGAACGGCGACCACCTGACCGGCAAGGCCCGGCTGCCTTGCCGGTCAGGTGTGGTCAGATGGCATCCCAAAAGGCTTCGATGGCATCGGCCGTGGCGGCGGGTTGTTCGACTTGTACGAGTGTTCGCGCCCCGGGAATCACTGCCGTGCGCGCGTCGGGGATGAGGGCGGCTGCCTCGGCCATGATGTCGGGAGACCACTCGCCGCGATCGTCGCCTGTCACGAGTAGTGCGGGAGCGTGGATGCGCGGTAGGCGGTGGCTTGCATCCGTCCGGTTGATGATGAACGACGTCACGGTGCGTGCCAGCGCTTTCGGGGAGGTCCCGCGCATCGCATCGTCGATGAGGCTTGTCATCGCTGCGTTTTGGCGGTTGCTTTTTGTGAGTTGGGCATCCTGGACGGCGTGCCGAAGATGCGCAATCGGTCCGAAACGCGCGAGCATCATGTTCGCGATGATCAACTTGATCCGGAAGACAGGATCGATGGGCTGCACCGGTGAACTGATGGCAACGATCGATCTGAAGAGCTCTGGGGAGAGGGCTGCGGCTGTCATTCCTACGTGCCCGCCCCAGGCAGTGCCGACCCAGTCGACGGGTCCCGCGCCCGGCAGCTGGGTGATGATCTGCGCCGCGACTTCGGCGCATTCCTCGATCGATGTCAATCGTGCGAGCTCGTCACTCGAGCCGTAGCCCGGACCGTCCAGCACGATGAGCCGTCGCGTCCGGGCGAGTCGGTCCACGATCGGGTTCCAGCTGCTTCCAGTGACGAACATCCCGTGCCAAAGGATGGCGGTCGGACCGGCGCCGAGGACGCGTGCGTGCACGCGTCCGAGTGATGTCGCGAAGGTGAGCGTCGTGAGCGCTTCCGTTGATGAGTTCATGTACGTAGCCTCAGACCTCGCACGTGTGCTCGCGGTTCCCGCCGTCCTCCGCAATGATTCTGCAATGGACGGATTTACCCGTACGGCACCGGTGGTCCACATTCGCGCGCTGGGAACGATGCATGCGGAGGCCGATGATCGCAACGTCGCGCTCGGTGGACCTCGGGCGAGGGCGCTCCTGGCGGCGCTCATCCAGGCGAGAGGGAGGGTCTTGTCTTCCGAAACGCTTCTGCACGACGTATGGGGGGAAGATTCGCCTGGTCGGCGTTCGTCGTTGCGGGCCACTATTTCGCGGCTGCGTGCCACTGCGCTGGGTGAGCATCTCAGAGGAGGGCGGGACGGGTATGCCCTCGTTCCCGGCCCGCATCTTTCGGTGGACGTGTGGCGGTATGCCGATGTTGCCGAGGGGGATGCGGTTCCTCTCGCGCACGCTCTGGAAACGCTCGAAGTCTTCCGTGATCCATCGACGGTTGATGCGTTGCCTTATGAGGGCGCCGGCGTTTCCCCGTTCCTGCCCGCGGCGCGCGCGCAGGTGAGCGCAACGGTTCGGCGGGCGATCGTCCGCGCCGTCGATGCGCACCGCCGGCACCCTCTCGCGATCGCCATCACCGAGAGGCTCCTCGCCATCGACCCGGACGATCCTGAAGTGCGAGGGCTGCTGGTTGCCGCACAAGAGTCTGCGCTGGGGCACAGCTTCTCTGAGGTCTCGGCGACGGTCGAGCGTCGTGGTGCGCTTCCCGCGGCGCCGACGCGACGGATCGGAGTACCGTCGCCTGTCGCGGCGTATCTCCGACGCCCGGAGGATGAATCGCGCCTGGCCACGGCGCTGCGGCTTTCCCGCCTGGTGTCTCTCGTCGGTGCGTCAGGGGTGGGCAAGTCGCGCCTGGCGATCGAATGGGCGCGCGGCCAAGCGAGTTCGACGCAAGAGCATGTCTGGTTCTGTCGAGTGGACGGTGGCCGCTCGTGGATGCGGGAGCTATCCCTCAGCGTGGGAGCTGCCGGCGGGACGACTGAGGATCTCGTGAAGAGGCTTGCGCCGTTGCGGGGGACGATCGTCTTGGACGGACTGGATGAGAGTCCCGACACTGTCGACGATCTGATCACGATCCTCGAACAAGCGCATGGCGTCTGTGTTCTGATCACCGCCCGACGTGCATTGGGGCTCCCGGGGGAGAGCGTGCGCCGTGTGGCCGCCTTGAGCCCTGCAGACGCGAAGGCGCTGTTCGCACTACGCATGGGATCGTCGCCTGATGATCGTGAGGTCCAGTCCCTCATCAGCGCTCTCGGGGGGCTTCCCCTGGGAATCGAGATGGCGGCGGCGCGTGTTGCTCAGACACCACCCGGCTCGGTGATCGACGTGCTGCTGACTCCGCGTGACGGTGGCGCCTCACTGGACACCGCCCTCGACACGACGATCGCCCTCCTTGGGGATCCCGAGCGCGACGCTCTTCGCGAGCTGTCCGAGTTCCGCGGGCCCTTCGCTGAGGACGCCGCGGCCGCCGTCGGGGGGACGACCCAGGACGAATTGGAGACGCTGATTCGGTGGTCGCTGGTGCGCGAGGAGCTACTCGGCGACCTTCGGCTCTTCCGGATGCCCGAAGCTATCCGCCGTCACGTGGCCACGGGAAGCGCACCACCAGAAGGATCGCGGAGCCGTCACACGGCGTGGTTCGCAGCCCGCGCATTGCGCGCCTTCCACGATCTCACGACGACGGATGCGCGGGAGGCCTGGCAGCGGTTGGACGCCGAGCGTGCTGATATCGCCGCGGCGTTCGAGAACGCAGTGATGGATGGAGATAGGACGAGCGCGCTCAGCATCGCGGCCGGCCTCTCGTGGGCGGGCGTGCAAACGGGCACGCAACAAGCGACGCTCGGCCTGGCTCGACGCGCCGCTGCCGTCCCCGGTGAAGCGCCGCCGCACATCGAAGCACAGTCACGACTCGGTCGTGGCATCCTGGCATACCAACTCGGGGCCGTGCCGGAAGCCCGCGTCGCGCTCGATGAAGCGATCATGAGCGCCGCGCGCGCGCAGATCCCAGATCTCCTCGCTCTCGCCCATGCGTTCTCCGCCTACCTCCACACCCTCGACGCAGACGGCGCGGAACACGCGATGTCCGCGATCCTTGCCGCCCACGATCACGTGGCGGAGGCCTCCTCGAGCACGCGAGCGATGGTCACTCTGATCTCCGCACAGGTTGAGCGCGCCGCCGGCGACCATTCCCGAGCTCTTCACCATGCGAAGACCGCGCATGAACTCGCCGATCACGCGGGCCACGGTTGGGTGAGTCTGATGTCACGCGTGGTGGAAGCCAAAGTGCGTCTCGACGCGCGCGATCCTCACGCGTCACTTGCTGCGATCTGTGAAGTACTTGACGAACCTCGAGTGCTCGCCGATCCGATCAGCGTTCTGATCGCGGCCTCCGTTGCCGCCGGCGCTGCCGCGGCGTTGGGTGAAGATGCAGCCGGAGCGCGAATAATCGGCGCCGTCGACGCCATCGGACTCCGCTACGGTTTCAACCCGCGGGCGAATGAGCCCGCCGACTTCGCGCGATACCGTCGGCGCGTACGCGAGGGACTCTCGAGCCAGGAGTGGCGGGATGCCTACGCGAACGGCACCTCGTTGACACTCGCGGAACTGGTCGAACAGACATCACGCCTGCGATGACACCCCATCAGGCGCCTGGCGGCGGCAAACGACATCTCCCCCGCGAATCAGCCCGCGCCGCGAACCGCAGCGACGATGCCTGCGGGTTCGCCGCGCCACGGCGCACCGTGCCCTGGCAGCACCCACGTCGCGGACAGGTTGGCGAGGCGATCGAGAGACCTGAGCGCCTGCGCCGGCTCGTCGGTGAAGGGAGCGGGTTGCGCACCCTCCCGCCCGGTGAGCACGTGCTGAGTGGTGAGAGCGTCGCCGACGAAGACGGCCTCCGCGATCGGGACGTGCACGGCGACACTCCCCGGCGAGTGGCCAGGCATGCCGATGATGACCGGGGCACCAGGGAGGTTCAGGACCTCTCCGTCAGCGACCTCGATCACTTCGTGCACGTGACGAGTGCGCAGCGCGTTCTTGCGCAGGCTGTACGCGAGGAAGCGCAGCACGGGACCGATACGGGCCGGGCCGATCTCGGTCTTCGGCTTCTTTCCTGTGCGCACCCGATGCGCGTCGGCGGCGTGGATGAACACGGGCACACCGGCCTGGCGCAGCCGCTCGGCGAAGCCGATGTGGTCACTGTCGCCGTGCGTCAGGACGAGCCCACGGATGTCGTCGACACGCTTTCCGAGCGCCTTCAATTCACGCTGCAGGTCGTTCCAATGACCGGGGAGGCCCGCATCGATGAGGGTGATTCCCTCCGGCAGATCAATGAGATAGGCGGCGACGATGTCGTTGCCCAGGCGATGCAGATGCGGCGCGAGCTTCGTGGCGAATCCCTTTCAGAGGTCTGCGATGTCTAATCCCCATAGCTATCATAGCTAATGTCAATACCCATGGAGGTCGAGATGCCGACGCCGCCACGAACGTCCTACGCCGAGATCATCACCGCAGGTCGAGAGATCCTCGAGTCCGCGGGACCGGAGGGGCTCACAATGCAGGCAGTCGCCGCCCGCGTCGGCGTGCGCGCACCGTCCCTGTACAAGCGCATCCGCGATCGCGAGGCGCTCCTCGTTGCCGTCGCCGAGGCCGTGGTCGACGACCTTGCCGTGCGGTTGGAATCGGCCGGAACGGACCTCACCGCGCTCGCCGCAGCGTACCGTGCCCACGCGCACGCCCAGCCGGCCGGGTTTCGGCTGATGTTCACGGCCTCCGCTCCGCTGAATGCCCTCCAGCGAGCCGCGCGCCCCGTGCTCTCGGCATCCACCGCACTCGTGGGCGAGGCTGACGCCCTGCACTCGGCCCGACTCATCACGGCGTGGGCCACCGGGTTCCTCCAGATGGAACTCGCCGGTGCGTTCCGACTCGGTGGCGACGTCGACGAGGCGTTCGCCTACGGGCTGGATCGGCTGGTCCGGGGGCTGCGTCAGGAGAAGTGATGCGCACGCCGCCTCAACCACCCGGCGACCGAGGACTTCAACGGCGCCGGCGATGATCACCGAGACGTCGAGACCTCGGGGTGCGGCAGCGGTGGCAGAAGCGGAGAATCCAGCCACGCCGCGAACAGACCGGTCAGATCGACACCGGTCACCCCCGACGCGAATGCGCGGAAGTCATCGCTGGTGACCAGGGCATGGCGATGCACCGACGCCCACTCCCGCACGACCGTCGAGAACGCAGCTGAACCGACCGCGCACCGCAGGGCGTAGAGGGTGAGCGCGCCGCGCTTGTACACCCGGTCGTCGAACATGAGGTCCGGACCGGGGTCACCGAGCACGAGATCCTGCGGGAGCGCCCGCACTCGCGCATGGTATTGCGCAGCGCGCGCCGCAACCGTCGGGCCACCCGAGGCTTCGGACCACATCCATTCCGCGAAGCAGGCGAATCCCTCGTTGAGCCAGATGTCACGCCATCGGGCCAGGCCGACACTGTTGCCGAACCACTGATGCGCGAGTTCGTGGGCGATCAGCCGCTGCTCTTCAGGGACGAGGTGGTTGACGCCGAACACCGCCATTCCCTGAGCTTCGAGCGGGATCTCAAGCTCATCGGCCGTGACGACGAGAGCGCAATCCTCCTGCGGGTACGCGCCGAACTCCGACTCGAACACCGCCAGCATGCGCGGCACATCCTGAAAAGCACGCCGTACGTCTGCGCGCAACGCCGGCGGGGCGAATACCCGCACGCGCTCATCGCCGGCGAGCGCGGTCTGCTCGTACGCGCCGATGTGGACGGCGGCAAGATACGTCGCCACCGGCACGGCGGATTCCGAAGTGACGGTCACCCGTCCGCCGCTGACCGACTGCCCCAGCGGGCGACCGGTCGGCACAGGGAGGTAGCCGGCATCCGTCGTCACCGACATGCGCATGCGCGCGCGGTCGTCGGGGCGGTCGTTGCAGGGGAACCACGTGGGCGCACCGGTCGGTTGGGCGGCCACAAGCGATCCGTCCTCGAGCTCCTCCCAGCCGATCGTGCCCCAGCGGGACCGGCGGGGCCCCGGCGAGCCGGCATACGCGATGTCGAGGGAGAACCGCTCCCCCGCCTGCAGCGCCCGCGCCGACTTCACGCGAAGCTTGCGCGGTCCCTGCGTGAACTGGGTGCGGCGATCACCGTCGAGCCGCACCCGCGTCGCACGGAGCCCGACGAGGTCAAGACTGATCGCGGACACGGCCGTCGTCGCGACGGCGTTGATGATCGCACGTCCCTCGAGCCGGTTGGTGCGCACGCGGTAATCGATCTGAAGGTCATAGGACTCGACGTCGAAGGTCGAGTCACCGCTCTCGGGTGTGTACGGGTCGTGACCGCTCACGATGTCGACTGGTACGCGCGCGCCTTGACCGCACGCCACGGGCCGATGGGGTTGCCGCTCCACCGCGATCCGACCGGCACCGATTCGCCGCGCATGACGAGGGATGCCGGACCCACCGTCGCGTGCGCACCGATCGAGGCCGCAGGGAGGATCACGCTGTGGGGCCCGAGGGTCGCCCCGGCTTCCAATTCGACGGTGTCCATACTCATGATTCGATCATGGAACAGGTGGGTCTGCACAACGCAGCCGCGATTGACCGTCGATCCGTCGCCCAGGGTCACGAGATCGGGCTCGGGCAGCCAATAGCTGTCGCACCAGACACCGCGCCCGATCGTCGCGCCGAGTGAGCGCAGCCACACGGCGAGAGCGGGAGTTCCGGCCGCCGCGCGGGCGAACCACGGCGCGGCGACCACCTCGGTGAAGGTGTCCGACACCTCGGTGCGCCACACGAAGCTCGACCAGAGCGGCTGTTCGCCGGCGCGAATCGGACCGACGATGACCCATTTGGCGATCGTCGAGATACCGGCCGCGAGCGCGCCGGTGAGCAACAGCACGAGGCCCGACAACAGAATCGCCCAGACCAGTCCGAGCGTCTCGATCAGTGCGGCGAGGGTGAACATCACCAGGAGTCCGATCCCGCAGGTCACGATGACCGGCACGATGCGACCGAGTTCCCACAAGGTCCGCGCGACGCGCAGCCGCGCAGGCGGCTGGTACGTGCGCGTCTCATCGCCTTCCGCTGACAGCCTCCGGAGGCGGACGGCCGGTGAACCGAGCCACGACGAACCCGCCTTGGCCTTCGTCGGAGCCGACGACAGCACCGCGACCAATCCGTCGCGAGGTACACGGTGTCCCGGCGCGGCCATTCCGGAGTTGCCGAGGAACGCACGCTTGCCGATGCGGACCTGCCCCAACCGCATCCACCCTCCCCGCAACTCGTACGAGGCGACCATCGTGTCATCGGCGAGGAAGGCGCCATCTTCGATACGGGTCATCGACGGGATCAAGAGCACGGTGGATGCCTCGACATCGCGCCCGACGCGCGCACCCAGCATCCGCAGCCACACCGGCGTGAACAGACTGGAGTACAGGGGGAACAGAACCGTCCGCGCCGAATCGAGCAGGCGTTCGGTCGCCCACGCCTGCCAACCGATGCGGCTACGTACCGCATGCGTGCCCTCGTCAAGGCGGATCGCCAGGAGCCGCACGGAGATCACGACTGTCGCGGCGTAGACGAGCCCGGCGACGAGCACGCCGGGAACGAGCCAGAGGAACGCTCCGCCGAACGCGGCCCCGAGGGAGTCCGCTCCGATAACGCCCCGCGCCACGACGAGGCCACCGACGGCGAAGGACACGATCGGCACGAGCGCAAGGAAGACGGCCGAGAGGGCGTAGGCCCAGAGCCAGCGGGTGGGGGCGGGCGCGCGCTCGGTGGGCCACTCTCCCGACCGGCCACCGGTGCGCTCGGCCGGAGACCCGGCCCAGGTCTGGTCGGCGCGCACGCGTCCGAACACGGCCGATCCCGGTGCGATCTCGGCGCGACGGCCGATCCGTGTGCCGGGCGCCAGAGTGCTGCGCGAGCCGATCGTCGCGTCGGCCCCGATGCGGATGCCGCCGATCCGCACGACGTCCCCGTCGATCCAGTAGCCCGACAGATCGACCTCGGGCTCGATGGCCGCGCCGTCGCCGATCTCCAGCATCCCTGTGATGGGCGGCAGAGCATGCAGGTCGACGCCGGTGCCGATACGTGCGCCGAGCGCACGCGCGTAGGAGCCGATCCACGGTGCGCCCGCGAGGCCGACAGCGTCGACCTGGTCGGCGATCTGCTCCGCGAGCCACAGGCGCACGTGCACCCAGCCACCGCGCGGGTAGTCGCCGGGTCGGAGACCCCTCAACAACACACGGGCCGCTGCGGCCGATATCGCCATGCGCCCGAACGGGGTCGCGAAGACGAGCAGCCCCACGACGAGCACCGGCCACGGTGTCGCCGGCAGCACATCGAACCCGGGCGCGAGGCGCAGGAGGGCAGACGCGGTGAGGAGGTACAGCAGCCACCGGATGCCGGAGAGGATGAACAGGGGCACGCCCAGAATCGACTGCACCCACTGCATGCGACGGGGTGTCGGCGCGGGACGGTGGAACGTCGCGTCGACATCGTCCTGGAGGGCGGCGCCGAGCGCCTTGGCCATCGCCCCGAGGCGGGGGACGTCATAGATGTCGGCGACGGAGAACTCCGGCACCCGCGTGCGGATGCGGGAGACCAGCTGGGCTGCCGCGAGCGATCCGCCACCGAGATCGAAGAAGTCCACCTTCGTGCCGGTGACCGGCATCCCGAGGACGGCCTGCCACTGCTCCGCAAGCCACGCTTCACCCGGCGAGAAATCCGTGTGGGGCAGCTCGACGTTGGGGAGCGGCCACGGAAGAGCGGCGCGGTCCACTTTGCCGGAGGTACGGATCGGCAGGTCATCGACGACCGCGAGCAACGGAACCATCGGAGCCGGCAGCCGGGCGGCGAGATCGGCGCGAGCGGCGAGACGATCGAAATCGGCGGGCGCCGCGAGATACCCGACCAACACGGGTACGCCGGCCTCGGTCATCCGCACGGCGGCGGCGGCACCGGTCACGCCGGGCAGGTCCTGCAATGCGGCTTCGACCTCACCGAGCTCGATGCGGCGTCCACCGACCTTGACCTGGTCATCCGCTCGGCCCTGGAAGATCAGCCCCGCACGCTCGAAGCGGACCAGGTCACCCGACCGGTAGGCACGATCCCACCCGAGAGTCGGGAACGGCGCATACTTCTCGGCGTCCTTCGCCGGATCGAGGTAACGCGCGAGACCCACCCCACCGATGATCAGCTCACCGATTCCCCCCTCGGCAACAGGCTGTCCATCGGCGTCGACGACCGCGAGGCTCCAGCCGTCCAGCGGCAAGCCGATCCGGACCGGACCCGGCACGCCCAAGGGCGCGGCGCAGGCGACGACGGTCGCCTCGGTGGGGCCGTACGTGTTCCAGACTTCGCGGCCTTCCGCAGCAAGGCGGGTGGCGAGCTCAGGCGGGCAGGCCTCCCCGCCGAAGATCAGCACGCGGACGTTCTCGATCGAATCCGCAGGCCACATCGCCGCGAGAGTCGGGACCGTGGAGACCACCGTGATCCCCTGCCGGAGCAGCCAGGGAGCAAGATCCTCGCCAGAGCGCACGAGCGAACGGGGCGCGGGCACGAGGCATGCCCCGTGGCGCCACGCGAGCCACATCTCCTCGCACGACGCGTCGAACGCGACCGAGAGCCCGGCCAGAACACGGTCTTTCGGACTGAGCGGTTCATCCTGCGCGAAGATGCGGGCTTCGGCATCGACGAACGCGGCCGCTGATCGGTGCGAAACCGCGACACCCTTCGGGACCCCGGTGGATCCGGAGGTGAAGATGACCCACGCGTCGTCGTCGACCGTCGGCGGCGGCACAGTGACGATCGCGTGCGTGGAGGGATGCGGGGCATCGCCCGCGAAAAGCTCGGATTCCTCCAGCGGCATACCTTCGGAAACCGACGACGTGTACGCGCCGGCACCGGTGATGACACCGCGGACACCCGCCTCGCCGAAGACGAGTCGGGCGCGCTCATCGGGGTCGTCGAGATCGACGGGGACATATGCCGCGCCGGCCGCGAGGATGCCGAGAATACCGATATAGAGCTCTTTGGACCCTGACGCCATTCGCACGCCGACGCGGTCGCCGCGGCGCACCCCGGCTTCGTGCAGGCGCGCGGCGGTCGTGCCGACCCGCGCCATCAACTCCCGGTAGCTGAGCGCTCCGGATCCGTCGTCGATCGCCGAGGCCTCCGGGTAGGTCGCGGTCGTGGCCCGGATGATCTCCAGAAGTGTGCGAGGCTCCGGCGCTGCGGACGAGCGATCCAGAATCTCCTGACCGGATGCCGACACGTTCAGGAGAGCAGGTCGATCAGCTGCGCCTTTGTCAACCGCGAGTGTCCCGTGTGACCGGCCGCTCGGGCGCGCGAACGCAACTGCACGACGGTGAGGGCCGAGAGCTCGGCAGGGGCAGCCTCGGACGCATCGTCATCCGTCGCGAGATCGGCGGCAGGTGCCGTCAACTCCGCGGCGAGTGCATCTCCCGCCGTCGCGGCGTCGAGTTCCGCACGCGCGGCGACCTTTTCAGCTCGCCGCGCGGCCTTCTTGAGCGACTTCGCCTCGGCCGCGAGGAGGGCGGCGTCCTCAGCGGCGCGCTCAGATGCGGCGGCAGCAGCGCGCGCATCGGCGCGCGACTGCGCTTTCCGCTCGGCAGCGGCGACCGCTTTCGCGACGGCGCGCTCGAGTCGGCGCGCGGCGCGCTCGGCATCCTTCGCGACCCTTTTCGGCTTGCGGCGCACCTTCTTGGTGGAGACATCGGCCGCATCCCGCGCGTCGTCGATGTAGTCCGCGAGACCGGATGCCTGCTTCTTCGGCAGCCCCTTGGCCGTCTTCTTCGCGCGCGACACCGCAGCTGAGGTCTGGTCGATCGCCTCGAGCGCCGCGCGCTCGGCCTTACTCGTCTTCGCCATGGCGCACAGGATAGCCCCGGTGGGTTAACCACAGGAGAACGCAGGCAGCATTTCGTCCGTTCGAGCGGCCCGCGTTCACCTTGCGTTTACCCACAGAGCGCACTCTCGTAAGAGTCGGTGTCTACCGTCATGTCTGGCCCTGCACCAGGGCTGCCATCACAGGACAATCCCGAAGGACACACACGTGAAGCTCACCCGCCTCGCCCAGCTGGGCGCAGTCGCCGCCATCGCGGCACTTACGCTCACCGCTTGCGCATCGAACGAAACCGGTGGCACCACCGAGCCCAGCGAATCGCAGGCCGCCTCCCTCACCGGCAACCTTGTCGGCCAGGGCGCCTCGTCGCAGCAGGTTGCCATCCAGGCATGGACCGCTGCGTTCAACTCCTCGAACCCCGACGCGGTCGTCGAGTACGACCCGGCCGGTTCGGGCACGGGCCGCGAGTCGTTCCTCGCCGGCGCCGTCAACTTCGCCGGCTCTGACCGCGCGTTCAAGACCGATGAGATCGCCGAGGGTGGCTTCGGCGCATGCGCCGCCGACTCGGGCATCGTAGAGATCCCCGCGTACATCTCCCCGATCGCGATCATCTTCAACGTTCCGGGCGTCGACAGCCTCGACCTGGATGCCGCCACCATCGCGGGCATCTTCGCCGGCACCATCACCTCCTGGGACGACCCGGCCATCGCCGCCACGAACGACGGCGTCGAGCTCCCCGCCATCGCGATCAACCCGGTCCACCGCTCGGACAAGTCGGGCACCACCGGCAACTTCACCGACTACCTGGCGGCCAACGCCGAGGATGTCTGGACCTACGGCAGCGTCGAAGAGTGGCCCGCGGGCGTCGTCGGCGAAGCTGCGGAGAAGACCTCTGGTGTCGTCGAAGCCGTCAAGGCCGGCGAAGGCTCGATCGGCTACGCCGACTCGTCGCAGGCCGGTGACATCTCCGCCGTCGCCGTCAAGGTCGGCGACGAGTTCGTCGAGCACTCCCCTGAGGGCGCGACCATCGCTCTGGACTCCTCCGCGATCGAAGAGGGCCGCACCGCCGGTGACCTCGCGTTCGAGATCGACCGCACCACCACGGCAGCCGGCGCGTACCCCGTATTCCTGGTCAGCTACCTCATCGGTTGCGAGCAGTACGAGGACGAGAACATCGCCGCTCTGACGAAGGCATTCTTCGACACCGTCGTCAGCGAGGCGGGTCAGGACTCGGCCGCCACGAACGCGGGCAGCGCCCCGATCTCGGCTGACCTGCGCGAGCAGTCGCTCGCCGCGATCGCCCTCATCAAGTAAGGCTCAGGCGGCCTCCCGGATACTCTCCGGGAGGCCGCCTCCCCTTCGACAGAAAGATGATGATGACAGCTCCCACCGCGACACGTGCACCGCGGATCGCCGCCAAGCAGCGCCCCGGTGACATCTGGTTCTCGGGCACGGCGGTTTTCGCTGGTTCGATGATCGTGGTCACTCTCGCGGCCGTGGCGATCTTCCTGATCGTCCAGTCTGTTCCCGCCTTCGGGCTCACCAGCGCGGACGCCTCGCTGCTGAAGACGAACTTCTGGGACTACGTCCTCCCCCTCCTCTTCGGCACCATCTGGTCGGCCTTCCTCGCGCTGATCGTCGCCGTTCCGCTCTCCCTCGGCATCGCGCTGTTCATCACGCACTACGCCCCCCGTCGCCTCGCGACCGGCCTCGGCTACGTCGTCGATCTCCTTGCAGCCGTCCCCTCCGTCGTCTACGGCCTCTGGGGCATCCTCGTCTTCGCCCCCTCGGTTGTGCCCACCTACAAGTGGCTGAACGAGAACCTCGGCTGGATTCCGCTCTTCTCCGGCCAGGTACTCAACAGCGGCCGCACGATCCTCACCGCATCGCTGGTGCTGACCGTCATGATCGTCCCGATCATCACGGCGATCTGCCGCGAGATCTTCCTCCAGACCCCGCCCCTCCACGAAGAGGCGGCACTCGCCCTCGGGGCAACGCGCTGGGAAATGATCCGCATGGCGGTGCTCCCCTTCGGACGCTCCGGCATCGTGTCGGCGTCGATGCTCGGTCTCGGTCGGGCGCTCGGCGAGACGATGGCCGTCGCCATGGTGCTCTCGGCGACCAACGTCGTCACGCTCAACCTGCTCACCTCGCAGAACCCCTCGACGATCGCGGCGAACATCGCCCTGACCTTCCCCGAGGCGTACAAGCTCAACATCAACGTCCTCATCGCGACCGGACTGATCTTGTTCATCGTCACCTTCGCCGTCAACGCAATCGCGCGCTGGATCGTCAGCCGTCGCAAGGAATTCTCGGGAGCGAACTGACATGACCACTCTTCAGGCTCCCGCCCCGACGGACTCCGCGGACCGTCGCCACACGACACTCACCTCCGGTCACCTCCCCGGATGGTCGCCCTGGGCGCTGCTGGCAGCATCCCTCGTCGTCTTCGGCGCGATCTTCGCCGTCCTGAGCATGGCCGGCGGCGCGGAGTTCAGCGTCGCGGGTTGGGTCATCGCTGCGGTGATCGCCTACCTCGTCCTCATCTACACGATCTCCCGCATCGTCGAAGGTGCCCGCCGAGCCGTCGACCGCCTCATCACCGGAATTGTCGCGAGCGCCTTCGCCATCGCTATGGTCCCCCTGGTCTCGGTGGCCTGGACGGTCATCAGCAACGGTGTAGCCCGCTTCGACAGCACGTTCTTCAGCTCGTCGATGCGCGGTGTGCTCGGCGAGGGCGGTGGCGCGATCCACGCCATCTGGGGAACCGTCCTGATCACACTGACGGCAGCGATCATCTCGGTGCCGATCGGTCTGATGACGGCGATCTACCTCATCGAGTACGGCCAGGACTCACGGCTCGCGAAGGCCATCACTTTCCTCGTGGATGTGATGACCGGCATCCCGTCGATCGTGGCCGGTCTGTTCGCCTACGCCGTGTTCGCGTTGATCTTCGGCCCCGGCGTACGCATGGGCTTCGCGGGGGCGATCGCGCTCACAGTGCTGATGATCCCGGTCGTCGTGCGCTCCAGCGAGGAAATGCTGCGCTTGGTCCCCAACGAGCTCCGTGAGGCGGCATTCGCCCTCGGTGTGCCGAAGTGGCTGACGATCGTCAAGGTCGTCCTGCCCACCTCGATCGCCGGTATCACGACGGGCGTCATGCTCGCCATCGCCCGTGTCATCGGCGAGACGGCTCCCCTCCTGATCACCGCAGGGTTCACCGATGCGATGAACATGAACCTGTTCGACGGCCGCATGCAAACGCTGCCGGTGTACATCTATTCGCAGTACGCCTACAAGGGCATCCCGCCCGAGGCGTACGTCGATCGCGCGTGGGCCGCCGCCCTCACCCTCATCCTCATCGTCATGGTGCTGAACCTCGTCGCGCGTCTCGTCGCGAAGCTGTTCGCCCCCAAGACCGGCCGCTGAGCCAGCGTTAGGAAATACTGTGTCCAAGAGCATCGAAGTCAACGACCTCAACGTCTACTACGGCGATTTCCTCGCCGTCGAGGGTGTCGGCCTGGAGATCCAGCCGCGCTCCGTCACGGCCTTCATCGGCCCGTCCGGCTGTGGGAAGTCCACCTTCCTTCGCACTCTGAACCGCATGCACGAAGTCATCCCCGGCGCACGCGTCGAGGGTGAGGTCCTCCTCGACGGCGACGACCTCTACGGCCCGGGCGTGGACCCCGTGCTCGTGCGCCGTCAGGTCGGCATGGTCTTCCAGCGCCCCAACCCGTTCCCGACGATGTCGATCAAGGAGAACGTGTTGGCGGGCGTCAAGCTCAACAACAAGCGGATATCCAAGAGCGATGCCGACGCTCTCGTCGAGGAGTCGCTGCGCGGGGCGAACCTCTGGAACGAGGTCAAGGACCGCCTCGACAAGCCGGGCTCCGGCCTGTCCGGCGGTCAGCAGCAGCGTCTGTGCATCGCACGCGCGATCGCCGTCTCCCCCGACGTCCTGCTGATGGACGAGCCCTGCTCCGCGCTCGACCCGATCTCGACCTTCGCGATCGAGGAGCTCATCCAGGAGCTGAAGAAGGACTACACGATCGTCATCGTGACGCACAACATGCAGCAGGCTTCGCGCGTGTCCGACAAGACGGCGTTCTTCAACATCGCCGGCACCGGCAAGCCCGGCAAGCTCATCGAGTACAACGACACCAACTCGATCTTCACGACTCCGGCCATCCAGGCCACCGAGGACTACGTCTCCGGCCGCTTCGGCTGAGCCCACATCCTTACGCGCGTGTCCCACTGGGGGCAGCCCTTGTCCCGATTCGGGTGAGGGTTGTCCCCTTTTCGGTTGTTTCACGGGCGCGAAACCAACCGAAAGTGGGACATACCACCGACAACGCGGAGGAGGAGTCAGTCGCGCGGGCTCAAGAGGTACGCGTTCAGGGATGCCGTCAGCTCGCGGTCGAGGGGCACCTCCTGGCCGTCGACCGCGACGATCGGCGCGGCCAGGCGCACGCTCGACACGAGCCAGGCGGCATCCGCCGTCTGCAGATCGGCCGCCGGAATGGTCTCGTACGCGACGGCGAATCCCCGCGCGGCCAGATGCGTGAACAGGCTGAGCTGCGTCGTCCCATGCAGGATGCCGCCGTTCGGCGCCGGCGTGACGAACGTGTCGCCCCGGCGGAGAATCAGCGTCGCGGTCGGCGCCTCGAGCACGAAACCGTCGCTCGTGATGAAGACGGCGTCGTCGGCTCCGCGCCGTTTCGCTTCGCGGATCGCCGCCATGTTCACGGCATACGACAGGGTCTTCGCGCCCAGCAGCAGCCAGGGCGCACGTGCCGGTGCGTCGATCGCGTAGCCACGGTCCAATGTCACGACGCGGATGCCGTCCGTACGCGACGCGGCGAACTCCGCCGCCGGGGCGACAGTCACCCAGGCTGTGGGGCTCTGCCCCCCTTCGATTCCGCGACTCAGCAGAAGTTTGACCACGGCTTCGCCGGGCCCGGCCTGCGCTGCCGCTTGCGCGACGGCCTGCCGCCACTGGCCGAGGTGCGGCACGGGGAGGTCGCACAACCCGGCCGAGTGCGCCAACCGCTCCAGATGTGCCGTGACCTCCTGCGCATGTCCGTCGATGACACCGATCGATTCGAAGACGCCGTCGCCGCGCTGAGCGCTGAGCTCCCCCACGGGCAGCGCCGGGGCGTCCGGGTCGATCACGGTGAACGTGTCCGCGAAGTCGGCGCGGTCATCGCCCGCCGCCGCGGGATCGATCGTGAGGGCGTAGCTCGGAGCCATGGAACGAGCCTACGCCGCGGGGAATGCCTCACCCGGGTCATTCGTTACACTGGAACAGCCGGGCCGCAGTAACCCCGGGCTCCATCTTTTGCCGCTTCGAGCGGCACCGCGCCGAGAGGCGTTCTGCGGCCCGGCACCATTCGCTCCGGGGACCGATGCTCAGGTCAGCGCGTCACGCCGCCAGAGACCGGCCGCCGCAGCGAGCTCATCGGCATACGTGGTCAAGCGCAACGCCCGCGTCGTGAAACTGCGGGCCCGCTCGGGCTCGTTGGCATCGTAGTCGTCGGCGAGATCCGTCGCACCGGCCGCCTCCACGCGGCAGAAGGATGCCGCGCGCTCCAACGCGATCGCGAAGTCGCCGGCGAAGACTCCGCGCAGGATCTCGTCGCTCAGCGAGACGAGCTCTTCAGGCCCGGCCGGTGTCGGCGCTCCCGCCACGACGTCATCGACCGAGGCGAGCCGGGCCCGCCCCCGTTCGTACAGCAGGGCCGATGTGCGGGGATCATCGTGCACCATGAGTTGCAGCAGGTACAGCCGCCACAGCGCGCCCGGCAACGAGCGGGCAGGGGCGCGCGACCACAGGTCGGCGATCGTGTCGATTCCGTTCTCATCCGTGAAGGCCACGAGACGCTCGATCACGGCATCCGCCGGCGCTTCCCGCACCCGGGTCAGCAGGGCCGCGGCCGTCGCATGCGCGACGCGCGACACGTCAGCCGGATCCTCCGCGCTGAACAGGCGGTCGAACAGCTCGGCGGGGCGCCGAACGGGCTTGTGGAACGGGCGGGACTCATCACTCATCGCCGTCCAGGCTACCGAGAGATCAGACCCCGGTGGTCGGGATCACGACGATCGGCGTGGTCGTCGCGACACCGTCGGGTGCTCCTCCGGCCGGTTCGATCGTCACCGCGATCGTGTCGCCCGCTTCCATCCCGGGAGCCAAAGCCGCGGTCGTCCGACCGTCGGATGCGTCGAATGTGCCGGCGGAGATCGCCGAGTCACCTCGGACATACCAGAGCTCGAACGTACGGTCTGCGGGGATCTCCGGGAGGCCCTGGCTGACCAACACGACTTGACCGAGCGACTCGGACCAGTGCACGGTCGCGGTGCCGCCGTCGACGATGTCGGCGGATGCTTCCGCGGCATCCGGTGCCGCTTCGATCTGGATCAGCGTGCTCTCGGCGGGCGTCCGGTTGAGGATCTCGGAGACGCTCCCCGCTCCCCACCCCATCCCGACCAGCAGCACCATCGACGCGACGAGGGCGAACAGACCCCGCGACCAGTTGCGACGCTGAACCGTTTGCACGACCTCGGTCGAGGGTGCGGATGCCGGCGCCACGTCGGGCGGCGACGCTGCGTCGTCCGGCTCGGCAGGAATCTCGTCGACAGGCGTCGGGGCCTGACGGATACGGTTCAGAATCTGCGAGCGTGCCGCGAGCGGCGGTGCAACCTCTTCTGCCCCGTCGGCGAGCGCCGCGGCAGCACGGAGGTCGGCCTCGGCGATAGCGGCCCATTCGGGGTGTGCCGCGAGCGCAGCGGTGTACGCGCGCTCGTCCGCCGGTGACAGAGCGGAGAGGGCGTGCCCGGCCGACAGTTCGGCGAACTCCTGCTCGTTCACGACATCACCCCCATTTCCGTCCTCAAGCGTGACAGCCCGTCACGCATTCTCGTCTTGATCGTTCCCAACGGCGCTCCCACCAGTGCCGCAATCTCACTCTGCGAATATCCGCCGTAGTAAGCCAGGGTGATCGCTTCGCGCTGCGGTTCTGGCAGGGTTCCCAGCGCCCGCGTCACCCGCCGGCTGACTAGACGCAGCTCCACCTGCTCCTCGACTCCGGCGACCGGAGTGTTCAGTTCCCGCATCCCGACTCGCACATCCCGTTCGCCGGCGGATTGCGCCGAGCGAACACGATCGACTGCTCGTCGGTGTGCCATCGTGAGCACCCAAGACCGGCCTTGCCCCTTATTCGGAGCGAACCCGCCGGCGGATTGCCAGATTTCGAGGAAGACCTCCTGGAGGACTTCTTCGCTCTGCGCGCGGTCCACGAGGACGCGGAGGATGAGGCCGAAGACGCGCGGCGAGAGGGAGTCGTACAGGCTCGCGAAAGCTGACTCGTCGCCCGTTGCGGTGCGCACGAGAAGCTCACCGATGCGGTCCGTTTCAGGACCGTCCTCGGGTACATCCATGCCGTCGATGACCATCTCGTCCAGCATGCACCATGCCGGCGCTGCGACGTGTACATGTGCTCGCCCTGTCGTCATCCGAAGGTGAACGAGTACACTTCCACCCCAGCCGGGATGGTGAGCTCGATCAGGCCGGTCCGCGAGCCGCTCTCCTTGAGAACCTCGTACGATTTCGGGGTGCCGCCCACGGAGATGTCGTCGGCATCCTTTCCATCGATCGTGACGGACACATCCCCTTCACCGGCGGCGACGATGCGCACTTCCGACGCCCGGTAGGTGAGTCGGATGCCGGCCGAATCGCCGGTCGGCGTCGCGAACTGGGTCTGCACGTTCCAGTCGCCCTCGAGCGAGAAGGTGTCCTGCGCTTGATCGGCCGGGTAGGTGAACTCCGCCTCCCCCGCTCCGTAGCGCTCGTCTCCGCCGTAGTTGACGTCCTTGGATGATCCGATGAAGGTCTCCGGCGTCGTCGACCCGACGTCGGGCGTGTCGTCTTCGACATCCGTCGTCTGCGGCAGGGTGACACCGGGGTCGGCATCTTGCAGCAGCTCACGGATCATCTTCTCCGTCGCGGCGTAGTTCCCCTCGCCGAACGAGATGTGGCGGACGGTCCCGCTGGCGTCGATCAGGTAGTGCGCTGGCCAGTAGCGGTTTCGGTACGCGGTCCACGTCGACAGGTTGTTGTCGAGGGCGACCGGGTAGTCGATGCCGAAGTTCGTCGCGCCATCCGCGACATTCCCGGCATCCTTCTCGAAGGCATACTCCGGCGAGTGGATGCCGATGACCTCGAGGCCGGCATCCTGATAGGTCTCGTCCCACGCCACGACGTGCGGGATGGAGCGCTGGCAGTTGATGCACGAGTACGCCCAGAAGTCGATGAGCACGACCTTGCCCCGAAGCTCTTCGAGATCGACCCCCGCGCCATCGGGAGTGTTGAGCCACGACTCGATACCCCGGATCTGCGGAGCGGTGCCGCAGGACTCGAGTTCTTCCGCACCGTTGGTGCAGTTCGCCAGCTCACGGTTCTCGTCGGTCACGAGACCACCGAGACCGAGCGCTTGGGCGGCCTGCTCGTTGTCGGTCAGGTCGGTCTGCAGCTGCGCCGTGTAGTCCGGCAGCAGTCGCTGCAGAGCCTGCGGCACGTTGAAGACGAGACCCACAGCGAGGGCGAGCATCGCGACACCGGCCGCGATCCGCAGGCCCCGCTCACGCTTGCGGAACGCCTTGATGCGCTCGATAAGTCCGCGGCCGGCGAGGGCGAAGAAGAGCAGCGGGATCGCCACGCCGACGGCGAAGGCGAGCGTCAGAAGGACCGTGTCCACGCCGATACGTCCCGTCGCACCAGCGACGATGATCGCGGCGAGCACCGGGCCCGCACACGGCACGAACACGGCGCCCAGCGCCAGTCCGACACCGAATCCGTTGCCACCGTTGCCCACCTCGCGTCGGGGAATCCATTGGAAGGGCCGCTCCAGCAGTTGTTCGACCTTCGGGATCAGCAGGCCGACACCGATGAGGATCAGCACGATGATGCCCAGCCAGCGCATGAGGTCTTGCGGCAGGTTCAGCGCGCCGAGGATGAGAGAGCCGGCGAGAGTCACGATCGTGAAGCTCAGCACCAAGCCGAGGATCACGAGAAACGGTCGGCTGCGCGGCGGCGAAGCCATCGGCTGGCCCTCGACCCGCGCCGACTGCGCACCTCCCGTCAAGAAGATGACCGGTAGCACCGGGAGGATGCACGGGGAGATTCCCGTGATCAGTCCGCCCAGCAGACCGATGATGATGACGTCCATGAGGGCCTCGTTCCTGTCGAGGAGTGTTCGTCACTAGGGCCCGATCGGATTGGGCACGGCACCTCCGCAGAATTCTCTGAGATTCGTCCCATCCGATCCGCACACCGCTCCGAAGGACTGGTGAGGCCGCACGCAGCGGCCCATGAGTCACGGAGGACATCATGCTCAGCACCAAGAAGAAGATCACGGCAGCTCTGACCCTTGCCATCGCCGGCACGTTCGCCCTCTCGGCGTGTTCCATGGGTTCCACCACAGCTGAGCCGTCGAGTGAGCCGTCGGCCACGATGGAAGCCACTCCCGAAGCAATGGAGATGGACCCCGCCGCCAACCTTGTCGGCCCCGCCTGCGCGGCATACGCCGAGGCCAACCCGACCGGTGGCGGCTCGATCCAGGGCATGTCGCAGGACCCGGTTGCCGTCGCGGCATCGAACAACCCGATGCTCACGACCCTCGTCGCTGCGGTCAGCGGACAGCTCAACCCCGACGTGAACCTCGTCGACACGCTCAACGGCAGCGAGTTCACCGTGTTCGCTCCGGTCGATGATGCCTTCGGCAAGATCGACGCGGCCACGATCGAAACCCTCAAGACCGACAGCGATCTGCTGTCCAAGATCCTCACCTACCACGTGGTCGAGGGTCAGATCGAGCCGGCGGACATCGCCGGCATGCACGCCACGGTGCAGGGCGGGAACCTGGAGGTCACCGGATCCGGTGACAACCTGATGGTCAACGATGCGGCCGTCCTTTGCGGTGGCGTCCAGACCGCCAACGCCGTGGTTTACCTGGTCGACACGGTGCTGATGCCGCCGGCCGAGTAAGCAGGAAATCCGGGACTGTCCCGGATGCGGGGGGAGGAATCCGCCGGGGGTCTTCGGACCTCCGGCGGATTTCGTGCGTTCGGCGGTGTCACGGGCAAGTAGGCTGGGACGCCTAGGGCCTCTAGCTCAGTCGGTAGAGCATCGGACTTTTAATCCGCGGGTCGTGGGTTCGAGCCCCACGGGGCCCACCCTTCTTTCACCGCCCCGATCGCTTGTAAACACTGGGATCGCGGCTCTCACGGGACACCCGAAATGGCGCCGTGACAACACTTTGGCAACATCTGAACGCGGCTTTGTGCCGCGGGAGGGTCGCGGATGTTGTCACACGCTGTTGCCACCGTTGTTGTCACGAGACAGAACAGCGATCACATCGGACGATGCCGCCGCCATCCCGAGAGCCCCCGACACGGTGTCGAGGTCGTCGTCAAAGAGGTCGGCGTACGTATCGAGGGTCATCACCGCCGAGGCGTGACCCAGCATCCGCTGAACCGCCTTCACGTGAGCGCCGGCCGAGATGGCGAGCGACGCGGCAGTGTGACGGAGGTCATGCGGAGTGACCCGCGGGAACAGCGGCGGGGGCTGCTGTCCAGCGGCCAGCGCGTCGGCGATTGCTTGCTCAGCAGACGCTTGCGCTCGTGTCACAGCGCCGTGGAACCAGCCGCTCGTGGACTTCGGGCGCCGGAGGTGACTCGTGCCGCCGCCGAACACCAACTCATCGCGGCCGCGGCCCATGACGAGCCGCTCCATCGTTTCGGCCAGGAAGGGCGGGTAGGGCACTTGGCGCTTCTCGTGGGTCTTCGGTGTGCCGACCTGGATGGCGCTACCGACTTCGACCGCATTCTCCTCAACGCTCACCCGCCGGCGGCGAAGGTCGACATGCGTGACGCGCAGCCCGGTCGCCTCACTGAATCGGCCTGACTTTCGTTCCGTTCTTCAAGTAAGGATGGAACACGATGAACAGGAAGTATTCACCGGAGATGCGTGAGCGGGCGTTG
>FWWL01001141.1_pt1 | contig 65651 bp, 66 predicted proteins | sample 2228331 | NCBI WGS metagenome assembly FWWL01 (sample SAMEA103939775, study PRJEB20133) | metagenome
CTGCCGTCGCGCGCGCCTGCCGCCGCTGCGCAGGAGGGGGCGGCGCTGCCGTTCGACGAAGCACGGCTGGCCAGCCTGCGCGCGGCGAACAAGCCGGTATTCCTCTATTTCACCGCCGACTGGTGCCTGACCTGCAAGGCCAATGAAGCCGCCGCGATCGACCGCGCCGAGACCCGCGCCGCCTTCGACAAGGGGGGCGTGACGGTGATGGTCGGCGACTGGACCAATGCCGATCCGGCGATCACCCGCTTTCTGGAAGGTCAGGGCCGGTCGGGCGTGCCGCTCTATCTGTGGTATGCGCCGGGCAAGGACGCGCAGACGCTGCCGCAATTGCTGACGCCCGCGACGCTGACGGCGCTGGTGGGCTGATGGCGAAGATTCGCGCCGACCAGCTGCTTGTCGACAATGGCCTGGCGGAAAGCCGCGCGCGCGCGCAGGCGCTGATCCTGGCTGGCCTCGTCTTTCTGGGCGACAGGAAGATCGACAAGGCCGGGCAGCAGATCGCGCCCGATGCCGAACTGGACGTACGGGGCCGGGACCATCCCTGGGTGTCGCGCGGCGGCATCAAGCTGGCCCATGCGCTGGCCGAATATGCCATCGATGTGACCGGCATGGTGGGGCTGGACGTGGGCAGCTCGACCGGCGGCTTTACCGACGTGCTGCTGACCAATGGTGCGGTTCGCGTCTATGCGGTGGACAGCGGCACCAACCAGCTGGCGTGGAAGTTGCGCAGCGATCCGCGCGTCATCGTCCATGAACAGACCAGCGCGCGCATCCTGACACAGGCCCATATTGCCGAGCCGATCGACATCATCGTGTGCGACGCCAGCTTCATCGCGCTTGCCAAGGTATTGGAACGGCCGCTGACCTTCGCCCGGCCCGGCGCGTCGCTGGTGGCGCTCATCAAGCCGCAGTTCGAGGCGGGACGTGAGGAGGTCGGCAAAGGCGGGGTGGTGCGCGATCCGGCGATCCATGATCGTGTCTGCCAGGATGTGCGCGCGTGGATAGAGGGGCAGGGCTGGACCACCATCGGCATCACGCCCAGCCCGATCACGGGACCGCAGGGCAATGTCGAATTTTTACTCTATGCCCGGCTTGGTGGATAAGCGTCCTGTATTCGTTATTTGCGACGTTGTTACATCTTGCGACAAAAGGCCATGTTGTGTCGCATCGAAAGGCCCGATAGCCCTCCACCATGCGCAAATCCCTGTTTCTTATCACCGCCCTATGCCTTGCCGGTTGCAGTGGCGACAAGACATCCAAGCCGCGCCAGGCTGCGCTGGTCGAGGCAGCGCCGATTGCGAAGGCGGATTTTGCCGATACGCTGGATGCCGTCGGCACGGCGCTGGCCAATGAACAGGTGATCCTGTCCGCGCCCGTGACCGAACGGGTCACCTCGATCAATTTCGCCGATGGCGGCTATGTCGCCAAAGGGCAGGTGATCGCGACCATGGCGATCGCGCAGGAACAGGCCGAACTGGCCGCGGCGCAGGCGCAGGCATTGCAGGCGGGACAGCAACTGCAACGGGTACAGGCGCTAAAGGCGCGCGGCTTTGCCACGGCCGCCTTGCTGGACCAGCAACTTGCGCTGGCGAACGCAGCCAAGGCCAGTGCCGATCAGAGTCGTGCCGCGATCAACGACCGGGTGATCCGCGCGCCCTTTGGCGGCTGGCTCAGCCTGCGCACCGTGTCGCCCGGCGCAATCGTGACGGCGGGCACGGCCATCGCCACGGTCAGCGACATTTCACGGATCAAGCTGGACTTCACCGTGCCCGAAACCCGCCTGTCGACCATTCGCGAAGGGCAGACGATCCGCGCCGTGTCCGCCGCCTGGCCCGACCGGCCATTCAACGGCACGATCGCGACCATCGACCCTGTGATCGACCCCGCCACGCGCGCGGTGCGTGTCCGCGCGATCCTGCCCAATCCTGACCATGCGCTGAAACCGGGCATGTTGCTGACCGTCAGCATCGTGTCGCGCCAGCGCCAGTCGCTCGCGCTGCCCGAACTGGCGGTGGTGGGCGATGGCGAGGATCGCTTCGTGTTCGTGGTGGAGGATCGCAAGGCCAAACGGGTCAAAGTCGATACCGGGCTGCGGCAGAACGGGCTGGTCGAGATATTGGGCGGGGTGAAGGCGGGCCAGCAGGTGGTGACCGATGGCGTCGTCAAGCTGAGCGATGGCGTGCCGGTGCGGCTGGCGGGGGACAAGCCCGCACCGTCTTCCAAATCGGCGGGGTAGGGCACCGCCATGCAATTGTCCGACCTGTCCGTCCGCCGCCCGGTATTCTCCGCAGTCATCGCGATCCTGCTCTGCATCGTCGGGGTGGTCGGCTATCTCAGCCTGTCGGTGCGCGAATATCCTGACACCGACCCGCCGATCGTGTCGGTGGAGACCATCTACACGGGTGCTGCCGCTTCGGTCGTCGAAACCCGGATCACCCAGTTGATCGAGGATGCCGTCGCAGGCGTTCAGGGCATCCGCACCATTACGTCGACATCCCAGGATGGCACGTCCGACATCAGCATCGAATTCGATCCCTCGCGCGATATCGACACTGCGGCGAACGATGTGCGCGATCGGGTGGGATCGGTGGTGGAGGATTTGCCGGAAGAGGCGCTGGCGCCCGAAATCCGCAAGGTCGACGCCGATGCGCGGCCGATATTATACCTGTCCTTTTCCCGCCCCGGCTGGAGCGAAATCCAGCTGAGCGACTATATCGACCGCAACATCGCCGATCGCTTTTCCGCCATTGACGGGGTGGCCCGCGTCACGATCGGTGGCGAGGCGCGTCCATCGACGCGTGTGTGGATGAACGCCGAACGGCTTGCGGCCTTCGGCCTGACGCCAGCCGACGTCGAAAATGCGCTGCGCACGCAGAATGTCGAACTGCCCGCCGGTCGATTTGAATCGAAGGATCAGAACCAGACGCTGCGCGTCGAGCGGCCCTTCGCCACGCCCGACGAGTTCGCCCAGTTGGTGGTTGGCCGGGGCGCGAATGGCTATCAGGTCAAGCTGGGGGACGTCGCCCGGATCGAGGAAGGGGCGGAAAATCCCTATAGCAGCTTCCGTTCCAACGCGGGGACGGCCATCGGCCTGGGGATCGTGCGGCAATCGGGCGCCAACACGCTGGAGGTTGCGGACAAGGCCAAGGCGCTGGTCGAACAATTGCGCCCGAACATGCCGCAGGGGATGCGGGTGGCGGTCGGCTCCGACGAGTCGCTGTTCATCAGCCGCGCAATCGACAATGTCTATGACACGCTGCTTGAAGCCGCGCTGCTCGTGATTCTCGTCATCTTCCTGTTCCTAGGCTCAGTGCGTGCGACGATCGTTCCCGCCATCACCGTGCCGATCTGCCTGCTGGCGACCTGCGCGGTCATGTGGCTGCTTGGCCTGTCCATCAACCTGCTGACCCTGCTGGCCTTCGTGCTGGCGATCGGGCTGGTGGTGGATGACGCCATCGTCGTGCTGGAAAATGTCTATCACCGCATCGAGCAGGGGGAGGACCCGCTGGTCGCCTCTTATCTCGGCACGCGGCAGGTGGGTTTTGCGATCATTTCCACCACATTGGTCGTGTGCGCGGTGTTCGTGCCGGTGATGTTCCTGGCGGGGCAGACCGGGCTGCTGTTCCGCGAACTGGCGGTCGCGATGATCGCCGCCATCGCTTTTTCGGGCTTCATATCGCTCAGCCTGGCCCCGATGCTCTGTTCCAAGCTGCTCAACAATGCCGAACGCGGGCGGTTGGCGCGCTGGGTGGATGCCCGGTTCCAGCGGCTGGAGGGCCGCTATTCCCGCTGGCTGGACCATGTGCTGCGCAAGCCGCTGCTGCCGTTGATCGGCGTCGGACTGTTCCTGGCGCTTGCCGGGGGGATGTTCACCCTGCTGCCGAACGAACTGGCGCCGGCGGAGGATACCGGCGTCGTCGACAGCCAGATCAGCGCGCCGGAGGGCACCGGCTATGACCGGATGCTGGCCTATATGCGCAAGATCGAAGCGGCGCTAGCGCCGCTGCGGGAAGATGGCACCCTCCAGAATCTGGTCGTCCGCACCCCCGCCGGTTTCGGCACGTCGGACGATTTCAACAGCGGCAACGTGATCGCCTTCCTGCGTCCATGGGAGGACCGCACGATCACGACGGCGGAAGTCGCGACCATCATCAACAAGGTGATTGCCGAGCAGCCCGGCGTGCGCGGCAACGCCGCCCCCCGGTCGGGCCTGGGGCGCGGGCGCGGGCTGCCGGTCAATATCGTGCTCGCTGGTTCGACCTATGAAGGGCTGGTGGCGGCGCGCGATCGCGTCTTTGCGGCGGCGGCCAACTATCCGGGGCTGATCAACCTGGACAGCGACTATAAGGAAACCAAGCCGCAGATGCGGATCGACGTCAACCAGCAGCGCGCGGGCGATCTGGGCGTGTCGGTGAACGACATCAGCCAGGCGTTGCAAAGCCTGCTGGGGTCGCGGCGCGTGACCACCTATGTCGACCGGGGCGAGGAATATCGCGTGCTGGTGCAGGCGGAACAGGAGGGACGCCAGACGCTCGCCGATCTGGAGCGGATTCAGGTGCGCGCGAACAATGGGGCGCTCGTCCCGCTGTCGGCGCTGGTCACGGTGCGCGAAGTCGCCGGGCCGCGCCAGCTCAACCGCTACAACAAGCTGCGCGCGATCACTTTGTCAGCGGCGCTGGCCCCCGGCACGTCGCTGGGGCAGGCGCTCGCCTTTCTGGAAAATGAAGCGCGCCAGTCGCCCGAAGTGCTGGCGATCGGCTATCGCGGCGAAAGCCAGTCCTTGCGCGAAACCGGCGGGTCGATCTGGCTGATCTTCGGCCTCACCATATTGATCGTCTATCTGCTGCTGGCCGCGCAGTTCGAAAGTTTCATTCACCCCGGCGTGATTATAGCCACGGTGCCGCTGGCGGTGGCGGGCGGTGTGCTGGGGCTGATCGTTACGGGCGGATCGGTCAATCTCTACAGCCAGATCGGCATCGTCATGCTGGTCGGGCTGGCGGCCAAGAACGGCATATTGATCGTCGAATTCGCCAACCAGTTGCGCGACGAGGGCATGGAGGTGGCGCAGGCCATTCGCGAGGCCGCGACCCGGCGCTTGCGGCCGATCCTGATGACGTCGATCGCCACGGTCATCGGCGCGGTTCCGCTGGTGATTCGCGGGGGCGCTGGCGCTGCTGCTCGCAATTCGATCGGCGTGGTCATCGTGTTCGGGGTCAGTCTGGCGACGCTGATAACATTATTCCTGATCCCCATATTCTATTCGCGTGTTGCGAAGCGGACCGTTTCTCCGCAAACCGTTGGTCGCAAGCTGGATTCGGCGTTGAAGGATTCGCCCGATCCAGCCGAATAGGATGAGCGTGGAGAAGCGTTGCCGATGAACGAAATCGCGTCCCCCGGCCAGTTGCGCCTTGCTTATCTGCGCTGGGCGCTGGTGACTGTGCCGGTCATTGTCCTGCTGGGTTTTCTGTCGGGTCAGCTCGCCAATAGCGGCTTTGGCAATCGCTGGTTCGACGCGCTGGAAAAACCGGCGCTGATGCCGCCGGGCTGGGCGTTTGGCGTTGCCTGGACCATCCTTTACATCGCCATGGCGCTGGCGCTGGCAATCGTGCTGCATGCGCGCGGAGCCAACGGGCGGGGCACCGCCATCACCCTGTTCGTCGTCCAGTTTGTCCTGAACCTTGCTTGGTCACCGCTATTTTTCCGCGCACACCAGGTCGGCAGCGCGCTGGTGCTGATCCTTGTCCTGATTGTGCTGGTCGCCATCACGACCTGGCTGTTCAGCCGCATCCGCCGTGTCGCGGGCTGGCTGCTGCTGCCCTATCTGGCCTGGCTGGCCTTCGCGTCTTTCCTCAATTTTGAGATTAATCGCCTGAACCCGGACGCGGAAACCCTTGTCGCGCCCGCGCTCCAGACCCAGATATGAGTTTTGGCGCGGCTTTACGCGCACGTTGAGAGGATGAGCATCATGCAGAGCGAGAACCGCTTTTTCGACGATCTGGCCAAGCTGGTGAACGGCGCAGCCGGGACCGTGGCGGGCATGAGCCGCGAGTTTGAAGCCAATGCGCGCGAGAAGGCGCGGGAATGGATGGGCGGCGCGGACTTTGTGTCGCGTGAGGAGTTTGACGCGGTCAAGGCGCTGGCGGCTGCGGCGCGCGAAGAGGTCGAACTGCTCAAGGCACGCATCGACGCGCTGGAAGGCAAGACCCCTGAACCGGTCAAGAAAAGCGTCAAGGCGACCAAGCCCAAGCCCGGCGGGGTGGACTGATCCTGTCTGTCCTTTCATCCTTCACGGTGTTAAGGCGCGCCGATGATGGACAGTGACGAGTTTGAACATGGCGGCCAGGAAGCCGCGCCGATCGACATGCTGGCGGCTTATTTCGAGGCGCATGGCTGGACCTACGAGCAGGTCGGCGAGGATGAGATCGTCGCCAATACGCAAGGGTCGTGGGCGCAATATGAACTGCGCGGCATCTGGCGTGACGAAGATCAGGTGCTGCAACTGCTGGCGCTGCCGGACATTCGCGTCACCGACGAAAAGCGGGGCACGATCTACGAGGCGCTGGGGCTGATCAACGAACAGCTGTGGCTGGGCCATTTCGAGCTTTGGTCGTCGAGCGGCATCATCCTGTTCCGCCACGGCGCGCTGCTGGGCGTTGGCGGCACGTTGACGCTGGATCAGGCGCAGTTGCTGGTCGAAACCGCGATCGACGAGTGCGAGCGTTTCTATCCGGTGTTCCAGTTCGTGCTGTGGGGCGGCAAAAGCCCGACCGAGGCGATTGCCGCCAGCCTGATCGAAACCCGCGGCGAAGCCTGAGCGCGCGATGACGATCTGCTGGCCCGATCATCTTTTCCTTGTCGGCTGCGGCAATATGGCCGGGCAGATGCTGGCGCGCTGGCTCGACTGCGGGCTTGATCCCGCGCGGGTAACGGTGCTGCGGCCAAGCGGGCGGCCGGTTGCCGATGGCGTAGCAGTCGTGACGACCTACCCCGCCACATTGCCGGCCGGGACGACCATATTGCTGGGCATGAAGCCCTATCAGATTGCTGATGTCGCCACGGCGCTGGCGCCCTTGTGCGGGGCGGACGTGCGGATCGTCTCCATCCTGGCGGGTACGCCGATCGCCGATTTGCGGGCGCGCTTTCCGGCCGTGGGCGACATGGTGCGGGCGATGCCCAACTTGCCGGTGGGGCTGGGAGAGGGCGTCACGGCGCTGTTTGCCGACGACGGGACATCCGCGCAGGCCAAGGCCGATATTGGCGGACTGATCGAACCGCTGGGCCTGGCCGAATGGATTGGCGACGAAGCGCTGTTCAATCAGGTGACGGCGCTGTCGGGATGCGGCCCTGCCTTTCTGTTCCGCTTCATCGACGCGCTGGCGCGGGCTGGCGAAGCGCTGGGCATCCCCGCCGATCAGGCTGCGCGCATGGCCCTGACGACGGTGCAGGGTTCGGCCAGCATGGCTGCGCGGGCGAGTGACAGTCCCGGCGTGCTGGCCGACCGGGTCGCCAGCCCCGGCGGCATGACGCGCGAGGGAATGAATGTGCTGGACGCCGACGACCGCCTGCTGGCGCTACTCACCGACACGCTGGCCGCTGCCCGCGATCGTGGCGAAGCCATGGCGCGCGGGGCTTGAACCTGACCGGAGCCATTATGCTGACCCCCGACACGCCTATACTGATCCTGACCACTGGCGGCACGATCGACAAAATCTATTTCGATGCGCTGTCCGACTATCAGGTCGGCGAAACCGTCATGGCCCGTTTGCTGGATGTGGCGCGGGTCAAGCGGCCCTTCCGCGTCGAGGAAGTCGTGCGCAAGGATAGTCTGGAACTGGACGATGCCGATCGGGCGTTGATCCGTGCCCGCGTCGCCGCTGCGCCGGAAAGCCATATCGTCATCACCCATGGCACCGACACGATGACCGATACGGCCAAGCTGCTGGCCGATATTCCCGGCAAGACGGTGGTGCTGGTGGGTGCGCTGGCTCCGGCGCGTTTTGGCGAGAGCGACGCGAGCTTCAATCTGGGCATGGCCTTTGCCACCGTTCAGGTGGCGGAGCCCGGCATCTACATCACGATGAGCGGGTCCGTATTCCGCGCCGACGCGGTAGTGAAGGACCGCGCGAAGGGCGCCTTCGTTCCGATTGGCCAATAGGTCGGACCCTGCCGGGCGGGAACCTCCCTCAACAGCCGCGCATTATGCGGCCATCTATTGTGTTGAGGAGGAGAGGATCATGGCCGAGTATCAGGAGCGTCCGGCAACGACGACGACGACAGTGATTGAAAAGCGCGGCAGTGGCGGCATGACATTTGCGATCCTGCTGCTGGTCGTCGTGGTGGCGGTCGCCGCCTTCTTCCTGGTCAGCAGCGAGACGAGCAAGGATAATGCCGTGACCAGCGCCGCGACACAGGTGGGGCAGGCCGCCAGCGATGTCGGCGACGCGGCACAGGATGCAGTTGGCAGCAAGGGCGAATAAGCCCGATTGCGCTCATAAAAAAAGGGGCGCGCCTTGCGAAAGGCGCGCCCCTTTTTTGCGTCAGTGGCCGATGTCAGCCTTCGACCTTGGCATATTTCGGCGCGGCTTCGTTGAGGATCGCGAGGATCTTCTTGAGCGCGGCGGGCTCGTCCGTCTCTTCCATCGCCGCCAGTTCGCGGGCGAGGCGGCTGGACGCAGCCTCGAAAATCTGGCGTTCGGAATAGCTTTGTTCCGGCTGGTCATCGGCGCGGAACAGGTCGCGCGTCACTTCGGCGATCGACACCAGGTCGCCCGAATTGATCTTCGCTTCATATTCCTGCGCGCGGCGCGACCACATGGTACGCTTGACCTTGGGCTTGCCCTTGAGCGTTTCCATCGATTCTTCGAGCGTCTTGTTGGACGAAAGCTTGCGCATGCCCACGCCTTCCGCCTTGTTGGTCGGCACGCGGAGCGTCATGCGCTCTTTTTCGAAGCGGAGCACATAGAGCTCCAGCTCCATACCTGCGATCTGCTCCTTTTGCAGTTCGATCACACGGCCCACGCCATGCTTGGGGTAAACGACATAATCACCAACGTCAAAGGACAGCGCCTTGGCAGCCATTTGGAACCTTTCCAATCAACCGGGGAACGGGGCCGTCGCGGAACATATGCGCTAGGGGCATATGCATGAGGGGTCCACGGCGCCACCGTCAGGACATGAAGCTAATTCTCCAGGGACGGACAGGAGGGTGTCCGACCGTTGGGAAGGTACATAGCAGATTCGTAACAAAATTGCCACCCCCGGACATAATCGCCGGGCGCGGTTGGCAAAAGGAACAAGATGGCAGCGGCGCGAGGCCGCCCGGATCAGTCGCCTGAGCCGGGTTCGGGAGAGAAATATTTCTCCAGCTTGCCTTCAACACCCTTCATTTCGTCGGCGTCGGCGGGCGCTTCGCCCTTGACCGTGATGTTGGGCCATTCAGCCGAATATTTGGTGTTGAGTTCCAGCCATTTTTCCAGGCCATTCTCGGTATCGGGCAGGATCGCTTCGGCCGGGCATTCCGGCTCGCACACGCCGCAGTCGATACATTCGCTTGGATTGATGACCAGCATATTCTCGCCCTCGTAGAAACAGTCCACGGGGCAGACCTCGACGCAATCCATATATTTGCAGCGGATGCAGTTGTCGGTCACGACATAGGTCATTGTCAGGGCACTCTTGGTTGGAAAAGCGCGGTCCTGCTATGCGCAGGCACGCCCAAGGTCAATGAGGATAATCTTGGCAGGCGACAGCTTGGGCTTCATCCCCCGACCGTCAATTCCTCATAACAGCGCTGCGCTTCCACCGCGGGGCCACGGCGGACCGGCAATTGCGCCACGCGCACCACGCGCACGCCCTGGCCATGGGGGAAGGTGATGAGGTCGCCCACGCGGATGGCGGCGTGGGCGCGTTCGATGCGGCGGCCATTGACGCGGATATGGCCGTCCTCCGCCAGTTTCTGCGCGCTCGACCGGCTGGGGCACAGACGGACGAACCACAGATATTTGTCGATGCGCAGCGTGGGGCCATGGCCGCCCACCGCGACCGGATCAGCCATTGCGGCCGAGCAGCGCGGCAAGACCGGCAAAGGCGTTGTTGGCTGGCGCTGCGGGCGCTCTGGCGGGCGTTGCTGCGGCAGGGCGGGGCGCTGGCCTGCCGCGTGGCTTGCCCTCGCGCGCCGGGGCGGGCTGTTGCTGGGGTGCGCGCGCTTTCTGGCGGCCCTTGAATATCCAGTTGGGCTTGCCTTCTTCCGCGCCTTCGACCGGGCGGAAGCCCGCCGCGCGCATCAGCGCCAGGAAGGCGGGTTCGGACAGGCCGAGCGAGACGATCTGCGGACTGGCGACGGTGAAGGCTTCGCCCTTGGCAATGGCTTCATGCGCGGTGCGGGCCATGCGTTCGGCCATGTCGATGCGCAGCATCTGTTCGCCAAAGGTGCGGAAGCCCGCGATCCGCGCGCCCATCTGGTCGAATTTCTCGCCCGCCGGGATCAGGGTAAGGCCGGGCAGGGGCAGCGGCAGGCAGGGCTTGCCGATCCGCGCCGCCAGCAACGCGCCGCGCCAGCGCGCTGCGCCGGGCTTGAGCAGGCCGGGATGATACAGGTCGAGCACGCCAATATCGATACCCGCCCGGCGCAGCAAATGGCGCTGATCCTTGTCCAGATGGCCCAGCGCCGAATCGAGATCGGTGCGCGGGCTGACCCCGCCAGCGTCGCCCAGTTGCGCGAACACAGCGCGCACCACGGGGGGAACCTGCGGATCGGCGGCGCTTTCGGCCATCTTGACGAGCGGCAGCAGATGCTTCTGCTTTTGCGCATCGACCCAGTTGGTCAGGCGCGCCGATACCTGCTTCTGCGCATCCTGATCCAGCGCCAGAATCGCGCGATCCAGCCGGATTTCGGGGGCCAGCAGGGTTGGCCCGGCCAGCAGCGTTGCGACCGGCGTGCCGTTCCACGCGATGCAGGGCGCGTCACCCGCTGCGTCCAGAAGCGCGAAATCCACGTCCGCCGCGCCGATCAATTCGTCTGCCTTCACCCGTAATACCTTTCCAAGGCGCCTTTCCGCCGCAGCCAACAGCAATTTCCTGTCCTGATGGCGCGTAGCGGGATCGACCGAGAATCGGAAGCCGTCAAGTCGTCCTATCGTTTCGCCATCTACACAGACATTGCCGTCGGCCTCCACGGTTACGGGCAATTGGTTCACATTTTGGCCGATGTCGCGCAACAGAACGGTAGTGCGGCGGTCGACGAAACGCTGCGTCAGCGCGGCGTGCAGCGCATCGGACAGTTTTTCCTCCAGCGCGCGCGTCCGTTCGGCCATTTCGGCGGGGTGGGCCAGCCAGTCGGCGCGATGGGCGATATAGGCCCATGTCCGCGCCGCCGCGATCCGGCCCGACAGCGTGTCAATATCGCCCTGCACCGAATCGAGCCGGGCGAGTTGCTGGGCGAACCAGTCGCGCGGAATATGGCCGTTTCCTTCCGACAGAAACTGCCAGATGCGATTGACCGTGCGGGCATGATGATCCGCGCCCAGTTTCTGAAAGTCGGGCAGGCCGCACGCATCCCACAGCCGGGCGACCTGTCGCGGGGCGCGCACCCGGTCGATGACTTGCGGGTCAGCGGCCATGCGCTTCAGCACGGCAAGGTCGACCGCTTCCGGCGCGGCGCGCAGTTCGGGGCGGTCGGGTCGCATCTCCAGATCGGCGATCAATGTCGCCAGACTGTCGAGCCGGGGTGCGCCGTCGCGCCAGTATAGATGCTCGATGGGCGGAAAGCGGTGCGCCTCTATCGCCTCTATCTCTTCCGGGGTGAAGGCGGCATGGCCATCTTCCCCGCCCAGGCTGCCGAATGTGCCGTCCTTGTGATGGCGGCCCGCGCGCCCGGCGATCTGCGCCATTTCCGCGACGGTCAACCGGCGGCTGCGGCGGCCATCGAACTTGCGCAGCGACGCGAAGGCGACATGGGCGACATCGAGATTGAGGCCCATGCCGATCGCGTCGGTGGCGACCAGATAATCGACCTCGCCATTCAGGAACATCTGCACCTGCGCGTTGCGGGTGCGGGGGCTGAGCGCGCCCATCACCACCGCCGCGCCACCGCGAAAACGGCGCAGCATTTCAGCGACAGCGTAGACTTCTTCGGCGGAGAAGGCGACGATGGCCGATCGTTTGGGCAGGCGGGACAGCTTCTTTGCGCCCGCATAGGACAGGGTGGAGAAACGCGGCCGACCGATAATGTCGACATCGGGGATCAGCGATTTGACCAGCCGCGCAATGCTGGCCGAACCAAGGATCATTGTTTCTTCCCGCCCGCGCGCGCGCAGCAGCCGGTCGGTGAAGATATGGCCGCGTTCCGGGTCCGCGCCGATCTGCGCCTCGTCCAGAGCGACAAAGGCGTAATCGGACTGGCCCTGGGGTGCGGCTCCGGCCTGTCGGCCTATGCCGAGCGGCATGGATTCGGCGGTGCAGAGGAAATAGCGGGCCTGTGGCGGGACGATCTTTTCCTCGCCCGTGATCAGCGCAACTTGGGCCGGTCCCTTGATCGCCACCACCCGGTCATAGACTTCGCGGGCCAGCAATCGCAGCGGAAAGCCCATCATGCCGCTGGAATGGCCGCACATGCGTTCGACGGCCAGATGGGTCTTGCCGGTATTGGTCGGGCCCAGAACGGCGGTAACGGGCGAACGGGTGAACTGGACCATGGCCCATTCTGTCGGGCAGGACGGGTCCGGGGGCAAGCGGATTCCGTGGTTCCATGGTCTGCCGCGATCCTGTCGGACCGCTGGCACCGTTCGTCGCATGGATGCGTGTCGCGGCCCCGTCTTAAATTGACTTTAACCTTGGGCGTTCACAACAGTCGCGCTCGACGCACGGCGCGCGGGGCCGTTGCGGACGCAATGAGAAAATGCCCTGGGGGTCGCGGGTTTGTTTCAGGAAAGCCAGTTTGGATCGCAACAGGGCGGCGCGTCCGTGTCGCTGTGGCTGGCCGATTCGATTGCCCGGACGCCGGTAGCCCAGCCGCCGCAGGACTGGCGCGCGCGTTTGCGCGAATGGTCGGACGCGGTGGAACTGGTCCCCGATCTTGGCCAGCGTGTCGGCAGCCTGACCTGGTTTCGCGGCCTTGCCACCTGTATCGGCCTGTGCGCCACGGCCATCTATCTGTCGCCCGGTTTTCAGCCCGTGCCCGGCGCGCCCGGCGCGCTGCTTGGCGAAAAGCAGTTCGACGAAGTGCGCAGCCAGATGATCACGCCATTGGCGCTGGGTGCGGACAGTGGCCATCGCATGGGATCGACCGATGCGGTCCAGCCGCTGCGCCAGACACCAGAACGCCCCCAGATCGAATTGAACGCCCAGGTCGGCAGCAGCGATACGCTGTCGCGCGCCTTGTCGCGCGCTGGCGTGAGCAGCGGGGACGTGGCGACGATCAACGCGCTGGTCGGCAGCAATATCGCTGGCGGGGTGAAGCCGGGCACGCGGCTCGACATCATATTGGGCCGCCGCGCCAGTCGCGACCGGCCCCGGCCGCTCGACAGGCTGGCGTTCCGCGCCCGGCTCGACCTGGGGATGGAACTGACGCGCGCAGGTGGCGTGTTGTCGGTCAAGCGCATCCCCATTCGCGTCGACGATACGCCGTTGCGTATTCAGGGCGTGGTTGGCGACAGCATCTATCGCTCGGCCCGCGCAGCCGGTGCACCGCCCAAGGCGGTGCAGGCTTTCCTGCGGGTGATTGCGGGGCAGGTCGATCTGGGCAGGATCGGGGCGGGGGACCGCTATGACATCGTCACCGCCTATCGCCGCGCCGAAACCGGCGATGTGGAGGTGGGCGATCTTCTCTATGCTGGCCTTCAGCGCGCCAGCGGCAAGTCGATCGACATGCTGCGCTGGACCAAGGATGGCCGCACCGAATGGTTCGAGGCGTCGGGCGTGGGCGAACGGCGCGGCGTGCTGTCATCCCCGGTCGCCGGGCGCATGACGTCGGGCTATGGCATGCGTCGCCATCCGATATTGGGTTATACGCGCATGCACGCAGGCGTCGATTTCGCCGCGCGCTACGGATCGCCCATCTATGCTGTGACGGACGGGGTTGTCGCCTTTGCCGGGCGGCATGGCGGGCATGGCAATTATGTCCGCATCCAGCATGGCGGGGGTCTGGCCAGCGGCTATGCCCATATGAGCCGTATCGCCGCCGCGCCGGGTCAGCGGGTGCGCCGCGGGCAGGTGATCGGCTATGTCGGGTCGACGGGCCTGTCGACCGGACCGCACCTCCATTATGAACTGTATCGCAATGGCGCGACGATCAATCCGCTGTCGGTGAAGTTCACCACAACCGCGCAACTGGCCGGGGCCGAACTGTCCGCATTCCGCGCCAAGCTGGCCCAATATAAGGGGCTGCATGTCGGCGAGCAGGACCGCTTTGCGCAAAAGGCGCTGGGGCCGGTGACGAGCGGGAAATAAGCCGCTTTCCGCGCTGCCCCTGCTTGGGTAGAGGGCAGACATGAGCACGCCCATCACCGCCATCCTGCTTGCCGGATCACGGCCCACGCCCGATCCTCTGGCGGTCGCTGCTGGCGTGGCGATCAAGCCGCTCGCCCCGGTCGCGGGCCAACCGATGATCAATCATCCCGCGCGCGCGCTGCTGGCGCAGCCGGCGGTGGGACAGGTCATCATCCTGACCCAGTCGTCCGCCCCCTTTGCCGCTGATCCCGCGACGGCTTGGCTGACGACACATCCGCAGGTCCGGTTCGAGCAGAGCGGGGCGGGCATAGCCTCCTCCCTGCTGGCGCTGCTGGAGCGGGGCGATGTCCCCTTTCCGATCCTGCTCACCACAGCCGATCATGTGCTGCTCGACAGCGCGATGCTCGATCAGTTTACGCAAGAGGCCGCAGGCGCCGATATCGCCGTGGCGATGGTGGAGCGGCGCATATTGCTGGCGCGCTATCCTGGGTCGCGCCGCACATGGCTCAAATTTCGCGATGGCTGGTGGTCGGGCGCCAACATCTTCTGGTTCGGCAGCGACCGGGCGCGCTCGATCATCGCCTTGTGGCAGGAGGTCGAGCAGGACCGCAAGAAGGGGTGGAAGATCGTATCGGCCTTTGGCCCGGTTGCGCTGATCGGCACGCTGCTGCGCCTGTTGACGCTGCGCGGCGGGATTGCGCGGATCGGGCGGCGCTTCGGGCTGACCGCGCGGCTGGTGGCGATGGAGAAGGCCGAAGCCTGTATCGACGCTGACAAGCCGGACGATGTCGTGCTGATCGAACGGATCGTCGCCGCGCGCGGTTAGGCGCGCAATCACCTTGATCCGTCCGTTTCGAGCGAAGTCGAGAAACTTGTGCGCTACGTTTCTCGACTTCGCTCGAAACGAACGGAGGTAGGTTCAATCTGGCGCGACGATGCGCCTAGGCCGCCTTGCGCGCGCCGTCCAGCTTGTCCAGCAGCGCGTCGACATCTTGCGCCGGGATCGGGCGGCTGAACAGATAGCCCTGGATCTGGCCGCATCCTTCGGCGCGCAATATGTCGAGCTGGTCGCTATGCTCCACGCCCTCCGCCGTCGTTTCGATGCCCAGCGCGTCGGCCAGCGTCGTAATCGCGCGGATGATGGCGGTTGCGCCCTGATGTTCCAGCAGATCGACGATGAAGCTGCGGTCAATCTTGAGCTTGTCGAACGGGAAGCTGCGCAGATAGCTGAGCGAGGAATAGCCGGTGCCGAAATCGTCGAGCGCCACGCGCACGCCCAGCGCCCGCAGGCTATGGAGCGAGGATAGCGTCGCCTCGACATTGTCGATGAACAGGCTTTCGGTAATCTCCAACTCCAGCCGGTTGGGCGCGAGGCCAGACCGCGCCAGCGCCTGAAGCACGACGGCGGCCAGATTGGGGCTGCGAAACTGGATCGGCGATATGTTGACGGCCACGCGGATATGGTCGGGCCAGGTCGCGGCGATACGGCAGGCTTCATGCAGCGCCCATTCGCCGATCGGGATGATGAGGCCGGTTTCCTCCGCCATCGGTATGAAATGGATCGGCGACACCATGCCGCGCGTGGGATGCTGCCAGCGCAGCAGTGCCTCGAACGCTGTCACGCGATTTTGCGACAGGCCGAACAGCGGCTGGAAATGCAGCGCCAGTTCGCCATTGCGCAGCGCGTCGTGCAGGTCGGTTTCCAGCGCGCGGCGGGCCTGCGCCTCTGCGTCCATGGCGCTTTCAAAGAAGCGATGGCTGCCCTTGCCCTCGCTCTTGGCCCGGTGCAGCGCCAGTTCGGCATTTTTGAGCAGGCTGGTTGCGTCCGCGCCGTCCTGCGGGCTGAGCGCAATGCCCACGCTGGCGCTGACGATGATGCGATGACCATCTATGTCGAACGGTTCGGCCAGCGCCGCGACGATGGCGCGACCCGCCTGATCGGCCGTCTGCCCCCCGGCGCGCAGCTTGATGGCAAATTCGTCGCCCGCCAGCCGGGCGGCAAAGCCGCTGGGGCAGGTCGCCTTCAGTCGTGCGCCGACTTCGCACAACAGGGCGTCGCCAACCGGATGGCCAAGCGATTCGTTGATCGATTTGAAATTGTCGATGTCGATGCAGAACAGCATCAGATTGCCGCCTTCGGCGCGGGTGAGGCCAAGCGCAACCTGTTCGCGCAGCATCGCCCGGTTGGGCAGGCCGGTCAGCGCGTCGTGGAAGGCCATATGCGCAATCTGCGCCTCGCGCGCCTCGACCGCATCGACCATGCGGTTGAAGCTTTGCGCCAGCCGCCCGATTTCGTCGCGCGTTTCGACCTTCACCTGCGCATGTTCGCCTGCGCTCACCTTGCGGGCGGCGGCTTCCAGCGCAACGATCGGCCGCGACAGGCTGCGCGATGCGGCAAATGCGCCGGCCACGGCCAATACGCCGCCAACCACGCCGAAACCGAACAAGGCCCACAGGATCGGCGCATAGCCAGCCATCGCGCGGGTCAGGCTATATTCCAGCACCAGCATTTCCGGCGCAGTCTCTATCAGCGTTTCAACAGGCCGGGTCTGCACCAGCATCAGTTCGCCGTTCCGCACGACTTCGCGCAGGCCACCATTGGCCGTGTCCGTCCGGGCGACACGTGCCAGCGGCATGAGTTGCGGATGCAGGTCGATCGAGGACAGTTTCGCCAGCGCCTTCAGGTCGGTCGGGCCCATGTTGCGGGCAAAGACGACCCAGCCGGTCAGTATCGGCGCGCGGACGGGCGCGGCCGCGACGATATGACCCTCGCTGCCCCATCGCACCACGCCCTGTATCCGCCCGGCGTCGAGCGCGTCGTAAAGCTGGTCCTGATCGGTACGGCCAAGATGTTGAAGGTCGCCCACCACCGTGCCATCGACCCCGACGAACATTGCATGGTCGAGCTGGAAGCGGCCCTTGAGGCTATGCAGCGCGGATTCGATCGTCGGGGCGTCATTGGTGCCCACCGCCTCGCGAAAGCCGAAATCGCTGGCCAGCACGTCGGCCCCCTGGCTCAGTTGACGCCGTTGCATCGCCGAAATCCGGTCGAACAGGGCGCTGCCGACATTCATCTCATGCCGGATGGCATTTTCGGCATAGCTTTCGATGGCCTGGCGCGTGCCCAAAAGCGTGAGCGTCGTTACGGCCAGAAACAGCGCGCCGTAGAACAAGGTCATCCTGATCGTCAGGGTCGACTGTGCCGTGCGCCGCCAGCGCAGCCACCGTCTTTTCAGGCGAAGGGGTAGGCTCATTTGGACGCGCGCAACGCCAATGGCACGGTCTTGCTCTCCATGCCGCTCGCCGGAATGGGCAGGTTGATCAGCAATTCATTGTCCTTGCCCTTGAGCAACGGGTGCCAGACCGTGACCCGCGCCGTGCCGGTCCCCAGCCCGTTTATCCGCGCCTGTCCGGCGGCATTGCTCTTGGCGGCGAAGGGGGTGTCGACCACCTTGATGAAGCCGCTCATGGCATCATGAATATTGCAGCCCAGCGCCACCGCGCCCGGACTGGTGAAGGTGTAGCTGCGGCTTTCATCCTGTCCGAACAGCTTGATTTCAAACTTGGCCGCCTTGGAAAAGGAATAGACATGATGTCGCACCTTGTCCTTGTTGGGGAATTTGACCGTCGCGCCAACGGGTACGATCAGCACATGGGGCGAAAAGGCGATATTCTGCTGCACCATGGTCGTGCCCCATGGGAAGCGGATCGGGCCAGCCGGGATGCCGCCGGCGGGACGGACGGTGACGACCGCATCGCTGACCGGGCGGCCAGCGGCATCGACGATCCGAAGATCGATGTCGCCCGCCATGGCCGGGCTGGCGATCAGGGAGAGGGCGGCGAGGAAAAGGCGTGGCGCGTTCATGGTTACTGTTGGTAAAAGCAAACATTGAACAAATGTTTAGTTCGTTATGGACCGCATTTTCACGCTGACGGGGCGGGAAACATTATTTTAACCATGATTTGCCTATCTGCCGATCATGACCTGTTTCCGTCCTTTCCTGTGCATCATGCTCGCGCTGGCTGCTTTGTCCCCGCAACAGGGCATGGCCAGACCGATCCGCAATGGTGGCAAATTGCTGCTGACCAATGGCATCAGTTCGCTGGAAGGGGCGTCGGGCGGTGGCCTGACGCCCTGGGCGGTGATCGCCGGCAATGAAACATCGGACGGCTTCGGCCTGTCGGCCCATGGCACGCTGGTCGAGGTCAAGGATTATGACTATCAAAGCGCTGGCGTCGCGATCGGCATCCGCGATAGCATCGAACTGAGCTACACGCATCAGGATTTCAACACGAACGAGATTGGCGCGGCGCTGGGGCTGGGCAAGGATTTCGCCTTTTCGCAGGATATTTTCGGCGCGAAGGTCAGGCTTGCGGGCGATCTGGTCTATGACCGGCTGCCAGCCATCGCGGTCGGCGTTCAGTATAAGAATAATAATCAGGGTGCGATCGTCCGGGCGGTGGGGGCCAAAGGGGACGAAGGCGTCGATTATTATGCGTCGGTCAGCAAATTATTCCTCGCGCGCTCCATCCTGCTGTCGGCGACCGCGCGCCTGACCAAGGCGAACCAGATGGGGCTGCTGGGCTTTGGCGGCGGCAAGCAGGGCAATCACACGCTTCAGTTTGAAGGATCGGCCGCCTGGCAATTGTCGCGCCGGATCGCGATCGGCGGGGAATATCGGCGCAAGCCTGACAATCTGAACATCGCGCGGGAAGATGACTGGTTCGACGCCTTTGCCGCCGTCGCCATCAGCCGCAATGTCACCGCGACCATCGCCTATGCCGACCTTGGCTCGATCGCCACGGTAAAGAAGCAGCGCGGCGTGTTTCTCCAGCTTCAGACCGCCTTCTAAAGGACGCATGCCCATGTCCATCATCCTCTCGCTGCTGTTGTTGCAGGCGCCCTATGCTTTGCCGGGGGAGGCCGCCGTGGACCCTTATGTCGCCGACAATCGCCAAGCCGGGGCCGTGCCTTTTACGGGCGACGGCATGGCGAAGGCATTTGGCGGGCAGGATGGCATCCGCCGCATCGTCGATCGCTTCGTCGCGATCAATTTCGCCGATCCGGTGATTGGCGAGATTTTCGCCAATCATGACAAGGTTCGCCTGAAGCGCACCTTGTTCGAGCAATTCTGCTTCATCCTGAATGCGGGCTGCACCTATAGCGGGCGGGACATGGCCAGCGCGCACAAGGATCTGGGCGTGCAGAAGGCGGACATGAACCGCCTCGTCGAAACGCTCCAGCGCGCGATGAGCGAGGAAGGGGTCAGCTTCCAGGCGCAGAACCGCTTTCTCTCCAAACTCGCGCCGATGCGCCATGATGTGATCGAAAAGTAACGTTACGCCTGCGTTCTGGCTGAAACCCTTTCTCCCCGCGTTGGTTTAACTTGTGGAAATCACGCAAGGAGTATTCACATGGGTGAAGTAACCGACAAGTTGAAGGCCGCTGGCAACAAGGCGGCGGGCGCCGTCAAGGAAGGTATCGGCAAGGCGACCGACAATGAGCGCATGGAAGCCGAAGGCAAGGCGCAGAAGGCCAAGGGCACGGCTCAGGACGTTTCCGGATCGGTCAAGGGCGCCCTTGGCGACAAAATCTGATTTCGACTTGCTCCCAAGCAGGAGAAAGCCCCGCCCTTATCCGGCGGGGTTTTCTTTATCCGCCAGATAGGCGCGCACGTCCCGGCGCAATTCGCCCGCGCACAGATATAGCGCGATGACATTGGGGATCGCCATCAGGAAGAAGCTGCTGTCGACAATGTCGACGACACGGCCAAGGTCGATCGCTGCTGCGGGTGGCAAAGCGACGATGTAGAGGATTTTATAGGTCCATTGCGCGCGCGGACCATGGCCGAACAGATAGCCCCAGGCCTGCAAGCCGTAAAATCCCCAAGCGACCAGCGTCGAATAGGCGAACAGAAACACCACGACCGCCAGCAGCCAGGGGAACCAGGGCGACACCTGCGCAAAGGCGGCGGAGGTAATCGCAATGCCCTCCAGCCCCATATTCCATGTCCCCGCGACGACCAGCGCCAGACCGCCCAACGTGCACACGATCATGGTGCCGAGCAGGGGTTCAAGCAGCGCGACCAGCCCTTCGGACACCGGGTGGCGCGCCCGTGCCAGACTGTGCGCCATCACGGCCGATCCGACGCCCGCCTCACTGGCGAACACCGCGCGGCGCATCCCGGCGACGAACGCGCCCACGGCGCCCCCTGTCGCCGCCTGGCCATTCCACGCCCCGTCCCAGATCAGCGCCAGCGCGCCGGGGATGGCGTCCAGATGCAGGATCAGGATCGCCAGCACGCCCGCCAGATAGACCGCGACCTTGAGCGGGGTCAGCCTTTTGGCGACTTCTCCCAGCCAGGCCGCGCCGCCCAGCGTCACCAGCGCGACGGCCCCGGCCAGAAACACGCCATAGGCCCATCCGTTGGTCAGGCCCGTTACCACCTTCACTTGCGCGAAACTCTGATTGACCTGCACCATCGGTATGGCGCCGAACAGCGCGAAAAAGGCGTAGGCACCGCCTAATATCATGCCGATTTTCGGCCATCCGCGCGCAGCGCCGACGGATTTGAGCACATACATCGGCCCGCCATGGACATGGCCAGCATCGTCAAAGATGCGATATTTGAGGCCCAGCGTGACCTCCGCCATCTTCACCGTCATCGCGAACCAGCCGATGATGAACATCCACAATATCGCGCCCGGTCCACCCATGGTCAGCGCCACCGCAACGCCCGCGATATTGCCAAGCCCGATCGTGCCGGACAGCGCCGTGCTGAGCGCTGCCCACTGGCTGACATCGCCCTTTGCCTCGCCCTTGTCCGGCTGGGTCCGCAATATGCGGATCGCGCGGCCGATCTGGGTGATATTGGGAAAGCCCAGCCACAGGGTGAAGAACAGCATCGGCAGCGCCAGATACAGCACGATCAGTTCGATCTGCGCGCCCGCCACGGGCACCTTGAAAAATACCGCGCCCGACAGCGCGTCGATAAAGCCATTGAAACTGTCCATCGCGCGGGGATGCCGCGAGGCCGTTGGAAAGTCGATCAAGAAAAACTTGGCTTTCTCTCATCCCGCTCATGCCGAACGGTTCTGGGGTTGATACCGGGCGTCTCTCCGGTGCATGAGAAACGCATGACCAGACGATATTTCGGCACCGACGGCATACGCGGGCGCACCAACGCATGGCCGATGACGGCGCAACTGGCGATGCAGGTCGGCATGGCGGCGGGCACCCATTTCCAGCGCGGAGACCATCGCCATCGCGTTGTGATTGGCAAGGATACGCGGCTTTCGGGCTATATGGTGGAAAATGCGCTGGTCGCTGGCTTTACCGCGGTGGGCATGGACGTGGTGCAGTTCGGGCCGATCCCGACGCCCGCTGTCGCGATGCTGGCCCATTCGATGCGCGCGGATCTGGGCGTCATGATTTCCGCCAGCCACAATCCCTATTTCGACAATGGCATCAAATTGTTCGGCCCGGACGGCTACAAGTTGTCGGACGAGGATGAACTGAAGATCGAGGCGCTGATCGAGCAGCAGGTGCCGCTGGCCGCGTCCAAGGATATTGGCCGTGCCCGCCGGGTCGAGGATGCGCGTGGCCGCTATATCCATGCGGTCAAATCCAGCTTTCCCGCCGACCTGCGGCTCGATGGCCTGAAAATCGTCATCGATTGCGCCAATGGCGCCGCCTATCAGGTCGCGCCGTCCGCCTTGTGGGAACTGGGCGCGACCGTCGTGGCGGTTGGCGTCAATCCCAATGGCACCAACATCAATGACGGCTGCGGATCGACCGCGCCCCTGCTGTGCCAGGAAACCGTCGTATCGTCGGGCGCGGACATTGGTATCGCGCTGGATGGCGACGCGGACCGGCTGATCGTGGTCGATGAGAAAGGCCAGATCGTCGATGGCGACCAGATCATGGCGCTGATCGCCGCCAACTTCGCGCGCGCGGGCACGCTGCGCGGCGGCGGGCTGGTGGCGACGGTCATGTCCAATCTGGGGCTGGAGCGCTTTTTGACCGGGCAGGGCATTGCCCTCGAACGCACCAGCGTGGGCGACCGCTATGTGCTGGAGCGGATGCGCAGCGGCGGCTTCAATGTCGGCGGGGAGCAGTCGGGCCATATGATCCTGTCCGATTATGCGACCACCGGCGACGGTACGGTCGCGGCGTTGCAGGTGCTGGCTGCACTCGTCCGGTCCGGCAAGCCCGCCAGCGAGACGCTGCACCAGTTCGATCCCGTGCCGCAATTGCTCAAAAATGTCCGCTTTTCCGGGGGCAAGCCGCTGGAGCATGATGATGTCCGGCGCGTCATTGCGCAGGCGCAGGCGGAACTGACCGGCGTTGGCCGGCTGGTCATCCGCCCGTCCGGTACGGAACCTGTGATCCGGGTGATGGCCGAAGGCGACCGGGAGGAACAGGTGCGCGACGTTGTCGACCGTATCTGCGCCGCGGTCGAGAAGGCGGCGGCGTGACGGGGATCGATCATGCTTGAAATGCGCCCCGATTGCGAACGCTGCGGCACGGACCTGCCTGCCGATGCGCCCGGCGCGTTCATCTGCTCGTTCGAATGCAGCTTCTGCGCGCCCTGTGCGGAGGCGCTGGACGATCGCTGCCCCAATTGCGGCGGCGAGCTGATGGATCGGCCGACCCGCACGGGCAAGGCGCTGGCGGGCAATCCCGCGTCCACCGTGCGTTACTTCAAGGGATGAGCATCGCGCGCATTTTGATCATCGCCGGGTCCGACAGTGGCGGCGGCGCGGGCATACAGGCGGATCTGAAGGCCGTGACGATGCTGGGCGGTTTCGCCATGACCGCGATCACCGCGATCACGGCGCAAAATACGCTGGGGGTGCAGGGCGTGCATCCGGTGCCCGCCGACATGGTGCTGGCGCAGATGCGCAGTTGCATCAGCGACATTGGCGTCGATGCGGTGAAGATCGGCATGATCGGGTCGGCGGAAACGGCGATGGCGGTGGCCGATCTGCTGACGGGTTTGCGCGATGTGCCGATCGTCTTTGATCCGGTGATGGTGGCGACCAGCGGGTCGGTGCTGGCCGATGCGGAAACGATCGCGGCGTTCGAGAAACTGATGGCGATCGCCACGCTGGTGACGCCCAATATCCCGGAACTTCTGGCGCTGGGCGGGGAGCGGGTTGCCGCGCGCTTTGGCACGCATGTTTTGGCCAAGGGCGGGCATGGCGTCGGCCCGGTGCTGGTCGACCGGCTGCTTGGTCCCGACGGGCTGGTCACCGACTGGACCGATCCGCGCATCGACACGCCGCACACCCATGGCACCGGCTGCACCCTGGCCAGCGCGATCGCGACCGGGCTGGGGCAGGGGATGGCGCTGCCGGGCGCTATTGCGCGGGCGCGGGCCTATGTGCGCGCGGCGCTGACCATCGCGCCGGGGCTGGGTGGCGGGCATGGGCCGATGGGTGCGCCGCGCGGGTTCGAAGCGCCCTTCCGTGCCTGATTTCGCCCATGAACTGCGCCACCATCCGGGGCTGGTCGCCGGGGTGGATGAAGCGGGCAGGGGGCCGCTTGCCGGGCCGGTGGTCGCGGCGGCGGTGATTTTGCGGGCGGAGGATTGCCCGGAGGGGCTGGACGACAGCAAGGCATTGTCGGCCAGGCGCCGCGCCGCGCTGGAGGCGGAGATCAAGGCGCGGGCGCTGTGCTGGGGGCTGGGCGTCGCCAGTGTCGAGGAGATCGACCGGATCAACATATTATGGGCGACGATGCTGGCCATGACCCGCGCGGTCGAGGCGCTGGGGCGCGATTGCCAGCATGTCCTGGTCGATGGCAACCGCGTGCCCGACTGGCGCTGGCCCGCCACCCCGGTCGTGGGCGGCGACGCCCGGTGCCTGTCGATCGCCGCGGCCTCCATATTGGCCAAGGAAGCGCGGGACCGGATGATGCGGGAGGCGGCCGCCATCCACCCCCATTATGGCTGGGAAAGCAACAAGGGCTATGGCAGCGCGCAGCATCTCGCCGCGCTGCGCACCCATGGGCCAACGCCGCTGCACCGGCGCAGCTTTGCCCCCGTGGCGCAGATGCTGCTGATTTAAGGGCACTGTCCCACACAACCTCCGTTCGTTTCGAGCTTAGTCGAGAAACAGGGCGCATCGTTTCTCGACATAGTTTATCCAGAGCGTCTGCCGCAGATGGGCAATCGAAGGGCTCGAAACGAACGGGGGACGCTGTTCTCTCCCCTGTCCCAAGTCGGGACCAATGCGGCAAAGCGCAGCGTCCCCCTCTGGCGCGACGCTGGCATATGGTTAAGAAAGGCTTATGCTTTTCGCCCGGTTGTTCGTCCTATCATGCTGTCTGATCCTGGGCATGCCGTCCGCGCGGGCGGAACTGGCCGACCTGCCGCTGGCGCCGGGGGCGTATCGTTGGGCCGATGATGCCGCCGCCAGCGGGCCGCTCTACCTGATCATCAGCCTGGAACGGCAGCGCGTCCATGTCTATCGCGGCGACCGGCTGATCGGCGCGGCCAGCGTGTCCACGGGGACGAAGGGCCACCGCACCCCCACCGGCAGCTTCCCTATCCTGCAAAAGCGCCAGTGGCACCGCTCCAACCTCTACAGCAATGCGCCCATGCCCTTCATGCAGCGGCTGACCTGGGACGGCATAGCGCTCCACGCCGGGCATAATCCCGGCTACCCCGCCAGCCATGGCTGCATCCGCCTGCCCTATGCCTTCGCCCGGCAACTCTTCGCCCTGACGCAGATCGGCACACTGACGCAGGTGACCGCCAACCGTCTGAACGCCGCGATCCTGCTCGACCCGCTGGTGCTGGGCGACAAGGGGAGCAGCGTGGTGACGTTCGGGATGGAGGGCGGCATGGGCGGCAGCGCCATGCGGACGGGCGCGGCGACGCGGGTGCCGATGTTGGAGATCGACCCGGATATTTTCGGGGTCTGGGGTCGACGGTGAGTGGGGCGGGTTGGCCGGAAGGCAACTGGCCGGTTTGGTATCGGGTCACGGGGCTAGCTGACTCTCGCACGGCGTCGGCTCCCGACCAGAGTGGCTCGTTTTGATTTGCTTTCAGAAATGTTGGCTTGAGACAGAAACGGCGACACGGTGGATGCCGAACGGAAGCCCTTGCTAAACCGAACTCGCGTAGGACATATGAAGCATGATTTTTCATAGGTGTAGTAATGTCTGGTAACGAGGGCGAAGATATCGGTCCCGAGGTAGTCCTACAATACGGTGAGATCACCGAAGACGATCTGGGGTTGGTCGCGGACGATATCCAGCAACTGGTTGTCGCGCCCACCGACTGGACGATAAGTGTCCTCGTTGATCTGCTTCGCAAGCGTAAGATCGATTTGCAGCCGAACTACCAGCGACGAGTGGCCTGGGACGAGGGGAAGATGTCTCGGTTCATTGAGAGCCTTTTCATGCGGCTGCCGGTCCCTCAGATTGTCTTGGCTGAAATGCGTCCCGGGGTCTTTGCCGTTATCGATGGTAAGCAGCGTATCAATTCGCTGGCGCGGTTTTGTTTGGACGATAAGGCACCTTTGCGGCTGGGCGGATGTGAGTATCGCGCGGACCTGAACAACAATACTTACGATGATCTCCAAGCAATCCCGGCTCTGGAGCCGTCAGTAGATGCTTTCCAAAATCACACGGTACGGACAGTTGTAGTCAAGAATTGGAAGTCAGACAGCCTACTTTACTTATTGTTCTTGAGGTTAAACCAGAATAGCGTAACGCTTTCTCCTCAAGAGCTTCGTAGGGCTCTCTATCCCGGCAAGTTCATGGACTGGCTGGATGATAAGACCGCACAGTCCGCAGCGATGAAATCGGTCTTCAAAAAAGTGCCGGACTTCCGCATGCGCGATATGGAAGTTGCAACTCGATTTCTCGGCTTCCACAGGTTTACCGACCTGTATGAGGGCAACATGAAGAAGTTTTTGAACGAAACTTCCCAAAGGCTGTCTGAAAATTTCGACGCTCAGCTGGGCCAGTTAGAGCATGACTGGATGCAGCTTGAAGATGGTATGTCTCTAGCAAGCACCATCTTCGGCAAGGATGCGTTCAAGTCCAGACAGGACGGAAAGTATCAGCGCAGTCCGAACCGCGCCGTTATTGATATAATGGCATACTATTTTGCCGATCCCGCCGTGCGTGCTGCAATCCCCGACGACAAGAAGCCGGCCATTCGCGCCGCGTTTGAAGATCTCTGCGATAATAACGCGAAGTTTTTGCAGGCTCTCCAGACATCAACGAAGACAACAAAGGCTACAAGCCAGCGGTTCCATGACTGGGGCGACGCACTAAGAAAGGTTATTGGCGCAGTTGTTCGTGAATTTCCATTGGCTCGCAATCCTTAAGCTGATTCGACGTCATGCCGCGCGCGTATACCGCTGATTATCTAGCCCTGAAGGCAAGGCTAACAAGTCTGACCCATCTGCTGCCGCCGGCACCAGCGGCTGGAGCGACGCCGTCAAGGCAGGATGCCGATAAAATGGCTGCGTTCGTCATTCTATTGCATGCGGAATGTGAGCATTTCTTAGAAAAAAGGGCATTGAAAGTTGCGGATGAAGCCAAAGCAGCCTTCGATAGCGGGGGAGATTTTGGCAGGGTCGCCAGGCACTTATGCGTTTTCCCGTTCATAGATGCGCCGAAGCAGATGTCAGATTTGGAGAAGATGTTAAGAATTTTCGGGACTAGCGGTTTTGGCATTATGGCATCGGCCAAGTCGATCGCTCAAAACAGAATCGAATACGGGAGGCTGCTGAACATCGGCTATCAGCGTTATAAGCAGACCGTCACTAACAACCATGGAGCGGCGCTGAAGTATCAGTTTAAACTATTGACGGCGCTTGGATTTGATCTCGATTTGGTCGGTGCTACGTTCAAATCTCGTATAGCCCAACTCGCAACCTATCGAGGTGAAGCCGCGCACACTTCAGTCGTGGCTGCTACCACCGCAATTTCGTCTCCTACTCTAGCGACTTGGCCGGCGGACCTAATGTACGGATTTGCAAAGATGGATCGTGGCCTATCTTCGCTTGCAACAATGACCAAGTAGCCTTCGGGCTTTAGAGAGGCGGTGTACCTGCCGCTGGGCGCGTCCGAAGGAAATGGCCGCGAAGTCCTAGACCCATTCACAATTTGAATGTCCGTTTCCGAGTGCTGGTACGTAGCTGCCGAACGGCGACAAATGGCGCACTTCAGCCATTCCCCACCCCACAAAAAAGCAGCCGACCCGTCACCGGATCGGCCGCTTCACATATGTCCAACTTACCGTCGAACTTCTCCCGTCACGCCGCCTGTGCGGCCTCTTCGCTGGCGGGCAGGCGGATCAGATAGTCGAAGGCTGACAGGCCCGCCGTGGAGCCTGCGCCCATGGCTATGACGATCTGCTTGTAGGGCACGGTCGTGCAGTCGCCTGCCGCGAAGATGCCCGGCACGCTGGTTTCGCCGCGGGCGTCGATTTCTATTTCGCCGCGGGGGGAAAGGGCGACCGTGTCTTTCAGCCATTCGGTGTTGGGGACCAGGCCGATCTGGACGAAGATGCCTTCCAGTTCGACGTCATGTTCCTCGCCGCTGTTGCGGTCCTTGTAGGACAGGCCGGTGACGCGATCGCCATTGCCGTCGACCTTGCTGGTCAGCGCCGATGTGATGATCTTGACGTTGGGCAGGCTGGCGAGCTTGCGTTGCAGCACCGCGTCGGCGCGGAGCTGGCTGTCAAATTCGATCAGCGTCACATGGGCGACGATGCCCGCCAGGTCGATCGCGGCTTCGACGCCGCTATTGCCGCCGCCGATCACCGCGACGCGCTTGCCCTTGAACAGGGGGCCGTCGCAATGGGGGCAATAGGCCACGCCTTTGTTGCGATATTCGTCCTCGCCCGGCACGCCCATCTGCCGCCAGCGCGCGCCGGTGGAGAGGATGAGGGTGCGGCCTTTGAGCGACGCGCCGTTTTCCAGCACGACCTCATGATAGCCGCCTTCGGTACGGGCGGGGATCAGCTTCGTCGCCTTTTGCAGGTTCATGATCTCGACGTCATAATCCTTCACATGGGCTTCGAGCGCGGAAGCGAGCTTTGGCCCTTCGGTGCGCGACACGGAGATGAAATTTTCGATGTCCATCGTATCGAGCACCTGGCCGCCGAAGCGTTCGGCGGCAACGCCGGTGCGGATGCCCTTGCGCGCGGCATAGATGGCCGCCGCGGCCCCGGCAGGCCCGCCGCCGACGATCAGAACCTCGAAAGGGTCCTGGCGCTTGATCTTTTCCGCCGCGCGGGTGGCCGCGCCGCTGTCGATTTTGGCAACGATCTGCTCCAGTTCCATGCGGCCCGACCCAAAGGGTTCGCCGTTCAGGAAGATGGTGGGCACGGCCATCACCTTGCGCTCGTCCACTTCCGCCTTGAACAGCGCGCCGTCGATGGCGACGTGGCTGATGCGGGGGTTGAGGACGCTCATCAGGTTAAGGGCCTGCACCACGTCCGGGCAATTCTGGCAGGACAGGGAGAAATAGGTTTCAAAGGCAAAGTCGCCGTCCAGCCCCTTGACCTGTTCGATCAGATCCTGCGCGGCCTTTGACGGGTGGCCGCCGACCTGGAGGAGGGCCAGGACCAGCGACGTGAATTCATGGCCCATCGGAATCCCCGCGAACCGGACGCCGATGTCGGTGCCCACGCGGCGGATCATGAAGCTGGGGACGCGCTTGTCAGCGCCGGTGGTCACGCTGACCTTGTCGGACAGGGCAGCGATTTCATTGAGCAGGTCATTGAGTTCGCGCGATTTGGCATCGTCACCCAGAGAGGCGACGAGTTCGATAGGCTCACGGATGTTGACCAGATAGGCCTTGAGCTGCTGCGTCAGGGTGGCGTCGAGCATGGAATAATCCTTACGTTAGATACAATAATGGCCCGGAGCGGAGGAGAGGTTCCACTCCGAGCCACTTTGCGACCCGCTAGGGGAATGATAATTTAGATCTTGCCGACTAGGTCGAGCGATGGGGCAAGGGTTTCTTCGCCTTCTTCCCACTTGGCCGGGCAGACTTCACCGGGGTGCGCGGCGACATATTGCGCGGCCTTCACCTTGCGCAGCAGTTCGGTCGCGTTGCGGCCCACGCCTTCGGACGTGATTTCCATGAACTGGATCACGCCTTCGGGATCGACCAGGAAGGTTGCGCGGTCAGCCAGGCCAACGCCGGGGCGCATCACGTCGAAATTATTGGTGATCGTGCCCGACTGGTCGCCCAGCATGTAATAGTTGATCTTGCCGATGGCGGGCGAGGTGTCGTGCCATGCCTTGTGGCTGAAATGCGTGTCGGTCGATACCGAATAGACTTCGACGTTGAGCGACTGGAGGGTCGGGTAGATGCCGGCCAGGTCTTCCAGTTCGGTCGGGCAGACGAAGGTGAAGTCGGCGGGATAGAAGAAGAAGATCGCCCACTTGCCCTTCACGTCCGCGTCGGTGACGTCGACGAACTTGCCTTCCTTATAGGCGGTCGCGGCGAACGGCTTGATGGTGGTGTTGATGAGAGCCATGGGCTTGTCAGTTCCTTCTGAGGGGTTGCTGTTGCCGACCCCATGTAGGGTAGCGGCTGAGTCGAGGGAAATTGGTTTTATCGGACTTGGAGAGTGAGAAAAACGATCACGGCTTATCTGATTGATCGATCCAGTCACCGCGCCCCGCGTCGCCCCGCCATTGCCCCAGCGCCAGCATCATCGCGCGCTCGACCATGGCCTGGGCTTCCTCGGCGGAGAAGGTGGTGGGATCGAGGCAGATCTCGAGCCACAGCCCATCGACCAGAGCAGTGAGGCTGATCGCCGCCAGGCGGGCGCGGTCCTGCGGCATTTCCGGCACGATCGCGCGCAGCAGCGCTTCGAGCTGGGCGCGGGTGCGCCGGTAGACATCGGCATGGATGGCGGCGATGCCGGGGTCGGTCCGGACCAGGCTCCAGAAAGCGGTCCAGGTCGCGAGCAGATCGGGATCAAGGATGGGCGCGCGGAAATTGGCCTGAAGGCAGGCGCGGAGCTGGTCGCGCGGATCGTCGCCCGCTTCCTCGACCGCCTGTTCCAGCGCGGCGGACACGCGCACGCCGACATCCTCATAGGTGGCGAGGATGAGGGCGTCGACGCCGTCGAAATAATGGGTGAGCAGGCCCGACGAAACACCCGCGCGCGCGCAGATGGCGCGGACCGACGTGCCAGCGACGCCTTTTTCGGCAAGGCACCGCGCGGTCGCTTCGATCAGCGCCTGTCGCCGCACGTCGGCGCTTTCGCGAATGAAGCGCGCGCGTGTCTTTGAAATTCCCTTACGGTTTACTGGCTTTTCTGTCATTTCTTCCCCCGAAGGCCCGCTTTGGGGTCTGGCGATGCGTCTGGCAAGATACGCTGTTGCTTCGGGCGTGTCTCTAACGGCGAAAACTGTCGGCCGCGGCGCTGGCCAGACGGTCGGCGCGTTCATTTTCGGGGTGGCCGGCATGACCCTTGACCCATTTCCAGGTCATTTGATGCGGGGCGGCGGCCTTGACCAGAGCCTGCCAGATTTCGACATTCTTGACCGGCTTGTTGTCGGCGGTGCGCCAGCCCTTCTTCTGCCAGCCGAACACCCATTTGGTGATGCCGTCCATCACATATTTGCTGTCGGTATGAAGGGTGACGCGGCACGGCTTCTTGAGCGCGTTGAGCGCCTCGACCGCGGCCATCATCTCCATGCGGTTGTTGGTGGTGAGCGCTTCGCCGCCCGACATTTCCTTTTCCGTGTCGCCAAAGCGCAGCACCGCGCCCCAGCCGCCCGGACCTGGATTGCCCTTGCACGCGCCGTCGGTGAAGATGTCGACGATGGGCAGGTCAGTGCTCATGCTGCGTGCTCCTGGACAGGCGGGAGCCCGGTCCCGTCGCGAGGATAGGCAGGCATGGAACCGGGTTCCCGGCTGCGCGGGAACAGGTTGCTTTTATCTGCTGCTCTCATGCGCCCAATAATTCCGCTGGATTGGCGCTGGCGTAGAAATCGAGGCGGCGCAGATAGGCGAGCGGGTCCTTGCGGGTCACCAGCGCGTCGGGCGGCGTGTTGATCCAGTCATAGGCGCGGGTCAGCAGGAAGCGCAGCGATGCGCCCCGGCACAATATGGGGAAGGCCGCGCGCTCTGCGTCGGTCAGGCCATGGGCCAAGTCATAGCCAGCGCCAAGCGCCGCCGCGCGATCAGCAAAGAAGCTGCCGCCGTCATGGCTGAACACCCAGGCGCTGTGGGTGATGGCCAGGTCATAGGCGCGGATGTCGGTGCAACTGAAATAGAAATCGATCAGGCCCGTCACCTTGTCGCCCAGCATCAGCACATTGTCGGGGAACAGGTCCGCATGGATGACGCTGCGGGGCAGGTCGGCGGGCCAGTGCGCGTCGAGAAAGGCGAGTTCGTCGCGGACACGGGCGGCAAGGCCCGGCGCGATCTGATCGAAATCCTCACCGCATCGGGCCGCCAGATCATGCCAGCCGGCAAGGTCCAGCGTGTTGCGCCGTTCGAGCGGGAAGCCCTCTGCCGCGCGGTGCAACTCCCCCAGTGCCGCGCCGGTCGCGCGCGCCTGTTCCGGGGTCGGCTCGGTCAGCGAAATGCCGGTCAGAAATTCGATCAGGCAGGCGGGGCGACCCGACAAGGTCTGGAGCCGCTGGCCGTCCCGGTCGGCGATGAAGCGCGGCACAAGGCAGCCGCGCGCGCCCAGATGATCGAGCAGGTCCATGAAGAAGGGCAGGTCGGCCTCATCCACCCGCTTTTCATAGAGCGTGAGGATATAGCGGTGGCCAGAGCCATCATGGCCGGTGGTCTCCAGCAGATAATTGCTGTTTTCCACCCCTTCGGCGATCCCCTTGGCGGATACGAGGCGGCCTGCGTCATAGCGGCTGAGGAAGGCGTCAATCTCTTCGGCGGGAACATGGGTATAGACGGCCATGGTTCAGACGGTCTCCAGCCCGCGTGGCAGCTTGAAAGCGATGGTCTCGCGCGCGGTTTCGACCTGTTCCTCGGTCACGGTGAAGCGGCTGGCGATCGCGTCGACCACTTCGCGCACCAATATTTCGGGTGCGGATGCCCCGGCGGTCAGGCCCAGCGTCGTGACGCCGTCCAGCCAGCCAAAATCGATGTCGTCGGCGCGCTGGATCAGGCGGGCTGGCGTGCCATCGCGTTCGGCGACTTCGACCAGTCGCAGGGAATTGGAACTGTTAGGCGCGCCGATGACATAGAGCGCTTCGCAACGCGCGGCGATCGCCTTCACCGCTGTCTGGCGGTTGGATGTGGCGTAGCAAATATCCTCGCCCTTGGGCGCGACGATCGCTGGAAAGCGCTCTTGCAGGGTGGCGACGATCGCGGCTGTATCATCGACCGACAGGGTGGTCTGGGTCAGGAAGGCGAGATTGGCGGGATCGGCGGGGGTAAAGGCCTGCGCGTCCTCGACCGTTTCGATCAGGGTCATGGTGCCGCCTGGCACCTGGCCGAACGTGCCGATGACTTCGGGATGCCCCTTATGCCCGATGAACAAGATGTGGCGGCCATCCTTGACCTGCCGTTCGGCCTGGCGATGAACCTTGCTGACCAGCGGGCAGGTGGCGTCGAGATAGGAAAGGCCGCGTTCCTCCGCCTTGGCAGGGACGGCCTTGGGCACGCCATGGGCGGAAAAGACCACCGGCACGCCATCGGGCACCTGGTCCAGTTCCTCTACGAAGATCGCGCCCTTCGCCTTCAGGCTGTCCACCACATATTTGTTATGGACGATTTCATGGCGGACATAGACCGGCGCGCCATAGGTTTCGATCGCCCGTTCGACGATGATGATGGCGCGGTCGACCCCGGCGCAGAAACCGCGCGGTGCGGCGATCAGAAGGGTCATGGGCGGGCGGGCGGCTGCGCTGTCGGTCATGGCTTTGCGCTTAGGCGAATGTGGGCCGGGAGGAAAGCCGCTTCCTTGCGGTTGCGCGAGGGGCGGGGGATGGATAAGGAAGCGCAAAGCTTCTGGCCGACGGGCCATGCCAAGGAATTTCTGCCTGTGCCAAGGAACATCTGCCTGCCTCATACTGCCCTGAACCGCGTCGTTGTGACCGGCATGCTGGCTCTGGCCCTGGCGGGCTGTTCGCGCCGGGGTGAAATCGACGCTTCCGGCGGTATCGTCGCTGTGCGCTCTGCCTGCCCGACGGCGGCCGTCCCGGCCTATACCGGCGACATCACCCTGTTCAATCCGGCCCAGAGCCGCGATGCTTCCGCGATCGACGTGGTGGCCGACATCACCAATCTGCGCTCGACCTGCGCCGATGGGGCGCAATTCTATACCGAAGCGAGCTTCACCGTGAACGCCCGGCGCAGCGACGCCAGCGTGGCGCGGCAAGTGACGCTGCCCTATTTCTCCGCCGTGGTGCGCGGCGGCAACAGCGTGGTCGCCAAGCGGGTCGGCCAGGTGACGCTGAACTTTGCCGCGGGCGAATATCGCGCCAGCGCGCAGGCGAAGGCGGGTTCCTATGTCGACAAGGCATCGGCAACGCTGCCAGCCGACATCCAGGCCAAGATCACGCAGAAGCGCAAGGCGGGCGACGCGGATGCCGCGATCGATCCCTTCGCCCAGCCAGAGGTCAAGGCGGCGCTGCAACGAACCAGTTTCGAGCTGCTCGTGGGGTTCAACCTGACCCAGGACCAGCTCCAATATAACGCCACGCGTTAACGGCCAGCCCATCATCCGTTCGGGCTGAGACAAGTCGAAGCCTTGCACTTCTTGAAGACAAGAGCAGCCCTTCGACAGGCTCAGGGCGAACGGGACTTGTAGAAAGTTTCGTCTCGTGTCCCTCTATACCCGTTTCACCGCCCATCTCGACACTGTGCTGGACATATTGGAAGCCGACGGCGTCCTGCCTGCCGGCCTCAATCGCAAGCCGGTGACGGTCGAGCCGCCGCGTGACGCCAGCCATGGCGATCTGGCGACCAATGCCGCGATGGTGCTGGCCAAGCCGGCGGGGACGAACCCGCGCGCGCTGGCCGAGGCGATTGTCGGCAAGCTGGAGGGGCTGGCCGAGGTCGAGAGCGCGTCGATCGCCGGGCCGGGCTTCATCAACCTGACGCTGACCGACGCGACATGGCGCTCGGAGCTTTCCGTGATGGCGGAAGAGGGCGACGATTATGGCCGGTCCGACATCGGGCAAGGTGTCACGGTCAACGTCGAATATGTTTCCGCCAATCCGACCGGCCCCATGCATATGGGGCATTGCCGGGGCGCCGTGGTGGGCGATGCGCTCGCCACCCTGCTGGAATATGCCGGGCACAAGGTGATCCGCGAATATTATATCAATGACGCTGGCGGGCAGGTGGATGTCCTCGCCCGATCGGTGCATCTGCGCTACGCGCAGGCGCTGGGCGAGGATGTGGGCGAAATCCCTGAGGGTCTTTACCCTGGCGATTATCTGGTGCCGGTTGGGCAGGCGCTGGCTGCTGAATATGGCGACCGCTTCTTGAAGGCGCCGGAAGCCGACTGGCTGGTCACGTTCCGCAGCTTTGCCGTCGCAAAGATGATGGACATGATCCGCGCCGATCTGGCGCTGCTGGGCATCCATCACGACATTTTCGCGTCCGAGGCCGAATTGCAGGCGGCGGGCAAGCCTGACGAGGCCGAAGCCTGGTTGCGGGCGCATGATCTGGTCTATGACGGGGTGCTGGAAGCGCCCAAGGGCGAATTGCCCGATGACTGGGAGCCGGTCGTGCTGCCGCTGTTCCGGTCGACCAAGTTCGGCGACGATCAGGACCGGCCGATCAAGAAGTCCAACGGCAGCTGGACCTATTTCGGCGCGGACATGGCCTATCATTATCAGAAGGCCCAGAGCGCCGATCAGCTGATCGACATATGGGGGGCGGACCATGCGGGGACGGTCAAGCGCATCCAGGCGGCGGTCGCGGCGCTGACGGAGGGCAAGGCGCGTTTCGACGTGAAGCTTATCCAGATGGTGCGGCTGTTGCGCGATGGCGAGCCGGTGAAAATGTCCAAGCGCGCGGGCAATTTCGTGACGCTGGCCGATGTCGTGCGGGAAGTGGGCAAGGATGTCGTGCGCTTCACCATGCTGACGCGCAAGGCCGACGCGCAGATGGACTTCGACTTTGCCAAGGTGGTCGAGGCGTCGAAGGACAATCCGGTCTTTTACGTCCAATATGCCCATGCCCGCATTGCATCGCTGGGACGGCGGGCGGAAGAGGCGGGGATCGAACTGCCAGCCCCGGACCTGTCCCTTCTTGGGACGGCAGAGCTGGGCCTCGTCAAGCTCGCGGCCCAGTTCCCCCGTGTGGTCGAAGGCGCGGCGCTGACCCGCGAACCGCATAGAATTGCCTTCTATCTCAATGATCTGGCTTCGGCCTTTCACGGCTGGTGGAATATGGGCAATGATGATCCGCGCGCGCGCGTCATTCTGGCCGACGATCCGGCCGTTACGTCGTCGCGGCTTTTCCTGAGCCGTGGAATAGGGCAGATTATCCGCAATGGCCTTGCGCTGATGGGCGTGGCGGCATTGACTGAGCTGAACTAAAGGCGGGCGGAGTTTCGGACGATGGGCGATTATGCACGAGGCCGGCTGGATTTTGACGATGAGGACCGGCTGCCCTGGCTGGAGCCTGCGGTCGATGACGAGGATGACAACAGCATCTCGCCACTGCGGCTGCTGAGCCTGATCCTGCTCGGTCTCGCGCTGATCGGTGTCGTGGTGGCCGGGATATGGTGGTTGCAGAACCGCAATGGTCCCGGCGCTGCGGGTGAGGGCCAACTGATCGAGGCGCCCGCGGACAATTACAAGATCGCCGCCAATGAGGCTGACGCGAAGAAATTCGATGGCGAGGGCGATGCGAGCTTTGCGGCAAGCGAGGGCGTGCCGCGCGACGGACGGATTGACGCCAGCCGCGTCCCCGAAGCACCGATCACCAAGACCGCGCCCGCGCCCACCGGGACCAAGCCGGCCGTCCCGGCCAAGCCTGCACAGAGCGTGACCGCGCGCGTCGCCGACGAAACCAGCGATCGCGCGACCGTGGCGCCCAAGGCGGCCAGCGGCGGCGCGCTGATTCAGCTGGGCGCCTATGGCAGCGCGTCCGGCGCAAAGGATGCCTGGACCAGATTGTCCAAGCGCTTTGCCTATCTCGCCCCGCTCGCCATGACCGTCGAACCGGCGGAAGTTGGCGGCAGCACCGTCTATCGCCTGCGTGCGAGTGCTGGCGGGCAGGCCAGCCTGATCTGCGGCAAGCTGAAGGTGGCGGGCGAAAGCTGCATGGTGGTGAACTGAGCCTTCGCGTTGCGATGGACATAGGCGTCATGCTGTTCGAAGGAGGGGCATGACCGAACGGAAACTGACCCGCGCCGCGATCGCGGCGGCGGCGCTGGATGTGCTGAACGAACAGGGGCTGGACCAGTTGAGCCTGCGCAAGGTCGCGGCGCGGCTGGATGTCAAAGCGCCCTCGCTCTACTGGCATGTCGCCGACAAGAATATGTTGCTGGCGCTGCTGGCCGAAAGCATCTTCGCAGATTGCCTGTCGAAAATTCCGGCCTGTGCCGACTGGCGCGACTGGTTGCGTGCGTTCGGCAAGGCGCTGTGGCAGGCGCAGAATGCGACGCGCGACGCGGGACGCTTGATCCTGGGGGCGGGGCAGCCGGTCGAGGTGCTCAAAGCGATGCAGGATGCGACCAGCGCGCCCCTGATTGCGCTGGGGCTGGAACCGGAGCGCGCCATGATGATGCAGGCGTCGGTGCAGGCGCTGGTCACTGGCTGGACCACGTTCGCGCAGGGACCGAACGCGGCCTATCTCCAATCCCAATTGCCCATCGACGCCGCCTTTGCCGAGGGGTTGGACGCGCTGATCCATGGCCTTGATCCTGCTCCCTAACAGTGTTAGGCTAACATTGTTAGTTTAGCTGGTCCGGCACCAATCGCGACAGACGATGATGCCGGCCTTTGTCAGGGAGAGATGCCATGTACCCATTTCGGGAAGGGTCGTTTGCCGTTCGCAATGGCTGGTATGTTGCCGCGTTTCGCAACGAACTGGGCCGTGACCTGCTGGCGCGGACGATCCTGAACCAGCCGGTCGTCCTGTATCGCAAGGAAGATGGCGAGGCGGTTGCGGTCGGCGGGCGCTGTCCGCACCGACATTTCCCCCTGGGCAAAAGCTGTCTGAAGGGCGATGCGATCGTCTGTGGCTATCATGGCATCGCCTTTGGCGCGGATGGCCGGTGCGTCGATATTCCATCGCAGGATGTCGTGCCGCGCGCCTACACGATTCCGACCTATCCATTGGTCGAGCATGGCCTGTGGGCGTGGATATGGATGGGGGACGCGGACAAGGCCGATGTCGCGCTGCTGCCCGATCTGGAGGAGATCGGGGTGACTGCGGCGGGCATGACGGCGCGGCCCTTTTATGTGCAGGAGGTGCAAGGGCGCTACCAGTTGCTCAACGACAATCTGCTCGACCTGTCGCACCTTGCCTTCCTCCACGCCAGCAGCATCGGCACGGTGGAAAATGCGCAGGCACCTGAAGAACTGGTCAAGCGCCCCGGATTTCTGAGTTGCCGCCGATATATCCGTAATGCCGACGCGCCTGCCGTGATGGCGGCGACCGGGCGCTATGCGGGCAAGATCGACCGGGTGACGGGGATGGATTTCTACCTGCCGGGCTTTCATGCCGGGATTGGCGACATGGCCTATCCGCAGGACCACCCCGAACATCCCGGCGAGATGATCGTGACGAGCCGGGTCTATCACGCCGTTACGCCCGCGACGCCGCATAGCTGCATCTATTTCTTCGCCATGGCGTCCGAAGATGTGGCGGGCATGGATTTCATGTTCGATTATCTGAAGCCCGTGCTGGAGGAGGACAAGTTCGCGACCGAAGAGATTGAGAAGATGCTGGCGATCGTCGGCGAGAATCCCGACGAACTGCTGATCAAGACCGATCGCAACGCAGTGGAGGGTCGGCGCATGTTGCAGGCGATGATGGACGCGGAAAGGTCTGCGGCGGCTGCGCCAGCCTGATCGCAGTTCATCAATTCGCCTTCGACAGGGGCGGGACTTGGCGCTACCATCTGCCGCATGAAACCCGTGATCTTCGGCCTGTCCGGCGCAACACTGACCCCTGACGAACGCGCTTTTTTCGCGGATTCACAACCGGCCGGTTATATCCTGTTCCGGCGCAACATCATCGATCGGGCGCAGCTGCGCGCGCTGACCGACGATTTGCGGGCGCTGCATGGCCGCAACGACCTGCTGATCATGATTGATCAGGAAGGGGGGCGGGTGGCGCGGATGCAGCCGCCGGTCTGGCCTGCCTTCCCGGCGGGAGCGATGTTCGACCGGCTTTATGACGTCGCGCCGTCCAGCGCGATCGCCGCGGCACGCGCCAATGCCCGCGCGATCGCGCTGACGCTGGCAGAGGTCGGCATTACCGTCGATGCGCTGCCGTTGCTCGACGTGCGGCAGGATGGGGCAAGCGACATCATGGGCGATCGCACGCTGGGCGCCGAGCCGATGCGGGTCGCCGCGCTGGGGCGGGCGACTCTCGAAGGGCTGGCCGATGGCGGGGTGGTCGGCATCGTCAAGCATATGCCGGGCCATGGCCGGGCGCTGGTGGACAGCCATCTGGAATTGCCGGTGGTGCGCGCGGATGCCGATATGCTGGCGAGCGACCTGCAACCGTTCGAGCGCTTGCGCGACGCGCCGATGGGGATGACCGCGCATGTCGTTTACACCGCCTGGGACGCGCAGCGCCCCGCCAGCCTGTCGCCGACCGTGATCGAGGATGTTATTCGCACGAGGATCGGCTTTGACGGGCTGCTCATGTCCGACGATCTGGACATGAAGGCGTTGCAGGGCGGCATCCCCGATCTGGCGGCGGGCGTGGTCGCGGCAGGGTGCGATCTGGCGCTCAACTGCTGGGGGCGGATGGACGATATGCTGGGCATTGCCGACCAGTTGCCGGAGATAACGGACGTAGCGCGCGCGCGGCTCGACCGGGCGATGGGGTCGGTCGAGCGTGGCGGCGATCAGCCGGAACTGGCGGAGTTGCTGGCGACGCGGGACAGTCTGCTGGGGTTGGTGGCGGCTTGAGGGGCGAACTCGAAAATGCCTCCCATAGGGCGACGACCATTGCGCATGACGTTCGGTTATCCCTCCAACGTCATGCTGAATTTACTTCAGCATCCATTTCTCGTCACAAGCAACTGTGTGAGCTGGAAAAATGGATCCTGAAACAAGTTCAGGATGACGGTGAAATAGAGGGCCGTTTCATATGCCATAATCCTGGCCCATGCGGGAGGGACTAGACGTGGACGACCTGTTCATTGCCCCGGCCATTCCCAGCCCCGACACGCTGACCGTCAGCTTCGATGCGTGGGAAGGGCCGCTGGACTTGCTGCTGACGCTGGCGCGGTCGCAGAAGGTGGATTTGCGCGAGATTTCGATTCTGGCGCTGACCGAACAATATCTGAAGTTCATCGACGGCGCGCAGCAGGTGAAGCTGGAACTGGCCGCCGACTATCTGGTGATGGCAGCGTGGCTGGCCTATCTCAAATCCGCGCTGCTGCTGCCGCGTCAGGAGCAGGCCGATCCCAGCCCCGAAGAGCTGGCCCTGCGCTTGCAATTGCGGCTGCAACGGCTGCATGCGATGCGCGATGCGGCGGCGCGGCTGATGGCGCGCGACCGGATTGGGCGCGACGTGTTCGTGCGGCGCAATCCCGAAGGGCTGCGGCTGGTGCGCAAGGCCAAATGGCACGCGAGCCTTTACGACCTTATCCAATCCTATGGGCAGATCCGCGCCCGGACCCAGCCCGTCGTCCACACCATCGCGGTGCGGCCGGTGATGACGCTGGACGAGGCGATCCAGCGGGTCGGTGCGCTGGTCGGCGCGGCAATCGACTGGACGCGGCTGGAGGCGTTTCTGCCCGCCGGGCTGGACAATGCCAAGGCAAAGTCGGCGCTGGCCAGCAGCTTTGTCGCGGCATTGGAACTGGCTCGGCAGGGGCGGTTGGAAATCCAGCAGGACGGGATTTTCCAGCCCATTTTTCTGCGCGCCGGGGCGCCGGACATGGAGGCGGGGGCATGAAGGGGGAACCCGACGATTATCTGCGCGCCGTAGAGGCGGCGCTGTTCGTCGCCGAAGCGCCGCTGACGGCTGCGGAATTGAGACTGCATGTCGGCGATGCGGGCGATCTGGCGGCGGCGCTCCGGCAATTGGCGGACGATTATGCCGGGCGCGGCATCAACCTGGTGGAGCGGGGCGGGCGCTGGCATTTCCAGACGGCGGCGGATCTGGCGCATATATTGCGGCGCGAGAAGGATGAGGCGCGCAAATTGTCGCGCGCGGCGATGGAGACGCTGGCGATCATCGCCTATCATGAGCCGGTCAGCCGCGCCGAGATAGAGGCGATAAGGGGCGTTCAGGTGGCCAAGGGAACGCTGGACGTGCTGATGGAGGCAGGCTGGGTGCGTCCCGCCGGACGGCGCGAGGTGCCGGGACGACCGCTCATCTATGCGACGACCGTAGATTTTCTGTCACATTTCGGGCTTAGCAGCCGCCGGGACTTGCCCGGTATCGACGATCTGCGTGCGGCCGGGCTGCTCGATCCGGTCGATTTGGTGCTGGAGGGTCTGGGCGGGCAATCCGTTCTGGAAAATGACGATGATGTGGCCTAGATAGGTTGCCTTACAGGAGTATTTGAAATGGGTTCCTTCTCGCTGATGCACTGGGTGATCGTGCTCCTGGTCGTCATGCTGCTGTTCGGTGGCGGCCGGATTTCCGGCCTGATGGGTGACGTGGCCAAGGGCATCAAGAGCTTCAAGAAGGGCATGGCGGACGATGACGACGATGTCGCTCCGGCCAAGCCCGCGACCCGGCTGGAGGGCCATCGCGTGCCCGAACAGGATGCGGGGACGACGGCGACCGGCGCTACCGAAGAAAAGACCAAGGCCTGACGTTCAAGCGCCGGGTGGTAGGGTAGCCACGCATGTTTGGTATCGATTCGACCGAGTTCCTGCTGATCGTCATCGTTGCGGTGATCGTGATCGGGCCGAAGGATTTGCCGCGCGCGCTTTACAAGGTGGGTCAGATCGTCGGCAAGGCGCAGGGCATGGCGCGCCATTTCCGCACTGGTCTCGATGCCATGGTGCGAGAGGTCGAGCTGGAGGAACTGGAAAAGAAGTGGGCCGCGCAGAACAAGCGGATCATGGAAGAGCATCCGCCAGAGGTTGCCGCTCCAGCCATGGAGGCGCTGCCGCCGCCGGATGTTGAGGCCGCGCCGGACGGGCCGCCGCCCTTCGTGGCGGAATCCGCGCCCGTGGCGCCGACGACCGACGCACCCCCCTATCTGGCCGGGGAAGCGGCTGCTGACCATAAGAGCGGGTCGGCGGCATGATCGGCGATATTGATGATAGCAAGGCGCCCTTGCTCGACCATCTGATCGAGTTGCGTGGCCGTTTGTTGAAATGCGTCTATGCGCTGGCGCTGACCGGCGCGCTCTGCTTCTATTTTTCCGCCGAACTGTTCGCGATCCTGGTCCATCCGCTCAAGGAAGCCTTTGGCGATGGCGGCGGCAAGCTGGTCTATACCAAGCTGTACGAAGCCTTTTTCGTGCAGGTGAAGATCGCCTTTTTCGGGGCCTTCTGCCTGTCCTTCCCGATCATCGCCAACCAGCTATGGGCGTTCGTCGCGCCGGGCCTCTATGCCAAGGAGAAGAAGGCTTTGCTGCCCTTCATCCTGGCGACGCCCTTTCTGTTCGCGATGGGCGCGAGCCTTGCCTATTTCGTGGTGATGCCGACCGCCTTCCATTTCTTTCTGGAATTTCAGGGCGACAGCAGCGGTTTGCAGGTCGAGGCTTTGCCAAGCGCCGACGCCTATCTGGGGCTGGTGATGCAGTTCATCCTGGCGTTCGGCATCAGTTTCCTGATGCCGGTGCTGCTGATGCTGCTCAACCGGGCCGGTTTCGTCAGCCGCGCGCAGCTGATCAGCCTGCGCCGCTACATGATCGTAGCGGCCTTCATCCTGGCCGCCGTGCTGACGCCACCCGATGTCGTGTCGCAGCTCATGCTCGCGATTCCGCTGTTGCTGCTGTACGAAATCACCATCGTGGCGATCTGGTTCACGGACCGACGGCAGGCCAATATGCAAGAGGTCGAGGAAGCGTCGACCTGAACAAAAAGCGGCCCGCCTTTTAAGGGGCGGGCCGATGCTAGGGGAGTCGGGTAGTCGTATTGCTGGCGGCGATTAATCCGCCGCCTTCTCTACGGCTTCGCCTGCGCTCTGCACGTCGCGGCCAGCGCCTTCGACGGTGTTGCAGGCGGCGACCATCAGCGAACCAGTGAGCAGCAAGGCTGCGAGGATCTTTTTCGTCATCGAAACTCTCCTTGAGAAACATGCGACCATATGGGGTGAGCCATGTTGGTGACGAGGAACAGAACCCGCTTCTTACACAAGCGTTCCGACCATCAAAAATTTAATGATTTCAACAGGAAGGTCGTCCAAAAAAATCTGAGCCCGGAACGCGTCGGGGGGGGGAGGCGTTCCGGGCTCATATTATGTGGATAGCAAGAGCGGGGGGCAAAAGATTTGCTATCCGAAGTGAAGAACCCACAATGGCGCGGATCGGTTCCCGCGCTGCCCGGAAAAATGCATTTTTTAATCCCGCGCAATTCCAGACATTTGGCTGGTGCAGCGCGCGTTAACCTGAAAAAAGTTGGCGCTGCTCAGACGATCGGGCGGCCGCTGTTGCGATATTCTGGGCGGATGGTGGATTCCGGCAGGCTGTCTTCGCGAGCGGATGGCGCAGGACGGGCGATGGGCGCGATCCAGCCCGTCGATGGGTTCGCGGCGGCTGCGTTGCCGACAGGTGCAGGCGCGGCGAACGCTTCCACGGGCGTGACCGGCTTTGTCGGCCAGACCCGGCGCGCGGGACCGGATATGGTTTCCCGCCCCAGATAGGGGGTGCGGAAAGCCGCCAATGTGCCGTTGAAGCCGGGATTGCGATAAAAGATATGCGCGCCGATCACTGCGACCGGGTGCAGGCTGGACGACCAGGCGGGGCGGACCGCCAGCGTGTGATAATGGGTCGCGAGGCCGACCGGGGCGTAGACGCGACCCGCCAGCGCGTCCTGCGCGACCCGCCGCGCGCGTACCCATTGGGCAGCGGCAGGCAGGCGCGCCATCGCGCCGTCACAGCTGAAGGTGAACTGGCATTTATAGTCGGTGCGTTCGGAGCCTTCATAGACGACGCCGCACACCGTATTGGGCCAGAGCTGGCTGCGGACGCGGTTGAGCACGACCTGTGCGACGGCCCGCTGGCCATCGTCCGGCTCGTTGCCTGCCTCATAATAGATGGCGGAAGTCAGGCAGTTGAGCGCGCGATAGCTGTCGAGGCCAGTCATGCCGCGAAAGATGGCGGCGGGCGCGGCCTTCACCTCGTCCAGCCCCATGACATGCTCACTCTGCACCGTCTGCGCGCCGGGAACGGGATCGAAAGCGCCTTCTGCAAAGAAGAAGGCGGAGCCGGGGAAGTTGGCGGCGGCCTCTTCGGCCGGGTCGTCATGGGACTGCTGCCCGTCGAGCATGTCGAGCGGGGCGGCGGTGATGAAGCGCGGTGCGACGAGCGCGGCAAGGACAAGGGCGACGATGCCGCTGCGTCCCTTCCACCCGATCGCGCCCATGTCCAGATCCTTCATATGCAGCGACGCACCGTCGCCCATGCCGCCCATAGACGCATTTCCTTTCCACTTCCTCCCCCGATTCCGCCCTGTGCCGTGTTGGGACAGGGTGAGGGGCAGGGGTTAACGCGGCGGTGAAATCGCCTCTTTTGACTGCGCATCATTCCCTTGCTTGGCAAAGGCGTATGGGGTCCGCTATGCGTGCGCCATGCTGCTACAATCCAATAGTCTCGCGCTGATCGGCAATACGCCGATGGTGCGCCTTGCCGGTCCCTCCGCTGCGACGGGCTGCGATATTTTCGCCAAGTGCGAATTTGCCAATCCCGGCGCGTCGGTGAAGGACCGGGCTGCGCTGTTCATCGTCAATGATGCCGAGGAGAGGGGGCTGCTGAAGCCCGGCGGCACCATCGTCGAAGGGACGGCGGGCAATACCGGCATCGGCCTGGCGCTGGTCGCCAATGCCAAGGGGTACAAGACGATCATCGTCATGCCCGAAACCCAGAGCCGCGAGAAGATGGACACGTTGCGCGCGCTGGGGGCGGAACTGGTGACGGTGCCCGCGGCGCCCTATTCCAATCCGGGTCATTTCGTCCACACCTCGCGCCGGCTGGCGGAGGAGACGGAAGGCGCGATCTGGGCCAACCAGTTCGACAATATCGCCAATCGCAAGGCGCACATCGTCGGCACTGCCGAGGAAATCTGGACCCAGATGGAAGGCCGGATCGACGGCTTTACCTGCGCTGCGGGCACGGGCGGCACGATTGCGGGCGTGGGCCTGGGCCTCAAGGCCAAGGATGAGGCCATCACCATTGCGCTGAGCGATCCGCACGGCGCGGCCCTGTATCAATATTATGCCTGTGGCGAACTGAAGGCGGAGGGTAGCTCCGTTGCCGAAGGGATCGGGCAGGGTCGGATCACCGCTAATCTGGAAGGCGCGCCGATCGACACGCAGTTCCGCATTTCCGACGAGGAAGGGCTGGAGTGGGTCCGTCGCCTGCTGGCGGAGGAAGGGCTTTGCCTGGGCCTGTCGTCAGGCATCAACGTCGCGGGCGCGGTGGCGCTGGCGCGGCAGTTGGGGCCGGGGAAGCGGATCGCGACGATCTTGTGCGATACCGGCTTTCGCTATCTGTCGACGCTATACAACCGGCAATGGCTGGAATCTAAGGGCTTGACGGTCTTTCCCTGGCTGGCGCAGACTGCATGAGCGCCGACACGGGTCGCGGCGATGTACAAATGAGCGCAGGCATGGCTGAAACACCCCGCCGACTGGAAGGGTTGCAGCGCGTTCAGATCGGGCTGACCGGTCTGGCAGGTGTCGTGTTGCTGGTGGGTCTGGCCAATATCGTCATCGACAAGGCGCGCAAGGACGATGCCGCGCTGCCGCCGCCAGTGGTGCCGACATTGTCCACTGCCCCCACCAATGTCGTGTCGCCCAAGGACCCGCTCGCTGAACTGGGCGTGCAGCCCGCGCCGGAGCAGGCGCCGGTGGTGCCCGATCAGGCGCCGGTCGTGCCCGATCTTCAGCCCGATCCCAATCTGCGCAAGCCGATGGACCGCGATCCGCAGCCGCGTTGAATGATGGGCGGGTGAAGGTGCCGCGCCGCCTGACGATCTTTCTGATTCTGTTTCTGCCCGTTGTTGCGGCGTTGGTGGCGGGTTTGGCGCGCGCCTGGCGATCGGGCGGGCAGGCCGATCCATGGACATGGGCCTTGCCCGCTGCGCTGATGGTGGCGCTGATGGGGCAGTTGCTGGCGAAAAATCTTTGGCGGTGGTTGCTATGGATCGCGATCGGCGCGACCGGGGCGGCACTGATTTTCTGCACGATAGCCGCGGCGCGTCCGCCCGATCTTTGGGCGGCTGTGGGATTGCTGCTTATGACGCTGCTGGCGGGGTTGGGCAGTCGCGGGTTGCGGGAAGGCGGGACAAGGTTGATCGCGGTCGGGTTGCTGGCGTTGGCCGGGTTGCTGGCCTGGCGCGGTCCGGCGCAACCGTTGACGCCGGTGGCCGACCGGCCTGTGTTGGCGGTGATCACGGCGCTGCCGCTGTTCTGGGCCGAAGGGGCGCGCGCCGACGCGCCGATCATCACTGTGCTGCGAACGCGCTTCACGATGCGACCGCTGGATGATCCGCGCGCATTGGCCGGATCGGGCGCGCGCGCCTTGCTGCTGGCCCAGCCGCGCGCGATGACGGCGGAGGAACTGGTAGCCATCGACGCCTGGGTGAGGGCAGGCGGCACGGCGCTGGTACTGGCCGATCCGCTGTTGCGCTGGCCGACTGCGCTGCCGCCCGGCGACCGTCGGCGCGCGCCATCGATCAGTCTGCTAGGCCCGCTGCTGGCGCATTGGGGCGTTGAGCCGGGCGGGCTGGACGAGGCGGAGACGCGCCACTTTCTGGATGATGGGCAGCTTGTCACCCTGTCCGGGACGCAGGCATTTACGGGGAGGCAGCCGGGCTGCATCCCGCCGCGCGGTGCGATCATGCGCTGCCGGATCGGGCAGGGGCGCGTCGTACTGGTGGGCGATGCCGACCTGATCGATGACCGGCTCTGGCTCGCCGATCCGGCCAGTCCGCTCGATCCGCGCGCCTGGGCGGCGGATACGCCCGCATTGGTCGGGCGCTGTCTGGGCGCGTCGATTGCACAAGGGCGGCACTGGTTTCGCGAGGCGCGCGACGTGGTGACAGGGCTACGCTGGGCGCTGATCTTTGGGACGGGATGGGCGATCCTGGGAATGGTGCTGTTCCGCCGGACTGAACAGCGAGTTGAACAATGAGGAGAATGAGAACAAATCATGAAAATATGCTGGAAAAGCCGAGGAAAATCCGTTAGACCCATTTTCTAACAGCTCAGCCCACTTTCTCCCGACTTTTCCCTTTTCAGTTGGCCCCTTGCTTGGTAGGTAATCAGCAATTGGGGTTAATCAGGTGTTGGCGATTCCTGCGTGCCGGATGTCATTCCAGTGATTCCGGCGACGGGTGGCCTGTGCCCCGCATGAAAGGGGCGAATTTCCAGCGTGTCGGATGTCATTCTCTATTCGGGCAACGCGTTCAGCGTCGCGGACGGCAAGGGCCGTTTCGTGTTGCCCCTGGAGATGCGCAAGCTGGTTCGCCAGGCGAGCGGCGATGAAAATCGCCTGTGCCTGTCCGTCCACATGGACAATGGCTGCGCCACCGGCTTTGGCCTGTCCCACAAGCGTTTCCTGTTCGATGAAGTCGCTGAACTGGAACGGCTGGCGCGCGAAGCGAACCGGCCCTTCAACGGCGATCTGGAACGCGAAAATCGCCTCGGCACGATCGAGGACGTCAATTTCGATGATGGCGGCCGCTTCTTCCTCCACCCCGATATCAAGGAAGAAGCGGGCATCACCGACGTGGCGTTTTTCTATGGTGTGGGCCGCTATTTCCAGATCTGGAAGCCCGAAGCCCTTGTGGAAAGCCCCGATCGCCCGGCGCTGATCCGCAACAAGGTGAAGCGCTGGCTCGACGCGCGCACAGCGGAGGGCGGCAAGTGAGCCTGTCTGACGCTGATACCGCCCCGCACATCCCCGTGCTGCTCGACGAAGTGCTCCATGCTCTTGCCATCACCCCTGGCGAGATTCATGTGGACGGCACGTTCGGCGCGGGCGGCTATTCGCGCGCCATGGCGAAGGCGGGGGCGACGGTCTATGCGCTGGATCGCGACCCCGATGCGATCCGCGAAGGCCAGGCGGTTGCCGATGCGCATGGCATCACGCTGATCGCGGGCGAATTTTCGCGCATGGCGGAATTGCTGGCGGAACGCGGGATCGACAAGGTGTCGGGCATCACGCTCGACATTGGCGTATCCTCGATGCAGCTGGACCGGGCCGACCGTGGCTTTTCCTTCCAGTCCGATGGCCCCCTGCTCATGACCATGAGCCAGGACGGGATGAGCGCGGCCGATTTCCTGAACAATGCGCCCGAAGAGGAGATCGCCAACATCCTCTACCGCTATGGCGAGGAGCCGCGTTCGCGCCGCGTCGCCCGCGCGATTGTCGAGGCGCGCCCGCTGGAGCGGACCGGGCAGCTGGCCCATGTCATCCGCCGCGCGCTGGGCCACAAGCCGCATGACAAGAAAGACCCTGCAACCCGCGCCTTTCAGGCGATCCGCATCCATGTGAATCGCGAACTGGAGGAACTGGAGCGCGCGCTGGAAGCGGCCGAGGCGCTGCTGGAGGAAGGCGGGCGTCTGGCCATCGTCAGCTTCCACAGTCTGGAAGACCGGATCGTCAAGCAGTTCCTGCGCAACCGCAGCGGCGGGGAAGGCGGCTGGTCGCGGCACATGCCCGAAAAGCGCGCCGCCGATGCGCCGACCTTTGCCAAGCCCGCCAAGGCGGTGCGCGCGGGTGATGCTGAACTGGCGCGCAACCCCCGCGCCCGATCGGCCACGCTGCGCAGTGCCGTGCGTACATCTGCCCCTGTTTCGTCCTCCGGGAGTCCCCGCGCATGATCGCCGTCAAAAGGTTGCAGAGCCTGATCTGGGTATTGCTGGTCGCGCTGGGCGCGCTGGGTGCCTATCTGGTGTCGCTCAAGGTCGCGACCGAGCGCAACGAATTGATGCAGGTGCGGATGCAGATTGCGCGGGCGAAGGGGGATATTCGCTATCTGGAGACGGAATTCAGCGCGCGTGCGTCGATGCGGCAGCTGGAAAGCTGGAACCAGCATGATTTCATGTATGGCACGCCGACCGCTGGCCAATATCTGGCGGGCGAACGCGCGCTGGCGCAACTGGACGGGGTGCAGCCCAACGGGCCGGACTACGTCGCGCCGCCGGTGATGGTGGCGATGGTGGAAACCCCCGCTGACCTGCCGTCCGCTCCGCAGGCGGCGCCCGCCAGCCCCGCCGCCACCCAGATCCGCAGCGACATCGCCGTGATTCGCGAGGCGCACGCCGCCGACAATGTCGAGAAACTGGCCAAGCCCGCGCCGCACACGCCTGCGGTGCAGGCGAAGGTCGACGCCGATGTGTCGAGGCCCAATCCGGTGGCGCGCAAGGCGGAGCGCATGGCGATGCTGGACGCCAAGCTGCTGGACGACAATACGCTGGGCGAACTGAGCGCGACGGCGGCGCGCGAGCGCAAGAAGGGAGCGCGCTGATATGGCGACGATCATCGTTCAGCCGGGCGTGGCGCGGGCGGGGCGGCAACGGGTCAGCCTGACCGCCATTGCGCATCACCGGCTGATGCTGCTGCTGATCCTGTTCATGGCGGTGACGATGGTGCTGGTCGGCCGGCTGCTGTGGGTCGGCGTGTTCGCGCACAGCGGAACGGGCGACGACGCCCTGTCGGCGTTCCTGCCGGCCCGCGCCGACATAGTCGATCGCAACGGCGTGCCGCTGGCGCGGACGATGGACGCCTATTCGGTGGCGGTGCGTCCGTCCAGGCTGATCGGCGAACCCGCCGAACTGGCGCGCAAGCTGCACGAGATTTTCCCCGATGAGGCCGAGGCAGTCTTTTACAAGAAGCTGACCGGCCGTGGCTGGGCCTATCTGCGTCGCCGGGCCTTGCCTGAGCAGGTGGCGGCGGTAAATGCGCTGGGCGAAATCGGCATCGAATTCCCGCGCGAGAAGGAGCGGCTCTACCCGCAGCGCACACTTGCCGCGCATGTGCTGGGCTTTGCGCCCAATGCCGACGGGGTCGGGGGCATGGGCGTGGAGGCTGCGTTCAACGATCGGCTGACCGATGCGGCGCTGCGCGGCCAGCCCTTTGCCATTTCCATCGACAGCCGGGTGCAGGGCGCGCTGGAAAGCGAGCTTTACGCCCAGATGGTCGCGCAGCATGCCAAGGGTGCGGGCGGCATCATATTGGACGCCAATACGGGCGAAGTGATCGCCATGGCCTCCATCCCCGTGTTCGATCCCAACAAGCTGCAAAATTATGCCGGCAAATCGTGCAGCGAGTCACCGCTGTGCAACCGGATGGTGCAGGCCCGTTACGAACTGGGATCGACCTTCAAGCCGATCTCCATCGGGGCGGCGATGGACCATGGCATCGTGACGTCGATGAGCAAGCGTTATGACGCGACCGCGCCGATCTCCATCGGCGGGTTCCGCATCAAGGACGATCATTCGCTGGGACGCTGGATCAACGTGCCTGAAACGCTGGTCCACAGCTCCAACATCGCGACCGCGCGGATCGCCGATGAAATGGGCGCTGCGCCGATGCAGCAGATTTTCCGCACGCTCAAATTCGACCAGCGCGCGCCGATCGAACTGAAGGAGCGGGCCGGGACGATCTGGCCGAGCAATTGGGGACGGATCACCACCATGACCGTATCCTATGGCCATGGCATTGCGGTAACGCCGCTGCATCTGGCCAGCGCCTATGCCGCGCTGGTCAATGGCGGGATGTATCGCCCCGCGACGCTGCGCAAGTTGAAGCCCGGCGAAGCGCCGGTCGGACAGCGCGTCTTTTCCGCCGCCACCAGCGCGCGGATGCGCCAGCTGTTGCGATTGATCGTTGCGGCGGGTACAGGGCGTAGCGCCGACGCCACGGGGTTCCGGGTGGGCGGCAAGACAGGTTCCGCCGAGAAACCTGAGGATGGTCGCTATAATAAGAGTTCGCTGGTGACGACATTTGCTGCTGCTTTCCCGATGGATAATCCGCGCTATGTCGTCCTGACCATGATGGATGGCGCGACCAGCGCGATCGGCCTGCGCACTGCCGCCTGGACCGCTGCGCCGGTGGTCAAGCGTGTGATCGAGCGTACCGGGCCGATGCTGGGCGTGATGCCCGATGAGCGCCGCGACGTCGATATTTCGGACCTGACGCCATTGCTGTGGAAACCCAAGGGGGAAGCCGAATGACGCGCCTTGCCGGGCTGATCGACGGGCTGGACGCGGCTGTGAGCGCCGGGGCGGTGCTGGACGCCAATGTCACCGGCTTTGCAATCGACAATCGCAAGGTTGCGCCCGGCACGGTGTTCGGCGCCTTTCAGGGGCTGCGCGTCAATGGCGAGGATTACATTGCCGACGCTGTGAAGGCGGGGGCGATCGCGGTCGTCGCGCGGCCAGAAGCCAGGGTCGAAGGCGCGATCCATATCGCCCACGCCAATCCGCGCCGCCTTTTCGCGCAGCTTGCCGCACGCTATTTCGCGCCCTTTCCCGATGTGACGGTTGCCGTCACCGGCACGAACGGCAAGACCAGCACGGTCGAACTGACCCGGCAGCTGTGGCGGATGATGGGCCATCATGCCGCGTCGATCGGCACGCTGGGCGTCACGACATCGGTGGATCAGGTGTCGACGGGCCTGACCACGCCGGACATCGTCACTTTCCTGTCGAACATGTCGGGGCTGCGCCGCGAAGGCGTTACCCATGCCGCGTTCGAGGCGTCGAGCCACGGGCTGGCGCAATATCGTACCGAAGGGCTGCCGGTGCTGGCGGGCGGCTTCACCAACCTGTCGCGCGACCATCTCGACTATCATGGCGACATGGACAGCTATTTCGACGCGAAGATGCGGCTGTTCGATAAAGTCGTGGCGGCGGATGGCGCGGCGGTGGTGTGGGCGGACGATGCCTGGTCGGACAAGGTGATTGCGCGGGTGGCCGCGCGCGGCCTGCGCCTGTTGAGCGTTGGCGAGAAAGGCGAAGCGCTGCGGCTCGTCACGCGCACGCCGACGCAATTGGGACAGACGCTGGGCATTGAGGCGGACGGCAAGACATATAAGGTCAATCTGCCGCTGATCGGTGCCTATCAGGCGGCCAATGCGCTGACGGCGGCGGGCCTGGTGATTGCGACCGGCGGGGACGTGGCGAAGGTGCTGGAACTGCTGGGCCGGGTTCAGCCGGTGCGCGGGCGGCTGGAGCGCGCGGTCATCAGCAAGGCGGGCGCGCCGGTCTATGTCGATTATGCCCATACGCCCGACGGCCTGCGCGCCGCGATCGAGGCGCTGCGGCCGCATACCAAGGGCAAGCTGATCGTGCTGTTCGGCGCGGGCGGGGACCGCGATGCGGGCAAGCGGCCTTTGATGGGGCAGGTGGCGGCACAGCTGGCCGATCATGTGATCGTGACGGACGATAATCCACGGTCGGAGGAGCCATCCGCGATCCGTGCCGCCGTGATGGCGGGTGCTGCTGGCGCTGAGGAAATTGGCGGGCGACGCGCGGCGATTGCGGCGGCGATTGCGCAGGCGGGCGCGGATGACATCGTGCTGCTGGCGGGCAAGGGGCATGAGCAGGGCCAGATTATCGGCGACCGGGTGCTGCCTTTCGACGATGTGACCGTGGCGCGGGAGTGCGCGGGTTGATGCGGTTCTCAATTCCGCTCGCTGTGAGCGAAGTCGAAGGGCTCGGCCGACCGATAGGGAGGCCACTTCGCTCCGCTCAGTGGAAGGCTTCGACTTCGCTCAGCCCGAACGGTGGGGGCGTTTGATGGCGGACCTGTGGACCTCTGCCGAGATCGCCGAGGCAACGGGCGGCGCCGTGTCGGCGCCGTTTGCCGTTTCAGGCGTCGCGTTCGACAGCCGCGAAGTGAGCGGCGGTGATTTGTTCGTCGCGATGAAGGGCGAGGCGACCGACGGGCACAAATTCATCGGCAAGGCCTTTGCCCAAGGTGCGGCAGGGGCGATCGTCAGCGAAGCGGTCGATCATCCGCACATATTGGTGAAGGACAGTGCCGCAGCGCTCCAAGCATTGGGCCGGGCATCGCGCAAGCGGATGGGCGGCAAGGTGATCGGCGTGACCGGCTCGGTCGGCAAGACCGGCACGAAGGAAGCGCTGTTTCAGGCGCTGGACCGCGCCCATCCGGGGCAGGTGCATCGCTCCGTCAAAAGCTATAATAATCATGTCGGCGTGCCGCTGAGCCTGGCGCGGATGCCGCGCGATACCGCCTTTGGCGTGTTCGAAATGGGGATGAACCATGCGGGCGAACTGGCGGCGCTGACCCGGCAGGTGCGCCCCCATGTCGCGATCGTCACCGCCATTGCGCCCGCGCATATCGAATATTTCGGCACCGAGGCGAAGATTGCCGAGGCCAAGGCGGAGATTTTCGAAGGATTGGAACCGGGCGGCACCGCGATCATCCCCTATGACAGTCCGCATGTGGCGCTGCTCTACAACAGGGCGGAGCGGCACGCCGCCAATATCCTGACCTTCGGCATGAGCGCCGACGCGGACGTTCATGCGCGCGAGGCCGTGGCGGCGCCGGGCGGCGGGACGCTGGTGACGGCGAAGCTGCCGGACGCGGAACTCTGCTTTACCGTTGCAGCGCCGGGCGATCATTGGGTGTCCAATGCGCTGGCGGTGTTGGCGGCGGTGTCGGCTGTGGGCGGCGATCTGGCGGCGGCCGGGCTGGCGCTCGCGGAAATGCCGGGCCTGCCGGGGCGCGGCGAGCGGCGCATAGTGCCGGTCGCGGGCGGAGAGGCGCTGCTGATCGACGAAAGCTATAACGCCAACCCGCTGTCCATGGCCGCAACGCTCAAGCAATTGGGGCGCGAGCAGGCCGACCGGCGCATTGCCGTGCTGGGCGGGATGCGCGAACTGGGCGCGCGCAGCGCTGAGTTGCACGCCGATCTGGCCGGGCCGCTGGAGGCGGGGCATGTCGACTATGCCATCCTGGTCGGCGCGGAAATGGCGCCGCTGGCCGATGTGCTGGACGGCAGCATCGCCTATGTGCACGTTCCCGACACGGCCAGCGCCACCACCCTTTTGACCACCGAGATACGCGCGGGCGATGCTGTCCTCGTCAAAGGCTCCAACGGCATCGGGCTGTCCCGCCTTGTCGCGGCGCTTGGCGAACCCGCCCGCGACGGAGAGACCAACTAATGCTCTACTGGCTTGCCCAGACCATGGATTTTGCGGGTGGGTTCAACCTGATCCGTTACCTGAGTTTCCGCGCGGGCGCGGCGATCTTTACCGCGCTGTTCATCGGCCTGCTGATCGGCCCCAAATTCATTGGCTGGCTGCGCGTGCGGCAGGGCAAGGGGCAGCCGATCCGTACCGACGGGCCGCAGACCCATCTGGCCAAGCGCGGCACGCCGACGATGGGCGGGCTGATGATCCTGACCTCCATGGTGGCGTCGGTCCTGTTGTGGATGGACCTGAGTTCCATCTATGTCTGGGCCTGCCTGTTCGTGACGTTGGGTTTCGGCGCGATCGGTTTTCTGGACGATTATGACAAGGTGACCAAGGCCAGCCACAAGGGGCTGTCGGGCAAGGCGCGGTTGTTGTTCGAATTTCTGATCGCTGGCTTTGCCGCCTGGCTGATCGTGTCGCAGCACGGCAATACCGCGCTTTACGTACCTTTCTACAATGGCCCGGCGATCGAACTGGGGCCGTTCTATTTCCTGTTTGCAGCCTTCGTGATCGTGGCGTTCGGCAATGCAGTGAACCTGACCGACGGTCTGGACGGCCTCGCGACCATGCCGGTGATCATCGCCTGCCTGGCCTTCATGCTGATCGTCTATCTGGTGGGGCGCGCGGATTTTGCCGAATATCTGGGCATCCCGCATGTGCCGGGCGCGGGCAATCTGACGATCCTTTGCGGGGCGATCATTGGCGCGGGGCTGGCCTTTCTGTGGTTCAACGCGCCGCCAGCGGCTGTATTCATGGGCGATACCGGCAGCCTTGCGCTGGGCGGGACGATCGGCGTGATCGCGGTGACTGCGCATCATGAAATCGTGCTGGGCATCATTGGCGGGCTGTTCGTGGTGGAAGCGATGAGCGTCATCATCCAGGTGTTCTTCTACAAGCGCACCGGCAAGCGGGTGTTCAAGATGGCGCCGATCCACCATCATTTCGAGCAACTGGGCTGGGCCGAGCCGACGGTGGTGATCCGTTTCTGGATCATCGCCTTCATTCTGGCGCTGGCCGGCCTTGCGACGTTGAAGCTGCGATGATCGTTTCGGACGCCTTTGCGGGCAAGACCTATGCGGTGCTGGGGCTGGCGCGGTCTGGCCTTGCCACCGTCAATTGCCTGTCGGCCAGCGGCGCGCGGGTCGTGGCGTGGGACGGGCGCGAGGAAGCGCGCGCTGCGGTCGCGGGCAAGGCGGAACTGGGCGATCCGATGGAGATCGACCTTAGCGGCTTTGACGGCATCGTCGTGTCGCCGGGCGTGCCGCTCAATCGCCATCCCATTACCATGCGCGCGAAGCTGGCTGGCGTGCCGATCATCGGTGACATCGAACTGTTCGCGCTGGCCCGCCCGACCCTACCGCCGCACAAGGTGGTCGGCATCACTGGCACCAACGGCAAGTCGACCACCACGGCGCTGATCCACCATATCATCGAGCAGGCCGGTTATCCGACGGTGATGGGTGGCAATATCGGCCTGCCGATCCTGGGCCAGCCGCCGCTGGAGCCGAACCTGAAGGGGCCGGGCGTCTATGTGCTGGAACTGTCGAGTTACCAGATCGACCTGACGCATAGCCTGGACTGCGATGTGGCGGTGCTGCTCAATATCACGCCCGATCACCTTGATCGCTATGACGGGTTTGAGGGCTATGTGGCGAGCAAGGCGCGGCTGTTTGCGATGCAGTCGGCGGATCATGTCGCGGTGATCGCGACGGAGGATGAACCGAGCCGGGCGATTGCTCAAAACCTCCGTCATTCCCGCGAAAGCGGGAACCCATCTCCCGATATTATGGGCCAAGGCGAGGTTGGAGAAATGGATCCCCGCCTGCGCGGGGATGACGTGAAAGAGGTTGGGTCGAGCGACATTGATCCCGTCGCCCAACTGACGTGGCCCGCCCTGCAAGGCCCGCATAATGCGCAAAACGCCGCTGTCGCAATTGCTGTGGCCAAAGCGCTGGGCATTGATGAGGCGACCATCGCCAATGCGCTCGTCAGCTACGCCAGCCTCCCCCACCGGATGCAGGCGGTCGGCACGCGCAACGGCGTTCTCTACGTCAATGACAGCAAGGCGACCAATGCGGCTTCGACTGCGCCCGCGCTCGCCGCATGGCCGCCGGTTGATGGACGGCCGCGCATCCACTGGATTTTGGGCGGGGTAGCCAAGTCGGATAATCTGGACGAGTGCGTGCCGCATTTCGGCAATGTCGCCCATGCCTATACCATCGGTGAGGCGGGGCATATGTTCGCTGACCTGCTGCGCGGCTCTATGGCGGTGGACGATAGCGAGATGCTAAGCGCCGCGGTGCGCCGCGCCGCGCGGATCGCGCAGCCCGGCGACGTGGTGCTGCTGTCGCCCGCCTGCGCCAGTTTCGACCAGTTTCGCGATTTCGAGGCGCGCGGCGATGCTTTTGTCGCGGCGGTCGGGGCGCTGGAATAGGGTGATGGCACGGGCCGAACAGGGAAGGGACGGGGCACATGTCTAGAGCAGGCGAACTGGTGAAGGGGTTTCGCACCCGCACCGTGCCGCGCGAACGCACCGCGCTCGCCATATGGTTCTGGGAAATCGACCGCGTCCTTCTGTCGCTGATCGTCGCGCTGATGGCGATCGGTCTGGTGGCGGTCGCGGCGGCATCGCCGGTGGCGGCGATCGACCGGTCGACTGCGCAGGTTGCGGTCAACCCGCTCAACTATCTGTACCGCCAGCTTGTGTGGGTCGGTATCGGCCTGCCGATCATGCTGGTCATATCCATGCTGCCCCGACCGCAGGCGCGGCGGCTGGCGACCTTTCTGTGCGTCTTTTTCTTTGTCATGCTGTTGTTCGTGCCGTTGCTGGGCAGTACGGTGAACGGGGCGAAGCGCTGGATCGACCTGCCCGGATTTCGCTTTCAGCCGTCGGAGTTTCTGAAGCCCGTCTATGTCGTGACGCTGGCCTGGCTGCTGTCGCTACGCGGCAAGGATGCGACTTTGCCGGTGATCCCGCTGACCGGCGCGATGACGTTGCTGATCGCGGCGATCCTGATGCGTCAGCCCGATTTTGGCCAGACCGTCATTTTCCTGGCTTGCTGGGGCTGCCTGCTGCTGCTGTCGGGCCTGCCGATGCGATGGATAGCGGCGCTGGGCGGCATGGGGCTGGCTGGGCTGGTCGCGGTTTATATGTTCTATGAAAATGGCCGCCAGCGGATCAATGACTTTCTGGGGATCGGCGTCGATCATAGCGCCGGGCCGGATCAGACGGACCTGGCCTTCCGCACCATCACTCATGGCGGCTTTACCGGCGTGGGACCGGGCGGCGGGCAGCACAAGTTCCGCCTGCCCGAAGCGCATACCGACTATATCTTTTCGGTGATCGGGGAAGAGTTCGGCCTGTTGGCCTGTATCGCCATCGCTCTGGTCTATCTGGCCGTCGTCGTGCGGGTGCTGCTGCGCCTGCTGGATGAAGAGGATAGTTTCACCATTTTGGCCGCGGCCGGGCTGACGACGCAGTTTGGATTGCAGGCGATCATCAATATGGGCGTCAATGCGCAGATATTTCCGTCAAAGGGGATGACGCTGCCCTTTATCAGCTATGGCGGCTCCTCTATGCTGGCGCTTTGCATCGGCGTCGGCCTGTTGCTCGCCTTCACGCGACGCAACCCCTTCATGGGTCGGCATACGGTCGTCAAATGGAGTGGTCGATGAGCATTTCCCGTCACTTCGTCCTCGCTGCCGGCGGGACGGGCGGTCATATGATTCCAGCGCATGCCGTGGCCGAGGAATTGATGGCGCGCGGCCATCATGTCGCGCTGGTCACCGATGAGCGGGGGGCGAAGATCCCCGGCATCTTCGACAAGGCGCAGGTTCATGTGTTGCCTGCCGGGCGCATGACCAAGAATCCCAAAAGCTGGCCGGGCGCATTGAAGGCGATACTGGCGGGCCGGGCGATGGCGCGGCGGCTCAATGAGACATTCCGCCCCACCGCCGTCGTCGGCTTTGGCGGCTATCCGGCGATGCCGGCTCTGCTCGCCGCGCTGGCCGATGGCGTGCCGACCGCCGTGCATGAACAGAATGCGGTGCTCGGTCGCGTCAACCGGCTGGTGGCGGGCCGCGTCGATGCGATTGCGACCGCCTATCCGGGGGTCGAGCGGCTGAAGGAAAAATATGCCGCCAAGGTGCATTTGATCGGCAATCCGGTGCGCGAGGAAGTGAAGCAGTTGCGCGAGGAGGATTTCCCGGCGCTGACGGAAGAGAGCGTGTTCCGGGTGCTGGTGATCGGCGGCAGCCAGGGCGCGTCGATCCTGTCGAGCGTCGTGCCGGAAGGGCTGTCGATGCTGCCGGTCGCGCTGCGCCGCCGCTTGCAGGTGACGCAGCAATGCCGGGCCGAGGATATTGAGCGGGTTCGCAAAACCTATGCGGAGATGGAAATCCCCGCCGACCTTGCCACCTATTTCAATGATGTGCCGGAGAAATTGGGCTGGTCGCATCTGGTGATCGCGCGCGCGGGCGCGTCGACGCTGGCGGAACTGACCTGCGCCGGGCGGCCTGCGATACTGGTGCCGTTGCCAAGCGCGATGGATGATCACCAGACCGCCAATGCCCGTGAAATGACCGAGGCGGGTGGTGCGCGCACCATTCCGCAGGCGCGCTTTACCGCGGTGGAACTGGCCAAGCAGATGCAGAAGATGGCGATGGAGCCGGGCGCGCTGCAAAATGCGGCGAAGCGCGCGCGCGGTTGTGGCCGTCCCAATGCGGCGCGGGACATGGCGGACCTGCTGGAAAGCATCGGCCATGCGCCGATCGTCAATGATGCGGTGCGGGTCGGGCCGACGCCGACGTCGCTCAACCTGGCGGGGGTTCCTGCTTGAGGCTGGCTGTCCGCACTGCATCCTCCCCTGCAAGGGGAGGGGGACCGTTCGCGAAGCGAATGGTGGAGGGGTGTTGTCCCATCGAGAGGGTGATACCCCTCCGTCTGACCTTCGGCCAGCCACCTCCCCTTGCAGGGGAGGATCTATTATAATGAATTACAAGGAATCTCGCTCATGAAGGGTGTCGGCACGGACATCGGCACGATCCATTTCATCGGCATTGGCGGCATCGGTATGTCGGGCATTGCCGAGGTGATGCACAATCTGGGCTATGATGTGCAGGGCAGCGACGTGGCCGAAGGCTATGTGGTCGAAGGGCTGCGGGCCAAGGGCATTCGCGTGATGATCGGCCACAAGGCGGAAAATCTGGGCGATGCCGCCGTGGTGGTGACGTCCACCGCGATCAAGCGCGGCAACCCGGAGGTCGAACTGGCGCTGGAAACGCGCGTGCCGGTGATCCGCCGCGCGGAGATGCTGGCCGAACTGATGCGGCTCAAATCCACCGTTGCCGTGGCGGGGACGCATGGCAAGACCACGACGACGTCGATGGTCGCGGCTTTGCTGGACGCGGGCGGGGTGGACCCGACCGTCATCAATGGCGGCATCATCAACAGCTATGGCTCCAATGCGCGGCTGGGCAATAGCGACTGGATGGTGGTGGAGGCCGACGAGAGCGACGGCAGTTTCCTGCGGCTCGACGGCACGATCGCGGTCGTCACCAATATCGATCCCGAACATCTGGACCATTATGGCAGTTTCGACCGGGTGAAGGATGCGTTTGTCGAGTTCGTCGGCAATGTGCCTTTCTATGGCGCGGCGTTGCTGTGTCTCGACCATCCCGAAGTGCAGGCGATTTTGCCGCGCGTGCAGGACCGGCGGATCGTCACCTATGGCTTTTCCGCGCAGGCGGATATTCGCGGCGACAATGTGGTGAGCTTCCCCGGCGGCAACCGCTTCGACGTGCAGATCCGCGAGCGGGACGGGTCGACGCGCAAGATCGAGGGGATCGAGATGCCGATGCCCGGTCGCCACAATGTGCTGAACGCCATGGCGGCGATCGGCGTGGCGCTGCACATGGGGATCGACGATGCGACGATCCAGACGGGTTTCGCCAAGTTCGGTGGGGTGAAGCGGCGCTTTACCAAGGTCGGCGAGATCGCCGTCGATGGCGGCGTTGCCACCGTGATCGACGATTATGGCCATCACCCGGTCGAGATCAAAGCCGTGCTGGCTGCCGCCCGCGAAGGCGCGCAGGGACGGGTCATCGCCGTCGTCCAGCCGCATCGCTTCACCCGGCTGCGCGACCTGATGGATGATTTCCAGCAGGCGTTCAACGATGCCGACATCGTCTATGCCGCGCCCGTCTACACCGCTGGCGAACAGCCGATCGAGGGTGTGGACAGCGCGGCGCTGGTCGCGGGGCTGAAGCGGCGGGGGCATCGCAATGCTTCCACGATCGCGGACGCCGATGCGCTGGCGACGGCGCTGGCCGCCGACATTCAGGCGGACGATATGGTCATCTGCCTGGGTGCTGGCGACATCACCAAATGGGCGGCGGGGCTGGCCGCTGCCGTTTCCGCCAAGGTCAAGGAGTCGGCCTGATGTTCGAACTGTTCGCGGTTGGACTGGAAATGCAGAAGCGCATGATCGACGTGCAGATGCAGGGCGTGGAGGCCGCGCGCGACATGGTGCAGGCGGCGCAGGAAAATGCCAAGGCAGGCATGGCCGCCAATCAGGCGGGCGAGGCGGGGCTGACGGCGATGAAAAGCTGGATGAAGTTGTGGGGCATGCGCGGTTGACAGCGACGATTGCCCTTCCGCCCGTGCGCGGCAGTTTGAAGGCGGATGCGCCGCTGGCCCCGCTCGTCTGGTTCAAGGCGGGCGGCGCGGCGCAATGGCTGTTCGAGCCGAAAGATGCCGACGACCTGTCGGATTTCCTGGCGATGCTGGACCCCGATGTGCCGGTCATGGCGCTCGGCCTCGGCTCCAACCTTATCGTCCGCGATGGCGGGGTGCCGGGCGTGGTGGTGCGGCTGGGCAAGCCGTTTGCAAAAGTCGAGCGACTGGACGCGGTGACGCTCACCTGTGGCGGCGGCGCGTCGGGGATATTGGTGTCATCGACCGCGCGGGATGCGGGCATTGCGGGGCTTGAATTTCTCCGCTCGATCCCCGGCACGGTCGGCGGTTTCGTGCGGATGAATGGCGGCGCCTACGGGCGTGAGACCCGCGATATATTGGTGGAATGCCAGGTGGTGCTGCGGTCGGGCGAGCAGGTGACGTTGCTCAACCGCGATCTTCATTACACCTATCGCCATTCGAACCTGACCGACGGTGCGATCGTGGTCAGCGCGACGTTCCGGGGCGAACCGAGCGAACCCGCCGCGATCCAGGCAGAAATGGACCGCATCGCCACCGCGCGCGAGGAAAGCCAGCCGCTGCGCAGCAAGACCGGCGGATCGACCTTCAAGAACCCGGACGGGCACAAGGCCTGGGCTTTGGTCGACGAAGCGGGCTGTCGCGGGCTGCAACTGGGCGGCGCGCAGGTGAGCGAGAAGCACACCAATTTCCTGCTCAACCTGGGCGAGGCGACCAGCACCGACATCGAAGCGCTGGGCGAAGAAGTGCGGCGGCGGGTAAAGGACAAGAGCGGCGTGGAGCTGGAATGGGAAATACAGCGGGTGGGGTTGGTGAAGTGAGTGGGATTGATTTCATCCTCCCCTGCAAGGGGAGGTGGCAGCACGAAGTGCTGACGGAGGGGTGTCGCCCTCTCGATAGCGGGACACCCCTCCGTCTGGCCTGCGGCCAGCCACCTCCCCCGCTGGGGGAGGATCACAGTTCCCGTTCTGAATCGGTTCAATAAGGCGCATCGCCATCGCGCGCCGGAATCGCGCCGCGACGCCCGATATTCCATCCCGCCAGCCGGTGCCCCGCCAGCGCCGCGTCCACGGGCGTCGCGCCCGTCAGCCGTGCATGGAGATAGCCGCCGTTGAAAGCATCGCCAGCACCGCTGGAATCGATTACCGGCACCATCTGCGGGACCGGCACGATGTTGCCATCGACCAGGCAGCCATCACCGCCCAGCTTCACCACCACCTCACGCCCCTGCCCCGCGCCCCAGCGGGCGGCGGCGTCCTGCGCGTCGTCGGCTGCGCCCATCTCCACCTCGTCCGCCAGCGTCGGCAGGCCCATGTCGCTGACCGCAATCGCCCGGTCGCGCCAGTGGCAGGCGGTTGCGGCATCGCTCCACAGCCGGGCGCGATAATTGCCGTCGAACGCCACCTTGCCGCCCCCGGCCCGCACCCTGGCGCACAGGTCCAGCAACGCCTCCCGCCCTTCGTCGGGCAGGATGGCCAGCGTGATGAGCGAGAAATAGAGCAGGTCGGACTGCGCCGCCTGCGCCACCATCTCTGCGCTGCCGGGCAGATCGAACATCCGTCGCGCGGCCGCCTCCCCCCGCCAATAATGGAAACTGCGCTCGCCGCTCGCATCCGTTTCGATCGCATACAGGCCCGGCAGCCGGTCCGCCGCGCGCAGCACCAGCGCGGTGTCGACCCCTTCGGCCTCCCATGCCGCGCACAGCTCCGCGCTCATCGGGTCCGTGCCCATGGCGCTCGCCAGCCGCACCCTGTCGCCCGACCGGGCGAGATGGATCGCGGTGTTGATGACATCGCCGCCATAGCCCAGCGTCCAGCCGTCGCCCGTCCCCCGGCTCAGTTCCAGCATCGCTTCCCCGATGACAGTGACGCTCGCCCCTGCTACGCTGACCATATTCCATCCCGCTCCATCTGACGCCGGTTTCGTGCGGAGCGGCTGCGCGCAAGTCAAGCCATCAACGGTAAACGGCTTGTTTGCGGCAACAGGGAACTTTCACGCGACATGGGCGTTTTGCCTGTGGCAAGGACGCTCTTGATCCATTCGACGTCCGCCTTCGGGGAATTGATGATTAGTGCTGTGCCTGGACGTCCTGACAACTGCTTTGAACTATTGGTCCAGAGTGTTACCGATTACGCCATCTACATGCTCGATCCCACCGGCGTCATCGTCAGCTGGAACGCAGGTGCGCGCCGGTTCAAGGGCTATGAAGCGGACGAGATTATCGGCCAGCATTTTTCCCGCTTCTACACGGCGGAGGATCAGGCGAGCGGCGTGCCTGCCCTTGCCCTCTACACTGCTGAACATGATGGCCGTTTCGAAGCGGAAGGCTGGCGCGTGCGCAAGGGCGACACCCGCTTCTGGGCCAGCGTCGTGATCGATCCGATCCGCGATCCCAGCGGACAATTGCTGGGCTTTGCCAAAATCACCCGCGACATGACCGAACAACGCTCCGCGCGCGAAGCGTTGCGCCACAGCGAGGAACGCTTCCGCCTGCTGGTCGACAGCGTCACCGATTATGCGATCTACATGCTCGATCCCGTCGGCACGGTAACCAGCTGGAACCGCGGCGCGGAACGGTGCAAGGGCTATAGCGCCGACGAGATTGTCGGCCAGAATTTCTCGCGTTTCTATAGCGAGGAGGACCGCATCGCCGGCCTCCCCTCCCGCGCGCTGCACACCGCCGAACAGGAAGGGCGGTTCGAAGCGGAAGGCTGGCGCATCCGCAAGGATGGCACCCGTTTCTGGGCCAATGTCGTGATCGATCCGATCCGCGACCCGCTGGGCCAATTGCACGGCTTTGCCAAGGTGACGCGCGATCTGACCGAACGACGCGAAGCGCAGCGCGCGCTGGACGAAGCGCGCGACGCCATCGTCCAGACGCAGAAGATGGACGCGATCGGCAAGCTGACCGGCGGGGTCGCGCATGATTTCAACAATCTGCTGGCGGTGATCGTCGGCAGCCTTGATCTGGCGCGGCAGCGCATGGCGAGCGGCGCGGACATCAGCCGCTATCTCGACAATGCCATGGCCGCGGCCGAACGCGGCGCGACGTTGACCCAGCGGATGCTGGCCTTCGCGCGCAAGCAGGAACTCAAGCTGCAATGCGTCGATTGCATCGCCCTGGTGCGCGACATGGCGGACCTGCTCCAGACGACGCTGGGGTCGGGCATCACCATCGAAACCCGCTTCCCGCTCGCCATGGTCCCCGCCCATGCTGATCCGACGCAACTGGAACTGGCTCTGCTCAACCTGGCGGTCAATGCGCGCGATGCCATGCCGGGCGGCGGGCTGATCATTGTCGAGGCGGCGGAAATCGCGGTCGATGCCGGCGAACGGCCCGATTTGGCGGCCGGTGCCTATATCCGCCTTGCCGTCACCGACGCTGGCGAAGGCATGGACGAAGCGACGCTGCAACGCGCGCGCGAACCCTTCTTCACGACCAAGGGCGTGGGCAAGGGCACCGGGCTTGGCCTGTCGATGGTCCATGGTTTTGCCCAGCAATGTGGCGGATCGCTGACCCTGTCGAGCGAGGTCGGCTTGGGCACTACCGTCGCCCTGTGGCTGCCCGTCGCCAGCGCCGATACCGCCGAACCCGCGCCCGCGCGCTTTCAGATGGCCGACGACATCGACACGCCGATGGTCATATTGGCGGTCGATGATGATGATCTGGTGCTGATGAACACGGCGGGGATGCTGGAAGATCTGGGCCATACCGTGTTTCAGGCCAGCAATGCCGTGGATGCGCTGCGCCTGCTGGAACAGGGCGCGATCGACCTTGTCGTGACGGCCCATGCCATGCCGGGCATGACCGGCGCGCAACTGGCCGACGCGATCGAGGCCTGCTTTCCCGGCCTGCCGGTCATCATCATCACCGGCTTTGCCGAATTGCCCCCGCACGCCAGCGCCCGGCCCCGGCTGGACAAGCCGTTCAAACAGGCCGATCTCGCCCGCATCGTGAAGGCCAGTCGCCCTTCGCGCGCCGGCGATCCGCTGCTCGACGCTACGGTCACGCCGCACGGCGGCTGACACTTTTGGCGGATAGGGGGTTGCAAGCAGCCTGCACTTCGCCAATGGAATAAAAATTCCAACAAAATCGCAGGATTACATGGACACGCCGTTTGCGCCCACACCGACATCGCATTTCTTCACGTCGTTGCGCACCCGGCTGCACTATCTCGACTGGGGCAATTCATCGGCGCCCACGCTGATCCTGGTCCATGGCGGCTTCGACCATGGGCGCAGCTGGGACTGGACGGCGCGCGCGCTGGCGAAGGATTATCACGTCGTCGCGCTCGACCTGCGCGGCCATGGCGACAGCGGCTGGTCGGCTGACGGCGCCTATATGATGACCAATTATGTCTATGATCTGGCGTTGCTGGTCGATCTGCTGGACCGATCGCCGATCAGGATCGTCGGCCATTCGCTGGGCGGGTCGATCGCGCTACGCTTTGCGGGCCTGTTCCCTGACAAGGTGGACAAGATCGTCGCGATCGAAGGATTGGGCCTTTCGCCCCACCGGATACAGGAAAAGGCGCAGGAATCAGAGCCTGACGTCTGGCGCAACTGGATCGAATCCCGTCGCGCCAGCGCCCGCCGCACGCCCAAACGCTACCCAACGATAGAGGCCGCGGTCGGGCGGATGCGCGAACGCAACGAACATCTCTCGCTGGAACAGGCGCTGCACCTCACCATGCATGGCGTCAACCGCAATGAAGATGGCAGCTATAGCTGGAAATTCGATCCCTATCTCAACGGCGCTGCGCCACAGGCCGGATCGGACGACGATCTGCCTGCCTTTTGGCGACAGATCAGCGCGCCGACCTTGCTGTGCCTGGGCCTCGACAGCTGGGCGTCCAACCCGGTCAAGGACGGTCGCGCCGCGCATTTCACCAACGCCCGGCTGGTCGAATTTGCTGATGCGGGCCATTGGCTCCACCACGACCAATTCAACCGCTTCATCGCGGAATTGAGGGCGTTTTTGTGACTATTAGGTCCTCCCCTGCAAGGGGAGGGGGACCGTTCGCGAAG
>FWWL01001142.1_pt1 | contig 65514 bp, 48 predicted proteins | sample 2228331 | NCBI WGS metagenome assembly FWWL01 (sample SAMEA103939775, study PRJEB20133) | metagenome
AAAAGCCATCATTAAGCCAATCCTTCGTGGCAGAGACATCAAACGTTACTACTACGAATGGGCAGGGCTGTGGGTGATTGTTGCAAAATTTGGCTTTTACAAAGAAGCACATCTTTACCCTTCTGTAGTTGAACATTTATCAAAATATGAAAAGCAATTAAAAGAAAGGGGTCAATGTAGATATACAAGAACAGGTAAAAACAAATCGAAAGACTTTGAGGGACAACATCATTGGTTAGAATTAGATAATAATCCTCACGATAATTATTTAGCCGAGTTTGAGAAGGAGAAGGTGGTGTGGGCTGGTGTAGGCACAGATTTTGAAATGTGTGTAGTTGAAACAGGTATTTTTATTAATGCACCCGCAAACTTTTTAATAGCAAAAAGCACAAAGTTTTTAGTTGCATTATTCAATTCCAATGTTGTGAATTGGTATAATTCAACGATTAAAACTAATTTGGGCGAAAGTGGCTCAAGATTTTACCTTCGCGATTTTGAAAAACTCCCCCTTCCCCCCATCATGCCGTCAAATCAGCCCATCGTCCAGCAAATCGAGGCATTAGTAGATAAGATACTATCTGCCAAGAAGCAAAACCCGAGGGCAGACACCAGCGCCTGGGAGCGGGAGATAGATGAGTTGGTGTATGGGCTGTATGGGCTAAGTGAGGAGGAGGTGAGTATTATTGAAAACAAATAAAAAGGAGGAGGTATGCAAGGAACAAAAATTTTATTAGATACAAACATTGTAATACACAGAGAAACAGAAAGGATAATCAATCCTGAAAAATGAATAAGAGAGAGGTTTAGATATGTCAGATAAAAACAACAACCTTATCCCGCCGCATGGTGGTTACCGAAAGCTAATGTCTTATCAGATGGCAGAGATAGTTTATGATGCCACAGTAAAGTTTTGTGAGCGGTTTATTGATAAGCGTTCAAGAACTTTTGACCAGATGGTTCAGGCTGCCAGAAGTGGTAAACAAAATATTGTAGAAGGTAGTATGGCATCGGGCGTATCCAAAAAGGTAGAGCTTAAACTTATTGGAATTGCCAGGGCAAGCTTAGAAGAGCTTTTACAAGATTATGAAGATTTTTTGAGACAGAGAAATTTAAAGCTTTGGGATAAGAATGATCCAAGAGTATTAGAGATAAGAAAAATTGGGAAGGAGAAAGATAAAAATAGGTCATATAATTCGTATAGGACTTATATAGAACAATCTCCTGAAGAAGTAGCAGCCAATACTGTAATTTGTATTATTCACCAAACAAATTATCTCTTAGACCAGCTAAAAAGAAGTTTAGAAAAATACTTTTTAGAAGAAGGAGGTTTTACAGAGAGAATGTACAGATTTAGAAAAAATAACAGAAAATAATAAAATTCCCCCATCACTCCATCCAATCAGCCGATCGTCCAGCAAATCGAGGCATTAGTGGATAAGATACTATCTGCCAAGAAGCAAAACCCACATGCCGACACCAGCGCCTGGGAGCGGGAGATAGATGAGCTGGTGTATAAGCTGTATGGGCTAAGTGAGGAGGAGGTGAGTATTGTTGAAGGGAAATAAAAATAATAGGTTAGAAAAATGAAAATATTATTGACAATTTCAAAATTTCTTGTTGTGGCACGGCATTGCCGTGCCCCTACAACACCATCGCGCCGAACACAAACAACCAAATGTTAGATGAAAATGAAATATAATCCTAACGAACACCACCGCCGCTCCATCAGATTAAAAAATTACGATTATTCCCAACCCGCCGCATATTTCATTACCATCTGCACCCACAACAGGGAATGTATATTTGGTGAAATTGTTGATGGTAAAATGGTATTAATTGCATTCGGTGAAATTGCAAAACAATGCTGGATTGAAATACCCCAACATTTTCCCCAAGTACAATTGGATGCATTCGTAATTATGCCCAATCATGTGCATGGAATAATTATCATCAACGATGTAGGGGCAATTCATGAATTGCCCCTACAAATGAACCAAAACGAATTCATACATCACCGACGGAAAATGTTAATTCCAAAAATTATTGGACGATTTAAAATGAATCTTGCCAAACAAATCAACCAAATCCGTCAATCCCCCGGCACCTCCGTCTGGCAACGCAATTATTACGAACGCATCATTCGAAATGATTACGAATTGAACCAAATCCGTGAATATATTCTCAACAATCCATTGCAATGGGAATTGGATGAATATTATGGATAATGAATTCATAGGGGTTCAAAATTTTGAACCCCTACAATAACCTTATTTTGTATGCAACAACGTTGTGGCACGGCATTGCCGTGCCCCTACAACACCATCGCACAGAACACAAACAACCAAATGTTAGATGAAAATGAAATATAATCCTAACGAACACCACCGCCGCTCCATCCGATTAAAAAATTACGATTATTCCCAACCCGCCGCATATTTCATTACCATCTGCACCCACAACAGGGAATGTATATTTGGTGAAATTGTTGATGGTAAAATGGTATTAATTGCATTCGGTGAAATTGCAAAACAATGCTGGATTGAAATACCCCAACATTTTCCCCAAGTACAATTGGATGCATTCGTAATTATGCCCAATCATGTGCATGGAATAATTATCATCAACGATGTAGGGGCAATTCATGAATTGCCCCTACAAATGAACCAAAACGAATTCATACATCACCGACGGAAAATGTTAATTCCAAAAATTATTGGACGATTTAAAATGAATCTTGCCAAACAAATCAACCAAATCCGTCAATCCCCCGGCACCTCCGTCTGGCAACGCAATTATTACGAACGCATCATTCGAAATGATTACGAATTGAACCAAATCCGTGAATATATTCTCAACAATCCATTGCAATGGGAATTGGATGAATATTATGGATAATGAATTCATAGGGGTTCAAAATTTTGAACCCCTACAATAACCTTATTTTGTATGCAACAACGTTGTGGCACGGCATTGCCGTGCCCCTACGGAACGCAATTTAAAAATCTACATGTACATTCCATTTATGAGAGTCCATTATCTTCCCGTATTGGATGTCAGTGAGGGTATCGTACATCTTTTGGGCAATCGGACCAATTTGATTGTTGTTTATTATCATTTCTTTGTCCTTGTAATACAATTTGCCGACGGGAGAAATTGTAGCGGCGGTTCCAGTACCGAAGACTTCTTGCAGTAAGCCTTTTTCGTATGCTTCGAGCACTTCTTGGATTTTGATTGAACGCTCTTGAACTTTGATGCCAAATTCACGAGCTAAGACAAGAACCGAGTCGCGTGTTATACCAGGCAGGATTGAACCTTGCGAAAGCGGCGGGGTAATGAGAATATCGTCGATAACAAACATTATGTTCATTGCTCCGACTTCGTCGACAAACTCGTGTTGGACGCCATCGAGCCAAAGTACTTGCGAAAAGCCTTTCTCTTTGGCTTTCATCCCAGCATAGAGCGAAGCAGCATAGTTTGCAGCTGTTTTTGCATTGCCCAAACCACCTCGGACCGCACGAACGTATGTGTCTTCGATTAAAATCTTCACCGGGTTAAGTCCTTCGGGGTAATATGACGCAACAGGTGAAGTAAAAATTATCAAAATATACTCAGCAGATGGATGTACACCGAGTATTGGGCTAGAACCAAAGCAAACAGGCCTAATGTAGAGCGATTCACCGAAAACTTTTGGAATGAACTTGTTATCGAGCTTGACTAATTCACAGATTGCTTCGACAAACTTATTTTCGTCGAATTGTGGAATACAAAGACGTTCAGCACTTGCGTTAAATCGTTTCGCATTCATTTCCGGGCGGAAGATGTTAGCTCCGCCGTTAACATCGAAATATGCTTTTAATCCTTCGAAAATAGTTTGACCATAGTGAAGTGCCATCATCGAGGGTTCAAAACAAATTGGTCCGTAAGGGACAATCTTGCCTTCGTCCCACTTACCATCTTTGTAGTAAGAGATAAACATATGGTCGGAAAAATAACGACCGAAACCTAGGTTTTTCCAGTTAATCGAATCAAATCGGGAAGTCTGTGCTTTCTGAATTTCAATCCCCATAACTATTCCCTTTTTGTTAAAGATTTATAAAATGTAAATTAATAAAATCAATGCAAAAATTCTTTGCTCTAATCAAGATGTTGCAATTTTTGGTATTTTTTTTAAAATATTTTGCCAAGTTTTTAAGTTATTTTTTAAAATCAACTTAATTTTCGTAATTTTGTTTTTTTGTGAAGGTAGAGAAATGTTTACATTAATTAGCATAATATTAATTTTAGCAGCAATTTTGTTAGTTGTTGTTATTCTTTTGCAACCTGGTAAGGGGGACCTTTCACCCACTTTTGGAGGTTTAACCAGCCAATTTGGCACAATGTTTGGAACACAAAGAACGATGGATTTTCTTCAAAAAACTACTCGTGCATTGATTATTATTATTCTGGTTCTGGCACTATTTGCTAATAAATTCCTTTTGCGTTCTGGTGGCGCCGAAGCGGTCAAACCAGTAACCGAAGGAGCAAAAGTTCCAACTGCACCGATAGAACTCCCAAAAAAATAATAAAATTTTCGCAAAATTATGAATGAACGATGAAAGGATTAACTTTTAAAGCTATCCTTTTGGGGTTTTTATTCCATATTACTTTACTTTCGAAACCTCTGGATACAGCAAGTTTCAAACTTGCAGAGCTGGTCATCACAGGTTTGAAATATCCCGAAAAGATTTTGGAGCTGCCAATGTCGGTCAGCTTCATTCGTTCCGACGAGTTGAAAGCATACAGAGGAATTTCAATTGAAGATGCATTTACGAAAGTTCCAGGCATATTAGTTCAATCGCGAAGTGGGACTCAAGACATTCGTCTGACTGTTCGAGGGTTTGGGGCTCGGGGAGCTGGCGACCGCTCCAATTCCGGTACAATTCGCGGAATTCGTTTGCTTTTGGATGGAATACCACAAACTGAACCCGATGGTCGTACCTCGCTCGACTTTTTCGATTTAAGCTTCATCGAATCAATCGAAATTCTTCGCTCCAACTCATCTTCGCTTTGGGGGAATGCTGCCGGCGGGGTTTTGAATTTTTCGACAGTACCCGAAATTTCCTCTACCTCGCTTGTTTACTCATTTTCTGCTGGTTCCTATGGATTAAACAAGAATGTATTAAAATTCCGAACACCCTTGAACCAGTCGGGTGCTGTGTTCTACGTCAACTCGCTTTATTCAAAATTCGATGGTTGGCGCGAAAATTCCAACGCCGAACGCTTCCTTGTCAATATTGGTCTTAAAGACAAAATCAGCTCCAAAACCAATTTTCTTTTAAATATCAACTTCGGCAGGAACTTTTTCGCAATTCCGGGGGCAATAACCCAAGTTGCATACGATTCACTACCTAATTCCGCAAATCCGAGATATTTAGCCAATAAAGAGCGAAGGAACAATCGGTTAATGCAAATTTCCGCAACTATGAACCACAATTTCGATGATAATAACTCGCTCGAAGGTTGGGGCTTTCTTACAGCAAAATACTTACAACGTTCGGAACGTGGAACTTTTCGCGATTTTACTCGTTACTTCCTCGGTTCAAGTGTAAATTATAAAAACAATTCAAAGTTTTTTGGGATTGAAAATATATTCCTTGCTGGTTACGAAAATACTCTTCAAGATGGAGCAATTTTATTTTACAACCTTGACGAAAATGGTAACCGTTCCACTACTTTAAATACCAACAAGCGCGAAGGTGCCCAAACCTTTGGTCTTTTCGCCCAAAATGAAATTATTTACGATAAGCTGAGTTTTATCTTTGGAATTCGCAACGATTGGGTTAACTACACAAGCCAAGACTTCCTGCTTTCAAACAATTCCGATTCGAAGACATTTTCTCGCTGGACACCGAAAATTGCTTTGGGTTACCGTGTTGCCGAAAATCTTTCTATTTACGGGAACATTGGCGGTGGGCTGGAAGTCCCTGCAGGCAACGAAACAAATCCCACACCATACGAAACCGATTCGACAATCCAAATTAATCCATTGCTCGAACCAATAATTTCGAATACATTCGAATTAGGAACGAAAGGCTACTTCGATTTTGGGAAAATCATAAGAACTTTTGAATTCGATTTTGCTACGTTCTTAATTGATGTAAGGAATGAACTTGTTCCTTACCGCGAAGGTAGGTTTTACCTTTCAGCGGGTAAAACACAACGGCTTGGTTTCGAAGGAGCTTTCAAGTTGGTATTCTCCCCTAAAATAACACTCGAAGGCTCGGTTACATATATGCACCACAAGTTCACCGATTACAAAGTCGATTCGGGCTATTACGATGTAAATAAACAAGGCATAATAGCCGATTATAGTAATAACAAACTACCCGGAGTGCCAAATTTATTTTATTATTTTGGACTAACTGTTCCATTCTTTTTGAACTTCCAATTAAACATTCAAGGGGTAGGAAAATATTTTGCCGACGATGCAAACACGATAGAAGTTCCTTCCTATAATATTCTAAACTTTAAAGTGTGGTTCGATAAAATTTTCATTGGCAACTTTGCTCAAATTCAATTGGCTTTTTCGGCAAACAACCTATCGGATAGCAAATACGTCGGTTCGGCATTTATTAATCCTGAACGCGAAAAAGGGACTAAGTTACCATTTTTTATTGAGCCCGGTCTTCCGCGCAATTTCGTCTTCAATGTAACTGTTAACTTTGCAAAGCAATCGAAATAGAGAATTTGTTAACCAAAAATTAGACTTTCCGTATCGGGGTTTATGCAAACGATGTGCAAATCGCTATCGAGAGGTTCGATAAGCTTTGGTTTCAATCGCACGGCATTTTCTAAGCTGTCGACCGAATAGCCTTCGAAAGCATTTAAGCCACCCGGAATAATCATCGGTGCAACGAAAAAGTGTATTTCATCGTAAAAAGAATGTTTTAAAAAATAAGAAAATGTTTCTGAACCACCTTCGATAAGTAACACCGAAACATTAAACTCTTCTTTTAATTTTTCGACTACCTTGCAAATATCGAGCAAATTATCTTTCGATGGGACACGAAGGATTTTAACTCCAGCAATCTGTAAGTTCTCTTCTTTGCGGGTGAATTGCAGATTTTCGTCGACAAACACAATGGTTTTCGAACGATGTTCATCGATAAATACATTCAATTCCAAAGGCAAAGAAAGTTTAGAATCCAAAATTACACGCAAAGGCATCTTACCTTCGATTTCGTGTAAATTCAACAGTGGATTATCTTTCAGTACAGTTCGCCTTCCGACAACTATTGCATCTACCTCGCTTCGGATTTTCCATCCATATTCGCGAGAATTTTCATTTGTTATCCATTTGGATTTAAAATCGAATGTAGCAATTGCCCCATTTAAGCTTTGGGCTACTTTCAAAATGATATAAGGCTTTCCTACTTTAACATTTTTGATAAAGTATCTATTAATCCATTTCGCTTCTTTTTCGAAAACTCCAATTTCGACTTCGATACCATTTTGTCGTAATTTTTCTATTCCTTTCCCATTTACCAAAGGGTTTGGGTCGACCATAGCAATGACAACTTTACCGAATTTCTTTTCGATAATAGAATCGACGCACGGTGGAGTTTTACCAAAATGGGAGCAGGGTTCAAGATTTACGAACAAAGTTGCACCTTCTAAATCCACACCTTTGGCATTTTCGATTGCAACAATTTCGGCATGCGAACCACCATAGATTTGATGATAACCTTCGGCGACTATTTGCCCATCTTTTACAATAACAGCACCGACCTTTGGATTTGGATTAACAAAATTGCCACCTTTCTTTGCTAATTCTATTGCACGAAGCATAAAAGTATTATCGTCCATCATTCCCTCCGTATTCTATAAATTTAATTATTGGATTTGGATAAATAGGCAAAATCAGTTCAATATTAAGTTTTTGGTCTAAAATAAACCTTCCCTCACTATCTTTTCCATCCCAAACATACGAATATCGGTAGCAATCGAAGATTTCTTTCGGCTGAACTTCCCCAATTACTTGTAAGAATGCAATGCCTTCGTCGGAACGCCAGAGCACTTTACCCTTTTGGTTTCGGACAATTACTCGAATTCGCTCCGAAGTGGGAAAGTATTCTTCTTCTTGTGGTTTAAGTCGGACGGCGTCCATCGAAAACATAACGCTTTGGTCGGGAAGAATAGTAAATTTCACATTGCAAAAGAATTTAGAATTGCTTTCAAAAATTTTTAAAGGGAATGAAATTCTATCGCCTTTGCAATTGAATTCCAAACTTTTGCAAGTATTAGTCCCAAGCGATTCGTCTTTGTTAATTAAAAGGTAAGCAGGTAGGTTTGACTTTTCGTTGTTTTCGGAACCGATTTGTCGCAAGTATAACGGAATTTGTCTTTGATTACAACTCAAGTAAAATTTGCAATCATTCAAATTTGCAACATTGGTATCGGTTGCAAGATAAACAAGAGCATAATTAGAATCGTTTTGTATCAAATATGCAAATGAGTCCAAACGATTATACTTACTCGACGTGCAGCTTAAAAAAACAGTGGCAAGCAAGTTTAGAGAAAATAAAAGAGTCATTCTCATATTAATTGAAAATTGTTTTTAAAGCTTCGTAATTGGATTTTACGATGTGCGAAATATCTTCATCGGCAAGGCAGGTTGGAACAAACAAAGCTTCGAATTGTGAACAGGGCAGATACACACTTCGGTTTAACATTTCGTGGAAATAGCGAGCAAACAGCTGTGTATCGGATTTCATCGCCGAATCCAAATCGTAAACTTCTTCTTCGGTGAAGAACAATGTCATCATCGAACCGACACGATTAATTGTGAAATTTTTCCCAAGACGGGCAAGGTTTTGGCGAAAACCATCTTCGAGCATCGAAGATTTAAATTCCAAGGTGGCATAAATTGCTGGATTTTGCTTAATATATTCCAAAGCTGCAATCCCTGCGGCAACAGCAATTGGGTTTCCGCTCAATGTTCCGGCTTGGTAGACAGGACCGACGGGAGCGAGTAATTCCATTATTTCTTTCTTTCCGCCAAAGGCACCAACTGGCAATCCCCCGCCAATGATTTTACCAAAAGTTGTTAGGTCGGGTGTTATGTTAAATAATTTCTGAGCACCACCAGAACTTAATCGGAAGCCGGTCATAACTTCGTCGAAAATTAAAACAATCCCTTCATCTTGGGTAATTTGCCGAAGTTGCTGGAGAAATCCTGGTTTGGGCGGAACGACACCCATATTCCCTGCAACAGGTTCGACAATAACAGCAGCAATTTGCCCTCGGTTTTCTACAATTAGCTTTTCAACCGAACTAATGTCGTTGTATCGGGCAACCAAAGTCTCACGTGCAATTGAATCAGTTACCCCTGGACTGTTTGGCGTTCCAAAAGTCAATGCACCCGAGCCAGCACTAACCAGGAAAGAATCGAAATGACCGTGATAACAACCTGCAAACTTTATGATTTTGTTTTTACCAGTCCAAGCCCGTGCAAGACGAACTGCGCTCATTGTGGCTTCGGTACCGCTGTTGACCATCCGAACCATTTCTACCGAAGGTACAAGCTCGGTTATTAATTGTGCTAAACGAACCTCGCCAATTGTTGGTGCCCCGAAACTTGTGCCATTTTCCAATGTATTGCGAATTGCGTCGGAAATAAACTTGGGTAAATGACCGAAAATGTGCGGTCCCCAACTGCCCACCAAATCGATATATTCGTTACCATCGACATCCCAAATATGTGAACCCAAGCCTTTTTTGATGAAAAGTGGAGTTCCACCAACAGATTTGAATGCACGAACGGGTGAATTTACTCCCCCAGGGATAAGCTTCTTCGCCTGCTCGAATAATTTTTCGCTATAACTTCTTGTCATAGCTACTTTCCTTAATGAACACAAAAAAATGGAACATATCGGAAATAGTTTTGTAACTTACCAACTTGAATTTAGCTGAGATGGCAAAATCGATAATCTGGTCGTAATTCAATCTTTCGTGCAAAGGTGGACCCTTTTCCATTTCGATTGGGAGCCAATCAATAATTGCAAGCCGACCATCGGTGCGAAGGAGCCTTTGCAGTTCTCTTAAAAACAAAACTTTATTTTCAACTTCGTGAAGAACATTGGCTATCAACATAATATCGGCAATTTCATTTGGAAGGGGGATGTGATATTTTTCGGAAAGTATTGTTTCGATGTTGCCTTGGGTTGTCAACCGTGATTTCAAATCATCGAGCATTTCGTTGGAAATGTCGCAAGCATAGACTTTACCGTGCGGGCGGACGATTTCCGATGCGGGAATTGTGAAGTAGCCATTGCCACAACCAACATCGACAATGACATCACCCGATTTTAATCCTATTTCTTTTAATATTTCAATGGGTGGAAGAATTTTGAATCTTTCTTCATCCCAAAGTTTGTGTTTATTTGCTGGGTCGAATATCATTTTTTCAGAAAAAAGCATTTTCAAAATAATAAATTACTCATTTTTTGAAAAAAGTAATTCCTCCGGTCGATGTTAAGTTAATCCTCTGGAATTTTTGGAATCCAAAGATGCCGCGCCAAATTGACTCGTTCTCCGATAAATACAACACCTTCGCTTTCGAGTTGTTCTTTCATAAAAGTCGGGGTTGGGAAATACCGAGCACCCGTGAGTTCGCCCCGTCGATTCACAACTCGATGGCAAGGAATATCGGTAAACCGAAAAGCCAAAGAATTCAAAGCCCAACCAACAGTCCGAGCAGAAGAGCGAATACCCAATGCCTTTGCTATGTAACCGTAAGTTGTTACTTTGCCCTTTGGAATTTGTTTCACAATTTCGAAAACTTTTTCGAAAAAGTCTTTATCCATAACTATCGTGGCTTGACGATTAAAATCGTAAAGTCGTCGTGTAACTCCGTTTTTGTGTTCAACCCGCCAATGTTGTCTATAATCTTTTCGGTAAGGTCCTTGGCCGAAAGTTCGAAATTAGTTAGAATTGTATCGCATATTTTGTTTTCGATCACTTCGGGTTCAGTCATCGTGTCGGGTTCGACAACACCATCGCTAATGAAGACGAAAATATCATTGGGTTTGTACTCGATTTTCATCTCTTCGAACATTTCAACGAATTGTTTGCCTCGGGCAAGACCCAAAACAATTCCTCTGGGAAGAATCTTGGTAATTTCATTTTTCTGGCGGGAGAAGTAAATCAAGCCCAAATGTCCTGCACGAATGAGCGTTGCTATTCTTTCGGTTGAACTGAACTTTGCAAAGAAACAACTGATAAAAAATTTTTTGTCGATTGAGCGAATCAAAAGTTCGTTTGCTTTTTGCACGAAATTAAGTGGCGGTAAGTCGAATTCTTCGAGGCTCTGGAAAATGCCTTGGATTTTCGAAACATAAAGAGCCGCCGAAGTCCCTTTTCCGCTGACGTCACCGATGATTACAGTCAGTTCTCGTTCGTTTTTTATGAAGAAGTCGTAAAAATCGCCACCTACTTCGTATGCAGGCACAGAAATCGCATAGATATCAAAAAACTCTGTTTTTGGTGTTTCTTTGGGCAACGAAGCAAGTTGGATTCTTCGAGCAATTTCCAACTCTTGACGTATTCTTTCTCGGCGAGCAAGTTCTTCGTACATCCGTGCGTTATTAATCGCAATTGCAATGTTCTTGCTAACTATTGAAATAAATTCGAAATCTTCGTTAGTATAAAAGGATTCGGAAAGTTTTTCGCCCAAAGCCAAAAAACCTTCCAATCGCTTCTTGTAAATTATTGGAACAATATACTCTATCCCTGCTTGTAAGAAAATTTGTTTATATTCGGCTGGTAATAGGTTTATACTTACTGGCTCTTCACTTTGCTGAATAATTTCAACAATGCCTTGAAAATTTGATTTCAGGATTTCGCTTTGTAAATCTTTTGGTATTTCGAAAAATTCAACAAGTGGAATTTGTCGTTCGCCTCGGAAAATCACAATAAATGCAGACTTAACAAATTGTATGTTTTTAAGTTCCACCAATACGTTCGAAGCAATATCTTCGATTGTTATAGTTCGAATAATGAGTTCCGAAAACTCCATTGCAGTCTTGCGATAGTCAAATTTTGTTCGATAGAATTTTTTGACTAAAAAAGCATTTAATTTCTTTTTCCCAACGAAAAGCAAATAGACAAAAGAAATTGTTAGCAGACCAATGGCTACTTTTTCGTACTGAATGTTGCGTTCGACTGGCAATGGCCGGCTAAGAATTTCAATTGTAGTACCTTTCAGATGCACATTTGGGAATTTTATAGTTAGTTTCGAAAGTATGACGAAGAAAAACAATAGCAAAACCACAAAACCCAAATCGCTTATGGCACGGGAAATTGTGTATGCTATGTTTCGTCGAATTCGGAATTTAATATCGTAATAATGATACTTGGAAAAGAAATAAAAGAATGCAACGGGAACAGAAAGTAGAAGTAAGTTCAGGAAATATAAGTTGATTTCGGCATAGGAGAAAAGTTCCTCTTGATTGAAAATTTTGATAAAGATAAAATTCGTGAAAATAATAAGAGCAAGTAACAACAGGTAAATAACACCCAATTTCTGTAATATCTTGTTCGGGTCTTTGATAATTCGTTTCCGGAAAATTACTGAAATTATAATACGATAGAGAAGAAATGGAAGGACAGAAAAATTGCTAATTTGACCAAGCAATTCGAAATTTTTTGTAAAAAACACATAGTTGGAAATTATAAAGATTACAACTCCAATCGAGTAGTTAATGATGAGGAGGCTTTTCTTTTTCAATAGGTTAATTTGTTCGAGAGGGAAATAGAACAGGAAATGCAACAAAAAAGCAAAAGCAAATGCATTGGAAAAATTAATGAATTCGAAAGTTAAAATCGAAATAAAAATATCTTCGAAAAACAGACGCACGGAAATATGGAAAATAAAGAAACTTGTCAGCACAAAGAAAATCGATAGTAACCGTGCGGGGAAGTATTCGAATCTTTTAATTCCAAGAAAAACGCCAAAACACAGATAGCAAAGACCAATGAACAAGCGAAAAACAATAGTTGCATTAATTCCAATAGTAGTTAGTTGAACTTCTTTTTGAATAGTTTCTGCACCACGAAGTATTGTATAAACTGTTTTGGTTCGCTCTTCTTGACGGATTAAATATGAATCGGCTTCTATTGCGGAATTGAACTTGCGTCCATTTATTTCGATAATTAGATCGCCCGATTGGATACCTGCTCGTTCGCTCGCTCCACCTCGTTTAATAAAAATTACCAAAATTGCACTACGCAATTGCTTTACGTTTGCACTCAAAACATCTTTGGAATACGCATAAGAAAATCGGCTGAGTAGCAATTTGCGGTCGTAAAACTCGATCTTTACTTTTTCGTTCTTGAAACGGGAAAGAATTTGTTCTATATCCTCGATTCGTTTGACTTCCCGTCCTTCGATTGAAATGATGAGACTACCTTCGGATATCAAGTCATTTGCTTGTGGGTCTGCTTCATCTTTGAAAGCAGGAATTTGGTCAAATGTGCAGATTTTCGAAGGTGGATCGATAAAAACATTTTCGTCGGTAGGTAAATTCAAATAAATGTATATGTTATAAGAACTTAGGAATACAATAATAGAAGCAAGTGCAATTATGAATAACCTAAATCCATTTTGGGTATTAATTGGCATAAAACAAAAAAGAAAAATACGAAACTAACTACCTAAAGTTTCAAATTAAGTAACATTTGGTTGAATATCAAACAATCGCAAAACATTTGGGTTAGCATCGTAGTAGCGAATGAGGTCGTATGTCTCCTCGACTGAATTTGCAACATCCCAAAGTTTACGGTGTTCGGGTCGCATAAAGTTTTCGTCAACGGCAAGGTTCAATTGTTGAATAAGATGAGAATAGTAATTTTCGATGTTAACAATAATTATTGGCGAGACGATAATTTTCAGGCGTTTCCAAGTTATGGCTTGCAAAAGTTCTTCGAAAGTCCCACATCCACCAGGAAGTGCAATAATACAATCGCCTTTTTTTATCATCATCTCCTCTCGCTCGTGCATCGAATCGACTTCTATTAGTTTTGTTATTCCATTATGCCCTAATTCAAATTTTTGCATAAACTTTGGGATTATACCAATTATTTGACCATTTTCACTTAATGCACCCTCTGCCAATTTGCCCATTAAACCAATTTTACCACCGCCATAAATAATTGTCTTCTTGTTCTTTGCCAAAATTACGCCCAGATTGTAGGCTGTTTGGTAATACACCTGTTTTACTTTATTACTCGATGCACAAAATACTGTTACATATTCGAGCATAACTTTCCCTTTAAACAAAAAAACTATTACGATTATATTTTTTCTTAATTTTACTTTTTCGAAAGAACAAATTTAAAAATGGAATTAATTGACCAGCACAGCAAGCAGATAATGGAAGAATGTAAACGCCGAGCCAGAGCCTGTGGTTTGAGTTTCGGGAGCGAGACATTGGAATACATTGTTTCCAATCGCGACCTTTTGGAACTAACGCCAAAGTTTATGATACCAACTCTGTACGATTATTGGGTTCACGATGTCGAGGTTCTAAAAGAGTACGGAAAATATAAACTTTATCCAACAAATCCTTACGAAACGGTAATTAATTCCCGTCCCGCAATTTCCTTCTACAATAGCGATAATCCCGATTGGTTGAACATTATGATTTTCTATCATGTCCTTGCTCACATCGATTTTTTTCAGAACAATATTTTTTTCGAGCATACTTGGGGCGAAGATTTCGTCGGAGTTGCCCTTGCCGACAAACGTCTGATTGAAAATTACCGAAGAAAATATGGTCGTTGGGTCGATTACGTAATTGAATTCGCTCGTTCAATCGATAACATTGTTGGAAATTTCGATTTGATTTTCAAGCAAAGTTTCCCACAATCTGCTCCAAGCCCACTGATTTTCTATTTCGATGTGTTTTTGCAAGAAATCGAAAAGGTCCCGATTAATGCAATTTTTGCCGAAATTGGAAAATATAATCATTACATCGAAACTCTTGGCAATCAAGTTGGCGAGTCTACTTTTTTTACAGAAGTCCGAACAAAATACCCCGAATTCGACGCAACATACGAAAAATACAAAAATTCCATACAAACCGAAGCAGTCGATTTATTGGAATTTATTCGGGATAACTCCCCATTTTTGAAGCAGGAATCGAATCAATGGATGAAGACGATATTGACAATCATTCGCAATACAGCATTGTATTTTGCCCCCCAAGTGCGAACAAAAATTATGAACGAAGGTTGGGCAAGTTATTGGCACGATACACTTTTCCGAACCGACGAACGAATCAGTTCGCACGAAGTTGACTACGCACGAGTAAATGCGTTGGTCACTTCTATTTCCCGAGTTGGGCTTAATCCATACGCTATTGGCTTGCGTCTCTTCCAATTCATCGAAGAGCAAGCAGAAAAAGGAAAATTTAACAACCATTACCAGCAAATCGAAGATATTCAAGAACGAGAAGATTATAACCTTGCAACTGGCGAAGGAAAGGATTACATTTTCAACGTGCGTAAATATTTTTCCGATTTCACATTTATCAATACTTTTGTCAATCAGGAATTTGTCGATAAATTCAACCTTTTCGTTGTTGGAATGAATTACGACCCACGTCGTCAAGTGATTCAATACTACGTCCAAAGCCGGCGAGCCGAAGATTACAAAAAAATGCTTCTCAACGCTCTCTACCATCCTCCATTCATTCGTGTGAATAAGCAATTGACTAACAAAACAAACTTGTATCTGATTCACGAATTCGAAGGCAAACAACTAATTAAAGAATACATTCCTGATGTTTTAATTGGGCTGGAATTTTTGTGGGGCGGGCAGGTTCAATTGGAGACAACTGAAATCATTCGCCAAAGACCAACTTCTCCCGACCAAAAGCCTACTTTTCGTTACCAACGAGTGCTTTGGACTTCGAAAAACCGCAAGGTTACCAAAACAAATTTATAGCAATTAGTGTATTGTTTTGCCTATTCTATTCCAACGGATGGATTTGATTTTCTCGATTAAATTGTACAAAGGAATATTTGGGTCCCACGAAAGATAAACAACGAGAGGGGAACCGACAACATTTTCGTACGGCACAAAGCCCCAATAGCGGCTGTCCGAGCTATGGTCGCGATTGTCGCCTAATGCAAACAAGTAGTCGCGTTCGACAATGTATCTGTCGGTTGGTTTGTTATCGATTAAAAAGCTTTTTCCATCGAAAAATATATCGTGTCCCTCTTTGCGAATGAAATACTCCCACTCCCGCCAATTTTTCTGGTTAAGGAAAATTGTATCACCTTTCTTGGGGATTCTCAACGGACCGTAGTTATCGCGAGTAAATCCGCGTCCTGGTGGGAATGTTTCCCATTTGTTGTATGGCGAAAGAGGCTCGGAAAAATCGTACCGTCCGGTTGGTGGCAAAGGATATTCAACACCATTAACAAAAAGCTTCTTATTTTTGATTTCGACAGTATCGCCTGCAATGGCTACACACCGTTTTAAATAGTATTGGAATTCTCGGGGTTTAACCTCATCGCGTTCGCCTGGGAAGACGAAGACGATAACATCACCTCGTTCGGGCGTTTTCGGTCCAGGAAATTTAATGTATGGCAAAGGTATGTTCAAAAAAGGAATGATTTGAGGTGTAGTCGGTCCATAAATGAATTTATTAACAAATAGAAAATCGCCCGCCATAACAGTGTTTTCCATTGAACCAGTGGGGACTACAAAAGAAGCCACCAAAAAGCCATTGATAAACATTACAATAATAATTGCTCCAACAATGGTTTTAACCCAAGAGATAATTGTTTCGGAGAAAGTTTGGGGCTGTTTCCGCTTTTCTTTTTGTTTTTGCCGATATTCTTTGTATTTTGCCCAAAGATTAGCCAAAAAGTTTTGGTTAACTATCTTCTTATCCACATTTTCTTTCATATAACTCACTAAAAAATTTAAAATTAATCATTTTCATCGATTGATAACACAGCAAGGAAAGCTTCCTGCGGAACTTCTACCCGACCAATCTGCTTCATTCGTTTTTTGCCTTCTTTTTGCTTTTCGAGTAGTTTTCGCTTTCGGGTAACATCGCCACCGTAGCATTTTGCTAAAACATTTTTTCGCAATGGCTTAATATTGCTTCGTGCAATAACTTTCGAACCAATTGCTGCTTGAATTGTAATTTCGAACAACTGACGGGGAATTAAATCGCGAAGCTTGCTACAAAGCTTTTGCCCCCATCGGTAAGCCTTGGTTCGATGGACTATTGTCGAAAGTGCATCGACTGGTTCACCATTAATTAAAATGTCCAACTTTACCAAATCTTCCGTTCGATAATCGAGAAATTCATAATCCAGAGAAGCATAGCCCCGAGAAACAGATTTTAATTTATCGAAAAAATCGAAAATTACTTCCGAAAGTGGCAATTCGAATTCCAAATCCACACGAGTTTGCGAAAGATACGTTGTGTTCAAATGCCTGCCACGTCGGTCCATACACAATTGCAAAATGCTACCAAGATATTCATCGGGAGTAATAATTTGTGCGCGAATGAATGGCTCTTGAATTTCTCGGATTTGTACCGGGGGCGGGAGCTGAGCCGGGTTTTCGATAAAAACCTCCTCGCCATTTGTTTTAATTACTTTGTAACGAACGTTTGGAACTGTGGTAACAATGTTTTGGTTGAACTCGCGTTCCAAACGCTCTTGGACTATTTCCATATGTAATAGTCCCAAAAAGCCGCAACGAAATCCAAAACCTAAAGCCGAAGAGGTTTCGGGTTCGTAGCTTATAGCTGCGTCGTTCAAAGATAGTTTAGCCAATGAATCCCTCAAATCTTCAAAATCATCGGGGTCGGCAGGGTAAATTCCACTAAATACCATTGGCTTGACAACACGGAAGCCGCTAATTGGTTCGGTACAAGGATTATGCAGGTGGGTGACTGTATCGCCAACCTTGGTGTCGTGCAAATTTCTAATGTTAGCAATGAAATAACCAACATTTCCAGCTTCGAGGACACCTGTCCGATTCCTTTTCAGATAAAGCACACCTACTTCTTCTACTTCGTAAGTTTGTTGGGTCGAATAAAGCAAAATTTTATCGCCTTCGCGCAAAACTCCATCGAAAATTCGCACGTTGACTACTACGCCTCGATAGTTATCGTACAAAGAATCAAAAATCAATGCTCGAAGTGGGCTATTGATATCGCCTTTTGGTGGAGGTATTCTTTGAACAATAGCCTCCAAAATTTCGTCAATTCCAATGCCTTGTTTGGCACTACAAAACAAAATTTCTTCCCGCTTGCATCCAATCAATTCAATGATTTGTTGAATTACATTCTCCAGATTGGTTTGAGCACTTGGCAAATCGATTTTGTTAATTACGGGGATGATTTCTATATCCGATTCAATTGCAAGGTACAAGTTGCTGATAGTTTGAGCTTCTACGCCTTGGGTAGCATCGACAACGAGAAGGGCACCTTCGCAAGCAGCAAGCGAACGAGAAACTTCATACGAAAAATCGACGTGTCCAGGTGTGTCGATTAAGTTAAGCAGATAAGTTTTTCCGTCTTTGGCAAGGTAATCCATCTGAATTGCATGCAACTTAATTGTAATTCCACGCTCTTGTTCCAAAGGATTGTCGTCGAGAATTTGGTCGAACACCATTTCGCGTGGAGTTACTCTTCCTGTCCGCTCCAAAAGTCGGTCGGCTAATGTAGATTTACCGTGGTCTATATGTGCAATTATGCAAAAGTTCCGTATATGTTGCATCAATTCCGTTGCAAAAACTTAAACTTTTATTAACGAATTCATTTGATAAAAATTATTATTTAACACTTGCTTTTTTAGTATTGCATTTTGGTGCAAATAAAGTTTTTAGTAAAGTTTTTCTAATTTTGCTTTTTATTTTTTGTTAACTTGCTTTAAAAGTATGAAAATATTAATCATTGGTAACGGAGGCCGTGAACACGCTATTGCTTGGAGATTGAAACATTCGAAAACCGATGTCGAACTTTATACTTTTGGCACAAACGCCGGAATAAATTCAATTGCAAATCATTACGACGTTGACGAAAATGATTTCCACCGAGTTGCCGAATTTTGCTTCCGAGAAGTAATCGATTTGGTAGTCGTCGGTCCCGAAGCACCTTTGGCAAAAGGTATTGCCAATGAACTTCGCTCCGCCGGCATCAATGTTTTTGGTCCATCGAAAGAAGCAGCAAAGATTGAATCTTCGAAGGCTTTCGCTAAAAATTTTATGTCGAAATACAAAATTCCTACCGCAGCGTACCGAGTTTTTTCGAAAGAGCAAGAAAACGAAGCAATAGAATACATCAACTCGTTGGATACACCTATTGTTTTAAAAGCCGATGGACTTGCAGCAGGCAAAGGAGTTGTTGTTTGCGAAAAAAAACAAACAGCAATCGAAACTCTTCGGCAAATGTTTTCGGGGCTCTTTGGAAAAGCTGGCGAAACTGTTGTCATCGAAGAATTCTTAGAAGGCGATGAAGCATCCGTTCTGGCAATTACCGATGGAGTGGATTATATCATATTGCCAAGTTCGCAAGACCACAAAAGGATTTTCGATGGCGACAAAGGCAAAAATACAGGCGGAATGGGTGCTTATGCTCCTACACCATTGGTTGACTCCGAAACTATGGAGTTTGTCCAAACCAAAATTATTGAACCCACAATTGCTGGGCTTAACAACGAAGGCACACCTTTCGTTGGCTGTCTTTATGCTGGACTTATGATAAAAGACAAAAAAGCAAAAGTTGTTGAATACAACTGCCGATTCGGTGACCCCGAAACACAAGCCATTCTACCCTTGATTGGTGGCGACTTTCCCCAATTGCTTTATCACACTTCGAAAGGTAAAATTGAAAAGGAACTCTACGTTTCTTTGGATTCGCATAAATATTCTTGTTGTGTTGTCATTGCTTCGGAAGGTTACCCCGATTCCTACGAAAAAGGCTTCGAAATCAGTGGCATTCGCAAGGCCGAAAGTATTGGTTGTATTGTCTTCCACGCAGGAACTAAAAAGGTAGGCGACCGAATTGTTACCGACGGGGGCAGGGTTTTAAGCGTTTGCGCGCTTGGAAATACTTTGGAACAAGCAATTGAACAGGCTTATCGTGGCGTGGAATTCATCGAGTTCCAAAACAAATACTACCGAAAAGACATTGGGCAAAAGGGATTAAAGTATCTAACTCGGAAGGTGTGAACCAAATTGTATGCACAACGGAAAAGTATTGATAGATTTTATTTTTAATGAAAAGTAGAATACTTTCGCTTGCGAGCGATACTCTGGTTTATGGATTCTTTGTTCTCGTTGGTCGTTTTCTAACATTCCTACTAACTCCATTTTACACTAATTATTTAACGATTGAAGAAGTTGGGGATTTAGGCAATATTTTCTCTTTGATTGCCTTTACTAACGTTGTTTTTTCGTTCGGAATGGATGCCGCGTTTATGCGTTTCTATTCAAAAAACAACGAAATCCAAACCAAAAAGGCTTTTACGATTGCATACCTTACTATTTTCTTTATCTCCTTTGCTTTTACTTTGCTTCTCTACTTATTAAAGGACAACTATTATCAATATCTGACAGCACTACCCAACGGGCGTAGCATTGTTGCACTTGCTATTCTTGTCCCATTTACCGATACATTAATGGTTTTGCCATACGCATACCTGCGAATGACTCGGCAAGTGTTCAAATTTTCTACGATACGATTCTCGTTGATTGTTATTGCTGTTTTCTTCAATATCCTGTTTGTAGTGCTTTGGAAGTTAGGAATAGTCGGAGTATTCTATGCACAATTAATTGCAAACCTTGTCGGTTTGGCAATTTTTCTGCCAATCATTTCGAAACAATTGCTTTTAAGAATCGATTTGGATTTGTTCAAAAATATGCTTCGATTTGGAATTCCTACAATTCCAGCAACTTTTTCGGGTATTGTCCTTCAAGTGGTTGACCGTCCAATTCTTAAATATCTAACTAATTCGCAGGAAGTAGGAATTTATATGGTTAATTACCGCTTGGCAATTCCAATGATGCTTTTTGTGGCTATGTATGACTATGCTTGGCGACCTTTCTATTTGACTAATTACGAAAGCGAAGATGCGAAAGCCTTGTTCTCTCGAATTTTAACATATTTCGCTCTTTGTTCGGCGATAATGTTCCTTGTTGTTTCCTTTTATATGGATTACGTAGTTAGGTTGCCATTTTTCGGGGGTAAGTTTATCGAACCTTCCTATTGGGTTGGTATGGATATTATTCCAATCGTTATGATGGGCTATGTTTTCAATGGATTTTACATCAATTTCACTGCTGGCATAAACATAATGAAGAAAACAAATTATCTGCCAATTTCGATTGGATTAGGTGCGTTGGTAAATGTTTTGTTCAACTTTATTTCTATTCCACATCTTGGGTATCGGGGTGCTGCTTGGGCAACATTTTTTGCATACTTGGTTACTGCTGTAACTGCTTTTTATTTTTTGCAAAAAATTTACCCAATGCGTTACGATTTTAAACGTGTGTTTTCGATTTTTGTCCTTTTGTTAATCTTCTTTTATCCAACTTACGTTTTTACAAAAGAGTTGCCACTGGATGTTCGATTTTTGGTACGAACCATTGCTTTGTTACTTTTCATCTTAGCATTTTTTGTTTTCCGTTTTTTCAATCGTAAGGAATTGGATGCAATTAAGCAATTGATACATTTGAAAAAGACCAGTTGAAAGATACATTTGTTTATTCAATTTTGCTTTTTTAAAAATAGTTTTGTAATTTTCTTTTTATGAAAGTGCAAGTAACTTTCGTAGGCAACAGTTTTTCGAAATTGCCAGAATACCAATCCGAAGGTTCGGCAGGAATGGATGCTTTTGCAGGGATTGACACCCCTGTGGAGATTCCGCCACACGGAATTGCCCTTATTCCTACTGGAATTGCAATTGCTTTGCCCCAAGGTTACGAATGTCAGGTCCGAAGCCGAAGTGGTTTGGCATTAAAGCATGGAATTTTTGCACTAAATTCACCTGGAACAATCGACAGCGATTACCGTGGGGAAATTAAAATCATTTTAGCCAATTTTAGCGACAAGCCATTCGTTGTTCACCCTGGCGACCGTATTGCCCAACTTGTAGTTGCACGCTACGAAAGGATTGAATGGGAAGTAGTCGAAAAATTACCCGAAACTTCCCGTGGCGCGGGAGGTTTCGGTAGCACGGGAATCTAATTTTCTCGTTATATATGAGGTAATTATGAGCAATTCAAAACCACTTCTCAACGAAGATTGGCTTTCGCTTTGGCTTGGTCTATTTGTATTCCTGCTTGCATTAGGTGTTATCATTGGGCTCGACATTTTAGGGTGGGGAATGAAAGTCGGTACTTGGATTGATTTTAACAATGCTATTTCCCCTGTGAGCTCGAATTATTCTACTTTGTCGCCTATTCTTTCGGTTGTTTTTACTTATCTGTTCTTGCTTGTAATAATTGGTTTCGGTAACTACCTCCTTGGTGGAAATCCAGCGAAATTCTTTTATTCTTTCACCTTTGTGTTCATTTTTTCGGCAATATGTTGGATTTTAGGAAATTTTGCAAACATTGCAGCAACAACACCAGCCGAAATGCAAAAATTCGGAATCACCTGGTCATTGAAATTAACGGGTGAAGCTGGTTTTATTATTGCTCTGCTTTTAGGATTGATTATTAGCAACTTATTCCCAAGGTTTGCCGAAACTTTGAAACCAGCCGTTACACCCGAACTCTACGTCAAGACAGCAATTGTTATTATGGGAGCAGGAATTGGAATTAAGGCAATCGAAAACACATCGCTTGCATTTTCGATTGCATTTTTGGGCCTCTGCTCCATCGTTGCCGCATATTTGATATTTTGGGCATTGGTTTATTGGATTGCTCGCCGATTTTTCAAATTTTCACCTGAATGGGCTGCTCCGCTTGCTTCGGGTATTTCAATTTGCGGAGTTAGTGCTGCTATTGCCACCGGAGCTGCAATTAAAGCTCGTCCCGTCGTGCCAATTATGGTCTCTTCGCTTGTTGTAATTTTTGCCGTGTTCGAATTAATCATTCTTCCATTCGTTGCACAGCAATTTCTGTGGAACGACCCACTCGTTGCGGGTGCTTGGATGGGTTTGGCAGTGAAAACCGACGGAGCTGCTGCTGCAAGCGGTGCTGTTACCGAAGCCCTCATTTTAGCCAAAGCAGCCGAAAACGGTGTCTTCTATCAAAAGGATTGGATTTTAAATACTGCAACAAATGTAAAGGTTTTCATCGATGTGTTCATTGGTATTTGGGCTTTCGTTTTGGCATATATTTGGACGAAATACATTGAACGACGAGCAGGCGAAAGTGGTCAAAAAGTTCCAGCTCAGCAAATTTGGGAAAGATTTCCCAAATTTGTCATTGGCTATTTGCTTACTTTCTTGATTTTCTTCATCGTAGGCATTGCAAATCCTGAATTTGTGAAAAAGACCACAAGCCAAGAGGAATTAATAAAACAAGTCGACCCAGTAACAATGCAAGAAATGGTAGTAGGCAAAGAAGTAAAAACAAAAGTAACCCCAGGTGTTGGCGTCCAAGCAACCAACGAGATGAATGTTTTTCGGACATTTTTCTTTGTTTTAACATTCTTTACAATTGGCTTGGTTTCGAATTTCCGAAAACTTTGGGAAGAAGGAATTGGCAAACTCGCTGCAATTTATGTTATTTCGCTCTTTGGGTTTATAATTTGGATTGCTCTCTTAATTTCTTGGCTCTTCTTCCACGATGTTTTACCACCAACAATTCAACCATAGGAGGGAACAATGGAGAAAGAAACAAAACTTTCAGATGAATTACAAAAAATAGATTACGAACCACTTATGCCAGTAGAAAAAAAATTGATTGGTTGGAGCCTTCTTCTTGGAGTTTCTCTGCTTGCAATTTTGGTAATTTTATCCAAGATAATATTATAATTTTCGAAGCAAGAAGGTAGAAATTAAAGCCAAAGAAAGGGAATTCCTTTCGGAGCCAAAAGTTTCGAAACACATTTGGCGAATATGACTATTCCCCTTCATTATATTTTGTAATTTTGTGTTTTTTTAATATTAGATACGATGGAAACTTACGATTTCGAATTTAAACCGTTCGAAGAGATGACCCCTTCGGACTACGAAAGGGTAGGGTTCAAAGGTGGCTTGGAAGTCCATCAGCAGCTGGACACAGCCAAGAAGCTTTTTTGCCGTTGCCCCGCCCCGAAAGCACCTTACAGCGATGAATACCATGCAGAAATCTTACGGCATATGCGTCCCACACTTTCCGAAATGGGCGAATACGATGGAACTGCGTTGATGGAATTCAAAACAAAGAAGGAAATAATTTACCGAATCAACCGAGATACTATTTGTACTTATGAAATGGACGATACCCCCCCTTTCGAAATTAACGAGGAAGCACTCGATATTGCACTCGAAATTGGAATGCTGATGAATGCAAAAATAGTCGATGAATTGCATATTTCCCGAAAACAATACCTCGATGGTAGTATTCCAACTGGATTTCAACGCACAGCAATTTATTGCGTCAATGGTTGGATTCCATACAAGGACCGAAAGATTGACATCGTTCAAATGTCAATCGAAGAGGATGCCTGCCGCGAGGTTTCCGATATCGGCCACACCCGAATTTATCTTACCGATAGACTCGGTGTTCCTTTGATTGAAACAGTTACAGCACCACAGATGCGAACCCCATTCGAAATTGCCGAAGTTAACGAAATTATTCGAAAAGTTTGTCTTAGCACCGGTAAGGTTCGAACAGGTATCGGTGCAGCTCGGGAAGACGTCAACGTTAGTGTAACAGGTGGAACAAGAATCGAAATCAAAGGTGTGCCTCGTATTCCAATGATTCCATTGCTTACCTATAACGAGGCAATGAGGCAATGGAACCTTTTGCGTTTGCGTAAAGAATTGTATAACCGTGGTATAACACCTGAAACTTTCGGAGCAGAAGCATACGATGTTACAAAGTTGCTGAGAAATACACATTATTATCCGATTTCGAATGCAATTCAACAAGGCTGGGAAGTTCGATGTGTTAAATTGCCAAACTGGGCTGGTCTTTTGAAATGGCAAACCCAAACACACACCACCTTTGCAAAAGAAATTTCTGACCGTGTCCGTGTTATTGCCTGTTTGACTACCTTACCAAACATTGCTCATTCCGATAGCATCGAAAATACAATTTCGAAAGAGGAAGCCGATAAAATTCGAAAGCATATCAATTGCACCTGCGACGATGCCTTTGTTTTGGTTTGGGGAAATCATGAAGATGTAACCACAGCAGTAAATGAAATCATCATTCGAGCCCGTGAAGCAACAATTGGTGTACCTTCCGAAACTCGTCAAGCTCTGCCCGATGGCACAACAGGTTTCGAAAGAATACTTCCCGGACCCGATAGAATGTATCCCGATACTGATTTGCCACCGAAAAAGATTACGGAAGAAAAGATAAACCGCATTCGCCAAAATCTTTGTAAACCCTTTTGGGAAAGACAAGCTTGGTACCAGAAAATTGGTGTACCCAAAAATATTATTGAACCTTTGTCAATTTCGCCTTTGGGTAATTTGTTCGAATTTGCGGTAAACGAGTTGAAATTAAGCCCCGTGTTTGTCTCGGTAGCATTGATCAACTATCCCAAGAAATTGAAAAAGTTAGGCTACAAGATAGAAAAATTAACCGCAGATGTTTTCCGAAAGTTATTCCAAGCATTAGCCGAAAAGAAGATTTTATCCGATACAGTTTTGATTGCCTTGATTGAATATTTACGCTATGGAGAGTTAAATTTAGATAGATTGCCAAAGCCCGCCGACGACGAGGTAATCAAAGATGCGTATTTGAAATCATTAAAAGAATTGAAAACAAAGAAGCTTTATCACCCCGAAAAAGCTAAGGAACTATGTATTGCTTCGATTATGTATAGTTTGCGCGGAAGTGTAGAGGGTCGATTTGTCCGAGAATTTGTCGAAAAACATTGGAAGGAGGTCGAAAATGGCAATTAGTGATGATTTCAAAGGTTATCGCGGCGAATCGTTAGAAGTTCTGAAAACCTATAACGCATTGGTTTGGAGCGATGTAACTCTTGTTACCAAAGATGGAGAATTTTCGGGTATTATTTTGCCACGAAATGAAACAGCCGACGAACATCATATAGTATTGAAACTTCGTTCTGGTTATAACATTGGAATTGCAGCTAAAAAGGTTATAAATATAAGAGTTGGCGAGCGAAAAATAGTTGAGTATAAGATACCCGAGAAGGAGTTCCCATACGACCCAAACAAACCCCGAGTAAAATTATTTGGCACGGGTGGCACAATAGCTTCTCGGTTAGATTACCGCACTGGTGCTGTTATTCCTGCATTCTCTCCCGGCGAACTTTACAGTTCCGTACCTGAACTTGCCGATTATTGCAATTTGGAAACCGAGAAGCTTTACGGAGTATTTAGCGAGAATATGGGTCCCGAACAATGGATTGGCTTGGCAAAGGCTATAGGAAAAGAGATTGAAAAGGGAGTCCAAGGGATTGTTGTTGGGCACGGCACCGATACAATGCACCATACTGCTGCTATTCTTTCATTTATGGTGCAAAATACCCCTGTGCCAATTGTAATGGTTGGCTCGCAAAGGTCGAGCGACAGACCTTCGTCCGATGCTGCTTTAAATTTAATCCATAGTGTGAAAACTGCTGCCGAAAGCGACATAGCCGAAGTAATGGTGTGTATGTTTGGTCCGACTTCCGATGTTTATGGTTTATTGCACCGTGGAACTCGCGTACGAAAGATGCACTCTTCGTATCGTTCGACTTTCCGTACCATCGGCGATATTCCACTTGCAATGGTTGACCGCGAAAAAATCGTACCCCTGCGAAAAGATTACAAGCGAAGACGTTCGGACAAAAACGTAGTGGTCAACACTGCTTTCGAAGAAAAAGTCTCAATAGTCTATTATTACCCCAATATGAAACCCGATATTATCGATGCACTTATCGATAACGATTACAAAGGAATTGTTATCGCCGGAACTGGTCTGGGTCACGTAAATAAGCCACTTTATCCATCTTTGAAACGCGCTTTCGAAAAGGGAATTGCAATCTATATGACTGTGCAAACCTTGTGGGGTTACGTGCAAATGTATGTCTACGACACAGGACGCGATATTATGGCTCTCGGGGTCGTGCCCGCAGCTAATATGTTGCCCGAAGTTGCCTATATGAAGCTATGCTGGGCTTTGGGGCAAACAAACGATTTGGAGAAAGTGCGCGAAATTATGCTAACACCAATTGCGGGTGAAATTACCGAACGTGAACCAAGCAACGGTTATCTTATCTTCCAAGGCGGTATCCCCGAAGTCGAAGAATTCCTTGCAAAAATTAAGAAATAAACTTTATTCGAATATTAACCAAACACTGCGATTGAGAATCCTATTGTATGGCGACGAAAGGTCGCTACCGTTAAACATTCTTCGAGTATCGAGTTCCAAGTTTCTGTTCAGCATCTTAAGTGCCGAAACAGCCCTTCGGCGGGCAAGATTTTCGTTGTATTTTTCCCCACCAATATCGTCCGCAGAACCAAGAATAATCATCTTTTTCCCTAAACTTTCCAATTCGGCAATAATATCGTTAGCCGATGGATTTACCCAATAGAATTCATCGGAATCGAATTTGAATAAACCCAACAAAATCGCCTTTCGATTACCTGAAAAAGTTAATTCTTCGATTGAGTCGAAATATATTTTTTTAGAAATTAAAACATACTCATTTTCAACTTGCTTACCGGTGTTAAAATCGTCGTCGAATTCAACAGAGCAAAGAATTTTAAGTGTTGCTGTGCTTTGAATTTCGTTGCTAAAATTGGAAAGACGCAGGAAGTGTTGTTTACTTGGGGTTTCGGAAATTAAATTTTCGTTTAAATAAACCTCAATTTTACTACTTTTTTCCTCGTTTGGATGGGATGAAACCAATTCGAGCTGGAGATTTACAGTATCGGTTTCGTTAAGTGATTCGATTAGTTGATTTTGGCTTAAAACAATGGTTCCATCGCTAAAAATGATTTGCACTGTTCTCATTTCGGGAAGCAATTCAGGGGATTTAATTTCATTCGTGCTAACAGTAGGATACTCAATAGCAAGTCGTCGGGCTTCGATACCTTTGCTAACTAAAAACTCGTAGATTTGCTGGGCTCGGGATTGGGCAACATAGCTGAGCTCATCGTCAATTTGATTTGCGACAATTTTTGCATTCACGTTGCCGTGTTCGGCAAAAAAGCTTGCAATTGCTTCAATTACCTCGATATTTTTATTGTGCAACGGGGAAAGTTCGAATGGTGCCGAATGGTTATCGGGATAGAAGCCAAAGTCGTTTTTTTCGAAAAAAAGAATCGGAATCACATAATTTCTTGTGAATTTCCTTTTAACTTTTTCGATAATTTCAATTGTATCGGAGTTTTTTAACGTTTTTTGTTGTGTTTTTACAATTAAGTCCAGTGCATATTCTTTTGATGATGGTGGGGGGGTTGGTTCAGGCAATTGAGGAAGTGGTGCAGGGCTGGGCGGAGCAGGTTTTGGTTTCGGAATTTGGTAACTTGCATTGATTCCTGCATAAAGCCGATAAACTCTTAACTTTTCACTTTGAGTGAGTTGGGTCAAAGGAATACCGCCGCCAACAATTGCAGAAAGATTAATATCGAAAATCTTCGCAAATCCCTTTTGAACGAATGCATTGAAAGAAATTTGTGGCAAAATAAGATTTGGAATTTCGCCCGCCGATTGATTCCTTGTTCGAAGTCCATTTTCGAACGTATAATTCTTTGGAGTGAGGAGTGTTTCTCCCTGGCTAAATTTGGAACTAATTGGAAAATCGAAGCTCAAACCAATTCCAACCGAAAAATTATGGATTAAGTCGGTTGGGGCAACCTTCACAGCCAAAAGAAGATTTATTGTTTTTAGCGAAAAATCTAAATTGTGCTGACTTATTGCTTTTTGGACAGCATCGTCGATTATCACATCGGCAAAGTATTCGCCTTTTTCAGAATGCAAAGAAATGCTTTCAATTCCAACGGAGGGTGCAAAATACAATTTACTTGCCAATGGAATCTCGCGATTGAAAATGCTATAGGAGAAATCAAACATTGTTCGGAATCCAAAGCCTGTGCCATTGGTAAAATCCGAACAGCAAGTATTTGGAGGGAAACCGTAGAAGTCCGAAGAAAAGTAATTGAATTGTGGCAAAAAGGTCAACCCAAACGAAGGACGTTCAATTTCGGAAAAAACTGAAACAGTCGAAATGACAAGAATTGAAATAACTCCGATAAGCTTTTTGGCTCGAAATATCATAGGTTTACCTTAACAAAACTGATATTATCTGTGCTTCCACGATAAGTAATGACTAATCGGTAGAAGCCTTCCGGTAGGTTCGAAAAATCAAGATTTATTGAATTCTTATTTGAATTAGCAACATAAGTTGTGGTTACAAGTCTATTGCCTAAATTATCGAAAATATGAATAGTAACTTGGTCGGGCTCGGGTATTTGAAATGTTAATGTCGAAGCATTATGCACGGGATTTGGAGCGAACGACAGGATTTTTATCGAATTGTCGGCAACAAAAAGGCGTCGTTCACCGCAAAGCCCAACCAAACGCAGAAGTCCGTCTTTTGTCTCTGTTTTTACGATTCCACTCCAAAATACCGAACTTTGCGAGAAAATCAGCGAAGACGTATCGGTTTCGCCAAGTCCAACATTGCCAATGATTTTTGCTAAAGTCCCTTTGATTGGGAAATCGGCACCTACTCGGACTTTAATCTCTCGAAAATTACCATTTACGGTGCTTAATAAAAGCTCGGCATTGCCTAACTCAGATTTTACTTCCAGTGGCAGGAACAGTCGTGGGTTGACAAAAATCGAAAACTCAATAAATCTTTGTCCATTGTAAGGGAATTGTTCCCAATTAGCATAATTAATTGGAATTTCGATAATTCCTTTCGGCTGGGTTTCAATTGTATCTATCCACAGGAAGGAAGTTCCAATATATGGTCCGAGAGTAATTTCTTTCGTTACTGCACATGGGCTACCATAGATTAGCATTTTATTTTCGGTTGTGTTTTGTGTGTCCAGCCATTCGATTGTAATTAATTTTGCCGAATTTCTTGCCAGCACAAAAGGTGTTGTAATGTTTGCTGAATGTAAACCTTCGACAAGAAACTTGATGCTATCGATTGTAATATCGATGTCGCCCGTGTTGGTAATAGAAATTTGACGCTGTGGAATTTCGGGTATGAAACGAATATCTTCGAGCGACGTACTAATTTCAGTACCATATCCGAAGCCAATCAAAATTGCTTTGAATTGGTAGCGGGTTTGCCCAAGGTAGAAGATTTCCAAAGTATCGACGATTAACCCTTTGCTTTTGGGTTGGAATTCAATCGTGATTGAAATTTCACCCTGCGGTGGAACAAACTGCTTGCCATTGTTCGAGATGATTCTAAAAGAATGCGATTTTCGTAAGACAATCGTATCGAAAGTTAAATCAACAGGGTCTTCGTTCCTGCCAAGAATAATTTCGAGTAATTTCGAATCGTTGATACAAACTTGTCCAAAATCGATTGGATTGTTATAAAACACAAAATTTCGGTTTAAACCACGACCTGAAAAGGGCAAAAGGAACCTATTTTCACACGATTCGACTACCAGTGTGTCCACTACATTGCCTGTGTCAATTGGATTGAATGTAAATTCGAATTCCAAGCACTCCCCTGGAAAGATACTTTGTCCAGCAAGGTCGGTATTCAGGTAAAAGTTCCTTCCGTAGAGGAAATAAGCCCTATCGATTTTCAAAGGAACATCGCCTGTACTGCAAAAACTGTTGTTGAAAACATAAGACTTTGGTGAATAAATCAGTTGTGGATTAAGTGTAATGTTTTCAATTTTGGCTTTGGGTTTGTGAATTTTGAAAGGATTGTCAGTTAAGTCTATTTCTGGATAGTTAAAGTCACGCAAAATTATCCTTCCATTTGAACTTTCGGATGTAACAATTTCGAAGTTTGTAGGCGAAATTTTAAAATCGGAAATCAGTTCGGCAGATGTATAAACAGAGTTCGACTTTGTGTCGTTTACCAAGTCCCAAAAAACAAGAATTGGGTTGCGTTCGAAACCTATAATCAGATAGTTATCGACAGGGGAAAAGCCAAGACCAATTGCATCCGACCAATTGTTGAAAAGCGAACGAACAAGAGTCCCGTTTTCAATTTCCGCAACATAGACATCGGAAAAGTTCGAATAAATATCGTCGTCCCAAGCTTTTGTCGAAAAAGCAACAAAGCGAGCATCGTTGGAAATTGCAAGATTTGTAACAATTGGCAGGTTTCGAGTCGAAATTCTTTTGACCTCTACGAGCTCGGGCATTAGGTAAACGATAATTTGGTTATCCAAGCTTGCAAATGCAATAAGTTTATTCTGTGGATTTTCGGCAAAAGCAATAATTGGAGAATAGAAAACAAGGGAATCGATTAAATGGAAATTAGTCAAAGAGTGAATATGCATTTTGTTGGAATAAAGCCGTGTTACAAAAAAGCGATTGTTTTCGCTATCGACGAGAATTTCGGCATATTTCGATTGAATTTCATCCGAAAGATGCTGTTTCCAAATGACAATTTGCTTTTCGATATCAACAATTGCAATGCTATCCGAGCCAACTTCTTCATAGTAGTCGGTTGTTTTGTAAAGTAAAATTGCCTTGCGTGTGCTGTCGAATGTTTTAATCGAAAAGATTTTGGCTTTTTGGGATGGGAATTTTAATTGACTAAAGGGGAACTTTTGCGATTGTTTTTCTTCCAAATCGAAAACAAAGACGAAACCATCGGCAGTAGCCGAAACAATATACCTTCCATCGCTGCTAAAACAAAGTTTCTGTGTTTGCAGAAATTCTGAATTAATTTTTTCTTCGCCAGGCGTGGAATATTCTTGGCGAACACGGACAAAAACTTCGTCGCTTTCGATATTTGGGACGTCCCAAAAGTATTCGCTGCCGACAACTTGGGCAATTTCGTGCCAATCGGTGCCTTTGTTTGTTGTGTATTCGATTATTACAGGAACTTGGGGTTTGTGTCCTTTCCATTCGATTTTATACTTTTGGCATGGGTAGAGAATTTCGCCACCATTTGGTTGAATTATTTGCAATTGGGTTCGGCGGGGAATACTGTAACTATTGCCAACAAGCGGGACAGTGGTCTTTCGACCGCCGTCGTAATAGAACGAAAGCTCATCGCAATAGTATTTATTTTGCGTAGGCTGGAAAATCACTTCGAATGAGTAAGGGAATGGGGAAACGATATCCACAGGCGGTTGCGATGTATTAAAATAAGAACCAAGCCACAGGACTTTAAAATCTTCCGAACTTGTTCCAACTGCATCCAAACGCACAGGCTTTTCGGTGTTTTGGTCAATCTTAAATGTTGCAGCAGCAACGACATCCCCACCTTTGTTCGTATAATTGCCAACAGCGACATTGCCAAATCTCAATTCCCTAACAATATTTCTGTCGCTGTCGACAACTTTTAAATATGGAATAGTTAGTCCCTTTTCGGGCACTGCAAAGGGAAATGATATTTGCAATTCCAAAAGTTCGCCATTGTAAATGACGAAAATTCTTGGCAAATACAAGCGAACGGAAGAAATAATCCACTTTGCGGTTTGGTAGCCTTCGTAATTGGGATTTGTAATCTCGCTCGGCCGAGTCGCATAGTTGTGTTCCAGTATGAATAAGTTTTCCGCTTTTAAAATGATTGGATTATTGTTGTCGTAGGCTCGGAACGAAAAAGAAACATATGGATAGCTTAATTGCAAGTCGCCAAGTGTTTCAACTTTTAACGAGGCTTGGCTAATTGCAACTTGAAATACGACCAAAAGTAAAATTGTATTTAATAGTTTTCTCATTTGTTTGGAATAAGAAAAATCATATAGACGTTTGGAAAATAAATTAAGTTACAGGAAAAGTCAAAATCGGAGGCAAAACATTAGTTGGAAAATTTCTTTTCGATGAAGGACTTGAATTCCGTAACTATTGGTGCGCTTTCGAAAATTCCAAAGGCTTCCATAAACTCCTTGAACATTTCCATTGCTTGATTAATATCATTTGTTTGGTCAATTCTCGAAATTAGGTTTTCGTATTCATCTTCCAACGAATAAAAAAGTTGTTCGATAAATTTTGCACGAGTTTCGGGGTCAATCAATTCCGACAATCTCTTTGTTTCTGCAATTGTTTCGGAAACCTCAATCCTTTCAAATTCTTGTTGTTCTTCGCTTTCAATTTCGCCCAGATTGGCAAGTTCTTGTTGTTCGTTCTCAAAATCTGTTCCCAATTGAGATAATTCTTCTTCGGTTTGGACAATTCCTGGCTCAATTGTTTCTGTTAATTCAAATTTTTTCACATCCTCTTGTTCTCCGGTAACCAATTCGCCAAAATTGGCTGATTGAGGTTCGCTTACAACTGCATTTTCGGTTTGTATTACTTCCCTTTCTTGGGATTGGTTGAAATCAGTTTCAATTGCCTCAACTTTGGTTTCGAAACTTTGGAGAAGCTCTTGTATCTGGGCTTTTTCGCTTTCGGAAGCTACAAGATTAGATTCGGACTCTGCTTCTTGCAGTTCATCTATCAAATATTTAGGTGCTTGAATTTCCTTCGGCAAAACGAATGCTGTTGGGTGGATATCATCGAAAAAAATTGCACGGCTTGGCACGGGAAATTGCTCTTTTTCAGCTTTGGTAACTTCGCTCGTAATACTCTGTGCTTGTGGTTCAGAAAAAATCTGCTCGAGTTCGGAAAACTTTATTCGTTCCTTTTTGGAATTTATAAAATTAAAATAGTTCGAAAGTGTTCGAAAACCCAAATCGTCAAACAAATGCGAAAGGGCAATTGTCGGGACTTCACTATCCGAAAATTCTTCGCCGCTCTGGCCGAAAAATTTGAATAGCGGGGCTAATTCCGTTAGCACCGAAGGTATTTCTCTTAAATTCCAGCAGTAACTAACTCGGTCGAGAATGATTTTTTCGAATTCGAAAATGCTGATGAATTGTTGTCGATATTGCTTTTGAATTTGCAAAACATCGTTTCTAAGGTTTTCAATTAAATTTGTATAATCGACAAAGAAATCAAGCTTCAACAATATCTCTTCGCAACTTTTGTTCAAAGAATTCGAAAATATGAAGTTCAGCAGGGTTGTCCTTGGTAAAATCAAAAAATTGCAATGCAAAGCAACTGCTGAACGCAATGAATTTTCGAAATCGAATGGGCTATATCTTGCAAAAGGCTTTAATTGTTCGAGAAATGTACTCGTCATTCGATTAAATTCTTCGCTTTGGGTATCGAAACAATGGAGGCTTTCGAAATACTGTCGGAGTTGAAATAACCAATAATTTACTTCGCAAATGAAGTAATTTCGGTAAGGTTCGTCTAATTTCCCGAGATGTTCGAATTCCGAATAGTAAAGGAAATTCTTTGAAAGCGGAAAACAATCCAAATTTTTCCGAACAATAAGTTCAATCTGCTGGTCAAACATAAGAGTTTATTCAAAAAACAAATTTAAGAAATGGTATTCTAAAATTAAAATTCCAAATATTTATTCAACTCCCAATGTGTAATTTGAATTTTAAATTCATCCCATTCCGCCTTTTTAATTCGGATGTAACGATTAACAAATTCGTTGCCAAATGTATTTCGGACAAGTTCTGAACTTTGGAAAAGCTCAATTGCTTCGGCAAGCGAAGAAGGTAGAGTTCGAATATTGAATTTTTGGAGCATGGCGTCGTCGAAATCGTAAAGGTCTTCTTCGATTGGTTCAGGTGGCTGTAAACCTTTTTCAATGCCATCGATACCCGCTGCCAACATTGCAGAAAATGCAAGATAAGGGTTTGCCGATGGGTCGGGGCAACGAAGTTCGATTCGAGCCGATTCACGCTTTTCTTCGAACCATTTTGGAATTCTAATCAAAGCCGAACGATTAATACGAGCCCAAGAGATGTAAACAGGAGCTTCGTAACCAACAACTAATCTTTTAAACGAGTTTACAGTGGGGCATAGAACAGCAATCATTGAATTAATGTTTTCCAGTTGTCCAGCGATGAAATTGTATGCTGTTTTGGAAAGGTTATACTTATCGCTTGGGTCGAAAAATGCATTTCGCCTTGCGTTGATATCGTATAGGCTTTGGTGAACGTGCATACCCGAGCCATTAATTCCCCAAATAGGCTTGGGCATAAACGAAGCAATTAGGTTGTGTCGCTTTGCAATGGCACGCACTACCGATTTCAAAGTCAACAAACGGTCGGCTGTTGTTAAAGCATCGCCATAACGGAAATCGACTTCAAATTGCCCTATTGCAACCTCGTGGTGGATAGATTCGACTTCGATACCGAACAATTCGAGTTCGGTCGAAATTTCTCTCATTATCTCCTGGGCAAATTCACCTGCTTGGTCGAAATATCCCCTTTTGTCGATAGGTTTTGGCGGGAAAGAGTCTTTTTCGAAAAGAAAGAATTCAACTTCTGGACCAACATTGAAGATGTAACCTTTTTGTTTTGCAATTTCAAGATTATTTTTCAGAATCCCTCGTGGGTCAGCTTTAAATGGTGCCCCATCGGGTTTGAAAATATCGCAGATGAAACGAGCAGTCTTTGTACCACCATTACTCAACCAAGGAACAATAGCGTAGGTCGAAAGGTCTGGCTTCAAGTAAAGGTCGCTTTCGTGTATTCGGGCAAATCCTTCGATAGATGAGCCATCGAACCAGACTCCATACTTCAATACATCTTCAATTTTACTTATCGGAACTGTAACTTCTTTGGTCTTGCCGAGAATATCCGAAAATTGCAAAACAATGAATTTTACATTTTCTTTTTTTAAGTCTTCGATAATTTTTTCCACTTTTGCACCTTTTCTAAATAACAAAAATATGACATTTCAAAAAAATTAATTATGCAGTGTTAATTTTTTTTATTTGTGGGCTATATTGTTTTACGCAATGACATCTAAAATAAATCGTTTATCAAAATAACAAAGATAACAACAAAAACAGATTTCTCTTTGCTAATTTATAAAGAATTTATAAGTTAGTTTTTTATTTTTTTAAAATTCGAAAAGAGGTAGTTATGGCAAAAGCGGTAGGAGAAGTTATTATCGATATCGAGAAATGCAAAGCTTGCGAGCTTTGTGTTATCGCTTGTCCCGAAGAGACTTTGGCATTGGGCAAGAAGATTAATCATAAAGGTTACCAATACGTTACAAAAGTAAATAATAATTGTACAGGATGTGGTAATTGTGCAATTATTTGTCCCGATGCAGTGATTACAGTCTATCGTAAAGTGTTTAAAACAGCAAAAGTAGAAGCATAATTATTGGAGGAGACAGTATGGGCGAAAAAAAGTTAATGAAAGGAAACGAGGCATTGGCAGAAGCAGCGATTCGTTGCGGATGCGATGCATACTTTGGTTATCCAATTACGCCTCAATCGGAGGTAATTGAATATCTTTCGCGAGAAGCAACAAAGAGGACGGGTATGTTGGTTCTGCAAGCCGAAAGCGAGGTTGCTGCAATTAATATGATTTACGGAGCTGCTGGTTGCGGGAAGAAGGCAATGACGACATCGTCGAGCCCCGGTATAAGCCTTATGCAAGAAGGCTTATCATACATTGCAAGTGCCGAACTTCCCTGCTTACTTGCTAATATTAACCGTGGTGGTCCAGGGTTAGGAACAATTCAACCTGCACAAGGCGATTATTTCCAAGCAACAAAGGGAGGTGGCCACGGAGACTACCGTCTTTTGGTTTTAGCACCTTACAATGTTCAAGAAATGGCAGACTTTGTTCCCTTAGGGTTCGAGCTTGCATTCAAGTACCGAAATCCCGTAATGATTCTTGCCGATGGTGCCTTGGGTCAAATGATGGAAAAAGTCGAACTACCACCCCAGCAACCACGCCAACACATCGACTATCCTTGGGCAACAACAGGCAAACCAAAAAATGGCCAAAGACGAGTGATTACTTCGTTACACATCGAACCCGAAAAAATGGAAGAAATTAACCTCCGACTGCAACGAAAGTACAAGGAAATGGAAGAGAAAGAAGTTCGTTTCCAAACTAAAAACCTTGAAGATGCCGAATACGTGTTTACAGCCTTCGGATTGGTTTCCCGTATTGCCTTGAAAGCAATGGACCTTGCCCGAGCCAAGGGCTACAAAGTTGGTTGGATTCGACCAATCACACTTTTCCCATTCCCCAAAAAGATTTATGCCGAAGTTGCTCCAAAAATTAAAGGAATTTTGGATATTGAAATGAACGCTGGACAAATGGTCGAAGATGTCCGTCTTTCGGTCGAAGGCAGAACCCGTGTTGAATTCTATGGAAGGATGGGCGGAGTTATTCCAACCCCCGACGAAATTCTCGATTACTTTGAAAAAACATTTATTAAAGGAGAGTAATAATGGAAGAACAAAATGTTATCGTAGAAGTAGAAGATATAATAAAGCCAGAAAATTTGGTTTACAAAAAGCCATCCACACTACTGGATGTAAATATGCACTACTGCCCTGGTTGTGGGCATAGCACTGTCCATCGAATCTTTATGGAAGTAGTCGAAGAAATGGGAATACAGCACGATATTATTGGGGTTGCTCCCGTTGGATGTTCTGTATTTGCATATAATTATATGGATGTGGATATGCAGCAAGCTGCTCACGGGCGCGCCTGTGCCGTTGCAACTGGAATTAAAAGGATGTTGCCCGATAAATTTGTATTTACTTACCAAGGCGATGGAGACCTTGCTGCTATTGGAACTGCCGAAACAATACACGCAGCAAACCGTGGCGAAAATTTCCTTGTAATCTTTATTAATAACGCTATCTATGGTATGACAAGTGGGCAAATGGCACCTACAACAATCGAGGGTATGGTTACAACTACTTCACCTTATGGCAGAGACCCCAAGACAATGGGCTATCCTTTGAAAATTTCTGAATTGATTGCTCCTCTTCCGGGCGTTGCTTATGTAACACGACAGGCGGTAAACACTGTCGCAAATGTTCGTCGGGCGAAGAAAGCATTGCAAAGGGCACTCGAATACCAAAAGCAAGGCTTAGGTTTCTGCATGGTCGAAATTGTTTCCAATTGCCCTTCGAATTGGAAGATGACCCCCGTCGAATCGAATAATTATGTTCAAAATACACTACTTAAATTCTACCCATTAGGTGACATTAAAGTTCCGGAGGTGAAATGACACACGAAGCTGTATTTTCGGGTTTTGGTGGCCAAGGCGTTCTAACAATGGGAATGATTCTTGGTTACGCAGCGATTTTCGAAGACAAAGAAGTTACCTGGATGCCTTCTTACGGGCCAGAAATGCGGGGTGGTACTGCTAATTGTATTACGATTATTTCCGACGAGATGATAAGTAGCCCAATCATCTCCAAATTCGATACAGTTGTTGCTTTGAACCAGCCATCAATCGATAAGTTCGAAAGTGCTGTCAAACCAGGTGGTAGTATTATTTACGATGCTTCTAATACTTTGCGGCATCCTTCCCGCTCGGATATTCGTATCTATGGTGTCCCTGGAAGCGAAATTGCTGTTGAATTAAAAAATACTCGCATATTGAATATGATTATGCTTGGTGCATTTTTGAAGGTAAACGAAATTGTTCAAATTGAATCAATTTGGAAAGGCTTGAAAGAAATTCTTCCCGAAAGATACCACAAACTTATCCCACTCAACCAAGAAGCATTCTTACGAGGTTACGATAATATCAAACTGTAACAAATTTAGGGGCACAGCAAGCTGTGCCCCCTACGATATTTTTTTTGCTTAATAATTAATTGTCCTTTACAACTCTTATTCCCAATTCACGGAGTTGTTCTTCTTCGACTTCGTTTGGGCAATTATCCATAAGCGATAAGCCACTTGTTGTTTTGGGGAAAGCAATCACATCGCGTATATTGTCCGTGCCTGTCAACGTCATCACAAGCCTGTCCAAGCCAATTGCAATTCCGCCGTGTGGTGGTGCTCCGTAACTTAATGCCTCCAAAAGGAAGCCAAATTTTTCGGTGTATTGCTCTTCGGGTAGATTAAGTAGCTTGAACATCTGCTTTTGCATTTCGACGTTGTAATTACGAATACTGCCACCACCTATTTCATCGCCATTTACCACAATATCGTAGGCTTTTGCGCGAATCTTTTCGGGATTTGTGTTCAGAAAAACAAGGTCTTCGTCCATCGGTGATGTAAATGGATGGTGTTTAGCAACGTAACGTTTTTCTTGCTCGTCGTATTCGAGCAAAGGAAAGTCCACAACCCAAAGAAATGAAAATTTATCTTTGAACTTTAACTGAGGCTCAATCTTTTCGGCAACAATTTTTCTTAAATGACCAAGGTAGGTATAACAATTTTCTTCGTAATCGGCAATAACGACAAGCAAATCCCCTTCTTCGAACTTCACAGCATTTGTTAAATCCAAAAGAAATTGCTCAGAAAAGAACTTAGCAATGGGCGAATTGATTGCTCCACTTTGTTTCTTAAACCAAAAAAGACCTTTCCCGCCAAGTTTTTTAACAAAATTTTGTAATTCGGAAATGTAACTATTCGAAAAGTTCGCACAGCCTTTGAAATTAATACCTGCAACAATTCCACCAAGCGAAAGGATATCGGAAATTAAGTTAAATGTGCAATTTTTGAAGTTTTCGGTGAGAGTAATTATTTCGAATCCGAAACGGGTGTCGGGTTTGTCTGTTCCGTAAAGTTTAATTGCATCGGAATATGTAATTCGTGGGAAAGGCACAGGAATTTCGACACCGAGAATTTCTTTCCAGAGATTGTGGAACAGCCCTTCGGTAACTTTAATGACATCATCGGGTTCAACAAACGACATTTCGACATCAATTTGGGTAAATTCGGGCTGACGGTCGCTCCGAAGGTCTTCATCTCGGAAACATTTTACAATTTGATAATAGCGGTCGAAACCCGAAATCATCAAAATTTGTTTGTAAAGCTGGGGCGATTGCGGTAGTGCATAAAATTTGCCTTTTTGCAAACGGGAAGGAACTAAAAAGTCGCGAGCCCCTTCGGGTGTCGATTTAGTTAGATAAGGTGTTTCTACATTAATAAAGCCTAAGGAGTCGAAGTATTTATGCACGATTTGATATACTTTGCTTCGAACGAATAGTCGTTTTTGCACCAATGGTCGCCTTAAATCCAAATAGCGATAGCGAAGGCGAACTTCTTCGCTAATTTCAATGCGGTCGGTGATTTCGAATGGCGGAATTTCCGAAGCATTCATTATCCCAAAGTCTTCGAGTTCGATTTCGATAAACCCTGTGGGCATATTCGGGTTAGGTCGTTCGCGAAGTCGAACTTTACCTCTGACCCAAACAACAAATTCGGGTTTTAACTCTCGAACTCGCTCAACTAATTCGGGCGAATGGTTTTCGTCGACAACGACTTGGGTCGAACCCCAACGGTCGCGAATTACAATGAATATTATCCCACCTTTATCGCGAATGCTTGCAACCCACCCATTCAAAACTACATTGCGACCAACATCGCTTTGGGTTAATTCACCACAGGTTACTGTTCGTTTTAAAAATTTCATAGGCAAAAAAAATGCAATTTAAAACATTTTTAAATCAATTGCAGTATAATATTTACAACTCGGTTGCCGAAACTTGTCTAAATTCATACGATTGGCTCGCTCGTTCGTAAAATTCCCAAAGCAAATCTTCAATTTGGCTCTCTGATTCCGATGTTACCAATTGACTACGAAGTTTGGAAACATTAGGAATGTTTCTTAGATAACCACTATAAAATTTTCTGAACTCAATTATTCCAAGCAGCTCGCCTTTGTATTCAATGTTTAGTTTTAGATGACGAAGGCAGGTTTCAATTCTTTCTTTCAAGGTTGGTTCTGGTGGAATAATTCCAGTTGCAAGATATTCTTTTGCTTGTTTAAAAATAAAAGGATTCCCAATAGCAGCTCGTCCAATCATAACACCATCGCAACTCGTTTCGTCAAATGCACGGCGAACATCTTCGGGTGTTTTTACATCCCCGTTTAATATTACAGGAATTGATACTTTTTCTTTGACTTTCGGAATCCAAGACCAATCGGCTGTTGTCTTGTGTGCTTCTTCTCGGGTTCGGCAATGAATTGTCAAAGCCGAAATTCCGGCATTTTCCAGCCTTTGGGCAACATCGACGATATTGATTGTTTCGCGGCTCCAGCCCAAGCGAGTTTTGACAGTAACGGGAAGAGAAACACTTTTTACTATCAAGCGGGTAAGTTCCTCCATTCTATCGGGATATTTTAACATTGCCGCACCTGCGTTGTTCCGCACTACATTTTTGACCCAGCATCCAAAGTTTATATCAATCAAATCGGGATTCAGTTTTTCGATAAATTTTGCAGATTCTACCATCGGCTCATCGTTTGCTCCAAAAATTTGAATGCCAATTGGCCTTTCGAATTCAGTAAAATATGCTTTCTTGATGGATTTTTCTACATTGCGATATATTGCTTCCGAAGAGATAAATTCGCTATACACAATATCGGCACCATATTCTTTGCAAATAATTCTGAAAGGGATTTCGGTTACATCTTCCATTGGTGCCAAAAGAATTGCATTTTCGATTTCTATTTTATTCCCAATTTTTAATATTGCCATTTTATTATATTTGTTTTTTAACCTAATTTAAACATAATTTTACAGTTTTTATTGTTTAAAAATGAGTGAATTAACAAAATTAAGTAGTTGGACAAAATTAAGCGAACACTTTAGCGAAATCTCAAAAGTATCAATTAAACAGCTTTTCGAAAAAGACCCAAATAGGGCAAAATTTCTTACAAAAAGCTACGACGGAGTGCTGTTCGATTTTTCCAAAAATCACATTGAACGGAAAACCATCGATTTACTTTGCAAACTGGCTGACGAAAGACGTTTAGGCGAAAAAATTGAAGCAATGTTTAGCGGTAAGGAAATAAATTTTACCGAGCGGCGACCCGTTTTGCACATCGCACTGCGAAATCTTTCGAACGAACCTATTCGAGTGGGGGGTTGGGATGTTATGCCAAAAGTAAACGCAGTTCTACACAAGATGAAAGTCTTTACACAAAACATTCATAACGGATTGTGGCGTGGCTTTTCCGGAGAACGAATCACCGATATCGTTAACATTGGCATAGGTGGTTCGGACCTTGGACCTCGACTTGTTTGCAAAGCACTGGAACACTTCCGGCAACCCGATATTCGTGCGCATTTTGTAAGCAATGTCGATGGCAGCGAAATACTTTCTGTTCTGAAAAACCTAAATCCTGCCAAAACACTTTTCGTAATTGCTTCGAAAAGTTTTACAACTTCCGAAACTCTTTTGAATGCCGAAACAGCAAAGAAGTGGTTTTTGAAAAATGGCTCTGCTGAAACAAGCGATATTCAAAAACATTTTGTTGCTCTTTCGACAAACGAGGAAGCTTGCCGTAACTTTGGAATTCCACCCGAAAATATGTTCCATTTTTGGAATTGGGTCGGCGGCAGATTTTCGCTTTGGAGTGCAATTGGCTTGGTAATTTCGTTGTATCTTGGTTTCGATAATTTTTACGATTTGCTTTCGGGTGCTTTCGAAATCGACAATCATTTTCGCAAATCAAGTTTCGAAGATAACATTCCCGTAATTATGGGATTGCTGGGAATTTGGTATAATAATTTCTTTGGCTTCGGAACCTACGGCATAATTCCTTACGACACTCGCTTGGGACTTTTGCCAAATTATCTTCAGCAATTAATAATGGAAAGTAATGGCAAGACGGTTGACGAAAATGGCGAATTTGTCGAATACCCAACATCGCCAGTAGTTTGGGGTGGAGTTGGAACTGATTGCCAGCATTCATTCTTCCAACTACTGCACCAAGGCTCGCAAATTGTGCCTTTGGATTTTCTCGCACCAATCGAGCCAACCCATCCATTCGAAAATCATCACGAAATGCTAATCGCCAACTTTTTGGCTCAAAGCGAAGCTCTTGCTTTGGGCAAAACCAAACAACAAGCCGAAGAAGAACTCCAAAATTCTGGCCTGCCCGAAGAAGAAACTCAAGCATTGCTTCCGCACAAAATCTTTCGTGGAAACCGTCCTTCGACAACGATTCTCTTCGATAAACTAACTCCGAAAACACTTGGAAAATTGCTTGCTACCTACGAACACAAAGTTTTCGTCGAAGGTGCCGTCTGGGGAATTAATTCTTTCGACCAGTTTGGCGTCGAATTGGGGAAACAGTTAGCCAAAAATTTGCTTTCGAAAATCCAAAACAATACCACCGAAGGAATCGAAAATCAATCAACTAAACAACTTTTAGAATACTTTCTTTCCAAAAGGAGGTCGAAGTGAGCGAATTAGTCTTTTGCGGAATAATATCTTATCTTATCGGCTCAATTCCTTTCGCATATATTGTTGTTAAACTTTTTGCAAAAAAGAATGTTTTGTTCGAAGGTTCAGGCAACGTCGGAGCAATGAATTCCTACGAAATCACGGGAAAGAAATACATTGGTGTTGTCGTCTTCGTCTTGGATTTTTGCAAAGGAATTTGTGCAATTGTTTTAGCAAAAAGCCTATTTGGAAACGACGATGGCATTTTTTTCGTTGCTTCTTTTTTAGTGGTTCTGGGACACAATTTTAGTATATTTTTAAAATTTCGTGGGGGGCGTGGTTTGGCAACAGCAGCAGGAGTTTTGTTGCTTTTCAATCCTTTTTTGCTATCGCTTTGGTGCATCTATTGGCTTTTTATTTATAATTTTATTTTTAAGGACATCCATTTTGCCAACTCGATTGCAACGATTTTGACTCCTTTTTCGCTACCACTTCTGGGCGAATTGCTTGCAACCGTTTCTTTTGTCAACTACGCCAATTCAATACTTTTATTTATCAATCTTTCTGCAATGGCAATTGTAATTTTAATTAAACACGTCGAACCAATTAAGCAAAAATTTTCGAAGAAAAATTCTTAATTTTGTTTTTTTGGAGGATAATATGGATCTGTATCTCGATACTGCAAGTATCAATGAAATCAAAGAAGTAGCCCGGCTTGGCATTATTCGTGGTGTAACAACAAATCCTTCACTTCTTGCGAAGGAAGACCCATCGGTCGATTACAAAGAACGCATACTCGAAATTCATAAAATCGTAGGTGGGCATCTATCGGTCGAAGTAATTTCGACTAATTGCGATGATATGATTCGAGAAGCCGAAGAAATTGTCTCGTGGTTTCCGCAGGCAACTATCAAAATTCCAATGATACCCGAAGGGCTTGCAGCAGTTCGGGAGCTTTCCAAACGAAATATTCCCACGAATGTTACTTTGGTATTTTCGGTCACTCAAGCACTTGCTGCTCAGAGTGCTGGTGCTAAATACATTTCCATTTTCTTAGGTAGGTTGGACGACATTGGTTACGATGGCTTAAATGTACTCCGTGATGTGTGCGAAATTTGGGATGTACAGGATTACGACTCGTTAATCATTGCAGCTTCGGTTCGCAATCCAATTCATATTGTCGAAGCAGCTCGCTCCGGTGCCGACATTGCCACCGTTCCTTACAAAGTACTAATGCAATCGATTCAAAATCCTTTGACCGATAAAGGGTTACAAATCTTCTTGCAAGATTTCGACCGTTACCTAACGGAAAGACAAAAGTCTATTTTAATATAATTCATATTTTTCGCTTTTAAATTAATCCTTTTCCTACTTACCTTGAATTCATAATTCGGGGCGGGTTGTTTTTGTTTTGAAAAAAATTGAATTTGCATAATTGTTTTAAAATTATTAATTTGCAAGTCTATAATTATGTTTAACAAATTTTTTTATTTCGGAGGTAATTAATGACTGAAAGTCAAAATAATCTTTCGAATATTACATCTGATTTTTTTTCTTCACAAATTGGAGTTGAAGCCGAACAAAAACCAATTCAAAAAAGCACATCGACCGACCTTTCATTCGATAGTTTACCATTGGACGATAAGACCTACGAACAATTGCTCGAAAATTCTTTCCGAGAGATAAAAGAAGGGCAATTAGTTCGCGGAAGAATCATTCGTGTAACAAAAGACGAAGTTCTTGTCGATGTCGGATTCAAAAGTATTGGCGTAATTCCTCGGAGCGAGCTATTGAATTCTGAAACCTTAAAGGTCGGCGATACAATTGATTTATTCGTCGAAAGTTTGGAAGACAGCCAAGGGCGAGTGCTACTTTCGCGAAAGCGAGCCGACTTTATGCGAATTTGGCAGGAAATCCTAAGAATTTACGAAAGCCAAGAAATTGTAAATGTTCGAATTCTTCGAAGAATTAAAGGCGGAATGGTAGTCGATTTACTTGGTGTCGAAGCATTCCTACCTGGATCGCAAATCGATATTCGCCCTGTTCGAGATTTCGACTCTTGGGTTGGAAAAACACTCGATGTTAAGATAGTCAAAGTTAACCATCCTAACGAAAATGTAGTCGTTAGCCACAAAGTTATTTTGGAAGAGCAATTGAAAGACCAACGCGAAGCATTGCTTTCCAAACTCGAAAAAGGCTTGGTTTTGGAAGGCGTCGTAAAAGCAATCGCCGACTTCGGTGTATTTGTCGACCTCGGTGGAGTCGATGGTTTGATTCATATTACCGATTTATCGTGGGGACGGGTAACCCACCCAAGCGAAATTGTCGAACTTGACCAAAAAGTCAAAGTCGTTGTATTGGATTTCGACCCCGACAAAAAACGAATTTCCTTAGGTTTGAAACAACTTACACCACATCCATGGGATTCCATTGGCGATAAATACGAAAAAGGGACAAAAGTCCGTGGCAAAGTTGTCAGCCTTACCGATTATGGTGCATTCATCGAAATTGAAAAAGGAATCGAAGGATTGATTCATATCAGCGAAATGTCCTGGACTCAGCACGTCAAGCACCCATCGCAAGTTGTCTCCCTTGGTCAAATTGTTGAAGCAGTTGTGTTGAATATAGATAAAGAAGAAAAGAAGCTCGCATTGGGAATGAAGCAACTCGAACCAGACCCATGGGAAGACTTGATGAAGAAATACCCTGTTGGTTCGCGCCATAAAGGAGTTGTCCGAAATATTACAAATTTTGGCGTCTTCGTCGAGCTTGAACCAGGAGTCGATGGACTTATCCATATTAGCGACCTGTCTTGGACAAAGAAAATCCGCCATCCTGGTGAGTTTGTCAAAAAAGGCGAAGAACTGGAAGTCGTCGTTCTTGCAATCGACAAAGAGCAAAGGCGAATTGCTCTTGGACACAAACAAATCGAGGAGAATCCTTGGGACTATTTTGAGCAAAAATACAAAGTTGGCTCAGTTACCGAAGGCAAAATCGAAAGAATTATCGAAAAAGGTGTTATTGTCGAACTTCCCGATGGAGTCGATGGGTTCGTTCCCGTTTCGCAACTTTCCTTTGCTCCAATTAAGGTCATTAGCGACTACTTCCACATTGGCGACCGCTTGCCATTGATGGTGGTTGAATTCGAAAAAGAAACCAAGAAGATTGTCTTAAGTGCGGTCGAAGCACTTCGAACTATGGACCAAGCCACAATCGATGCATATAATGCTGCTCATCCGGTTCCCAATGCCGACAAAGCAATCATCGATACTTCCCGAAGTTACTTCGATAAATCCGAAGCTGCCGATTACGAAGGTATTGAAACCAAAGCAAGCCCCGATGACCAACTCGCTTCGGTTCTTTTCCCATCGCTTGCATCTCCTTTCTCGCAATCTAACGAAGAAAGCCAGAAAGCGACGCAAGAGCTAACCCAACAAGTTGAAACTGCAACCGAACACGCTGAAACAAACAACACCGAACCCCAAGATTCAACAAGCCAAGAGGAAGCACCCAAAAACGAACAGGAATAAATCCCTTATTATAAATCATTTTCCAACCGAGGGGCCTAAGTTTTTACGCCCCTCTTTTTGCATTTGCATATCGGAATATTGCAAGGACTTAATGCAATACGCCTTAACATTTACAATACATTCTCATTCAACCACAAGTTTTATTTAGGGGATATTTGGACATAGATACATCTTCAATAATTCTGAATTGAAAATTTTTGAAGCAAGCGTCTCTAAGTGTAAATAATCATCTAACCCCCAGCTAAAGCTGGGGTTTGAATGAACAAAGACAAGTTCAAGACTAATGGTTGCGTTTGTTTTCGTAGGGGTACGGTCGTTCCACGCCTCTACGACTTAATTTATCCAAAATACATTTGGCATTAAGTAGAAGATTCGCTCGCTTGTCGAGAATTGTATAAGCAGAAATTGCTTGATGATTTCTGCTCGAATGTCGGCAGGGAATATATTTATGATTAGCTTCAAGTACTGCATACCGTCGGTATCGAAAGAAAACTTATTTGTCGATTCTTCGGGTGTGTCTTTCAAAAATTTTAACAGCATTTCGAATTTATCTCTTGATGGGCGAGGGAAACGTTTAATTGCGGGATTTGGAACACCAATACGTTTACTTGCAAGTTTAATTGCATCGTCGAGCCCACCAAGCACATCGACTAAGCCTCGCTGATATGCTTGTTCACCAGTCCAAACACGCCCTTTTGCCAAAGCACGGGTCTCTTCGAATGATTTTTTCCTGCTTTCGGCAACTTTTTGAATAAAACGATAATAGATTGGACGCATCAACTCGTCGAGTTTCTTTAACTGATTTTCGGAAAATGGAAGGAAAAGATTTAAATCCTGCGAAGCTATGTTCGTCGAAATTGTATCGACACTAACTCCAACCATCTTGGTCAGTTTGCTAAAATTGGGTACCATCGAAATCACACCAATAGAACCTGTAATCGTTGATGGATGTGCAATAATTGTATCGCAAGCAATAGAGATGTAATAACCACCCGAAGCGGCAACATCACTCATCGATGCATACACAGGCTTAATCTTTTTTGTCTTGCGAATTTCTTCGTAAATCTCGTCGGAGGCAATTACCGAGCCACCAGGGCTATCTACTCGGATAATTATTGCTTTAACCTTTTTGTCGTCGCGTGCCTTTTTTAAATTTCGAATGAAAGCATCGGGGGTTATTTGCAAGCCTTGTAGAAAATCGTCTGAATCATACCTTTGCATAATCGGACCCGATGCATAAACAATTGCTATCGCATTTTCTTTGTCGACTTTTGCCAAATCAGTAAAATTTTCGCTCGAAATATAGTTCGATAAAGTAATAAAGTTAACTTTCTCTTTTGTAGTATCGATTTCGATGTTCCTTTTCAGAACAACACCACGAATGAAATTTTTGACTTGATTTTCGTTTAGAAGGCTATCGACAAATCCATAAGCAAGTAACGAATCGGCGGAATAGACCCCCCTGTCGAAAATTTTGTTGAGCTCATCGGGATTAATTTTTCTGTACTTCGAAATCAAATTCACAAGAGAATTGTACCTTTGCTCGAGTATCTGCTTAATTGCGAAGCGGGCGCTGTCGCTGTATTTTATTCTGCTAAAGGTTTCGCCTGCGGATTTAAAATCTTCGAATTGTCGGACGTAGTATTCAATCCCGAGCTTTTCGAACAAACCTTTAAGGAAAAGGGTCGAAACGCCGTAGCCATTCATTTCCAAAACTCCTTCGCGAGCAAGGAAAATTTTGTCGCTAGGCAAAGCCAAAAGATAATCATTTTCGCTTCCCATTTCGATATACGAATAGATAAATTTCCCTGAACTTTTGAATCGTTCCAATGCATCAATAATTTCCATTCTTTTGGCGAATCCAATTTGAGCAGTACCATAGCAACGCAAGTAGAGACCTTTGATTTTGTCATCGGTTGCAGCGCGTTCGATTGCTTTCAGCATATCGTAGAAGTTAACATCAGTCACGGAACTGAAAAGTGATTCGAAACCAAAGGCTGAATACTCTTCCAGTTGCCTGTTAAAATTAATTGTCAAAACACTATTGGATTTTACTTCGAACGGTTCGGTTTCGAACAATTGTCCAATTGAGCCTAAAATGGAAACAAGAATGGCGACAAAAAATACGATTATCAATGCAATGATTAAGAATGGCACCCACCATCTTGTTCTGCGATGGGGATGGTAATAATTTGTTTGAGCTGGTGAAATTGGTGTTCCAGGGTCTTGCATCATTTCCTCCAAAATTTATTAAACAAAATTTAAGTTGCAAAGTAAAAATACTAATAAATTGGTGAACTTCTTTTCTCAATTTTTAAATCTTTTAAGACCGAAGATTTAATACCAAAACGGAAATAGTAGCCTTGGTTGAATCCTGTTGGATACCAAATAAAAGTTAAATCCCAACAATGCAGGTCTTTATTAATTCGGACAATTGGCGAAAGTATTTGCTTTTTGATTGCATCGATTTGTCCCGAAAGGTTTATTGTCCAAGTTTTTGTTAATTGTAATCCAAGAGTAAAACCAATTTCCAGTGTCGAAGTTCTTTGGTTCCGAGTTGGGCTGTGGTAACGATAGCTTGCGTCTAACGAAAGATTCCATCTCGCATTGAAAGGCTGGTTGCCAAAGGTTTTATCCCCCCAGAAATCGAAATCTTCGGGTGCGTTGGCAGTTCTTAAAGAAAAGCGTTCACCGAGCGAAAGAGAATCGGGATTATCTTCGGTTGATGCAAACGTTTTGGGGAATTCGCCTCCACCAAAATTTGTGGAAAGATTTAAAGAAAAACTTGTCAATCTGCCAAAGCCTTTGCCTTCGCTAAGGAGAAATCGATTTACCTTGCGGAAACTTGAAGTTGGGCGTCCTTCGGCGTCTAAAATTGGGTCTTCGTCGTAGGGTGTAATGACAAAGTTGGCGTTGACGTTAAGTTTGGGGATAGAAGGTGTGTAAACCGAAAAAGATAAATCGGAAAGGCGGAGTGAATCGGCAGCAAAATTGTAATAGCCCGAAACAGAAAAGTTCAAAAAGTCCACAGTTTTATCGTCGGAAGTGTCGGAGACAAATACTTTAGCCGAAAACTGATTCTGAATATTAAATGAGATTTGTTGGGTCAGAGTTTTTGAAGCAATTCCCCCGCCGTCTAATTCATACCGAGAGTAAATAACTTCACGATTTTGCTTCAAATCGAAGTATTTGCCATAGAAGCCAAATTTTTCTGCCGACAAATCGGGTGAATACGAGTATTGAAGCGAAGGAGACAAGGTGTGCCGAAGTGCGTTAATGCCAAACAATTTAGGTTTGACAATACCGTATAGTTTTGTGCTTAGGTTTAAGCCAAGGCGGTAGTTGTATTCCCCGAAAAATCCATTGGTAATTGTTTCTCGGACGGTTGAATCTGTTGGGTCGAACACTTTTGTGATTTTGCGGAAGTAGTTATTAAGCGAGAAAGAAAAGAATGGGGTTAAGTTGAAGTATCCAAGTTTTGGGAGCGGAAAGTTCAAAACAGGATTGTGGCTCAATTTCGAAGAATGCGAGAAAAGGAAAGTAGTGTCACGAAGTCGCTTGGATTTTGAATAATTTGCCCCGAAGGAATATTGTAGTGTTATACCCCGAAGGAATGAATTGTTAGAAAAACTAAAGGGGTTGAATTGCGGTATAGAATACTGTAAAGTTGGCGATTCGGTATATTCTTGTGTAACTATATTTTGAGAACGAAAGTAACCCAGAGAGACAGAGCTACCATTTTCGAAAGTTCTATTGTAAGAAGCCCGAGAATTTAGGTCGAGAGTTTGTCGAACCAACAGGTCAGTCGAAGTTTGCCGAAAAAAGTCTTTGGAATAAAATGAAACTTCGGCATTGTAGGATTCAAACGGGTTTAACCTGTGGTTATGGCGAACTTGCAAGCCCCAAGTTTGTTGGTATGGCTCGTCGACCGTCATACGCACTCGACCGTAGGAGACATCGAGACTGCCTTCCAATTCGTTCCTATATTTCCATTGAGTAAAGTTTTTAACCAAGACACCACCTTTCGAATAAAAATTTGCAGAAAAACGAGTATCGTAATAGTCGCTTAGAGCAAGGTACAAGCCTAAGTTTTCGATTGTAACACCACGGCGTTGGGAAAAGAAAAACGAAGGGACAATCAAGCCCGATTGCCTACCGCTTCGGTTAGGGAAATACAATCCAATCGGCAAAATAAATATCGGCAAATCTTCTACATAAAAAATCAACGGGTCGACAAAAACTTTATCTCCCGGAATAACCTTCATCCTTGGCGAGCCAAAGTAATAATGCGGATGAGGTGCATTACAAGTAGTGTAACAGCCACCTTCGACGAAAAATTCATCCTCATCGACTTTTTTAAGCTTTTGTCCAAAATAATAGCCTTCTCCGATTTGTGTTTCGCCAAGGGTTATTGTTCCTTGTTTCGTTCGGAAATTGTAAGAAATTTTTTCGCCAAAGTATGTTTCTTTGTTATCCGTAAATATAGGATAACCAAAAAGTTGACCGTATGCATTGCGCATACCTTGTGCGACAAGGAGTGAATTGTCCAGGTAAAATTCAATTATTTCGGATTCAAGTTTTTGATTTTTATATTCCACTTTGGATTTGCCCGATAACCTCAGAAACTTTCGATTGATTTCGAAACGGATTGAATCTCGGGCATTTAGTTTTATTATTTCATCGATTGCCGATGTTTTTTTGTGTTTTGAAATTTCGGATGTACTTGTTGTTGTATCTTTGCTTACAACTGTATCCTGCGGAATTTCTTGTAGAATTGGTTTTGGAACTTGAGTTGATAAAGTATCTTGTTGAATTGGGGGTAGTTTCCTTTTTGGTGCCTCCGTTTGCGATAAGACAATGCAAAAACCGAATAGCAAAAATATATGTGCGATAACTAACTTCGACATTTTCGATTATTCCGAGAAAATATTAATACGCTATTTTTTACAAAAAGTTTTATTCAAAAAATTCAATCAACTCGACATTTTTTGGAATTTTAAAAGAAAATGGTTGACCATCTAATTCGAATGAGTTTATTTTTTCGATTTCAACAATAACATAACCACTCCTTTCGGGAAGTTCGAGTTTGTATTTTTTCGGGAAGAAAGTGTTAGAAAACTCTTGGTATTCAAGATATAACAAATTCATAACAACCTTGTCGGTTGTGTCTTTGCGTTGAAATTGAAGAATTTGTTGCTTTTCGTCGGAAACTAAATAGAAATCCACAAAGGAGGTGTCCCTGTGGAAAAATAGAATTTTTCCATTGGAATATTCATTCGAAATTTTCAGCGAATCGAAAGGTTGAATCGGCAAACCCACGAAAAGATTGATGATATCTGCAAATGAAAGAGGAATTCGTGAGGCTTCGAAAATATGTTCACGGTCGGCTAACCCTACAACAGCCCAGTTATTGAACACATCGTAGTATTGGAAGTATGTATTATTGGCAAATACTCTTGCCAAAATTACACCCATCGGACCATAAAACGACATTTTAACGGAATCCTTACTTACAAGAAATGCACTAAATTGAGCGGAGAAATTCAATCCAGTAACCGAAACGTAAATTTTCCCACGAAATTCAATGTTTTGAAAATTTTTTTCTAGAAGCGATTTAAATTCGAATCCACTCGTTTGCGCATTTGTTCCATTTAATGTCAAGAATCCGAAAGGAAAAAAACCCACAATTGCAAATATTATCGAAAAAATTAAAGATTTTCTCATTTTCAAATAAAACATAAATTTTTACGTAATTTTGTTTTTAATTTTCAAATTAACACTTTTTGGGCAATGATTTATCTCACAAAGAGATTTACTTTTTCGGCATCGCATAGGTTGTTCGACCCTAAACTTTCGGACGAAGAGAACTACAAGATTTTTGGAAAATGTAGTAATCCGAATTGGCACGGTCACAATTATGTTCTGGAAGTTACAGTAAAAGGCAAACCCGACCCGAACACCGGTTTTGTGATAAATCTCACAACGTTAAAAGAGATTGTAAATCGAGAAGTTATCGAAAAAGTTGACCATAAAAATCTGAATTTAGAAGTCGATTTTATGAAAGGCATAAATCCAACTACCGAAAACTTGGCAATTGCAATTTGGAATGTTTTAGCCGATAAATTTTCGAATGCAACTTTGCACAGAATTAAAATCTACGAAACAGAAAATAACTCTGTCGAATATTTTGGTGAATCTTTATAAAAACTGAATGGTAAATTATGGATACAAACCCAAACATTAAGGACTTGGAAACAAACGATGAATCGTATTTAGAGCAATTCCCTGACAAAAATCAATGGGGGGAATTACTTTTCGATGCAAACGCTAACTGTCCTTTGACCCGAGAGGAACTCCAACAAATGATAACTCGCTTGGAAGCCAAATTTATCGAGGTAATGGAAATTCTGAGAATTTCCCGACGTGACCCGAACTCGACCAAAACCCCATTGAGAATTGCAAAGATGCTTGTTAATGAGCTCCTTGTTGGTAGATACCAACAACCGCCTAAAAGCACAGTATTCCCGAACCGAAAAAAAATCAATGAACTTATCATTAGCAAAGGAATAACAGTAATGAGTGTTTGTGCTCATCATTGGCAACCAATTTCTGGCGACTGTGCTATTGGTTATATACCAAACAAGTATATTTTGGGTGTATCGAAATTGAGCCGAATAGTCGATTGGTTTGCCCGGCGCGGACAGATTCAAGAAGAATTAGGCGAACAAATTGCCGATTACATCGAAAATCTAATCAAACCCAAAGCATTGGGTGTTGTTATTCGTGCTCGGCACTATTGTATGATTGCTCGAGGAGTTAAAAGCAACGAAGAAAATTCTTTGATGATTACTTCGGTGATGCGAGGCTACTTGCTCACGGATTTGAACCTTAGAAATGAATTTTTGAATCTCATTGGTATGGGTTATACGAAATAGTGCTTTGAAGAACATCACAAGTTTAGAAATAGAAAGAAGATATTGGAAGGAAGGTCGGACGGTTGCTGGCCTTGATGAAGCTGGACGCGGTTCGCTTGCAGGTCCGGTGGTTGCTGCTTCGGTGATTTTTCCAATTGGTTTCGAACCATCGTTTCGTGTTAATGATTCAAAAAAACTCACGCCCCGAAAAAGACTCGAAATTTACGAAAAGATTATCGCGAATTGTATAAGTTATTCCATTGCTTTTGTCGAACCCGAGACAATAGACAAAATAAACATTTTGAATTCCACCATTTTGGCAATGAACAAATCTTGCGTAGAGTATAAAGCATTAAACCCGATTTTGCTGGTCGATGGCAACAGGTTCTTTTCGGAATCATTTCACTTTCGAACAATTGTCGATGGCGATGAAATCTGCTTTTCGATTGCCTCTGCGTCGATAATTGCGAAAGTTGAGCGCGATAAATGGATGCAAACGGTTGCTCATTCGTTGTACCCTCAATATGGCTTCGATAAACACAAAGGCTACGGAACGCAACAGCATATTCAAAGAATTTTAGAATATGGAATTTGTCCTTTACATCGAAAAACATTTGTCCAAAAAATACTAAATCGGGAGGAACTACTATTTTAGATGCTATGAAGTTGTTTTTTTTGATAAATGGTAATTTCGAAAAGATTGCAAAAAATAATGGTATCGACACCAGAGGAATTACGCTGGTAAAAATTGACGAAAAGAAATTAGCAAGACCTAAGAACTTGGTTCCACATCTTCGTAAACCGTTCGATGAGGTGATTTTTGGTTGCATAGATATTGATTACCAAAGATTTCTGCCTTTTTTGCATATTTATTTGCTTTTTGCAAGAAAAAAGAAGGGAAAAATTGTCGATGAATTTGGCAAATGTATAAGTATTTCGGTATTTAAAACAATTTTTTGGGTAATTCCCAGACTTTTTTTGGAAGCATTATTTAGTATAGTTATCGTTGTTTTCTCATACATTTATTATTGGATATGGTGGAAGAGCTTAGCAAAAGACTAAACATATTATTTTGGAGGCCAGATTATTATGGAGCTTTGGTAGATGGGGGATTAAGTTCCACTTTGAATGGAATTGTTGTTGAATTGATTAAACTAAATCACGAGATTTTCTTTATCTCGGGGGGGAAGTTGAATTTTCCAACTCCTTCGAAGCAATTTCACATCCCTTTCAGCAAATTTCTCAGGAATTTTCCGGAAATTTTTGCAATTCATTATCATTATAAATCGACCAAACGAACTAAAAAGCTTCTTAAATCTTTGCCGAAAATCGATTTTCTCTATCAAAATTGTCACGATTTTAATTTTTCTGGTTCTTTGATAAAACAACACTTTGGTATCCCCTTTTTTTTACACGCCGATGGAGTTCAATTTTGGATAAAACAAAATTGGGGCAAACTTTACTTTTCAAAACTACTCCGCTGGGCAGAGGAAATTCAATGGGTCTGTTGCGATAGGATTTTTACAGTTTCGAACAATTTAAAAAAACACTTAATTCAATTTGGTGCAGAAGAAAACAAAATTGTTGTTAACCCGAATGGTTTCGACCCCGAAGTCTTCAATCCAAATATCGATTCCAGCAGTTTGAAACGACAATTGGGCATTGAAAATAAATTTGTCATTGGCTTTTCGGGAACTTTTGGCTACTATCACGGAATTGCTTTCCTTGCAAAAGCAATCAAACAAACTGTAATGAGAATCCCAAATGCAGTGTTTATTTTTATTGGCGATGGCGAATACCGACCACAACTGGAAGAAATCGTAAAACAAGACAATGTAGAAAAGAATGTTCTCATCACTGGATTTGTGCCTTTTGCCAAAGTGCCGAAATATCTTGCTTTGTGCAATGTTCTGGTTTCGCCTTGTATCAACAACGACGATGGTACAGAATTCTTCAACAGCCCAATAAAAAATTTCGAATACATGGGTATGCGAAAACCAATTGTTGCCACAGCCATCGGTCAACAAAAGGAAATTTTTATGCACAAAGTCAACGCAATGCTTGTCGAAGAAAGGAATCCCGAAGCGATAGCAAATGCAATCATAGAATTATACGAAAATCCCGACTTAGCACAAAATATTGCAGAAAATGCATATCACGACGGCATTTCCCACCACACTTGGAAACACCGAGCAATGAAATTGCTCGAAACCTACCACCAGTTGAAAAATAAATAATAATTCAAAAATTTTTTAAAAATTTAAAATAAAAATTTCAAACAAGCGTTTGATTGTTTTTTAAAAACAAACGTTTGTTTAATTTATTAGGAAAGGCAATGCAAGAGCAAAGTTATTTGCAAAGCGATTCAAAAAAAAGAATACTGCAAGAAGCAGCGAGGCTTTTTGCAACAAAAGGCTATTCCGCCGTTGGTGTCCGAGAAATTGCCGAAGCTGCAAATGTCAATGTATCGATGATTTCATATTATTATTCGGGTAAGTTCGGTATCTTCAAAGAAATCGTAAAACTTTACTTCGACGAAATTATGAGCATTCTTAATCGCCCCGAATTGAATTCTCTCAGTTTCGAAGAAAAAGTGAAGCAAATAACAAACGATATTGTTAGGTTAATCAGTGAAAAGCCAATACTATGTAAAGCTGCCATTAATATGTTGCCCCACGATTTACCCGAAATTTCGGAATACAAAAAAATGGTCGATAAGTTCCATATCGATTACGTAAAAAGGTTTACAGAAGTTTTAGAATTAGATAACCTATCCAATGAACATCAAGCCATTGTTACCCCAGCATTGATGAGCGTTATTTATTCAATTTTTGTATTCTCGCCTTTTTTCGAAAAGATTTGGAACTTGCATCTCGACGAAAGATTCTACGATTCCTATTCCAAAGTTATCTCCAACATTATCTTGTTTGGTCTACCAAAAACTATTGAAATGTTAAAGTCATAGAGGAAATAAAAATGAAAAGAAACCTGATTTTGTTTTTCGTTTTTGTGGTTGGTAGTTTTGTTACACTTTCGCAAGAAAGGATTTCGTTAACAGTTGAACAGGCAGTCGAACTTGGGCTGAAAAACTCCAAAGCTTTGAAGATTAAACTATCGCAAGTAGATGCTTCCGAAGCAAAAAAATCGGAAGCAAATGCACAAATGCTTCCATCATTAAAATTTGCAGGAAGTTACATCCGATTAAGCGAAGTTGAACCATTCAAAGTCAGTTTTCAAGGCATGTCTTTCGAAATTTCGCCAACAATTTTGAACAACTACCAGTTAAGGCTAAGTTTACAACAGCCTCTGTTTACAGGATTCCGCTTGGAAAACAACCTTAAAATGATGGAACTGAATACACTCGCTGCCCAAGAAGATTATTATTCCGACGAAAACAAGTTAATTGCCGATATTAAAAAAACCTATTGGTCGCTAAAATCCGCACAACTTATGTTACTTGCAATTAATGAAAACATCCGCCAAGTAGAAGCCCACCTCCAAGATTTAGAAAACTTCCTGAAAGTTGGTATGGCAACCGAAAATGAATTGCTCAAAGTGCAAGTGCAACTTTCGAACCTGAAGCTAACCCGAGTGGAGATGGAAAACAACATCTCGTTAGCAAAAATAAATTACTGCATACTTCTGGGCTTAAACCCTAATACCGAGTTGGAATTTGTTAGTCCCGAAAATACTCAAATTGTTGAACCCGAACCATTGTCAAATCTTTTGGAAAAAGCTTTCAACAATCGTCCCGAACTTCGTGCTATGGATTACCGAAAACAAGCCAGTTCGGTATCGATTGATATGGCTCGGGCGGGCTGGCTTCCGCAAATCTTTTTGAATGCAAACTACAATTACAACCGACCCAATCAACGTTTGATGCCATTGCAGGATAAATTCTACGGTACTTGGGATGTTGCAATTACATTTTCGTATGATATTTGGAATTGGATGACCACAAAGCACCAAACCGAGCAAGCCCGTCAAGCTTTCTACCAAAGTGAACTTGCCTTTCAGCAGTTGAAAGATGGAATAACATTGGAAGTAACCCAAAGCTATTACGAATTACTGAAAGCCAAAGAGAAAATCGAAGTTGCAAAGCTCACCCAAAAGCAAGCCGAAGAAAACTTCCGTGTTACAAACGAGAAATTCAAACAAGGTATGATTTCGAGTAGTGAACTTTTAGATGCCGAAACTGCTCTTTTAAACGCAAAAATTTCACTCATTCGTGCTTATCTCGATTATCAAATTGCAAAAGAAAATTTAGAAAAATCAATTTGTTCAAAAAAATAAAGGTAATGCAATGAAAAAATCCAACAAAAAAATCGTTCTTTGGAGTGCTGTAGTTTTGATGATTGTGTTAAGCGTTTTGTTGCTCTATCGGAACAAGACTGTTTCGGAAGCCCGTGCAAAGAAAAACATTGCGATCACGGAATATCCTGTTACAGTTCAACCAGTCGCTTACGAAAATTTAGACATTTCATTAGAATACGTTGGCACAATTGTCCCACGAGCGGAATCGAACATTAGCAGCGAAATTTCTGGAAAAGTTGTTGGCGTCTTTGCCGATTTAGGTGATTTCGTTCCAAAAGGTAAATTACTCGTAAAACTCGACGACGAATTAAAGCTTGCAAACCTTCAAACCGCCGAAGCAAGCTACACGAAAGCCAAAAAGGATTTGGAACGTTTGGAAAAACTATACAAGGAAAACTCTGTAAGCGAAACCCAACTCGAACAAGCTCGGTTTGCATATCAAACTGCCGAAGCTCAACTTAAAATTGCTAAAAAGCAGTTAGAAGATACAAAAATCGTTGCACCATTTTCGGCAACTATTGCGAGCCGAAATGTCGAAGTAGGTATGGTTGTTTCTCCGGGCACAGTTTTGTTCAATCTTGCCGACATAAGCACGCCAAAAGTAAAAATTTACGTACCCGAAAAAGATATTTTCTTTATAAAAAAAGGCTCGAAAGTCGAAATTAAAAGCGATTATTTACCAAACAGAACATTCTTCGGCAAGGTAATAAGTATTGGAACAAAAGCCGACGAAACGAAAAACTTTCCTGTGGAAATTATTCTCGATTCGAACCCCGAAAATATTCTGAAAGCAGGAATGTTTGTCCGTGTGCGTATTCCTTCGGCTATTTCGGGTAAAAGCCTGCTCATTCCAAGGGAAAGCCTTGTCGGTTCGGCTAAAAATCCAAAAGTTTATGTCGTCGAAAACAATCTTGCAATTCTGAAAGATATTACATTAGGCATTGAATTAGGTCGCAAGCTGGAAGTTCTCCACGGTTTGAAAGAAGGCGATTTAGTCGTTACTAATGGTTTGATTAACCTTAAAGACAGCACAAAAGTAAGGATTGTCGAATATTAGGAGGGAAAAAATGACTATTACAGAATTAGCGATAAAAAGACCAACACTCGTTGTCGTAGTTTTTAGTGTTCTTGCTCTTTTGGGTATCTTTGGATTCAATCAGCTTAACTATGAGCTTATGCCAAAGATGACCGCCCCTGTTATCACTATTTCTACTGTTTACCCGGGCGCAGCACCATACGAAGTGATGAATTCCGTTACCAAACCAATTGAAGACGCAATCACGGGAATGGAACTGATTTCCACGATTCGTTCTCAATCCACCGAAGGGATTTCGTTCGTTTTTGTCGAATTAGATATGAGTGCCGATGTCGATAAATCTTTGCAAGATGCTCAACGCCGCATAAATCAAATCCGTGACCTTCTCCCGCAAAACGTACGAGACCCCGTCATATCGAAAATATCGTTCGAAGAAGTTCCAGTGCTTCGGCTTACTGCGACCAGCAAACTTCAATCGAAGGAATTCTATCAGTTCGTTAACGACAATGTCCTGCCTCGGATTTCGAAACTTCCCGGAGTAGGTTTAGTTCAAATACTTGGTGGCGAAGAACGAGAAATTAAAGTCTATTTGGATGTTAAGAAAATTCAATCGCTTAATTTGGGCATCAATTCTGTTGTCCAAACTTTGAAGGCTTCGAACCTGGATTTCCCAACCGGAAAAATCAAAGAAAGCGACAACGAATACGTTATTCGTGTTGCCGGGAAATTCAATTCTCTGGAGGAATTAGAAAATCAAATCGTGGCTCAATCCCGAACTGGTGGGATAATTCGCCTTCGCGACATCGCTCAAATTACCGATGGCGTAAAAGAAATCACCTACATCAACCGTCTCGATGGCAATCCTTCGTTGGGTATCGTTATTCAAAAGCAGTCCGATGCAAACACGGTGGAAGTAAGCAAGCTGGTTCGTAAAGAGTTGAAAAATTTAGAACGAGACTACGCTAATTTTGACCTACAATTCCTCGTTGCCCAAGATAACTCCGATTTCATTATGGAATCGGCAAATGCGGTGAAAAAAGATATTGCACTTGCTGTTATCATCGTTGCTGCTGTTATGTTTATCTTCCTTCACAGTGCACGAAACTCCTTGATTGTTATGGTTTCCATTCCGACTTCTCTTATTTCGACATTCTTTGTAATGTATATTTTTGGTTTTACTTTGAATATGATGACACTTTTGGCAATGTCCCTTGTTATTGGTATTCTCGTCGACGATAGCATTGTGGTGCTGGAAAATATTGCTCGGCACTTGGAATCGGGCGAAGACAAGGTTACTGCTGCAATTCGTGGCCGAAACGAAATCGGGTTCGCAGCACTTTCTATTACATTGGTCGATGTTGTGGTCTTCGTACCAATGTCGTTGATTACAGGAATGATTGGTAACTTCCTGCGCGAATATGCATTGGTTGTCGTCTTTTCGACTCTTATGAGCCTTTTCGTTTCGTTCACAATCACACCACTGTTGGCTTCGAGAATTTCCCGACACGAAAAACCTGACCTAAATAGGCTTTTAGGCAAAATTTCTGCTTGGATTGAAAGACTTTACCGAAGTTTAGAACGCAACTACGCTGTCGCTCTTGCTTGGGCATTGCGAAATCGTGCCAAAGTCTTTCTCATCGCTACTATGTTGTTTATCTCTTCCTTGATGTTACCCGGACTTGGCTTTATTGGTACAGAATTTGTCCCTAATGTCGACCGTGGCGAAATTGTTTTTACAATCGAAACATCCCCCGGCTCGACTATTGAATACACAAATGAAGTTGCTCTACAAATCGAAGAAATGTTGAGAAAATATCCCGAAGTTAAACGTGTTTACACTAACGTGGGACGTTCGAGCGAAGGAATTTTGGGCTTTTCGCAAGCAAATTCTGCCGAAATTCTCGCCTTCCTTGTCGATAAAAACGAACGTAAAATTTCTACCGACGATTTTGCCGTTATGATGAAGCAAAAAATAAATGAAATTCCCGATGTCCGCGTAAAAGCACAACCTGTAACTCTGTTGGGAACTAGCGGAAGAACACCAATCCAGATTTTAGTCAGTGGACCGGACTACGAAACGACCCTTTCTGCCGCAGAAACTATCGAAAACATCGTCCGACAAACCAAAGGAACAAGTGATGTTAGGCTGTCGACCGAACAAGGCAAACCCGAAATTCGTGTCGATATCGACCGAGACAAGCTTGCCAAATTGGGGCTAACTGTTTTCGATGTCGGGGCTGTCCTCCGTGTTGCTTTAACTGGTGACGACGATTCGAAATTTACCCAAGGCTTGACCGATTACGACATCCGCATCCAACTTGATGAGTTCGACCGCTCCAAAGTCGAAGAAGTCGAAAATCTTCCCTTTACAAACAGGAATGGACAACAAATCCTTTTAAAACAGTTTGCACGTGTCTATCAATCCGTCGGACCAACAAAGCTTCAGCGCGACAACCGCTCCCCCGCAGTCTATGTCAACTCGCTTGTATTCGGTCGGGCAAGCGGCGACGTAACAAACGAAATCTTTAAGAAGTTGGAAAAAACAAAACTACCCGCAGGCGTTTCTTACGAACTTATCGGCGAGCAGAAATCGATGCGGGAATCATTCACAAGTATGATTCTTGCATTATTTGCGGGGATCATCTTCGTTTACTTGATTCTTGTCGCTCTGTATAACTCTTATCTTTACCCGTTCGTGGTTCTGTTTTCAATCCCATTGGCAATTATTGGTGCCTTTTATGGATTGGCATTTACAATGAAGACAATAAGTGTTTATTCTTTGCTTGGACTGATAACGCTTGTCGGTTTAGTTGCAAAAAATGGAATTTTGTTGGTCGACCGTGCCATATACAAGCAATACAGCGAAGGCTTTGCTCCGTTCGATGCATTAATTGAAGCAGGGCAGATGCGTTTGCGACCGATTCTGATGACCACACTTTCGATGGTCTTCGGCGTAATGCCAATTGCTTTGGCTACTTCGGCAGGGAGCGAAGCCAAGTCGGGGCTTGCAATCGTTATTCAAGGTGGTCTGCTCAGCTCGATGTTCCTTACCCTTTTCGTTGTACCTGTCGTCTATCTAACAGTCGAAAACATCAAAACCAAACTGGCAAAGGTAAAATTATTTGCAAAAAAATCGAAAGAATTATCGACTGAAATGCCAGATTAGGTTTAAAAGTTACACTGTACGGTCACGCTTGTGCCGTGCCACTTCATATTGTCTTAATCATCTAACCCCCAGCTTTAGCTGGGGGTTGTGTTTGTTCGATAGTGGCACGGCAGTGCCGTACCCCTACATTTACACACTCCTTGCCTTATCCAATCTTGCTTTTACAAGCTCGGCTACTGCCCAGTAGACTTCTTTGCGTTCTTCCTCAGTTAAGCCAAGCGCGTCAAAGACTATGTCATCAAGTGCTTTTCTATCAGGAAGCGGATTTGGCTCCTGCTCACGAATGGGTTTTTCTGAGTCAAAGCCAAGTTCGTCTTGAATATCGTTTTGTTCACGCCTTAAGAATTTGTTTATGATTTTACTGTAAACATTAAAATCACCAATTACATTGATCAAACCAATATCGTAAGCTGAAAATTTTAATGCTCCATCACCCAAATTTGTTAAACCAAATAATTCTCTCTGAAGTATTCCAAAAGTTGAATTTAACTGGCACACAAGACTAATTATTTTACTATCTTCTTTTGGTATAATTTTATAAAATTCTTTTGCATATACTTTTGCTTTATTCCAAACAATAAGTTGTCTGTTACCTAATGTTCTCGGAAAAAGTATTGGTGATATTAACCTTGAATTTCCTTCTTCTTTTACTCCAAATAGAATTACCCCATCTGTATCATCATCTATCACAATACTTTTTAAGTTCTTGACTGATTTTACAAATTTTACTTTTGGATATTTATTCCCCGTGTTATTATCGTGTATGTATCCTTCCAAACGACAAATATCTCCCAATCTCACCAATTTATCTTTTCCCTTTTCAAGAATCTTGAAATAAATTTCTGGTGCACGCAGGTATTTTCCACCCCACTTGTTGCCGACATAAGTCAGGTTTTCTAAAGATGAATCTAATTTCAATTCACTATCTTCTGGATATTCCACACCTTCTTCCAGAAGTTCTTTTTTTGTTTTTGGATAAACACGATAGTTGAGATTATCGAAAACTGGTTTATCGGCTTTTTCTATTGCATTCAAAATCTCGGGGCTGATTACTTCCTCAAAGGGTTTTTTAAATGCGACAAATTTTAAAGTAAAGTCGCTGGGTTTTTGTTCGGGCTTTTGAATAAGCACAATGACGGTATTTACATCGGCCTGCTTGAATGAGCGTTTGGCAATGTTATCAATAATGTAAATGGGTTTCATATTCTTAAGCAGGAATTCCTGCAGTCCAGCACCGTAGCCCACATCGAGCCAGCTGTTGGAGTTGATAAAACAAAAAATTCCGCCATCGTTCAACAGGGAAAGTCCTTGATAGTAAAAGTAAACATAAAGATCACTTTTCTTATCTATTTTTTTCACATCTTTCCATACACTTTGCACTGCTTTAAATAGTTTTTCTTTGTAATCTTTTTTTAATTCGCGCCAGGCATTAGCTGAATAATCGTCCTCATTTTCAAGCGGTGGAGCAATGAGTTCCTGACGAACATAAGGTGGATTGCCTATGACGATATCGAAACCTCCGTTGGTTGCAAATACTTCGGCAAAATCGAGTTCCCAAAGGAAATAATCTTTTTTACCATTCGTGCCTATTGAAAGAAGTGCATTCTGATATTTGTTGATTTCATTTTGCAATTGTTCAATTTCTTCTGAAAGTTTTTTTAAGTCTTTCTTTGATTTCTCAGATTTTTCACCGAAAAGATTTCTCTCATTTGCAACTTGTGATAGTGCCTGAGTTCTTGAAGTGAGTGTCTTTTGAAGTTCATTCAGTTTGTTTTGTAAAATTTCTCTGAAAATATCTTTCTCAAAATTTTCAATTTCTCTTACTTCTTTCAGGTCAGCACTTCTTTGACTTCTGAAAAATTCGGCTTTTTTATCAATCAACTCTCTGATTTTTCTTTGAACCGATTCCGGAATTTGTTTAAGCGAACTACCACGAAGATTGATAAATACACCTGCAATATCTTCTACAAGTGAATCTCCCTGTCTTATCTTGAAGGTAAGATTAGGTAATAATGGAGTGTTGTAGATATTCATAAACTTCTCATCGGTTTCAATCATAAGTGAAAGCCAGAGTCTTAATTCACCCACCATAACAGCCCAATCTTTGACATCAACGCCGTAAAGATTATGAAGAATAATTTCTCTTTTTAAATCAAAAAGATTTTGCTCTCTGTTTTCTATTTTATCTACTAAAAATGTACGAAGCTCAACAAGAATGTTCATCATCCCTACAAGAAATGAAGCTGAGCCAACTGCAGGATCAACAATTTTTGCTGATTCAATTAATTTTCTAATCTGTTTTAAGTTGTCAATGTTTGTATAAGAATGAATCTCATCCGGATTGAAGACAATTTTGATCAGTTCTTCTTTCTTAATATTCGTTTTTGAGTGGAGATAATTTACAAGGGATAAACGGCACATAAAATCAATCTCAATTCGGGGAGTATAAAATATTCCGGCATCACCTCTTTCTTCCTCTGCAATTAAGGATTCATAGACTTTACCGAGCATTTCCGGATCAACGGCAACTTCTGCATCATCTAAACTTGCTTCATCAATTGTAAAGTTAAAGATTTCAAGGAACCCTTTCCGTTTTTCTCTTTCATTTGGATCCGGTTCAAAAAGCCAATCAAAGATTTTATCGGGAAGTTCAAAGTTCAGTTCATCAAATTCATTTTTAGCAAATAGTCCTCCATTAAGAAAAGGCATAATTGTGAATGATTCTTTTATTTCATCCGGTAAATTGGGGTTAATGAATTGGTTCTTTTTATTGAATGCACCGAAGAATAAACTTGATAGCCAGTGTGAATAAAAAGTATTTTTAGTTTTAGAAAGTTCTTTATACTTCAACCAGAGATTGCGAATGTAATTTTTGTCCTGCTCGTAATTTTTCCATTTAAGCCATCCTTTTCGTTGGAGGAAATAGATAAAAAGAATTCTTGAAAGAAGTTGCTGAGCAAAAGAATGTTTCACTTTGTAATCTACCCTGTAGTTTTTCAACGATGCAATAATAACTTCATTAAGTGCGTAACGATATGCTTCAAAGAATTCTTCAGTTACCTTTTCAACACTGAAAGCTTCTTTAATGTATAA